>WNGM01010901.1_pt1 | contig 10218 bp, 14 predicted proteins | sample 5400571 | NCBI WGS metagenome assembly WNGM01 (sample SAMN13153378, study PRJNA577476) | soil metagenome | isolation source: 100 cm soil or saprolite under Garry oak tree replicate 2 | place: USA:California | collected 2016-06-15 | reverse complement strand
GGGGTGCCCTCAGGCCAGCGTCCTGCAGGAAATCGTTTCCCCAGTAGTTGCCATAGGGGTCGCTGTGCATGTCCTTCCAGTAGACGTAGTTGTCGAGGCGCATCGTGGAGGTGACGGGTTCAGTGGCGACGATGAACCGATCGTCGCCCGCCGGCCTCGTCCCGGCCTGGGGATTCGGCCAATCCACTGGAGGGTTCGCCCCGCCCATCCAGACGCCGTTGTGGTGCGGGGTGAAGGGGGAGCGGTACTTCACATAGTAGCGGAGGTAGACGGTGCCGTCCTGGGCCCGCCCGTCCGCCGCGAGGTTCTTGAATAGATGCGCGCCGGAACGCGCGCCGCCGACCGCGGTCATCAGGAGTGAACTCGAGGCACCGCTCCCAGGGGGGACGTCCGCGACGAAGGACAGGTCGCCCTGGTTCAGGACATCCTCGTACCGCGCGGCGAGCGAGGCGATCGTGCCCTCGTCGAACCTCTCGACGAAGAACACGTCGGGATCGGTTTCGATGCCGACGTCGCCGGGAAATCTCGCGGCGATGCCGTCGGTCACCGTGGCCGGTTTCGGCATCCGGAGGAACAGCACCGCTGCCGAACCGATCAACAGGAGTCCAATCAATGACAGGACCGCGATCTTCGACGCCCTCATGGTCCCTCGAGGCCTCTCGGCATAGCCAGCCAAGCATATCTTCCGATGCCCCCGAGAATCGCCGGCGATAGTCGCCGCCAAATGCCAAAGTACGACGCCTTGACGAACGACGAGTTGTCGCTGAACCCCATCTGCGGCTCGCCCCCGAGCGCCGCCGCACGATTCTCTCACGCGGCTCGAGGCACAAGCTCGAGATCCGCCAGGGCTCGTCGAGCCGTATCTTCGATGGTTGGTACGGGACCGAAAAGTTCGGCCTGCAGCTTCGTATCGGCGACGTACTTTCCCGTCTCGAAGTACCGGCCCATGGCCATCATGTCGCGCATGAAAGGAAGGAACAGGCCTCCGATCGTGCCGACGGTCTTGAGCACGAGCAGCGAACCAACGCTCGGTTTCACCCCGCGACCGAGGAGTCTCGTGAAGATGTCCGCGAGTTCGACGGCGGAGACGGGGCGGTCCGCTCCGAGGTCGATCCGGCGTCCGACCGCACGAGGGTCGTCGACCGCGAGCGCGAGGTATCGGGCAACATCGTCAGGGTGGCGCAGGGCGACGAACGGAGTGCCGCTCGCCTCCAGATAGTCCTCGATGAGCTTCTTCTGCCAGAAATGGGGGACATCGCGCGCCTGATCGCAGGTCAAGATGCTCGTGAAGACGAATCGACGGATCCCCGTCTTCTTCGCGGCGTCAACGAGGTTCCGGTTCCCGAGGTCGTCCACTTTCTCCAGCGAGTCGCCCTTTCGGCGGCGCGTGTATCCAGCTGCTGTGGTGACGACCGCGCTGGAGCCGCTCATGGCTTTCTCCAACGACGCAGGATTGAGCATGTCCCCTCGCGCGATCTCTACACCTTTCGCCGCGAGACGGCTCGGGTCCGTTCCCTCGCGGACGAGCGCGCGGACGCGTTTCCCGCGAGCCAAGAGCGCGTCCACCGCCCGGCCTCCCAAGTCCCCCGTGGCACCTACGACCAAGACGGTGCTCGTTTCGGGCATCTGAGTCCCCAACCCTGATTAAGGGGTAAGCGAACAGCCGGTACTTGTTGATTGAAACTCCGGAACTTCAGTCACTTGCCGTGTTGGTAGGCTTGTTGCAGCGTCTTGATGTCGAGCTTCTTCATCTTGAGCATGACTTCCATCACGCGCCCGGCCTTGGCGGGGTCCGGATCGGCAAGGAGCCGGTACAGGATCGTCGGGACGATCTGCCACGAGAGGCCGTACCGGTCCTTCACCCAGCCGCACTGCTCGGCCTCGGGGACGGCCGAAAGCGTCTTCCAATAACGATCCACCTCGGCCTGGCTCTCGCACGGAATCGCGAATGAGACGGCCTCATTGAACTTGAAGTACGGTCCGCCGTTCAAGCCGCTGAACTTCTGGCCCATCAACGTGAAGTCAACGGACAGGATGTCCCCCATCTTCCCGCTCGGGGTGTCGGTAGGCGACTTGACGACCTTCACGATCCGTGAGTCCGGAAACACGGTGGTGTAGAATCTCGCGGCTTCCTCCGCCTGGCCATCGAACCAGAGGCAGGGGACGATGCTCTCTTTCGCGGGCTCCGCGTCGCGGGTCGTCGGCTTCTTCCGGGTCGGCATGTGGATCGCTCCTTGCAGGTCCGAGCGATGGGCTACCCTTCGCCGGTTCTTATTCTTGACGGCGGGTCTTTCAAACCCGTCGCCTTGGCCGAAGAGGAATCCGACTCCGGTCCCCGACACGACTCCGGTCCTGCATCGCGGTCTCTTACGGTGTCTCACGTTCCCGCGTTCGCCCCTCGCCGTCGTGACAACGCCCAACTGGTGAGGAGTCCGACACCGGCGATTGTGACGCTCGCCGCCAAGAGCGTGCCGATGAAAGGCAGGAGGGCCACCGAGACCCCGAGGGAGACCCAGGGGAGAGCCCGCCGCATCCCGCGATCCCGAAGGAGCCGGATTCCGGCGACGGAGCCGATGACGTACGTGAGGATGGCGGCGCCGCTGGCCATGAGGAACGCGGACACGAAGTCGACGTTCAGGATGTAGAACGCGAGGAGGCTCAAGAGGACCAGGACGATCAGGAAAACGAGGGCGTGGTGGGGGACCCCGGTCCGACGATCTACTGCGGCGAGCGTCCTTGGGAACACGCCGTCGCGCGCGGCGGCATAGTAGACCCTCGCCATCCCCGCGACGTACGCGTTGACGGTCCCGAACGTCACGAAGACCGCGAGGAGGGCGACAAACATCCCGCCGTAAGCCCCGAAGGCGTCCGACAGCATCGCCGCAAAGGGAGTGGCACCTCCCCCGACGGTGTACGCGCCGGTGCCGACCGTGACGATAGCCACGGCGAGATAGAGGCCGCTGATCAGGAGGACGCTGATGACAACGCTTCGGTGGAAGTCCCGCTCCGGATTCCGGAATTCCTCCGCCACATTCGAGGTGTTCTCGTACCCCAGGTACGACCACACGATGAGGGCGGCCGCGGTGCCGATTGACGCGATCCCGTTGGGGAGAAAGGGTGTGTAGTTTGCCGCCGCAATCCTCGGGGCGGACGCCACGACGGCAATCGTGAGGGCGGCCAGGATGGCGGCCACCGTGGCGAGCTGGACGCGCCCGGTGAAGCGGATCCCGATATAGTTGACGACGAACGCCGCGATGAGGATGGCTGCGGCGACGAGGTGGATGTCCAGTCGGGTCAGGGGGAAGACGAAAGTCAGGTACGAGGCCGCCGCCACCGTCGCCGCGGGGGCGCCCAACACCGCCCACGCCAAGAAGAGCCAGGCGGTCGCCGCGCCCGCGCCGACGCCGATGCCATCCCGCGCAAAAGCGTAAATCCCTCCCGACTCCGGCTTCCTCGCCGACAGCTTCGCGAAGGTGTAGGCGAACGGGTAACTCGCGAGCGACAGGAGCATCCACGAGACGATCGAGGCCGGGCCGGCGATCCGAGCCGCAAGTCCCGGGATGACGAAGATTCCCGATCCCAGGAGCGAACTGACGTAGATCGCGACCGCGTGCCGGAGCGTGATCACCCGATGCAACGCGGGACCGGGTCCCTCTCGCGCGACGCGGATCGGCTCCATCCGGTCTCCTCAATCTCGCTTCTTCCGCCTCGGTGATGCCACGCTAGGTCGTCGTGTGCGGCTCGCGATGATAGTAGAGCAAGACGCCGCCCGATTTCAACGGCCTCGATTCGACAAGCTTCAGCTTGAGCCTCTCGGGACTCTCCATGAAGAGGGGATTTCCGCCGCCGAGGACGACCGGGGCGAGGCAGAGACGGTACTCATCGATCAGCCCGTTCCGTGTGAGCGTAGCCGAGAGGTTGGCACTTCCGAAGATGAAGAGGTCCTTGCCGGGTTGCCGCTTCAGTTTGGCAACCTCCTCCTCCGCGTTCTCCTTGACCAGTCTCGAATTGTTCCACTCGGCACTCTTCATCGTCCTCGAGAAGACGACCTTGGGGACGCTGTTCATGAAATCGGCGATCTCGCCTTTCTCCTTCGTCCAGAATGACGCCATCCCTTCGTACGTCACCCGACCGAACAAGAGCGTGCCGATCGACTTCGACTGCTCGATGGAGAACCGCTCCAGCTCCTCTCCCCAAACCGAGTCATGCCAGTCGATCTCCCAACTCTTCCGACCCTCGAAGAAGCCATCCAGAGTCACGAGATTCCACATGATCACTTTTCTCAATCGATTCACCGTCCTGCGTCGGTCCATCGCGTTTCGATTCTTGACGTTGCCGTTCCACCGATGTCGCCTATCGGGGGGCCTTCGGTTCTCCCGTGGGGCCGGCCTCGCCCTCCCTCCATCAGTTGCGCGTCACCCGTCGTGCGGAGGGTAGAGAGCGCGGACCTCCGCGATCCTGCGGGGCAAATCAGCAAGAGGCATCCGGTCGAGCTCGTTTTCGAGCCGGTCCAGCAGCGCGTGGGTTGCCGGCGCAATCTGAGCGGCGAGCTTCGGCGGGAGCCGAGTGTGGGTCAAGCGCAAGCGCGTGCCGCCCGCTTCGGGCGTGAGCTCCCACCGGATGACGCTCCGCTCGCCGGTCGGGATCCCTGTTCGCGGCTCGATGTTGCGCTCGTGCTCGAAGACCCGTGGAGGGTCCCACGTCAGGATGCGTCCCGTCACGTGGACCTGCGCGCTGCCGCTCCAGAACTCGATGCGTCCATCCTTCTTGCTTTCGATGAGTGCCTTGGTCATATACCAGCGTTGCAGGTGCTCGGAGCCCGTGATCGCGTCCCATACGTCCTCGATCGGGTGACCGAGGTGCCGCTCAAACGTGAGCGTCGCCGAGCCGCCCTCATACGACACCTTGCCGACGCGCAATGCGAGGGAGGCGGTCATCGAGGTCTCTTCCGCTTCCCGCGCGCTTTTGCGTTCAGGTAGTGTTCGAGCGCGTCCAGCGTCTCTGGCCACATGGCCTGGTACTTCGCGACCCACTCATAAAGTTCTGCGAGTCCCTCCGGATTTAGTTTGTAGATTCTTTGCTGTGCCTTCACCTCGACGTTCACGAGCCTCGCGTCGCGGAGCACCTTGAGGTGGCGCGACACGCCGGGCTGTGTGAGGTGCGAGAACCGCGCGGCGATGTCCCCAGCCTTCCGGCTGCCGCTCGCAAGGAGGTCGAGGACCGCTCGCCGGGTCGGGTCCGAGATCGCCAAGAACACATCCGTCACGAGCGTCCTCACCCGAACCTCTTCTCGAGCTCGGCGAAGAAGGCTTTGTACAGCCGAACGAAGTCGGCTTTGCTCAACCGGACCTCATCGCCCGCTTTGAGCTTCAGCACGGACTTCTCCGGAGGGAGCGTCATTCCCGAACTCGCGGAGTTGGGCCACCCGGGCAACCTGTCGACTTGCACCTTGCCATGGTTCAGCAGGAGTGAGTTGCACAGCACGCGAACCTCGTTCAACGGATTGCCGTCCTTGCCCTCGGTGCCCGTGAGCCGGTGGACGAACATGTAGTCCAGGAGGAGGACTTGGTCGTTGAAGAACCGAGCCTCGAACTCCCCCGATGGCGCCTTGCCGAGCTGGCTTCGATACGCGCGCAGGTCGGCTTCGACCCGCGCGTGGCACGCCGCGATGTAGTCCTTCGGATATTTCTTCATCCCGAGCATGGGATCAGGCCTTCCACTGGTTCCGGGCCGGCTGCAGCAAAGAGAAATGGTTGCCGTCGGGATCCGTGAAGTTGGCATATACGCCAAACGGCTCATCTTTCGGCGCTGGCTCTTGGAACTTCACCCCGCGGGACTTGAAGAGATCGACGTCCTTGCGGCAGTCGTTCGTCCGGAACACCCAGTGGTTCCCGCCGCTGTCCGCGTCCGGAGGCGTGCGCGGATCGACGAGGTACCGTCCCTTCAGGAGGATGAACTCGGGCTCCAGGCCTTTGGGCGCAACGGTGAGCCAGCGGGGGCGACCGGCTTGCTGGTAGTCCTGGCGCTTCTCGAAGCCAAGTCCCTCCATATAGAACTTCAGCGCCAGGTCCTGGTTGCCAACGATGATTGGGACATGGGTCGTCTTCTGGAAGATGCGATCATCGGTCGTGGACGCCTTGCCGGCGAGGCTGGGTTGGAGCATCGTGAACAGGTTGCCGTCCGGATCCTTGAAGGATGCCGAGATGCCCCACGCTTGCTTCTGCGGCTCCTTGTACGCGCCGACGTGGAAGTCCACTCCGCGTGCTTTGAGCCTCTCGTAACCCTTGAGACAATCCTCCGTGAGGAACGCGATGTGGTTCCCCGCCGTGCCCGCTTCCGGACCCACGCCCATCTCGACCTTCTGTTTGCCTTGCGCGAGGATGAACTCGAGTTCCTCTCCCTTGGGCGCGACGGTGAGCCAGCGTGGGTTACCGGGCAGCCCGTAATCCGCGCGCTTCTCGAAGCCGAGCGCTTCCGTGTAAAACTTCAGGGCTTTCTCCTGATCGCCCACGACGATGGGCACATGCGTCAGCTTTTCGATCATAGGTTTCGTCTCCAAAAGCTGTATGACTAACGGGTTATTTAATCCTTAGGTTATTTTTTCCCGCGGAGCATAGGGCGGGGGTTCGATTCCCGCAGCACCACGCCTTCGGAACTGCTTAGTGAGTCCGATGGCATGTCCGGCCGTGCAGGGAAGAACTTGGAAAGGCGCGACTCCAAAGGCGCTCGCACGGGTTCGAGAGCTCTTACTCCGCCGAGGTGCGATTGAAGACAAGGACCTGACGAATCCGCATGAGGCCTGGCGTGTGCGAATCGAGAAGACCGTGTTCACCGGCTATCGAAGCGGCTCGATCTATTGCAATGGGGGCCGCCTCCCCGAGCTGCCGTTCCTGTACGAGTCGATTTCGAACCTCCTTGAGCAGCGTTGATCCGAATCGGAGGGCAGGCGCCCCAAGTCCAGGAGCGGTTTACTAGCCGAAAGCTTTTCCCCGTCGGTGACGTGCGGAACGCATGAACGATCGAGGTCCGTTCCTCTGGCTGTCGAAGAAGGCGCCTCCTGCCGGATTCTCCGAACTTCCTCGCGGCGGCATGTGTGTGTGCACCTTCCTGTTCGTCACCCGGGATGATCGGATCCTCCTGGGAAAATATGCGGACGACCCGAAGTGGGAGGAGCTCGCCGGACTGGACTCGGACCGTCGACGAACCAACGCAAACGGCTGGACGATTCCCGCGTCCCACCTGAAGTTCGGCGAGGATCCCCGGGACACTGCGCGGCGGATCGGGGAGCACATCGTGCGGATGCCAGGCGCGCGTTACTCGGAACCGCGGACCGAGGTCGATCTTTACCCGTCGAAGATGGTCCCGGGGGAGATGCATTACGACATCTGGTTCTTGGTGGACGCAGCGCCGCCGAACACGTATGAACCGCAGCCGCCTCCGTGCTACACGGAGCTGACTTGGCGCGATCCGCGGACGGCTCCCGCGAGCGAGTATGCCCGCGGCCACGAGGACGTCGTCGCTCGATGGCTCATGACCCGTTCCGATGGCGCTCGTCACGCCGCCGAACGGAGCCGTTGACGTCCCATCGCCCGGGGCGCACTTGGCCTATCGGTACTTCTTGACCGCCGAGTTGTCCTCTTCGAAGGTCATCGCGAAGTAGTCGAGCACGTTCTTGCGCACCGCGTTCTCCGTCATCCCCGGCGGCACGACGAATTCGCCCTCGACAACGACCTTCGTCTTGTTGCCCAGCGGGGTGTACGTGTGCGTGTGCTTCGAGCCCTTCATCGGCCCGGAGAGGTACTCCAGGTCGAAGCCCTTCGGCGGGTGATAGTCCAGCCGGAGCTTCTCGACGTTGAACGTCCCGTCCCGTCATCGCGCTGCCCTTCTGATCCAGGACCTTCTGCACGACGAACGCCCCGTGCTGATGGGCGTTGTTGTCCTGGATGTACTTCCAAAGTTTGTCGATCGGCGCGTCGAACACTCCGTCGTCTCGTATGTGGACCATAGTTTGGCGTCCCCAGGCGGTCGAAGACGCACCGCCTAGATAAGGGTGTCCCGCTACCGGAATCTCGGTCGCGCAGACCGCCCCCGGAAGCGTCCAAAGAGCTATGGCACCTTCCCATCTTTCGCACCCGATGACATCCGTGGAGATCATCGTGCTGATTCCCGAGAGCACGCGCAAGCGGAGGGGAGGGACCGCGCTCGACCCTGGCGACGCGATTGCACACACCCTTCCGGTCGGCCCCCGCGAGAAGCTGGAGGGGCTCCGCGACGAGATCGCTACGGAGAGTCCGCGAGGCTCGGCCGACGACACAGTCCTCCTGCCCGCCTATCGGCGGTTCGACGGCAACACGTACCGATACATCCCGGACGATGCGTGGGAGAACCGCGCGCCGAACGTGGAGGTCGTCATCGCTTCGGGCCTCCGCGGGCTTGTTGCCTCTCGCGATCCTCTCCCTGCGTACGCCCACTCGATGGCGGAGCCCATGCCGCCGTTCGGCAAGCTGAACCGCTGGTGGCACGACCGAGGGCTCCCGGACATTCTCGCCGCCTATCTACGCGCAGTCCAGCCTGAGACGGTGCTGGACCTCCTCTCCCTCGAGTACCGTGAATCGGTCACGGGCTACGCGGCGGACCTCGGAGGCATCTCGGTGAAGACGATCGATTTCCCGGGGATGGGACGCGCTAGCCAACCGAGGCGCGGAGAAAACGTCGCGGAGATCCTGCGGAGCGGGAAGGCGTAGCCGCTAGGGCGGGTCGGACTCGAGGCGGAGCGCCGCTTGCGCTTGAAGACGGTAATCGGCTCGTTCGTCAAGCAGGAACGGCGTGAGATGGCTTGCGTCGAGGGTTCGCTCCGCGAATTCCAGAAACTCGAGTGCCGCTTCCGGGTCTCCGCGCGCGAGGGATCGCGCCGCGAGGCTTGCCAGGTAGTGCGATTTCTTCTTCGAAAGATCGACTCGTTCTGGCGCGAACTCAATCAGCGAGCGCAATAACGGCCAGAACGCCTTCAGGTCGCCTCGCTTGAAGATGGGGTCGATCGCCTTCACGCGGTCGACGAACTCGGCCCGTGCGTCCCGAGCCACGGGGAGCCATGGCCGGTCACGGGATTATCCCTTTGCGATGTCCGCGGCTCTCTCGCGGCGATGGATGACGACCGCTCGCCAAGCGCTTGGAACGCGGCCTCGACGTTCTCTCCGGTGGTCGCGGACGTGGAGAAGCACTCGGCCGCATAGGCCTGCGTGAACCGCATCGCGTCGTCGGCTTCGATTTGTCGTTCGCCCCCGAGGTCCCATTTGTTGACCGCAAGGACGATCGGGACGTCCGCCGCCGCTTTCCGTGGGGCCCGGGTGAGTCCCTCCAATTCCTCGAGCGTCTGCCTGCGCGTCGAATCGCATACGGCGAGGATTCCACCGGCCCCGCGCACGAGGGCGCTTGCCCGGTCCGTCAGGACCCACGGGTGGACGGTCCAGAGGATCAAGTCGATGAACGTGCCGTCCCGAAGCTGCACAGGGAGGACAATCTCTTTCTTCGACACCTTCGCGCCGAGCGTCGAGGCGAACCGGTCGCTGACCGGGTCGAACGCGGACCGGTGCACCAAGCTCTTCTTTCCGACGTCGTGGCCCCCGATGACCGCCACCTTGGCCTTGCTGCGGCCGGCCTCCACGCGGCGGCAACGGAGACGGAGGGTTAAACCAATCCGGCCCTGTTCTCGCGCGTGACTTTTTTCTCCTGGGGACCGGATCTACGATTTCGGAATCGCCTTGGCGGGGTCGATGAACGGCTTCTTCACCACGGTCGCGGTCCGGCGGCCGTCGGGGTGTGCGATCTCCAGCTCGATGCCGACGTCCGCGTCTTCGATGGGCACCATCGCGTAGCCGATGTTCTTCTTGAGCCGCGGGGAGTGAATGGCGGAAGTCACCCGGCCGACGGCCTTCCCTCGCGCTCGGACCGGCCACTTCGTCATGTTGAATTCAATCGGCTTCCCGTGAATCTCGATCCCGACGAGCTTACGCGTCGGTCCCGCCTCTTTGATCCGCTGGAGGGCTGCTTTCCCGACGAAGTCATCCGTCTTGTTCAAATCCACGAGCCGGTCGAGGTCGACCTCGTATGGGTTGTTCTCGATCGTCATGTCGGCGCCGTAGTTCAGGATGCCCGCTTCGATCCGCCGGATGTCCGATGGACCCGTCGGTCGGATGTTGTACCGCTTGCCGGCCCTCA
>WNGM01005184.1_pt1 | contig 10218 bp, 8 predicted proteins | sample 5400571 | NCBI WGS metagenome assembly WNGM01 (sample SAMN13153378, study PRJNA577476) | soil metagenome | isolation source: 100 cm soil or saprolite under Garry oak tree replicate 2 | place: USA:California | collected 2016-06-15 | reverse complement strand
TAGCCTCCCAACACACTCCTCCTTGCCGCCTGGAGCGACGTCCATACCGGCGGGCTGTCGTTATCGCTTGTTTGTCAGCTGTGGCCTCGTTATCAAATCTGAACGGGGACAATGTTCTTTCGATGAGTTGCCTCTCGCGGGAGGAATGCTAAGCGAAGGCACTTGCATTTGGTAGCAGGTGGAGCAGGGTGGGCTTACGGAGGCGAATACTTCTCGTAGACGACGTTCCAGTGGTGCGAACGACGATTCGCTCGCCCATGCGTATTGAACAGGCAATTTCCTCATTTTGAGAATGGGTAGCCCGCGCCCGGAGAAGCTCTCGCTACCTTCTTCCCGCAGACTGGCGATTTCTCTAGGAGGCGAATTGCCGGAGCGGGTTCTCATTGTCGCTCGCCGTGATCTTCTCGGAAATTTTTAGTATTCTAGTAAGGGACCAATTATGATCATCGAAGATCTCGAACATCGTTTTCAGGAACTCGGCGATCGCATCGGACTTGTGCGGAGTTATCTTTGACGTCCCCCGCTACCGCGGTCTCCTCAGCGAACTCCAAACTCGCAGTTCGCAGCCGGACTTCTGGCAGGATCAGGAGAAAGCCCAGCAGATTCTTCAGCAGCGCAAAGGCGCCGAAAACCGCATAGCCGCGGAAGAAAAGCTCTCCCGTATTTCAAGCGACATCGAGACCTATCTTCATTTGGCAAAAGAAGAGAGCGATGTCTTGCAACGTGAGTCTGTCCTGCGCGATATCCAGCAGGAGCTTGATGCTGCCGAAGAGTACGTCGCGCAACTCGAGACCGAGACGCTGCTCTCGGGCGAAAGCGATCGCCTCAACGCAATTCTCACCATAAAGCCGGGCGCAGGTGGCACCGAATCGCAGGATTGGGCGGAAATGCTGCTGCGCATGTATTTGCGCTGGTGTGAGCGCAAAGGTTTTGGAGCGTCGGTGATCGACTCCCAACCCGGCGAAGGCGCCGGGATCAAATCCGCAACGGTGCGCGTCGAGGGCGAAAACGCCTACGGTTTGCTTTCGACCGAAACTGGCGTGCATCGGCTCATCCGCATTTCGCCCTTCGACCAGGCGGCCCGCCGCCATACCTCTTTTGCATCGGTCTTTGTGATCCCAGAAATCGACGATCGGATCGAGATCGACATCCGGCCGGAGGACCTCAAGATTGATACGTTTCGGGCAGGAGGTCACGGCGGACAAAACGTCAACAAAGTCGAGACGGCCGTGCGCTTTACACATTTGCCGTCGGGCATCGTAGTCCAATGTCAGGCGGAGCGCAGCCAGCACAAAAACCGCGAATTGGCTATGAAGCTCCTGCGATCGCGGCTGTATGAAGCGGAAATCGAGAAGCGGCAACAAGCCACGCGGAAGCTCGACGAGTCCAAGCTGGAAATCAGTTTCGGCAGCCAGATTCGCACGTACACCTTGCAGCCTTACCGGCTGGTGAAGGACCATCGCACCAAGTTCGAGATGGGCGATGTCGACCGCGTCCTCGACGGCGATCTCGATCCCTTTATCCGCGCCTTCCTGCTGGCCCGCGTCGGCAGGGGCGTCGCCGTAAAGGCCGGCGGGCGGAACGGAGACGAGGACAGCGAGAAGTGAACCTAGTTCTTCGGGCCACATTCACCTAGAAGACGGTCGCGCCGGACAAAGGGGCCGGCTTTGCGCAATTATTCTGCGTACAGATTCAGCTGATGCTGCTTCAAGTAGAGCAGCTTTTCTTTCAACTGCGTGGCCTCAGGCGCGGGGTGGATTTTGAAATTGGTGATTTCGTCGCATTGCTCGACATCTTCAAGCTTCAAGTAGCAGTTCTTCCAAACCAGCCGGGCCTTCTCCATCTGTCCTTTGTGTGCCACTCCGGTGGGAAACGAGGCGAGAAGAGAAAGAACCAGAAGAATGGTGATGGAGGCCTGCCGCAATTTACCTTGCAGCGAGAGTGCGTGAAGGTAGATGCCCAAGAACCCGGGGACCAGGTAAATCATATACCGCGAAGTCTGTGCCGAGCTGGAGTCAACGCAGATTCTTCCTGTCGCCGTGCCTGCGGCGAACAAGAGAGAAAAACTCAATAGTGCGAGGATGGCAACGCTGGCGCCGAATTTCCGTTTCTTATTCGATGGATCTAACGTTCGCGCGAGGTGGACGACCACGACAGCGAGGAAAATCGCTAGAACTACCGCACCACCGGCAGCCGAAAAATAATATCCTCTGGCCGCGAGAAATCCGGAAAACATCATGCACACGAATACGATGTAAGAGGCGGGATGTGAGTAGATAAATGCAAGACAATCCGGGTTCCTGACGTAATCGGCGAAGAAAGAGCCGATCGAAACTACCGAAAGAATACACGCCACAATCGGGTACCAAGGCGTTCTTTGCCGGCTTGTGATCCTGTTATATGAGTCGACTGCGAGCAGCACCGGCGTGACAAATCCGAGGAACAATCCAAAGCCCGTGTAAATCGCAAGGAAATTGAGAATCAGGACAAGCGGATACTTCAAAATGTCACGCTGGCACGTCCAGGCGAGGCAGTAGAGCACGATCATCAACAACGGCAAGGAACCGTGCGCCAGGTTGGTAGTGCCCAGATAGGTTTCCCACTGAACCCGAGTGAAGAAGAGCATCGGGATGATCACATCCGAGTACGCGAGAGAACCACAGAGTCGCTTTTTGAGCCACAACGCACAGAGGCTCGCAATGACAACGATGGTCCCGATGGCAAACGCGTCGCTCCGCGTACTCCAATGAGACAGGCGCCCAACGAGCAACCCTGCAAGCGCCCCGAGGCCCTGCCGGTGCGGACCGTGCTGATGGCGGAATGCCTGCCAGAGCGGCTGCGGATGGAAGAGGATCGGATTATTGAAATCCCATTGATCCCAGAAGAAGATGTTGACGGCTTCTGTGTGAATCGTCAGAAAGAGCCTGAATGCAAGCACAGCATACGTGGCCGACACGACGGGCAAGGGCCGAAATAGCCCGCTAATCTTACTGTTCTCGGTGGAGACGGCGCCCATTGGGATCGGTCAGCGATGACGTTGCTTCAATAGGGAAAACAAGGTACAGATTCAAGGGTGAGCTTGCAAGCGGCAAACGACTTGAGCGGAGTAAGCTGCAGTAATCTTCCGTAACCAATACATTTCTGATTTTGAGCCCCGCCCTAACGCCTTTCCGTCCTGCGTTGACTGTCTCAGGCCCCTGTGTTAGCGTCGCGTTTGCACGTATTTCGTCCTCGCGTCATCTAAGTTTCGTCAGGTACGCAGTTCCTGAAGGAGCCATGGTTTGAGCCAGAAGAAGCGCAGTTTCCTGTTCACTTCCGAGTCCGTTACCGAAGGTCACCCCGATAAAATCGCCGACCAGATTTCGGACGCCGTCCTGGACGCCGTTCTCTCTCAGGACGCCATGGGCAGAGTCGCCTGCGAAACGCTGGTGACCACGGGCTTGGCCATGGTCGCGGGAGAAATCACCACCTCCGCAGTTCTCGATTACAGCGAAATCGTGCGCGGGGTGATTCGCGAAGTCGGCTATACGCGCGCGAAGTACGGCTTCGACGCCGACACCTGCGCCGTAATCTCTTCGCTCAAGCGCCAGTCTCCGGATATCGCCATGGGCGTGGATACCGGCGGCGCCGGCGATCAGGGCCTGATGTTCGGCTATGCCTGCGACGAAACCGATGAGCTCATGCCCCTGCCCATTGTGCTCGCGCATAAACTGGTGCGCCGGCTCGCCGAAGTCCGCAAGGCGGGTCACTTGCCGTTTTTGCGGCCGGATGGCAAATCGCAGGTTACGGTGGAATATGTCGAGGACCGCCCCGCTCGCGTCGATTGCGTGGTGATCTCCGCGCAGCATAGTGACTCAGTATCCAATCGCGAAATTCACGAGAGTATCGTGAAGGAAGTCATCCAGCACGTCGTCCCTCCGGCGCTGCTCGATTCGCGCACCAAGTTCCACATCAATCCCACGGGCCGCTTCGTTGTCGGAGGACCGATGGGTGACGCCGGGCTCACCGGGAGAAAAATCATCGTGGATACCTACGGCGGCTACAGCCGCCACGGGGGCGGCGCGCTTTCCGGCAAAGATCCGACCAAGGTGGACCGTTCGGCCTGCTACATGGCCCGCTATGTGGCCAAGAATCTGGTCGCCGCCGGGCTGGCCCGCCGCGCCGAGGTGCAGCTTGCCTACGCCATTGGCGTAGCGGAACCAGTTTCGGTTATGGTCGACACTTTCGAGACGGGCATCATCCCCGACGAGCAGATGACGGACTTGGTTCGCGCTGTATTTTCGCTCACGCCTCGCGGCATCATCGAAAGTCTGGACCTGCGGCGCCCCATCTATCGTCCGACGGCTGCTTACGGGCATTTCGGTCGCAGCGAGCCTACGTTTACCTGGGAGCGGTCTGATAAAGCCGAAGCTCTGCGCAAGGCGGCCGTGATCCGTGGCGCCGAAGTCGGCGCGCGTTAAATTGCCGCACCACAGCCGTCCGACAATTTTTGGGCAGTTTTGGGGGCAAAACCGTGGCAACCATGCATTCACTCAGCGGCGATGTCAAAGACCTGGCGTTGGCCGAGAGTGGGAAGCGCAAGGTCGAATGGGCCAATCAGCGCATGCCCGTTCTGCAGTTGATTCGCAAGCGGTTCATCAAGGAGCAGCCGCTAAAGGGTCTGCGCCTTTCCGCATGCCTGCACGTCACCAGCGAAACCGCCAATCTGGCCATCGCGCTTCGCGACGGCGGCGCCGAAGTCGCGCTCTGCGCCTCAAATCCGCTCTCTACGCAGGATGAAGTCGCGGCCTGCCTGGTGAAGGACTACAACATCCCAACTTTTGCCATCAAGGGCGAGGACAATACCACGTATTACTCGCATCTCGGTGCCGCATTGGAAAATAAGCCGCAAATCACCATGGACGATGGTGCCGACCTCGTCACCACGCTGATCACCAAGCGCCTCGATCTGGTGCCCAACGTAATCGGCGGTACCGAGGAGACCACCACCGGCGTCATTCGCCTGCGCGCCATGGCCAAGGACGGCACGCTCAAGTATCCGGTCATCGCCGTGAACGACGCGCTCACCAAGCATCTCTTCGACAATCGCTACGGCACCGGCCAATCCACCATCGATGGAATTTTGCGCGCCACCAATCTTCTCCTCGCCGGCCTTAAGTTTGTCGTCGCGGGTTACGGCTGGTGCGGCCGCGGAATCGCCATGCGCGCCAAGGGTCTCGGCGCAGACGCGATCGTCACCGAAATCAATCCCGTGCGCGCCCTCGAAGCGGTCATGGATGGATTCCGCGTCATGCCCATGGCCGAAGCGGCCAAAATCGGCGATATCTTCGTCACCGTCACGGGGAATAAATCCGTCCTCGGCGCTGAGCATTTCGAAAAAATGAAAGATGGCGCCGTGCTCTGCAACTCCGGCCACTTCAACGTGGAGATCGATATCCCCGCTCTGGAACGCCTGGCCATCACCAAGAAGCCGGCCCGGCCGTTCGTCGAGGAATTCGCCATGAAAGATGGCCGCCGGCTTTATCTGCTGGCCGAAGGACGTCTCATCAATCTCAGTTCCGCCGAAGGTCATCCCGCCGCGGTCATGGACATGAGCTTCGCCAATCAGGCGCTCGCTGCCGAATATCTGGTGAACCATGCCTCCGAACTCAAGTGGCAGGTTTATCCGGTGCCCGAGCCGATTGATCGTCAGATCGCCAAGCTCAAGCTGGAATCGATGGGAATTCTGGTGGATAAGCTCTCTCCGGAGCAGGAGCACTACCTGGCCTCCTGGTCCGAAGGCACCACTTGAAGACGGCTTCTGTGCCTCGCCCGGCAAATTCCAGAAAAATCGTGCCTCCAGCAATCGTCTCCGGCGTAGTCGGAGACATGCAGGAGTGGACTGCGCTGGCCCTCGACACGGCGAAGACGCGAGGCGCGTCCTTTGCCGACGCACGCGTCGTCGATTTGCGTCTGCGCGACCTCAGCACCAAAAACGGTGAAGTTGGCACGCTGGCGGAAAGCGAGTCGCTCGGGCTCGGCATCCGCGCTCTCGCCAACGGCTGCTGGGGTTTCGCTTCGAGTGATGTGCTCACGCGCGAAGGCGTGCAGGCCTGCGCCGCGCAAGCCGTAGCTATCGCCCGCGCCTCGGCGATGGCCAAACGCGCCGATGCCGAGATGGTCCCGGAAAAAGCTTACGTCGACACCTGGCAGAATCCCTACGTCAAAGATCCGTTCCAGATTCCGCTCGAGCGCCAACTAGATTTGCTTCTCGCCGCCGACTACGCCATGCGCCGCGTGAAGGGCCTCACCCTGGCCGAAACTTCCATGCAGTTTCGCCGCCTGGAACAGTGGTACGCCTCCACGCTCGGCTCCCGAATTCATCAACTCAAGATGCAATCGGGCGCGGGCATCGTGGCCACCAGTTTCGTGAACGACGAAATTCAAAAGCGCTCTTACCCCAATAGCTTCGGCGGCCAGCATCAGCTAGCCGGCTACGAGCTGGTGGAGGCGCTCGATCTGCCCGGCAATGCGCAACGGGTGGCCGAGGAGGCTCTGGCGCTGCACAAAGCTCCCCAGTGCCCGGAAGGCGAGCGCACCGTCATTCTCGAAAGCTCGCAGCTCGGCCTGCAGATTCACGAATCCATCGGTCACCCCATCGAACTCGACCGCGTGCTGGGCATGGAAGCAAACTTCGCCGGCATGAGTTTTCTTACGCTCGACAAATTGGGCAAGCTACGCTATGCCTCCGATATCGTCAACGTCGTCGCCGACGCTCGCCTCGAGCACGGCCCGGGTTTGGGCACCTTCGGCTACGATGATGAGGGCGTTCCAGGCAAACGCACCGACATCATCAAGGGGGGGCTCTTCACCGGCTACCTTTCCAATCGCGAGACCGCCGTGGCCATCCGCTTAAGGGAATCCGGAGGCACCATGCGCGCCGAAAGCTGGAATCGGCTGCCCATCATCCGCATGACCAACATCAGCCTGCTGCCCGGCACATGGCGTTACGAAGACCTCCTCGCCGATACCGACGACGCCATTCTCATGGAGACGAATCGCTCCTGGTCGATCGACGATCGCCGGTATCATTTCCAGTTCTCCACCGAAATTGGCTGGGACATCAAGCACGGCAAGAAAACGCGCATGCTCAAAAATCCCAGTTATAGCGGGATCACCACCGAATTTTGGAATAGCTGCGACGCCATCTGCTCGCGCGACTATTGGACGCTTTGGGGCACTCCTAATTGCGGCAAGGGCCAGCCCATGCAAACAATGGGAACCGGCCACGGCGCGGCCCCTGCGCGATTCCGAAAAATTCGTGTCGGCATGGCTTTCGCCAAGTAATGAGCCCCGAATAAATGAGTGCTGTTCGCGAATCCGCAAAATCCCCGCGCCATCCGCGGCCGGCGCGCCACACTGCCGCCGGCCCCGCGGTCGCGGAAGCCCATTTACCCGCGGATGCGGAATTGCATGATCTCGCCGAGCGCGTGCTTGGCTTTTCTGATGCCGATGAAACCGAGGTGCATATCGATTTTGTCGCAGACGCTCTCACGCGCTTCGCCAACAACACCATCCACCAGAATGTCGCCGAGCAAACGCTCAGCGTTTCCGTGCGCACCGTCTTTGACGGCCGCACCGCCCGCGCCACCACCAACAAAACCGACGATGACTCGCTGCGCCGTGCCGTAGCAGGTTCGGCCGCGCTGGCCCGCAGTCAGCCCAAGAATCCCGACCTGCTGCCCATGCCCGGCCCTCAGAAGTACGCCAAGGTCGCGCGCTTTTTCCCCGCGACCTCCGGCGCCACTCCGCAGGATCGCGCCGTCGCCGTCGCCAAAGTCACCGAACTCGCCGAGCAGAATCACCAGACCGCCGCCGGGATCTTTGCCACCGGGGCTTCGGCTACTGCGATGGCCAATTCCAAAGGACTCTTCGCCAGCTATCGCCAGAGCCGCGCGGAATTTTCCATCACGATTTTGGAGCGGGATTCTTCCGGATGGGCTAAAGCCAGCGCTCCCGATCGCGACCAGATCGATCCCGAAGCCCTCGCCGAGCGCGCCAGCGAAAAAGCCGCCGCATCGCGCCATCCCAAGGAAGTCGAGCCCGGCCGCTGGACCGTCATTCTCGAACCCGCCGCCGTCCTCGATCTGGTCGGCTTTCTCTTTTACGACTTTGCCGGAACCGCCGTCCTCGATCAGCGCTCCTGCTTCACCAATCGCCTCGGCAAGCAGGTCATGGGCGAAAACATCACCATTCACGACGACGTCACGCACGCGCTTCAGTCCGGCCCGCCGTTCGATGGCGAAGGCCTGCCCCGGCAGACTGTCTTGCTGGTCGATCGCGGCGTGCCGCGCCATCTCGTCTATTCGCGCGCCACCGCCAAGAAGATGAAGGCCAGGCCCACCGGCCACGGCCTCGCTTTGCCCACTCAGGATGGCGAAGCGCCTTTCAATCTCGTCTTCGCCGGAGGCACTACTTCTGTCGAGACCATGATCGCCACCACCGATCGCGGCATCCTTCTGACTCGCCTCTGGTACATTCGCGAAGTCGATCCCTACGAAAAAATTCTGACCGGCATGACTCGCGACGGCACCTTCCTCGTCGAGAATGGAAAAATCTCCAGCGGCATCCGCAATTTCCGCTTCAATCAGAATATTTTGGAAATGCTGTCCCACGTGGGTCAGATGAGTCCCGCGGTGCGCGCCGCGGGGGAAGAGTCCTTCGAGATGGTGGTTCCCGCCATGAAGGTTCGCGACTTCCACTTCACCGAAGTGACCAAATTCTAATTTCGATACTCAAAGAATACTTGGCCAAATCTGGCATTCAGGGGGAAACATGACGGATTCACAGCAGGTGCTGCGCCAGCACAAGAAAATCTCCGCCGAGTGCCTCGATCAATTATTTCGCCAGGCGCGAACGCAGAATGGCTGGCGCCCCGAACCCGTGCCCATCGAGCTGCTGAAAGAGGTCTACGAAATCGCTTGCCTCGGTCCCACCAGCGCGAATTCCTCGCCTGCCCGCTTCGTCTTTGTCACCACGCCCGAAGCCAAGGCGCGGCTGCGGCCCGCGCTCTCTCCCGGCAACGTCGAGAAAACGATGGCGGCTCCAGCCACTGTGATCGTCGCCTGGGATACAGAGTTCTACGAAAAGCTGCCGCAGCTTTTTCCCGCGCGGGATATGCGATCGGTATTCGCCGGGAATCCCACGTTGATTCATGAAACAGCGTTCCGCAACAGCACGCTGCAAGGCGCTTACTTGATGCTCGCGGCGCGGGCCTCGGGTCTCGATTGCGGGCCGATGTCCGGATTCGACCAGCAGAAGGTCAATGCGGAATTTTTTCCTGACGGCAAATGGAAGGCCAATTTCCTCTGCAATCTCGGTTACGGCGATCCCAGCAAGCTGTTTCCGCGCAACCCGCGCCTCAGCTTCGACGAAGCCTGCCGCGTCCTTTAACGGATCGCAGGGCTTCCTGTGGTGCCTAGGTGCGCAGCGGAATTAGTGCGCGCAGCCGGTCCTCGCGCAAAAAAATCCCCGCCCACATCAGCGCGGCAAAGACGATCGGGAAGAGCGTGTTGAACATCGGATTGCCGATGCGCACGTTGGAGGCAACTGCGCCGCCAAGATAGCCGGTGAGCAGGATCGCCCCGAGAACTGACGTTTGCGGAATCGCGTAGACAACAGTGCAGACGAGCGCGGTGATGCCGATGCCGACAATGGTGCTTACGGGGTACCCGAGCTGGGCTGACGCCTCCAGCACGGGAGCCACCTTCATCAACTTCGTAATGCTATCGAAGAGGAGGAACAGCACAACTAAACCGCTGATGATCCGCCCGGCCCAGAGTCTTCCCTTTGAAATAGCACCCGCCTGAGTGCGCGATGGCATGAGCTGTCCTCCGTATTCAGATATGTAGATGGTTCACGCACGAATAACCTCGGAATTATCTCTCTACTTCCCGCCGGTGGAGAACATGGTCTCTCCGGATGTTTCTGTGCCATCCTTGAGGTCGAAGCTTATGGACTCCGAAGCTCTTCGCATCGCCGATCAGCTGCGCCGGGCTTTTACCGGCGACGCCTGGCATGGATCTCCCGTTGTCGATTTGCTGGCCGGCATTACGGCCGACAAGGCGCGTGCCCGCCCTGTGCGGCCCGTGCACACCATTTGGGAGCTTGTTCTGCACATTGATTTTTGGCTGCACGCCGCCTTGGACGCGACGCAGGGAATTGCCATGCCGAAGCTTG
>WNGM01015546.1_pt2 | contig 10219 bp, 10 predicted proteins | sample 5400571 | NCBI WGS metagenome assembly WNGM01 (sample SAMN13153378, study PRJNA577476) | soil metagenome | isolation source: 100 cm soil or saprolite under Garry oak tree replicate 2 | place: USA:California | collected 2016-06-15 | reverse complement strand
GACACATACGCCGCGAACGCACGACTGAAGGCCGAGACTGCGCTCGCGAAATCCGGCCTACCCGCGTTGGGCGACGACTCGGGCATCGAGCTGGACGCTCTGGATGGATTTCCGGGAATCGGCTCGGCTCGGCTTGGCGCGACCCAGAGGGACCGCACGGCGGAGCTGCTGAGCCGGTTGAACGGTGTGCCGCGGCCGTGGCTGGCGCGCTTTGTGTGCGTGATCGCGCTGGCGGCGGCGAATCGTGAGACGCAATTTTTCGAAGGGGAATGCCGGGGCGAGGTCGTGCCGGAGTGGCGCGGCGAGGCCGGTTTTGGCTATGACCCGATCTTCCTCGTGCCCCGGACGGGGAAGACGTTTGGCGAGATGGCGCCCGAAGAGAAGAGCAAGTACAGCCATCGCGCGGCAGCGGCGCGGGCGCTGCTAGAGTCGGGCGCGCTGCGTCAGTTCGGGCGGTAGCTTAGCTCGGAAAAGCGCCTGGTTTGGGACCAGGAGACCGCGAGTTCAAATCTCGCCCGCCCGACCAGAGTTCGCCGCGGCCACTCCTCACGCGCCGCCTCGTCGCAAAAGGCAGATGTAAGCTGCACGGAACGTGAGCACCGGTACGGCGAGCCTGCTCGGCGACATCGGGAGGCACGTCCCCGCGCACTGTTCGGCGCTCCGGCCGCGCCCCGTCGACGAGCTCCGCGAGTGGGGTGGCGAGCGGCTCGTGCGCGGGAAGCGCATCCTGGACCTCGGATGTGGCGATGGCCGCTTCGCACTCGGCGTGGCGGCTTTCGCCGCGAGCGTTGAAGGGCTCGATCCGGATGTCGAGGGTATTGCGGCGGCGAAGAAGAACGCGCGGGAGGCCGGTGTTCGAAACGCGCGCTTCGCTGTCGGGGCGGCACAGCATCTGCCGTATCCAGATGGGGCCTTCGACTTAGTGATTCTCTCGTGGACGCTTTGATGCATCGCACAAAAGGGCATGGTCCATGCCCTACGCGAGGTTCATAGGGTTCTCGCGCCCGGCGGGGTCCTGATCGACGCGCGGCCGGACTCGCGCGTCCTGGCGTACGCGGAGCGTCAGAAGGCCCGCGGATTCCAGCGCTTCGGCGTCGTTAACACGTCCAGGGCCGAACTCGTCAACGATCGAGCGTCGGATCGCGCTGTTGCGCGCGTTGTTCGCGAGGGACTCTTCAAGCGCAGACGGCGCGGCCGTTTCTGGCACCGAGTCCCTTTCGCCAACCTCGCCGCGCTTCGACAGTACCTTTGGGAACACCTGCGCTTCGTGCGGCGCGCGAAGTGGGTGGTCGACGCAGCGACGCGTAGACGCCACTCGAACGAACCGCTCGTGATCCGCCGCGCCGTGCGCTACGAGCTCCTCGAAGCCCGTCCGACGAAGCAAGGCCCGTAGGTCACTGCGAGCGACGGCAGGACTATCAGCTGCCCTCCTGAATGCCCGATCAGAATTCGCCGCGGGTGCCGGCGCTCGCGGGTTTGAGCGGCCAGTCAATCCCGCCAGAGCCGGCGCCTGCGGCAAACGTCACAGCTGGGTCAGCTTTTGGGCGACTCCCTCATCGCTTCGTGGATCACGTGCCCGTCGTGCCACTCGGGCTCGTCTTGCAGGTGCTCGAGCATGCGCCGGTACTCCTTGTCCATGTCCGGGCTGTCGGCGTTCTTGCGATAGGCCTCTTCGCTCTCGAATACGACGCTGAGCCAGATCTCGTTGGGGTCCTTGGTGCTGCGGAAGGCCGTGTGATACAGCCAGCCCGCGGGCGGATCTCCCTCGAACGATCCCATCTCCTCCATGAGCTGCTTCTCGTGGCCGGGCTTGACCAGGTATCGCGCGACCGTGCCAAACATCATGTCAGTCCACCTCCGTTGCGATCGTAACCTCGATCTGGGCATCCGGTACATATGCCACTCTGAGCGCTCTCTAGTGAGGTGCTGGGCATCCGAACAAACGTGCCCTAGTACCTTGGAGGCGATGATGCCCACATGCCGGCGAGCGATCGTCCTCGCCGGTGCGCTGGTGCTTCCGCTGGCGGCCGCAGCGTGCAGCCTCGTTCCTACGCCGGGACAGGCCAATCTCGCTCCGACGCTCTCCTTGCAGGACGAGCCTGGGGGTGTCGTCGCGTTCGAGTCCGGCCAGCCCGTACCCACTTTCGACCGGCAACCCCGTTTGGTTGTGGACCTCGATGGCGCATGGCGCTTCGATCCGCAAAAGCTGGACATAGCCGCCAGCCTCACCGATCGGAAGAGCTCGCTGAGCGATCTCACGGCGGAGCTCGGTCAGCGGGCCGCTCCCATCTATGACGATGCAACCTGGGCGGCGATCGCTGTCCCAGGCACGTTCAACCCGCCGCCCGACAGCACCATCACCGGCGGTTTCTACAGACATGAATTCTTCGCCCCGACCGCCTTCAGCGGCAAGTACGCGCTCCTGAAGTTCGGTGCTGTTCGCTACGTCGCTGACGTCTGGCTCAACGGCAAGTACCTCGGCTACCACGAAGGGGGCGATACGCCCTTCTCTCTCGACGCCACGACGGCGCTGGTTCCAGGCGCCTACAACAGCCTCGCGGTCCGCGTCGACAAACCGGAGTGGGGGACCCGCGACGACATCGTCCCGTGGGGCCTTGCCGACTGGTGGAACTACGGCGGGATCGTCGGCGACGTCTGGCTGGAGGCTATGCCCGCGTTCAGCGTGGTGCGCGCCGACGTGACGCCCCACCTCGACGGTGCGGATGTGTCGATCGTCGTCCAGCACCGGGGTCCGGGCAACCTCCAAGGCGCCGTCGACGTGCGCCTCTGGCCGGCCCAGGTCAACGCGAGCAACGCACTCAGTCCGGACGCGCAAAGCCTGATTCCGTCCGACGCGGAAGAGTTGCTCGATCACCGGATCGACCTCGGCACGGTGAGCGGTGAATCCGTCTTTCGCGTCGCCGCTCCCTTTGCGATCCGGTCAGCCGATCTCTGGAGCCCTGGCCTCCCCGCGCTCTATGTCCTGCAGGTGACGATGCTTGCCAACGACGAGCCTGTCGACGACCTGTACACCAGCTTTGGCCTCCGCCAGGTACGCGTCGACTCCACCGCGCCTCGCGTCCTACTCAATGGTGTTCCCATAATCTTCAACGGTGTCGCGATGCATGAGGAAAAGCAGCTTCCTGTCACAAAGGGCCGTCCGGCAGGCGGCCCGCTCACCTCGGCGGCCGCAATCGAGTCACTCCTGCAGCGGGCGGTCAAAGTCCACGCGGACCTGATCCGGGTCGACCACCATCCGCCGAACCAGATGCTGCCCGTGCTTGCCGATCGGCTGGGCATCGCCCTGTGGGAGGAGATTCCGCTCTACCACTTCACGCCGCAAACGTTTTCGATCGCGATGGATCGTGGCATCCCGCAGCAGATGCTCGCCGAGATGGACTTGCGCGACTTCAACCGACCCAGCGTCCTTTTTCATGGTTTCGCGAACGAATCGACCGGCTCGTTCGAACGAGCCAGCGCGCTGAATACGCTGCACTCCCTCGATCGGAAGATCGACGGCACCCGTCTCACGGGCCAGGCGGCCTATGGCACCGAACCCACCGACCAGACCAGCGCGAACCTCGACGTCGCCGGATTCACGATGTACTACGGAGTGCTGTACGGCGGGCGGCTGTCCGGATTAACCGTGCAAAAGGCGTTGATGGATGCGCACAAGACCTACCCTCGCAAGCCGATCATGGTGCTCGAGTATGGACACTGGGCCGACAATCCGGCTGACGAGAACCAGCAACTCCGGGTCTTCAACACCTACTACGCGCAGCTTGCGCCGGTCTTCGACACGGAGCAGCAGGGGTTCATCGGGGCTGCGGTGTGGTGGACGCTCGATGACTACTGGACGCAGCGACCGGGTATCACGGTGGAGACTTTTGGTCTGTATACGCCAGGCGGTTATCTGCGCAAAGCCGGGGTGGTCGCCGGCCGTAACTGGGCGCGCACCGCACCGTCCGCTCCACCCGGCGGCATCCGGTCCACCGGAGTAGCGGTTGCCTTCGAGCCGAGTGAGCGACATGCGCGTCTGGTTCCGTATCTCGCCTACGGCTTTGTCCTGCCGGCAGCCTTCCTGGTCGCTTTGATCATTGTTCTGTCCCGCGTGAGGCGGCGCGCATGGTGAACGATTTTCTGGTCCGGTTGTCGATCCGCAGCGCGATGTTCGCGGGTGCGATCACCGGCTTCGTTTTCGGCCTGTTCGCCGGCGCGACTCTGGGCGCGCTGATCAGCTGGTTTGCAGGCGCGATCGTCGACTGGCAGGCGCAGCTTGGGTTCAGTCTCGGCGTGACCCAGCAGCTGCTTCCCCTCGGCGACCAGGTCAGGTCGCTCGAGTCCGTCGCCGATCGTTGGTTTCTTGTGATCCCCGGGGTCGGGCTCGCGGTCGGGTTGCTCGGAGCCCTCATCGGCTTGCTCGCGGGTGGCCTGTGGGCTGCGCTCGTCAACATAGGCGTGCTCCCTATCGAGGTCGCTGTCTACCGCCAGGGAAACACGCCGATGCGCAGGGCAACAGATCGCCGTCGGGTGCGGACACGTACACGCAATGCGGTGGGTGAGTAGTACGTTAGGCGCGTGATCGAGACTCGCATCCAGGGTTTCGTCAAGCCCGGGTTCGAGCCCGTGAGCGAAGCTTTCGCCGGAAACTTCGAGCGCCTTGGCGAGGTCGGCGCGGCTTGCTGCATCTATCGAGAGGGCCGCGTCGTCGTCGACCTCCAGGGCGGCGTCGCAACGCCCGCGGAATCGAATCCCTACGCCGCGGACACCCTGCAGATGGTCATGTCATCGACGAAGGGTGTGGTCGCAGTCGCCGCGCACATGCTTGCGCAGGAGGGCAAGCTCGACTTCGATGCGCCCGTGGTCGAGTACTGGCCCGAGTTCGGAGCCGAAGGCAAGAAGGACATCCCAGTGCGATGGCTTTTCAGCCACCGTGCCGGACTTCCGGCCATCGACCGCCGGCTCACGATCGAGGACGTCTTCGCCTGGACGCCGGTGGTCGATGGTCTAGCCGCCCAACGTCCGTTCTGGGAGCCGAACTCCGCGCACGGTTATCACGTCGGCACGTACGGCTGGCTCGCGGGTGAGGTGATCCGCCGGATCGTCGGGGTCTCGGTAGGCGAGTTCGTCGCCAGGCGCATCGCCGAACCCTTGAAGCTCGATCTGTGGATCGGCCTTCCGGAGGCCATGGAGCCACGGGTGGCGCCGATGCTCGCCCCGCCACCGCCCGCTCCTGGAACCCCGGTCGACATCTTCACGGCGCGGCTGGTCGACCCGTCAACGCTGCTGCACAAGGCGTTTGTCAACCCGCCGCTGCCGGCGCCGGTCTGGCGACCCGCGTTCAGTCGGCAGGGGAGGATCTCGTCCTGGGTTACGAGACTCGCTACGCGACGGGATTCCAGCTCTCCTTCCCGTTCCGGCCCATGGCCGGCGAGGGCTCGTTCGGCCATTACGGCATGGGCGGGTCGGTGGGTTTTGCGGATCCTGGCCGAGGCATCGCGTTTGGGTACGTGATGAACCAGATGCTGCCATCGGGTGGCGTCGACCCCAGGACGCGGAGCCTGGTGGACGCCCTGCTGGGCTGTTTGTAGGCGGTTCTGCCGAGCGCCGTCCTAAGATGCAGTCGCTGGTGGACTGGGAATGACCACTGCGGATCTCGTATTCGGCGGTTGTCTCCTGATCGGGGGCGGCCTCCTACTGCTGACCCTGATCTTCGACGACCTGTTGGGCGGCTTCCTGAACGCCTTCCACTTCGGCCTCGACCTGGGTGGCGTCTCGCCGACCCCGGTGCTGCTCGGCTTCGTCGCCATGTTCGGCGTGGGCGGGCTGCTGGGAATCCATGGATTCGGCATCGGCGTGGGCTTGGCCACTCTGGTCGGGGTGGTCGCCGGGGTGATCGGGGCCGGCGTGGTCCTGATGGCCTTCCGGTTCCTCCGCCAGGCGGAATCGACTGACACCTTCAGCCTCGAGGACATGGTGGGCTCGACGGGCCGCGTTTCGGTGGGGATCCCTGCCAACCGCTTCGGAAGTGTCCTCATCAGCTTCGCCGGCGCGTCACACAACATGACCGCCACCGCGGACGCCGAGATACCGGCCGGTCGCGTGGTCAAGGTCGTCGCCGTCGCCGGGACCAATCTGGTCGTAGCCCCCACATCCCCGGTTACCACTTAAGGAGCACCGTCCGATGCCTGACTTTGTGACATCAACACCATTCCTCGTCGTGACCGGCGTGGTCATCCTCATCCTCCTCATCGCCTTCGTGTCCAGCCGTTACCACGTTGCCGGCGCAAACGAAGCCCTGATCGTCGCCGGCTCGCGCGGCGCCAAGGTGCGCGACGAGCGCGGCCAGGTTGTGGCGAGCCCGGGCGACAAGGGCGTCAAGGTGGTGGTCGGCGGGGGCACGTTCGTGCGGCCGCTGCTCGACCGTGTCGGCAAGCTGAAGCTGACGGCGCGTCAGATCAGTGTCCAGCTCGCAGACGCCGTGACGAGCCAGGGCATCAAGGTTCAGGTGCAGGGCGTGGCCACGTTCAAGATCGGCCGCGACGTCGAGTCGCTGCGCAACGCGGCGGAGAGATTCCTCGACGCCAAGCCCGAGCAGGTGGACTCGATCGTGAAAAACGTCCTCGAGGGATCGCTGCGGTCGATCGTCGGCACGCTGACGATCGAAGAGCTCATCCGCGACCGCCAGAAGCTCCTGCAGCAGGTACAGGACGCGGCCAAAGGCGACCTAGCGACGAGTGGGCTTCAGATCGACGCCTTCACCATCCAGAGCTTCTCCGACGAATCGAACTACATCGAGCTGCTTGGCCAGCAGAGCGTCGCCACGGTGTCCCGTGACGCCCGCATGGCAAAGGCCTCGACTGACCAGGAGGCCGCGGTGCGGGAGGCGGAGGCCCAGCAGATCAAGATCAACGCGGCTCGCGACGTCTCACTTCGCGAAGCCGAGACAAGGACTCAGGTCCAGGCCGCCCAGGCGCGCGCCGACCAGTCTGGGCCACTTGCCCAGGCAGAGGCGACCCAAGAGGTCGTGCGCAAGCAGACCGAGCTCGCCCAACTCGAGGCGGACCGCAAAGAGAAGGAGTTGCTCTCCAGCACCGTCAAGCCAGCGGCGGCGGAGGCACAGGCCGTGATCGCGCGAGCGGAAGGCCAGAAGCGAGCGCGCATCGCGTCCGCCGAAGCGGATGCCGAGACGACCCGACTGGAAGGTGGGGCGGAGGCGCAGATCGTGCTCACCAAGGGTGAAGCCGAGGCCAAAGCGCTTGCGATGCGAGCGGACGCCTACAAGCAGTTCAACGAGGCGGCCATCATCCAGACCGTGCTCGCCGCACTTCCGGACATCGTCCGTGCCGCCGCGGAGCCGATGAGCCACATCGACTCGCTGACCGTGATGAGCGCCGACGGCGCATCCGACATCGTGAAGAACGCAACCCGAGCCATGATCGAATCGACCACTGCCATCAAGGGCTTGACCGGACTTGACGTGCCGAGCCTGGTCGGTGGCGCTCTGGGCCGCGGTTTCGGCGAGAGGCTGCGCACGGGCGAGGGCAACGGGGACGCTTCTCGGGAGTCGGCGACCGACCGCATAAGCCAGATCGCCGGCGAGGGGTTGGCGACCCTCAAGGCTCGCGCGGCCGCCGCCGCCGCATCCACGGAAGCTGCAGCCGAGGAAGTCGAGGCCAAGGTGGATGCCGCGGCCGACAAGGTCCAGGCCGCCGCGGATCAGACAGCCGCTGCCGTACAGAAGGCAGCTTCGGTCACCGCGCCGAAGGTGGCGGCAGCCGCCAAGGCGGCACCGACGGAGGGCAACCTCGTGCAGTGGGCCAAGTGGTTGGCGGATCAGCTACGCCGCGTGCCAGACATCCAGGTCTACGACGCCCTTCGACTTGCCGATCTCGAATCCAGGGGTCCCGTCGCCGCGCGCGGCGTGTGGGCTACCGCCAAGCAAGTCCTGGCCAAGGAGTACGGCACGGTCACGATCGGTGAGCTTCTAAAGCGGTTCTAGCCAAAAGAAGGGAAGCCCGCTTGCGCGAGCTTCCCAGGCTGGGGTGGGGGCGTGGAGTCGAGATTCAGTGGCCGGTTTGATCGACCACCGATATAGTACCACCGAGCCGCGCCGTCCACAAGATATAGACACCTGGGGATAAGTTTGAAGTTACCGCTTCCGCTCGACATGGAACCGATGCTCTCTGCGATCTCCGATTCGGGGATTCCCAAGGGGGACGGCTGGGAGTACGAGCCCAAGTGGGACGGCTTTCGCACGCTAGTTTTCCGTGACGGGGAGGAGGTTGCCTTGATGAGCCGGGGCGGCCGGGCGATGACCCGGTACTTCCCCGAGGTCCTGCCCGCCTTGAGGAAGCTGGGTCCGTCGAAGCTCGTCCTGGATGGCGAGCTTGTCGTCGTGGGGGCCAACGGCCTCGACTTCGGCGCGCTTCAGCAGCGCGTCCATCCAGCGGAGTCGCGCGTTCGCATGCTGAGCGAGGTCACGCCGGCGTGGTTCATCGCCTTCGACCTGCTCGCGGAGGGAGCGGACGACCTGCGCAAGCAGCCCCTCGGCGAACGGCGAGCGCGGCTCGAGAAGCTGCTCCAAGGCGTGAAGCAGCCGATCTTTCTGACTCCTTACACGCGTAACCCGAAAACGGCCGAAGAGTGGTTCGAGAAGTTCGAGGGAGCGGGGCTCGACGGCGTGATCGCCAAGGCATGGGATGGAACCTACGTGCCCGGCAAGCGGCTGTGGGTGAAGATCAAGCACAAGCGGACCGCGGACTGCGTGGTCATCGGTTGGCGGAAGACGAGCGACGGCTCAACCCTGGGAGCCTTGCTTCTTGGGCTGTACGACAAGAAGGGAAACATCCACTACGTCGGTCACACGTCATCGTTCAGCGCCGCCGAGCGCAGGGAGCTGATCAAGAAGCTCAAGCCACTGGAAACCGAGATCCCCGAGGAGGAGTGGAAAGCGAACCCCGGCCGCATGCCTGGGGGGCTCAGCCGCTGGTCGCGAGGCAAGGACACCGAGTGGGTGGCGGTGCGTCCCAAGCTCGTCTGCGAGGTCACATACGACAAGCTCGAGGCGGGCCAGCGCTTCCGGCACGCGACTGGTTTCCTTCGCTGGCGAACTGACAAGCCGCCGAAGAAGTGCGGGTTCGATCAGATCGCTTCAGCGGCCGAGTTCGACGTGCGAGGGATCTTCCGGAGCAAGTAGCAAGGGCCGCGCGCCGGGCCCGCCAGGACCGTAATACCTCATCGCCGCGCGGCCGAGCCCGGTGACTGCGACCCAGTCGAAGCCGGCGCCGATACCAACACCGACCCCAAGCGGCACCACTCGCGCGGCGACCTTGGCCGCGCCAGTGGTGGCGAAGCGGCTGAGGATGCGCGTCACAAAACGTCCGCCACCATGGACCAAAAGGAGGCTGGGCACGTGTCGAAACGCGGCGACGGCGAGACGCTCCCCACCGGCGACGACGACGTCTTCGCGAAGCTTCAGCGCCCCGCTTGTGACGCCCACGACAACCAGCGCCTCGAGGACGCGTCCCTCCGATCCGCTCAGCTCGTGCCCGAAGATCATGGCGATACCCAGCACGAGCTCGATCTCCTGCTCGAGGGCATAGAGGGTCTGGCTCGTCACCGTGCCGATTGCGAGGGCAGTGCCCAATCCGGGTGCGATCGAAGCCGCGCCGCTGATCGCACCGGTCGCTGCGACACGGCGACGTGTGGAACGGATCAACCACAGGGCCAGTTGATCGTTGGTGTAGGTCGGGTGCGCGGCGCGAAGCTGATCGACTTTGGATCGGATCGCCGGCTCGCGGCTCTTCATGGCTTGATCCAGGGAACGGAGGACGAAACGAACCTGTGGCGGGAGCTCGTCGACGTCCATGGCGGTGAAGCCTACCTATCTCCCCCGCTTGCCGGCGGAATACCTTGCCGCAGGCACGAAAGGGACACTTTTGTGCGAACAGTTCGCACCGGGGAGGCGCTCTTTTGAATACGTACTTGCGACCTTGTCGCGATAAGGCTTAGGCTCTTCCGGTGGCGAGCATGAGGGCGCTTTTCACTCAGTCGTTCGATCTGGGAGAGCGCCGCCGGCTCGCCGGCTTCTTCGGCTCCGTGGCCCTGCTTCACCTGGTCGGGTGGGGACTGCTCCTCGCTTACGCCGCGAACCATCCCGCCTTCATCTGGCTCGGGGGGATCGCGTACACGCTGGGTCTGCGCCACGCGTTCGACG
>WNGM01005183.1_pt1 | contig 10219 bp, 8 predicted proteins | sample 5400571 | NCBI WGS metagenome assembly WNGM01 (sample SAMN13153378, study PRJNA577476) | soil metagenome | isolation source: 100 cm soil or saprolite under Garry oak tree replicate 2 | place: USA:California | collected 2016-06-15 | reverse complement strand
GTCACGACGCGGTCCGCGCGACGCACCAGTCGCGTCGGCTCGTGCACGAACGAGACCACCCGGCGGCAGGGATGGCCCGCGACGCTGCGGACCAGCCGTGCCCGGACGCTGGCAGGCATGCATGGGCCGGTGACGAGCAGACCGTTGGTGTCCGGCGGGAGGTCCGCTTCCATGAAGGCCTGCGCGAGCTCGGCGCCGTCCTGCCCGCCGCCCACCAGACAGAGCGCGAGCCGGCCGCCCGACCATCCCAGTGCCGCAATCGGATCCTTGCCCCCGCGCCGCCTGAACTTGAGCCGCGCCCGCTGATCGAGATAGCCGGTGTAGCGCACCTTCGCCGCGACGTCGGGCGCGAAGGCATACTCGCGCACCGGGTCATAGACCGCGGGGTCGCCATAGACCCACACGGCGTCATAGTAGGTGCGGACGGCGTCTTGGTTCTGGGCGCGGGCCCACTCGCCCTGTAGCGTGGCCGGCTCGTCGAGCACGTCCCGCAGCCCGAGCACGAGTCGGGTCCGCCCGCGCGCGCGCAGCGATTCCAGGACCGGGTCCAGCTCCCGCAGCGCGCCCCGCGGAACGTTGTCAACGATCAGGACGTCCGGGGCGAACGCCTCCAGCGCCGCGCCCGCGGTTTTCGCCCGCAAGGCCAAGAGCTCTTCCAGGGGAACCGCAAGGTGGCGCGGGTGATACTGCCCACCGCCGTCCTTCCAGAGCGACGGCAGCGCCACGCAGTCTACGCCGGCGGTCGTCGTCACGAGGCTCGCTTCGCGCGCCCCGGCGATCATCAGCACGACCGCCTGCAGGCGGGAATGCCGGAGCGCCTGCGCCAACAACAAGTTGCGGCGCATGTGACCCAGCCCCATCGTGTCGTGGGAGTAGAGGGCTACGCGGTACGGCACACACGCTCCATAGCGTCCCACCTAGCTCGGGGCGAGTCGGGGTGCCTCAATCGGCGTCATGCTCCTGGGCGCTGTGGTTCGGCAACTGCGGTATCCGGTCCGCGAGCGGCGCTTGGGTTGGATCCGCGCGCACGGGAAGGCGTCGGCTCTCTGTCCCCTTTACCTAACCGACGGCACGGGCCCCGGTCCGTGACAGTGCTCACCGGGTGTCGGGCTAGGTGCCGACGCGTCTCAGCCTGCACCTCCCTCGCGCGTCCCAAGGTCGCCGCGCGGCATCAACGCTCCGTCAACCTGGCAATCTCGCCGCCGGTTGCAGCGGGAAAACGCCACGCTGCGCCAGGAGCCCCGACTTCTTAAAAAAGGCGGCGGCGTTCTGCGCGAAAGAGTCGCGGTGAGGTACGCTTGCATTGCTCGCCACCGGGGCGAGTATCTAGTGCGACTAGCCGATCGCGGCAGTCAATACGCGCGTGCGGAGTACCGAGCGTTGCTCGCGGCCCACGAACGGGGCGAGCATGACCAAGAAAGGGGGATTGTTGGGACAACACCGTGGCGGAGAGTCTCTTCGCCACGTGGGAGACCGAGCTGATCTTCGAGGCCGACTGGCCCACGCGGGACGCCGCGCGCCAGGCAATCTTCGCCTACATCGAGACCTGGTCCAACCGGGAGCGGCGCCACTCGAGTCTCGGCTACCGGAGTCCGGCGCAGTACGAGCGCGACGGATGCGGAACCTGTTTGCCGTAGTCTTTGCCGGTCCGTCGTGGACTTGGAGGGACCTGGCGGTCCCAGACGGCCCATAGTGAGCACACAAACGGCGGGCCCGCATGGACCCGCCGTCTTTGGAGACCGGTGCTCTACCAATTGAGCTACGGACCTAAAAACTGGACGGGTAGACGGCGAGACGGGTAGACGGGTAGGGGTGCACACCGAAATCCCGAGCCCCCGAGCGTATCCGTCGCGATTCCTCGCGCCTTTCAACCTACCAACCGCTACCCGTCTCGCCGTCTATCCGTCTACCCGTCTAGGTGTCAGGGTGGCTGACGGGAATCGAACCCGCAACCTCTGGAGCCACAGTCCAGCGCTCTAACCGATTGAGCTACAGCCACCGCGTGTCGAGGCCAAATCTAACGGGTCAGGCTGGGGCCCAGAAGCGCCGCGCTAGCGGCGCGGGCGAAGCCCGACGCGCAGCGTGAAGGCCGTCAGCTGCTCCAGCCGGCGCGCCGCGCCCTGCATCGGAAAATCGTAGCGCTCCAACGAGTAAAACGCCCCCAGCACCAGACGCTCCCAGCCGTACTCCATTCCGGCCGCGGCGGTGAACGCGACATCGGGCCCCGGCAGCCCATTCACGGAGACGACCGGTACGAACGCTCCCCGTACGATCCCACTCACCGCGCTCCCCACAAACGGCAGGCGCGCCTCGGCGCCGAGGTGGACCGTGGTCCAGCGTTGCCGGGCCAGCGCCGTCGAGTAGCTCCGCCGCGTCACGCCGCCCTGGAGGGCGAGCCAGGAGACGGTCACCACACTCGCGGCGACGCCCACCTCGGCCACGTCACGGTCCGTGGCGCCGGGGCCGCTCGCCGCGAGCGTCCCCACCTGCCCCCGCACGACGAGGGCGAAACGCGCGCCGCGCTGCACCGCGATCTCGCCGCCCTCGACCGGGCCGCGCGCCTGCACGACCCCGTACCCGGCGTCGACGCGGTGCTCCATCAGCCCGCCGACGATGGACCCCGAGACGCGCGTCTGGGCCTCCGCCGGTTCAGCCGCCAGCATGAACCCGAGGACCACGACCAGCCGGATCGGCGGCCGGCGGGCCGCTCTCAGGGACCCGCTCCGGACGCCGGGGAGACGACCAGGATCGTCTGCGCGACCTTTTCCGCGTTACGGCGCGCGATCGCCGCGTTGGCCGCACGGCGCGCCGTCTGCCGGCTCTGGTTGGTGGCGATGTGCTCCGCGATCGGGCCGCCGTGGCGGTGGGCGAGGAACGCCACGACGCCGGTAGCGACCGCCGCTCCCGCCAGGAGCGCCGGCATGGCGCGGTTGCCACCGCCGAGGTCGCCGTTCGGCAACGCTCCCCTGATCAGGAGCGCGCCCGCCGCAATGCCCACCCCCTTCAGCAGGTCGGCCCGCGGTGCGTACCGCTCGGGGAGGAGGTCCCGGCCGCGCAGCTCGGGCAGCGTGTCGTCGAGCGGAGGCACCTCGTGGGCGAGGTCGAAGTAGGCGCGAGCGGAATCCGCGTGCCCGGTGAGCCGGCTCCGCCCCGCGACCACGAGCTGATAGCGCCCGCTGGGCGCGAGCTGACCATTCGGCAACAGGCCGTCCCAACGCAGCTCGTGCAGTCCGTCGCTTTCGCCCGCGAGCAAGACGACGCCCGTCGCCGCGGCCGGAGACCGGAGCTCCGCGCGCACCGTCGCGGCGTGCGTCGTGACGAACGAGAAGGTAAGGCGCTCGGTGCGCGGGTCGGCGCGCCCTGGGGCGACCGGCCGCACCCCCACCGCGAACGTGGCGCGCCGGGCCGTGCCAAATGCCGTGATCTGGTCCGGCGTGAACTCGAGGGGGTCCAGGTCCGTGAACGGGTCGCGCTCCAGGGCAGCGCGGAAGTACGCGACGGCGGAATCTCGCATTCCCATGAGCGTGAGCGACGCGCCCAGGTACTTGTACGCTTCGACCCGTTGCGACGGGCTGACCTCGAACGCCCACGCCGGCGAGATGACCTGACGGAACAGGGGGACGGCGCGCTCGATCTCGAGCTGCTCGTACAGCCGTCGGGCCCGCGACAGCGCCGCCGTGGTGCTGTCTGGAGCCGCCCCGCGCGGCACACCCGCCGCAGCGCTGTCTTGGGCAGCCGCGGGCACGGCAAGCGCTGCGAGCAGCGCCACGTGCACCATCACACGCTTCACGGCCCCGGCGCCCCCCGGCTCCGCAGGGTGATGCGGCCGAGCGACACAGTGCTATCCGCCGCGACGACCACGGTCGTGTCGAACAGGTCGTAGCCGGGCGCCCGCGCCACCACGCGCCGCGCACCCACCGGCACCCTGAGGTCGAGCAGGCTGCCCTCGCCGACCTTGCGCCCGTCGACCAGGATCTCCGCAGTGGCCGGGCTCGTGAGCATCCGCAGCTTGCCGGCGTGGAGCGGGGCCAGGGCGGGCGCGAGCGGCGCGGGCGGCGGCTTCGCTTGCTTCACGGCAGCGAGCAGCGTGCTGGCCGCTGCGGTCCGGGTCGCGGCCGAGTCCGGCCCGCCCGGCCGCCGCCCCGCGCCGCCCGCGCGCGCCGTCCACCATACGGCCCCTACCGCGAGCACCGCCACCGCGAGCAGTCCCGCGAGGCGACGCGCCGGGTGTGAGGTCCGCAGCGACGCGAGCAGTCCCGCGAGACGACGCGCCGGGTGTGAGGTCCGCAGCGACGCGAGCAGCGGCACGAGGGGAAGTGTCCGGCCGTCCATCAGGGGTGGGAGCGGCCGCGTGTCGACCCGTGGGACGGCGCCGCCCCGGGCGAGGTCCCGCAAGATCTGCTCGCTCTCCAGCCGATCCGTCTCCGAGAAGGGAATCGCCTCGACGGCCGCGAGCATCTCGCGCGTCGTTGCAAAGCGCCGGGCTTCCTCTTTCGCGAGCGCCCGCTGCACCAGGTCGGCCAGGGCTCTGGGCACGTCGTCCCGCGCGCGCCGCATGTCGGGCGCCGGCGTGAAGAAATGGTGCTGCATGATCCCCGCGAGGGTCTCGGAGGTGAACGGCACCGCGCCCGTGAGCAGCTGAAACGCCACGACGCCCAGGGAGTACTGGTCGCTCTGCGGTCCGGCGCGGTGCCCGGCGCATTGCTCCGGACTCATGAACGCGGGCGTGCCCATCACCGTGCCGACCGCCGTCAGGGTGACGTCCGCGGCCCGCAGGGCGATGCCGAAGTCGGAGAGCATCACGCGTCCGTCCACGTCCACCAGGATGTTGGCGCTCTTCACGTCGCGGTGCACGATGTCTCGCCCGTGCGCGAACGCGAGTCCCCGGGTGGCGGCGCGCAGCACCGCCAACACCACCGGTATAGCGAGCGCTCCCTGAGCCGCGAGGATCGCGTCCAGGGTGCGCCCCTCGATGAACTTCATCACGATGAACGAGATGCCGCCGAGCTGTCCCACGCGATACACCGGAATGATGTTCGGGTGGTCGAGCGCCGCCACCATGCGGGCCTCGCGCTTGAACCGCTCCGTCGCCCGCGGCGTCAGCCCGAGGTCCGGCGGCAGCACCTTCAACGCGACCGAGCGGCGGAGCTCCGGTTCCGTCGCCTGGTAGACCACCGCCATGCCGCCGCGCGCCAGCTCGCGCTCGACCTCGTACTCGCCGGCGAACACCAGACGGACCCGCTCCAGCAGGTCGTCCTGCCCCTCGGCCGCGACCATCACAGTGTCGGCGTGGGGATCCGATGCCCGGACGCCGCAGTTCGGGCAATACCGCGTCTCGTCCTCGAGCTCCGTCCCGCAGCGGAAGCAGCGCATCATCCAGCCGCGCTCATGGATGGACGCGCACGCCCTGTGTGATGGTGGGCAGGGTGTCGGTGAAAATCGGATCCAGCAGGACGGCGGTGACGGTGTCGAAGCCCTGCGCCAGGGCGATGAGCGAATCGCCGCCGACCGTCACTCCCACGACCGTCGGGTACAACGAGGTGAACCGAAAATGGGGATTCGGGACGGTCACGCCGCCCGCCTGCACGGTGATCGCCGGGGCGGTCGTCGTGCCGACGTAGATGAGGGTGTCGCTCGCCGGGTACGTGAGGGTCACCTGCTCGAGCCCGGGCTGCTTGAACACGTCGGACAGCCCGCACGCCCAGGCCACTACGCCGACCAGGGACGCCACCCACCACCGCGGCAGCGATGCCAGCAATCGCATACGGACCCCGCACGCGGACATCGTCTAAAGATGCCCCGGGCTTATGGATAGGTACCGCAGTGTAACGATACAACCTGCATAGCCGCCAGGCCGCATCGCAAGGCCAAAGCTCACCACTGGCTGATACCTAACCAGGCCAGAAGCGCCAGGCGAGCTCGGCCGTGCGGCGGTCCGCGGGCACAGGCGCGCCGTCCAGCGCGGCGATCGGGACCACACCACGTACCGCGTTCGTCAGAAACAGACTCTTCCCCGCGAGCGCCGCGCGCGGGTGGCGCCCCTCCGCGCCCCCCGCGCCCCGCGCGCTCCCCATCCCCCCCGCGAGCTCGAGCACCCGCGCCCGACCGATGCCGGGCAGGATCCCGAGGTCGAGCGCGGGCGTGCGCACCACATCCCCGTCCCACCAGAACAGGGTCCACACAGTCCCCTCGGCGACCCATCCCTCGTGGGTGAGGAGCAGCGCGTCGTCCGCTTCCGCGACTTCGGCCTCCACGGCCGCATCGGCGAACGCGTCGCGGTCGGTCGTCTTGTGGGGATAGGGCTGGTGCGGCTCGGACGCGGTGATCACCACGGGCGGGTCGAGCGCGGGCAGCTCGCGCACCGTGACCGTGGCACGGCCATCGCACACGTCCACGCGCAGCACCGCTTCACCGGCGCCCGAGAACGGACGCACCAGTGCCGCGACGTCCCGCGAGGGTCTAGGGAGGCCTAGCTCGCGCAGGGAGCGCTCGAGACGCGCCAGATGCCGCTCGAGGAGCGGGATGCGCCCGGCGCGCACCCGCATCGTCTCGATGAGACCGTAGCCGGTGTGTTCCATACGAGGGTGATCCGTCATCCGTCATCCGTCATCCGTCATCCGTCATCCGCGGTGCTGCTCCGGACGACGGATAACGGATAACGGATAACGGACGACGATGTACGAGCACGAGGAGCTAGCATAGGGGCTCCGTACGCCTCCAGCAAGTTGCTTAAGAGAGCCTGTTTTCACATGTTGTGTCGCCCGCGACCCTTCAAGGGATTCCCCATGCGATCCACGCTGTTGCGCGACGCTTTCGTGCTACGCTCTTGCGTGACGACCTTTTCTCTGACGCTCCTCGCTTCCTGTTCGCACGCCCCACCGCCAGACTTCGCTCCCGATCCGGGCATCGTCTCTCAGATCCGGGACATCCGGATCGTCACCGGGTACACGCGCGCCTGCCCCGGCGCCGTCATCCCGACGAGCTACGAGGCGGTGCTCGTGGACGGCGCGTGGGTGCCGTTCGCCCGCTCCTACGACAAGAAGCATCCGCCCCGCCTGCACGTGGTGTTCCTGGATCGCGAGAGCCCCGACGCCGTGACTCAGGAGGACGGCGACTGGGTGACGAACGGCAACCCGCTCGCCACGGTGACGACCGGCTTTCGGCTCACGGCCACGTTGCAGGCGAAGCCGAGCGCCACGAACACGATCGTGGTCCCGCCGGACTACAGCTGCATGCGGCACGCGTTCACCTTCTCAGGCGAGCCGGGGGGCGTGGGTCAGGCCGGGGGCAACGGCCCGGACGTCACCGTGCGGCTCGCCGTGCTGCGCTCTCCGTTCTACGACAAGCTGTTCGTCGCCGGGATCCAGGTCGGCCTCGCCCCGCCGTTCTACGTGCTGGCGGATGCGAGCACCGTCCCTCCCGCCGACTGGCTGGTGATCGAGTCGCGGGGTGGGCGGGGCGGGTCCGGCCCTGCGGGGACGGCCGGCACGGACGGCGCCGCCGGCGCCGCCGGCTGTCCGGCGCAGCCCGGCGGACCCGGCGGGAACGGGGCCGGCGGCGGGCTGGGCGGTAACGGCGGGCGCGGCGGGCGCGTCAGTATCGTGGTCCCGCTCGACAATCCGTTCTTGGGCGGGATCGTCGACGCGCGGAGCACCGGGGGTCCCGGGGGCGCGGGCGGCGTCGCTGGGGCCGGCGGCAAGGGCGGCAAGGGCGGGCAGGGGTCCACGGACGCGAACAACCGTCGCTGCGCCGACGCGGCGGACGGGGCACCGGGCCAGAACGGGAACGCGGGGCCGGCCGGCGCGCAGGGCGCGGCGGGACCGCGATCGGTGGTGGTGACGGCTCCGCTGAGGGATCTGTTCGGCGTGCAAGTGCCCCCCGAGATCGGCACCCTGCTCGAGCGCTTGCAGCGTCGGCCCTAGGCGATTGCGGATTACCGCGCTCCATCGGCCCGCACAGAGATCCTCATGCCGGGTGCGTACGACATCATCATCGTCGGGGCTGGCCACAACGGCCTCGTGACGGCGGCCTATCTCGCCCGCGCCGGGATGCGCGTGCTGGTGCTCGAGCGCCGCGAGCTGGTGGGCGGTGCCTGCGTCACCGAGGAGCTGTGGCCCGGATTCAAGGTGTCCACCGCGTCCTACGTGAACAGCCTGCTGCGCCCCGAGATCATCAGCGACCTGGAGCTCTCCCGGTACGGGTTCGAGCTGCTACCGCGCAGCCCCTCGTCGTTCACGCCCTTCCCCGACGGGCGCTTCCTGCTGATGGGGCCCGACAAGGAGCTCACCCGGCGGCAGGTGGCGAAGTTCTCCCCGCGCGACGCCGACACCCTGCCCCGCTACGAGGCGATGCTCGAGCGGGTGGCCGACTTCATCGAGCCGACGCTGCTCCGCACCCCGCCCAATCCGTGGTCGTTCCGACCGCGCGACCTGCTCGAGCTCGCGGGTCTCGCGTGGCGGTTCCTGAAGCTCGGGAAGGAGGGGCCACAGGCGCTCGAGATCCTCACCGGCGCCGCACGACCCATCCTCGATCGTTGGTTCGAGTCGGAGGAGCTGAAGATCGCGCTGGCGACCGACGCGATCATCGGCGCCATGGCCTCGCCGTCGGTCCCCGGCACCGCGTACGTCCTGTTCCACCACGTGATGGGTGAGTGCAACGGGGTGCGCGGGATGTGGGGCTACGTGCGGGGCGGCATGGGCGGCATCTCGAACGCGCTCGCGGCGGCGGCGCGCGTGCACGGAGCGGAGCTCCGGGTGAACGCGCCGGTCGCGAAGATCCTCACCCAGGGCGGCCGCGTGACGGGCGTGGCGCTCGAGGACGGCACCGAGTTCCGCGCGCCGCGCGTCGCGTCGAACGCCGACGCGCACGTCACCTTCCTGCAGCTCGTGGACGAGCGGGACCTCGATCCCGCGTTCGTGAGGGCCGTGCGGGACATCGACTATTCCAGCGCGTCACTGAAGATCAACGTGGCGTTGGCCGAGCTGCCGGACTTCATCGCCGTGAAGGGCGGCGATCTACCACCCCACGCGCACCTGCGCGGCACGATCCACATCGCCCCGACGCTCGACTACATGGAGCGGGCGTATGACGACGCCAAGTACGGCCGCCCCTCGGCCGACCCGATCCTCGAGTGCACCATCCCGTCGGTCGTGGACGGCACTGTGGCCCCGCCGGGACGGCACGTGATGTCGTTCTTCGTGCAGTACGCGCCGTATCAGCTGCGGAACGGCACATGGGATGAGGTGAAGGGCCAATTCGCCGACCGCTGCTTCGACATCCTCAACGAGTACGCGCCCAACTTCAAGCGCGCCGTGATCGATCGGCAGGTGCTCTCCCCGCTCGACCTCGAGCGCCGCTACGGCCTGACGGGCGGCAACATCTTCCAGGGAGCGATGACCCTGCCACAGCTCTTCTTCCTGCGCCCGATTCCCGGCTACGCCGACTATCGATCGCCCATCAAGGGGCTGTACCTGTGCGGCGCGGCGACGCATCCCGGCGGCGGCGTGATGGGCGCGTGCGGGTACAATGCGGCGAGAGAAATCATAAGGGACGGGAAGCGGTGACCCGACCCCGGACCAGAGGCAGTCCCGATTGTCCGCGCCCTAAGAGGGCGCGCTCGGCACGGGGGTGCGCCCTTACAGGGCGCACACAGCGCCGAGCCCGGGCTCTCAGCCCGGGGATTACCGACACCAACGTGATCCTAATAGCTCGACGATACCGATGAACGCCCGACTGCTCGCCTTGTGCCTCCTGCTCCCCATCCCCCTCGCGGCCCAGTCCAACGCCGCGCGGATGGCGAACGACGCGTACACCCGCTCCCACGACTACGACCTGATCCACCAGCGCATCGCGGTCCGGAACTTCGACTGGGACTCGACCTCGCTCGACGGGCGCGTGATCACGACGCTCGTGGCGCTGCGCCCGGGGCTCGACTCCGTGATCCTCGACGCCGGGAAGCGGCTCGAGGTATGGCGCGTGGCGGACGCGAAGGGTACGGCGCTCCGCACTGCCGCGCGCGGCGACACCCTCGTCGTCTATCCCGCGCGGCCGCTCGCCTTCCACGACACGCTGCGCTTCACAATCGACTACCACGCGCGGATCGACAACGGCCACGGGCTCACGTTCATCCAGCCGGAGGGGCGGGAGCACCGGCCGCAGCAGATCTGGAGCCAGGGAGAGGATCACGACAACCACTTCTGGTTCCCGACGTACGACTTTC
>WNGM01006738.1_pt1 | contig 10222 bp, 7 predicted proteins | sample 5400571 | NCBI WGS metagenome assembly WNGM01 (sample SAMN13153378, study PRJNA577476) | soil metagenome | isolation source: 100 cm soil or saprolite under Garry oak tree replicate 2 | place: USA:California | collected 2016-06-15 | reverse complement strand
GCTGAAACGCAACGGCGAGGCGCAATCGTAAACGCATTTTGAATGGCTCTAACGCGAATCCGAACAATCAACTCCATCCAACGTCGCTAGGAGATTCCAACTCGGTTCCGCTCCAGTACCTACAGAGGCGGCGGCGTCGATGGGGGCAACGGCTTCGCTTCCGTCACAACGGCATTCGTTTTCCCCGTATCGTTACTGTAAATTTCCAAGCTGGGGACAATATTGCAGTCATACTGCTGCAGGATCTCCCGCGTGGGAGCCGCGCCCGCCGAGTAACCGAAAAGAAGAACGGCGCGAATTTCAACGCGATGATTATTCGACGGTACCGCATTGCGCGTGAGGTCCAGAGAGGCTGCTTTCCCCGGCCGCAGGGTAACAACATTCTGCTTCAACAGCTGGCCCTGTGCATCCAACAACCTGAGCGTGACGCTGCAGCTTGAGCTTGGTGTTGACATACTACTTCCCATATCGAGCGCGTTGACCCGAATGCTCTCACCATTTGCGATCCCGATCATCGGAAAACTTACGCCCGGCTGGTAGGCTGACTGCCCGCTCGCGGCGGTTGCAATCAACATCAATACGGCGCCCGCCGGGACGAAGACTGATGTGTATTTGCGTTTCATGGTCATGCTCCTGCCTTTTAGTCAGATATCTTATCATCGGGGAAGAATTTACTTGACATTTAATGGCATACGAATATAGGTTTCCGCCACGTTTTTCTGGCGAGTCCTCCGCCAACATTTTTAGCGTCAACGAAAGTAATCCAAGGGAGTAGGGACCAAGGGAAACCTGGCTCGGGTTTAGCCCAGCCAACAAGGCAGATTGTTCTATGCGTCTCGACGTTGCCCTTGTCGTTAGCGTTGCACTAGTTCTCATCCTGGCAGGGGCTGCGGCTGCCCAATCGCCACAGCCGATGAACCCTGTTCTGCCGCCATCGGCGAACCCCGGACGGGTCGCAAACGGGGCCGCGCCACTGGGATTCCCTACCTTAGGCCCTCTCAGCACATCGACCTGGTCCGGCATCGGCCCGGCGGCCGTTGCCTCGCTAGGCGGACCCGGGGGAACGGGGAGTGCCAGCGGGCGCATCGCCGGAGTCGCGGTGGACCCGACGAATTCCAACAATATTTATGTGGCGGCCGCGGGCGGCGGGGTCTGGCAATCAACCGACGGAGGCAGCACCTGGAATCCTCTGACGGACAGTCAGAGTACGCTGGCAATGGGTGCGATCGCCATAGCTCCCAGCAATCACCTCAAAATTTACGCCGGGACAGGCGAGGCGAATAACTCGGCCGACAGCAATTTCGGCCGAGGCATTTTGGTTTCCAGCGACGGCGGCGCGACGTGGACGCTTTCGACTGCGCCAAGTGGGGCGTTTGACCGGCTGGCGATCGCGCATATCTCCGTTGATCCGACCAACGCGAACACTGCCTACGCGGCAGTGAATGACTTCGCGGAAAACGGCCTCCGTTTTGCCAACACGGGTATCTACAAAACCGCGGACGGCGGCACTACCTGGACGAATGTCACGGCGCCGAGGGGCTGGGATTCGGCAGGGTCTTGGTCGGATGTCGTGGTTGATCCGAATACGCCTTCGATCATCTACGCTGCCCATGGAGAAAGCAGCGGCTCTTTTGCCAATGCAGTCTACAGATCGACCGATGGTGGAACCTTCTGGAGCCTGCTCGCCGGCTGGCCCAGCGGAAGTACACTCGGGAGGATCGCGCTGGCTGTCGCGGCTTCGGTGGCGGGAAACCACATACTCTACGTGGCTGTCGCGAACCCGACCACTGGCGGGTTGCGCCTGATGCTGCGGTCCGACAACGCCAACGCTGCAGCGCCCACGTTCACGGACCTAACTAGCAACACTCCGGATTTTCTCGGGGGCGGCAACAGTTCAGGGCAGGGTTGGTACGACATCGTGATCGGCGTCGATCCCTCCAATTCGTCCAATGTTTATGCCGCGGGCGTGGTGACATACGGCAATCCGGATACACTCGGCGTGATCAGGTCGATAGACAGCGGAGCACACTGGACCGATATCACAATAGTAGGCGGCGTGGAGCCGCATACGGATAGCCACGCTATGGCTTTCGATTCCAGCAGCAGGCTGCTGCTCGGCAACGACGGCGGAGTCTGGCGTTTCGATCCCACTGTTCCAAGCTGGACCAACCTAAATGGCAATCTGAATACGATTCAGTTCTATGGGATAGGCTTGCATCCGACCAGCACGAACATCGCTGTCGGTGGCAGTCAAGACAATGGAACCGAGCTTTATTCGGGCAGTGCGCTCTGGTCCGAGACGGATGGAGGCGATGGGGCGTTTACGCAGATCAGCCAAACCAACCCCATGCGCATGTATGCCAGCCATCCGATTAGCAGTTTTGGCGCCACACGCTTTTTCCGTCGCTCCGATGATGGCGGCAATCATTGGACTGCCATCCCCCCCACGATCGTCAATTCGAACAACTGGAATTTCGTTGTGTCCTTTGTCGTCGATCCAACAAACGAGGACCATGTGATACTGGGCGGAGATCAAGTCTATGAGACGACAAGCGGGGGTGCAACGTGGAACGCGATCGGCCAGCCGGGCATAGGCGGGTTTAATCCAACTGGCAATCCGGTGGATTCGGCTGCCGTCGTTCCCGGCACCAAGACGATTTACGTCGCCACGGGCGGAACGTTCGCGCCCACGAGTCAGATTTTTGTGACCACTGACGATGGCTCATCGTGGACAGCGCGGAACCTGCCCTTGAGCCTTTTCGGCAGCAGAGTCAATGAACTTGACGTTGATCCCAATGACGCTACGGGCCAGACCGTCTACGCCGTAAGCAATCGGTTTAACGCTCCGAATGGCGTGGTCTACCAATCGACCAATGGCGGAGCTAGTTGGACGAATATCAGCAGTGATCTTCCGCAGATACCGGCGTGGTCGCTGAAGGTCGACACGGATACCAGTCATACCGTCTACGTTTCCAACGAGACCGGCGTTTACTCCTCAAGTATCCCTTACATAACATGGACTCCCTACGGCGCCGGCCTTCCGCATGCGCAGGCGGTGGATCTGGAGTTGGTCCGCAGCCAGACGCCGCACCTGCTCGGTGTGGCCACCCACGGTCGTGGGGCCTGGCTGATCCAGATTGCCAACCGTGTTGCGGCGGTGACGCTGTCGATGGCCAGCGTGGCATTTGGCAACCTGGACGTGGGCAGCACATCGGCAACGACCAATGTGCAGCTCACCAGTTCGGGTAGCGCGACGTTGACTGTCGCCTCCATCACCTTAAGCGGAACAAACGCCAGTCAGTTTGCACTGGTAGCGCCGACCAGCGGCTCGCCGGCGTGCGCGTTTGTCGCCAGCAGCATCACTGCCGGGAATTCTTGTTTCTTCGGCATCCAGGCCAAACCCACGGCCGGCGGCGCTCTCAATGCCAACGTGAGCGTCGCGGACGACGCAACCGGCAGTCCGCAGACCATCGTCTTGACTGCTTCCGGTGCGGACATCGCGGTGTCCGGGCCGGCTGCGGCGGTGACGGTCGTCGCCGGCCAGTCCGCCAGCTTCACCATCAGTCTGAACGCGTTGGGCGCACCCACGCTGAACGTCACCACATTCTCCGCAACGGGTAACCCCGCGGCCACCACGGTAACCTTCAACCCGCCGTCGATTCCCGCCGGCAGCACCTCCGCCAGCACGACCATGACGATTGCCACGACTCCCAGCTCGAGCATCCTCCCGCCGTCTCCCCGCTCCAGGCCACAGCTACCCTTGGCGCCCTACCTCATTGCGTGGTTCGCGCTCGGGCTGACCGCCCTCCTGCTGAAGTCTCGCAGGGTACTACAAGGGAGGTTGGTTGGGGCATCCTTGCTGATCCTCACGACACTTACCTTCGCGGCCTTGGCAGGCTGCACTCGCGGTGGCCGCGGCGCAGGTGCTCCGGGAACTCCGGCTGGCACATCGACGATAACCGTGACGGCAACATCCGGGTCGCTGTCACGGAACACGATGGTTATATTAACGGTTCAGTAATAATGTTAACGGACTCGGGATCCCTGGTTTGGGCACTGCTAGCTGCTTTGCGTTGCCCCGCTCGTCAGAATTCGGCCAGTTCCGTTGAACCTGACACATTGGATAGACAGCTTACGAACGACAACCGCAGTGAAGTCGAGAAGAGCGCATGGTTTCCCAACCTTCCTTTAGGATGAACGGAACGAGAATCAATGCCGCGATTGGATCTGTCCAGGATTTGTGGAGGATGGAATTGGCAGCTAATCCTGCGAGCGCGATCCACGATAAATAACCGCAAACCGATGACTGCGCAGCGTCGGCATTTAGGGCGGCACTTGAGAGCTGCGCGGCCAACTTCCGCTTTTGGCTTGCCAGCCAGGGCATGCCCAATGCCGATGCCGTCAGCAGAACGATGCCCAACAGACTGGGCCGAGGTTCCTCGTAACCCAGCATCGCCAGGGTCGAAACAACGAGAACGAATCCGGCAACTACGAAGAGCAGAACGCCCGCGATGCGGCTCGCGATCTTTTCAGCCGGCATCGATTCGGATTCCGATTTTGCATGGAATCGCCAGAAAACAACCGCCGCGGAAAGCAATTCAACGGCGCTATCTCCGCCAAAGCCGAGGAGCGCAGGGCTCTTTGCCCGCCAGGCGGCCCCGAGGGCAATCACGGCCTCAGCAAGCATCCATATGATCGTAAGAAGCTGTATGCGTCGAGCGCGGCGTATAAGATCGCACGCGGAGATAGCGGCGGTTGCCATCCACCTCGATTTTACTCTTCTCAAAGCAGCGCTGCCGGGTGCTGTTTATGAGGAGCAACCGGAAGCGCAGCGAAATCATAAATGCACAAGTTTAGATACGAAGGGCTCTTGACTCCAACCTCCTTTCCGAAGGATTCCAGCAAACGGAACCACGCTACTCAAAACATGAACCCGGCTTCAACCACGCCTCGAGTTTGGTTAGCCTTCAGACCACCCAGTCCGAATGCGAAGCCCGGGGTAAAATTACGCGCGTGAACCACGGACACGTCGCCGCGCAGGAAAAACCCTCCTTTCTGATACGCGGGCGTCGCCGTAAACGCGAACGCGCTGCTCCCAGGCCCATAGATCAAGTTCAGGGCTGCCGGATCCGTGACGGGAAGGCCGCTGCTGCTGGTTATATATTCCGGACGGGCGGCCAGCGATAGTCCATGCTTGAAATTGTAGTTGAGCAGCACTGCGCCGCCTGTCGTGGACCCACTGCCTCCGATTCCGATTGCCGGGGCCGCCCCCACGTGCGTGTACTGAAAATACGGAGTGATCATCCAGCTCTCATGGCTATACGTGTAGATCACGTTATAGATCGACTCGTTGTTAAGCGCCGTGGGTGTCACGAAGGGATTGTTGGTGGGTGCAGTATGCGCGACATTTCCGCCAGCCACAAATGAGAGCGTATTCGACGAATTAAACGCGTAGGCCGCCGATCCCCACAGCCAGTTATAAACATTGGAGTAGAAGCCATCGTTCCAGGTGAACGCTAAAGTGAGCTTCTTGAACGTGTCGCCGACCTCCACGCCGCGGTTAACAGCGTTCTCCTGATTCCACAAGATGCCGCGCTCGACGTTCATGTTTTCGAAGCTGAAGGTGTACTCACCCCCAATCAGAGTGGGCAGCGCGCCCACTTCTGCGAAGAAATTGCCTTTGACCAGCTTGACGTAGCCCTGAGGGAACGGCCCGTAAAAGTCCCCTACAGCGGTCGGTAGTCCTGACGATAGGGCCTCGACTGACCTAATGTAGGGCACCCCCAAATCCGGTAGTGAGTAAGCGCCAGCTTGCAGGTAGAACTGGAACCATCCGCTCGTCTTTTGCAAAAAAATCTGCGCGTTACTGACATCCCACTCGGTCGGCTTGTCAAATCCCGGTGTGTAATTCGATTGCACCAGACCAATGCCGCTCAAAATACCCGTAATGGCCACAGTTCCAAACGGCCCCGCGTTAAACGTGTGCGGCGGCGCTGCCGTTGACAGCGGCGCCGTCATGGAAGGATTGGGCAGCGGTTGCGGCGTGGAAGGCGCTGCCGCCGGCGTCTGCGCCGGCGCGCCTCCAGCGGGAGCCTGCGCAAATGCCTGCTGCTGCCCCGCTACAGTCAGGCTTACGACCACCATCAATATGCATATAAGAAGACCACCCCATTGCTTCTTCAAGGTAATGCTCCTTTCAAAGCTTTTGCTTTTTCTACAGCAATGAAGCTCCATCGCTTCGGCGGAGAATTTACGCGGCGCTTCGAAAAAACACCAACGCAATTTTTCGATAGAACTCATCCAAAAGTCTTTGCGTATTGTTTATGCCGCGACCCGCTGAAAGATTGATTGGACTCATGCAAAAAACCAGCAGGCCGCCGTTTCTTCGCGTATCATTTCGAGTGCGCGGAGCATCTCACGCGCCGGGCCCACATGACAGAACCGAAAACGGAACCGAGTACGGCATCGAAAAGCGCATCGACCACGGAGTCCAAAACCAGTTCGACGCGAATTCCCGCGGCCAATGGCGCAGCTATTCGCACCGAACAGCTCACCCGCCATTACCACCTGGGCGATTCTGTGATTCGTGCCGTGGACGGCATCACACTCGATGTGCACGCGGGCGAATTCCTCGCCTTTCTGGGCGCCTCCGGGTCCGGCAAATCGTCCTTACTCAACTTGCTCGCCGGCCTCGATCACCCGACTTCAGGCGCCATCTTCGTCCTCGGACGTGAGCTCGGCCGCATGACTTCCCTCGAGCTGTCGCGGCACCGCAACCAAACCATCGGCATCGTCTTTCAATCCTTCAATCTCCTTCCGCGCATGACCGTCATGGAAAATGTGGAACTGCCCCTGCGCCTCGCGGAAGTGCCTCGCGCGTCTCGTCCCGCGCGCGTGAAAGAAGCGCTCGAGCGTGTCGGCCTCGGCGAACGCCTGGCGCATCGTCCCGGGGAGCTCTCCGGCGGCGAACAGCAGCGCGTGGCCATCGCGCGTGCCATGGTCAATCGTCCGCGCATTCTGCTCGCGGACGAGCCCACCGGAAATCTCGATAGCAATACCGGCGAAGACATTTTGCGTCTGATCTCCGGCATCAATCGGCCGCCCCTTATAACGTCCGACGGCGTAGAGCCCACCACCGTGCTCATGGTCACTCACGAGCGCGCCCTCGCCGAGCATTACGCGGGACGCATCGTCACTCTCGCCGACGGGCGCATCGAACGAATCGAGCAGCGCTGAGATATAAATATGAAAATCGGCGATCTGACTGAACTCGCAACTCAGAACCTGCGCGAGGCGCTCCTCCGCAATTCGCTCACGACCCTCGGCATCGCCGTCGGCGTCGCCTCGCTCGTGGCCATGCTTTCTCTCGGCGTGGGCTTGCAGGACCTGATCAACCGCCGCCTGGAACGCAACGGCCTCTTCGATACGGTTCTGGTGCGCCCTCGAACATCCTTCAATGCCACCGGCCAGATTCGGCGCAATCGCGACTTCGGCCCCGACCGGACCAACGCACGCACGAACGGCCGAACGGACGGCCGCGGGCAGGATGATCGCAACCAGGACAACGCCCGCCGTGATCCCGCCGATTCCGATATCGTCTCGCGCCCTCTCGACCGGGATGCGCGCCGGCAACTCGCGCAACTCCCCCACGTCCTCGAGGTCTATCCCGAGTTTCGCTTCACCGGTGATCTGCGTTTCGGCCCGGCCGGCCATCTCACGCAGGTCACCAGCCTGCCCATGTCTGCTTCCGCCAGCGATGGCCTCGAAGGCATGCAGGGACGCTTTTTCTCCGCGCCCGATGCGCACGAGATCATTCTGCAAGCCGATGCTGCCGCCGATCTCGCCGATTCCCAGCGTCTGCAGGCCGCGGATATGCTCGGTAAAGACTTGGTCCTGCGCTACGCTGGCCGCGAGCCTCTGCCTGCAACGTCGCCTAACTCTCGCGCGCGCGATCGCGCCGCCAACGCCGACGACGCCGCCTTTGGCTTTTCCATCATTTCGTCCCGCATATCGCTGCGCGTCGTCGGCATCGTAGACGCCGAAACCGTGGCCTCCGGCGCCAATGCCTTTGGGCGCTCGGGGGCCTATGTTCCGCTTGCCGTCGCCGAAGAACTCGGCGTCGTCCAGGGCAATGACATGGGTGAAGTCGTCCGCGAATCCGCACTCGGCGGCAATGGCCAGCATTACACGAACCTCACGGTGCGCGTCGAACGCCCCGCCGATGTCCCTGCCGTCGAAGACTCCGTGCGCCAGATGGGCTATGCGCCGTTTTCGCTGCTCGATCTCACGCGCAATCTCCGCCGCCTCTTCGCCATTCTGGATTTGCTGCTGGGAATCTTCGGCAGCCTCGCGCTTGCCGTCGCGTCCCTGGGAATTATCAACACGCTGGTCATGGCCATTCTCGAACGCCGCCGCGAAATTGGCGTTCTCAAGGCTCTGGGCGCCTCCGACAAAGACGTTCGCCAGCTATTTTTTGCCGAAGCCGGAGTGATGGGACTTTTGGGAGGTGCAGGCGGAGTCGCGCTGGGATGGGCTATTGGCCGCCTGATTCAGCTCGGCACGAACTACTATCTGCGCCAGCAGCAGATTCCCCCTGAAAATATCTGGACCGTGCCGGTCTGGCTGGTCGCTTCCGCTATCGTTTTCTCGCTCGCCGTCAGCTTGGCCGCGGGAGGGTCGGAACGCCCCGCCTTCCCCTGCCTGCCTCCGCATGGGCAGGCAAGCTTGTTATGCAGCGTTTTCGTCGTTGCCGCGCAGAAATTCGTACCGGTGTATTTCCGCCACGATCCCCGAGCGTCCCGAAGCGTCGTCCTCGGTGCGATGCACGCGTCCCAGGCAGCGCACTCGCACCGGGCCGGCCAGGGTAACCTCGTGCGGCAGGGTCAAGATAATTTCCACCGGCGAGCCGCTGTCGACTTGTTTCGGGAGAAAAAAGTAGACGCCTCGCGAGCTGACGTCTCTCGATTCGGTTTGCGCCTCGCCTACCGCCATCCCGCTGGTCCATCGGACCGTCATGGGTAGTTTGATTTGAAAGCGCCGGGCTGAGCGACGCTCCGAATAGACCACGGTATCCTCCGCAACGAAAATCTTTCGACTTAGAGTAACTTCGCGGCGCCGCACCGCTCAATAGACCGTTTGTTTTAGTCCTGCGGCCGAATGACGATAGTACTTGCGTACTATGGAATGGCCGCACCTGGTGCCGTTCCAACTAGATTGGCCAAACCCGCAAGCGAACGTTTCCGAGAGATCGCCGTAATCAAGCCGAACGAATCGATTCATCTGGCCGGCTGCCGTTGAGGGGACAACAAGTCGATTCGTTCAGTTCAAGACGAAAGACGATTTGCTCAAGCAAGTTGGAACGGCACTGGACGCGAGGTGCCGGCGCGAGCTTGCCGCGCGGATAGCGCTGACGCCAAGATGCGATGTAGGGACCCACACGTAAGACCGACGTGTGGGGCACCCGCAAAAGGCATCCCCAGAGGTGACACGGGCGGACGATAGCTGGCGGATTCGACACAGGTATTGAGAGGGTTACTGCGGAGGACGGGATAGCTCAGCGTGAGACTGGCCAGACGCGGATATTATTTCGCCCTTCTCGTCCCGTATCACCGTGCCAATCAGAATCGCGTGGTCTTGGTCGATGCCCAGCGTCTTGAGATGCACGCGGTTAATGCGCTCTGCAGCGGTCAGTCCCACTATGAATGGATGCTGAGTAGGGACCCCCTTGTCCTTCAGCGTTGGGAACTCGACTTCGCAGACCTCGATATGGATTTTGGCAATCGGTGAGACCCGATAATACTTCCAGTCGGTCGTCATCGACGTATTCCGGTCATCTAGGTAGATGGCTTCCATACGCATGCGCGGATGGTAAGTGTTCTCGCAATAACAGCACCACCGCTTCCGTGTCCTCGAATACAGTGAAGAGAACCGTGTACTGAACATCACAGGTAGAGCACTTCTCTGGATGAAAAGCATCCATCCGCTGATGTGCCAACCGCACAAAATCAGCCCAACGTGGAGAATCAATCAAGTCACTTCTCAGGGCTTTGGCCATGCTTCACTTGCCCGGAACCAAGGTTGGTATGATTAGCAGCATCACCTGAATACGGCAGCGGTCGGCAGCGAGAATAATGTCGTCCTGTGCGACTCCGGGATAATCTCTGGCAGATTTTGCAGCGAAGTATTCACAGGCGTCGCCCAGCTTTTTCGTGCCTTCGTCGGC
>WNGM01012817.1_pt1 | contig 10223 bp, 7 predicted proteins | sample 5400571 | NCBI WGS metagenome assembly WNGM01 (sample SAMN13153378, study PRJNA577476) | soil metagenome | isolation source: 100 cm soil or saprolite under Garry oak tree replicate 2 | place: USA:California | collected 2016-06-15 | reverse complement strand
GTTCACCGCAGCACACGAACGCGCGCGCGGCTGCGCCGCTGCGGACGAGTCCGATCGCGCTCTATCAACGTGAAAGCCTCGAAGATTGGCTCTGCCTCGCCTCTGCAAGATCTACAACGGAGCCGGCGGGAGCCAAGCGACATGGACGGGAAGGCCCGCGAGGGTTTGCGAGCGGGGACGCGAGCAAATCAATTGAACTTTCGTCGGCGACGCAAGGGGTGCGTGACGCGCTCGCCGTCGGGGGCGCACTATTCTTTACGGAATTAGTTCGTCGAGCTGGCTTGCTTCCGTCGCAGGTTGAAGAAGCGCTTTCGGTGCTTGCCGCGCTTGGCTTTGTTACATCCGACAGCTTTGATGGTTTGCGGGCGCTGCTGGTTCCGTCGAACAAGCGGCCGACTTTTAGACGAAATGAAGGAAAGCGTCGCCGCAAGACGAATCTTGCCAGTATCGAGTTTGCTGGACGCTGGTCATTGCTGAGAACGGAGATGATCTCGCAAGTATCGGGGAATGGCGCGGAAAGCTCCGCGCGCAATTCAGCGCTCGAAAAATTTGCGCGGGTGTTACTGCGACGTTACGGCGTCGTCTTTCGTCGATTGCTTGAGCGCGAAAGTTTTCCAATTTCGTGGTACGAGCTAGGGCGAATTTATCGGCGGTGGGAAGCACGCGGGCAGATTCGCGGCGGCTATTTTGTTGGCGGAGTCAGTGGCGAACGCGGCCCTTGAGGCGGGCGAAATTCGCAAAATCTCCGATGCGCCTGTTTCTGATTTGCAAATCGAAACGGCTCTTAGGGTGGGGAAACTTCGGCCGTCCTTGCGGCCTTATTACAAGTGACCGCGTGTCATCCTGAGCGGAGCCCATTCGACTCGCTTCGCTCGCTCAGGGTAAACTCCGCGAAGCGGAAGGATCCCGCGTAGCTGCCTCAGAGTATTACCACGGGATTGAAAGCCTGGCCTCGCGGACTTCGTCCGCTGCGTTGCAGCCTCGACTTCGCTCGGAATGACGGCGGCGATGACGCTATTTCTTAACAATCTCGGCGTTCTCGATCATGGCGACACCGCCACGCTCGGCCAGTTTGCCTTTAAGAGTGATGTTCTTACCACAATACTCTGCGAGCTGATCGTTGATTGGCTTGTGTTCGCCAACCACCAGATATGCTTTCCCCTCGCTCACGATGCCGACTGGCCCGCCACTCTTGATGCATTTTGCCCCGCATGACTGGCCATGTTTCTCGCCGACGGCATTGTGATCGACGTAGCACATCATATCGACCACTTCCCCGGTCACTTCTTTGGAAGCAGCCGCGTCGCCGCTGTGCTCGTGTTCTTGCGCGATCGCCAGCGGCGCGCACGCCAGACCTGCAATGAAGATCGCAGTCACCGCAACTCTCAAGACGGTAGGTTTATTTGTTGAATTAAACATAAGACAAATGTGAGCCGCTCTGCGCGTTGGTCAATCGGTCACCAAGCTAAAAAATGACGAATGCCGAATGTCTAATGACGAACGAATGATCAAATGACGAATGCGGAATACCGCATACACGCCGACTCGCTGAGGACTTTTGTCATTCGAGCTTCGTCATTGATTCGTCATTTGTCATTCGGATTTCGTCATTACTTCTGTTTCTCAATCAAGTCTGCGAACTGATCGAAAAAGTAGGAGGCATCATGCGGGCCGGGTGCAGCCTCGGGATGATATTGCACGCTGAAGATCGGCAGTTCTTTGTGGCGCATTCCCTCTACCGTGCCGTCATTTAAATTGATGTGCGTGACTTCCACGTCGGAAGGAAGCGAGTGTGCGTCGACGGCAAATCCGTGATTTTGCGCAGTGATGGCCACTTTGCCGGTGCGCAAATCTTTTACCGGCTGGTTGGCCCCGCGATGGCCGAATTTTAATTTGAATGTTGAGCCGCCGAATGCGAACCCGAGAATTTGATGGCCGAGACAAATCCCAAAGATTGGTTTTTTGCCCATTAACTCATGTACTGTTCTGTGGGCGTACTGCAGTGCTGCCGGATCGCCTGGCCCGTTGGAGAGAAAAATTCCGTCCGGATCGAGAGCGAGCACTTCCTCGGCTGACGTGGTCGCTGGCACAACGGTGATCTGGAAGCCTTTCTGTCGCAGCAGGCGCAGAATGTTTTGCTTCATCCCGTAATCGTATGCCGCAATTCGAAATCGGATGGGCGGCAGCGCGCGCCGGCCTTCACCATCACTTGCGTGCGGGAGCAACCACGGCGCGCTCAGCTCGTCGTCGGGGTCCCATCGGTAAATTCTTTTTGTTGTCACCTCGCGCACGTAATCCATCCCGATCACGCCCTCGCCTTCGATCGCCCTTTGCGTTGCACCCTCCGGCGAAATTTCCTCTGTCGTCAGACACGCTTTCATCGCGCCGCGCGTGCGGAGATGCCGCGTAAGAGCGCGGGTGTCGATTCCCTTCGCGCCAGGGATATTCCATTTTTGCAAGTATTCGTCGAGGGACATTTCGGAACGCCAGTTGCTCGGGACCTCGGTCAATTCTTCTATGACGAAGCCACGCACATGCGGCGAAAAGCTTTCCTGATCGAGCGAATTGATCCCGTAATTTCCGATCAACGGATAAGTCATTGCCACGATCTGTCCACGATACGACGGATCCGTCAGCACCTCCTGATAACCGGTCATCGCGGTGTTGAAGCAAATCTCACCGACGCGTGTGCCGGTTGCGCCAAAAGATTCGCCCTCGAAATATCGACCGTCTTCGAGGGCTAGAAGGGCTTTCATCAAATTTGAAACGCCCAACGTTTAACGTTCAACGCTCAACGCTCAACCAAAATCCTCTGAATCGACGCGTTCAATGTTGGGTCTAGACGTAGGACGCTTCCTTCTTCGTCAAAAAAGAAAAGGCCTTGATCGACAATTCGATCCAGGCCTTTACGAAATTTTTACCCCGCTGGTGCCGTTCAGGTGTTTCTCCCGTTCCCTTTCGTAAAGGGTGGATGACCGTTGCTGCGGAATTTGGCTTCCAATCAAGGCCTGTCATTCTCCGCACCAACCCAGCCTCCATGTTTCATCAACTATCGGTTCGGGGACGTCACCTCAATCGCGAACATCGCAGGGTAAATGTTTACATCCCGAAAACGCCTGCTCGCGAAAGCATTCGGAGTTCGGGATTCGAAAGCCGCTGGTTGAGAGTTGAACGGAAAGCACTGGTTTCCTGCCCAACCCTCAACGAGCGGCTCTCAATCTCAAAGAACTATTCGCGCAATTCCGCGCCGAGGTCGCGCCGCAATCGCTCGCGAATTTTCGCGTGCGCCGCATTCACTTCCTCGTTTGTCAGTGTGCGACTTCGGTCTCGATATGTCAATCTATATGCGAGGGACTTTCGCGCCGCTCCGACTTCGCCGCCGCTAAACCGGGTAACGGCTGGAAATTTTTCGATCTCGCGAAACTTTTTCCTCGGCTCGTCCGGCACCAAAATAAGATCGGCATGCAACTCGGCGACAAAAACTGGCCCTGACGCGGTCGCGTTCGCCGAGGAAAGTTGTCCGCCGAAACCGATCATCCGATCGCCGGAGAAAACGTCGACCGGCAGCGCGAGATCAGGAAATTTTCCTGGGCGCAAGGAAAGATTTGGAACGACGCATTCCAGCGTGCCCTTAAGATCAAACAAATCGACGCTGCGGTTCGATACGGATCGCCAGTTCGCCGCAGCCGCGACATTTCCCCAGAGTAAAACGCCAAGATGCCGTTCTTCTTTTCCCGATGGCGGAATAAACGCGCGACCGATCTCGAAAATCGCCACACGTTCCGCGCCCGCGCGAATGTTCCGGTCAAGCACCGGGAGCAATCCCGCTAAAATGCTCGGCCGCAACGCGACGGCATCTTCACTTAGCGGGTTACGGAGCTCGATGGCGCCTTCGCTAAAAGCGAATCGTTCCCGCGGAAGCAATTTTGAAGTTCGCACTTCATTAAGACCCACGCCGATTCCAAATCGTGCGCGTGATCGGCCGCACCGGAAGCTGTCAAACGGCTTCGGTTCGTCCCGGGAATTTTTTCTGCGCCATACGCGCGGACGACTTCTTCGATAAGATCAACATCGCGCTGCAAATCGCGCCGATAGCTTGGAATTTTCCATTTCGTCGTCTTAGCAGCACTAGTCTTCATTAAACCAAAGCCTGTCAGAATCTCGTCGATAGCTTTTGGTTTGATCGAGATTCCAACGACTCGATCGCATTTGTCGTAACTCAGTGAAACATCCGCGGGATTCGGCGGCAGTTTGCCGTCGAGGTTGATTTCTTTGGCTGGTGTTCCACCGGCAATCTCTTGAATCAATTCGGTCGCGCGCTGCGACGCACGCAAAATCATTTCGGGATCGACACCACGCTCGAAGCGGTAACTTGCGTCGCTCGGCAAATTCAAGTTGCGTGCAGTTCGTCGAATGCTCGCCGGCAAAAAGTAAGCTGCTTCGAGCAAAATGTTCTTGGTAGAATCGGTCACACCCGTTTCTTCGCCGCCCATGACGCCACCGATCCCAACCGCGCGCTCTTGATCGGCAACGACGAGATTGTCCGGCTTGAGCGAATAAGTCTTTCCATCGAGCGCGAGAAACTTTTCGCCTTCGCGTGCGAGCCGCACGTTGATGCCGCCTTTTAATTTATTGGCGTCGAACGCGTGCGTGGGTTGTCCGAGCTCGAGCATCAAGAAATTGGAGATGTCGACGATGTTATTGATCGCACGAATGCCGACACTCTCGATCCTCGCGCGCAGCCACTGCGGACTCGGGCCGACCTTCACGTTGTCAATCTTGCGCGCTGAAAAGAACGGACATTCACGCGTTGCGGTAATGGTCACGCCAGTCTTCTTGATTGCGATTTTGGAGTCGCTTGGGGTCGACTTGAGCTTCTTTCCAGTCAACGCCGCAATTTCGCGTGCCAGACCAAAATGGCTCAGCAAATCGCCACGGTTAGGTGTGATCTCGACGTCGAGAATCGTGTCCGCGGGGAAAAGATCACCGATCGGCGAGCCGATCTTTGCATCCGGCGACAAAATCAAAAGGCCCGAGGCATCCTCGCCGAGGCCAAGCTCGATTGGGCTGCAAAGCATTCCTTCCGATTCGACACCGCGCAGCTTGCTTTTTCGAATCTCGGTTCCGTTGGGCAATTTGGTGCCCGGCAACGCCAGCGGAACTCTGTCGCCGACTTTGTAATTGGTCGCGCCGCAAACGATTTGGCGTTTCGTTCCGCTAGCATCATCGACTTCGCAAACAGTCAGACGATCAGCATTTGGATGACGCGACGACGCGGTGATTTGCGAAACGATCACTTTGTCGATCTTCGCGCCGCGTTGCTCGATGTTTTCGGTTTCAGCCCCAGCGCGAGTCAGCAAGTCGGCGATCTCTTCCGGATTTTCTGGAAGATCAACAAATTCGCGCAGCCAGTTAACGGAGAATTTCATACTGGACGTGTTGGATCGCCTCTCCTTTTTGAAGGGAGAGGGTAGGGTGAGGGTTTTGTGCGGGTGGATCAAAGCCCCTCACCTCAGTCCTCTCCCCAAAAATGGGGAGAGGCGGAAATTCTTGCCGCATGTGTCTGGAGAAAAGCATTATGCGAATTGCCTCAAAAACCGCAGATCGTTCTGCACGAAGAAGCGGATATCAGGAATGTCGAACAAAATCATCGCGAGCCGATCCATTCCGAGACCGAATGCGTAGCCGCTCCATTTCTCCGGATCGTAAGCCTTGTCGCCGCGCGCCTTATTTACCGCTTCGAAGACCGCCGGATGTACCACGCCCGAGCCGGCAACTTCAATCCATCGCTCCCCGCTCTTAAGCGCTTTTGATTTCACATACACCTCAAGACTCGGCTCGGTGAACGGAAAATAGTGCGGGCGAAATTGGACTGCGGTTCCGGGACCGAAAAGTTCGCGCATGAAAAATTCCAGCGCGCCTTTGAGATCGGCGACGCTGACGTTCTCGTCGACGTAAAGCCCTTCGATCTGGTGAAACTGCGGGCTGTGAGTGGCGTCGAGTTCATCGCGCCGATAAGCCGCGCCGGGTGCGATCACGCGAATCGGCGGTGGCGCGGCTTGCATGGTGCGGATTTGAACAGTGGACGTGTGTGTCCGGAGCAATCGACCGTCGGGGAGATAAAATGTGTCCTGTTCGTTGCGCGCAGGATGTTCGGGCGGTGTATTGAGCGCGTCGAAGCAGTGCCATTCGTCTTCGATGTCGGGGCCATCGGCGACTGCAAATCCCATTCGCCGAAAAATTTCGATTGAGCGATCCCACATCTGCGTGAGCGGATGAAGTGTGCCGAGCTCGTGCGGTGTCCCAGGAAGGGAGATGTCGATCTTGGCCAGTGCGCCCGATTCCTTTTGCGATTGAAATTGTTGCGCACGCGATTCGATCGCGGCTGTCACGGCGGCGCGAACTTCGTTGAGCAGTTTGCCGACCACCGGCTTCTCTTCCTTCGGGAGCGTTTTCATTTGCTCGCCCCAAGCCGAAATGCTCCCGCTGCGCCCGAGATATTTCACGCGCGCGGCTTCGAGCGCTTGCTCGTCAGTCGCGGATTCTATCTCCCGCAGCGCTTCGTCGCGGAGTTGTTCTAACGGGTGAATCATCGGATATGTTGAACGTTGAACGTTGAGCGTTGAGCGTTCAATTGGAAAACGATTGCTATCGCCCGGTGGAGGCTGCTGAAGAGCGACGCTCCGCGTCGCGATCGGCTGGCAGCCGATAGGATACAGGCTGGCAGCCTGTGCTCCCCGGAGTTTAGCGCGCTCGCGAAGGGCGTTACGCTGCTTTTTGCTTCTTTTCCAACGCGTGCTTCGCCTGATCGACAATCGATTTGAATGCCGCTTCGTCGGTGACGGCGAGATCGGCGAGAACTTTGCGGTCCAGTCCGATGCCGGCAGCCTTTAGTCCTTCCGCAAACCGGCTGTAGCTCATTCCATTGGCGCGCGCAGCGGCGTTCAGCCGTTGAATCCAGAGATAGCGAAACGTGCGTTTACGTGTTTTGCGATCGCGATACGCCCAATAGCGAGCTTTCATGATCGCGTCTTTCGCGTAGCGGAAAAGTTTTGAACGACGCCCGCGGTAACCTTTCGCTGCTTTTAAGATTCGTTTGCGGCGCGCCCGGCTTGCCGGGGCATTAGTGGCTCTTGGCATGATTGTTTTGCCCCGAAATCGCGTCGGGGCTCCTCGTTCAGCGAGCTGTTGGTTTCATTGTCAATCTTCGCGACCTCACTCGCCGATTTGATCCCGTAGTATGGAATCAGGTGCGCAGATCGAGGGGGAAGAAATTAGGCGCAGCGAGATAAATGACAAATGGATTTTCCAACGACGAATGACGAATGACCCGCCTTCGCCAGGGCTCCGGCGCGGCAGGCGAAGAGATGACCTGCCTCCGGTCGCCACAGCGATCTATTGAGCCTGGCGTAACACAGTTACGTTGACGCAATAAAAGCGATGCGAAGACGCCTCGCACTCCCAACTCCGAAAGCGTTCGCGAGTCCAGCACTTCCCGCCACGGCGGGCAGGCAGTGCGAAATTCCGCGAGGACGCCTATTCCTGTTTTGCGAAGCTTTTGGAGTGCGCACGCGTCCTCGCGTCGCTTTAACACACTGTCATTACATTGTGATTATCGATAGAGCGTGCCCGGCGAAATCCGAATGATAAGCATGATGCTCCGCCATCGACGTGCAACGAAAGGATTGTCGCTCATTCGCCCGGATTCATCGCCACCAATCTCGTCCGGAATTCGATAAATTGAAGATCCGGCAAACTTATCGATCAAATCTGGGCTTCGACGTGCGCACTCTCTCTGTTAACGAGCTAATGATTTAACGGTGGTGCCCATCCCGCTGGAATGAAATTTCAAAATCCCGTATTGGAGGTATAATGCGCGCGTGCATTGGCTTGGTCGCTATCGGCTTTTGATCCTGGCGTCGATCTGCGTTTTTTGGACTGGCCTGATTTTTCTCGGTCATTTCTTGCCGATGACGCCGTTTCTTTCGGTGCCGTGGAGAGGCGAACAGAGCTTTGAAGATTTGCTTCGCCGCGAGGGCCGAAAAACTCCAACGCGTAACGATTTTGTTTTTCTGGGACTCGACCAAAGCACATTGCAATTGCCGCCATTGACGCCCGACGAAGTCGCGAATAACCGCGCGTTTCAGCTAATGACGGAGCGGCCATTCCCGTGGTCACGCGAAGTCTGGGCGCTCCTACTTGATCGTCTGTTTGGGGCAGGTGCGCGCATGGTGATGTTCGACGTGATGTTTGACCAGCAGAATGAGGGCGATCCAGCGTTTCATGCCGCGCTCGACCGCTATCGCGACAAAGTAGTAATGGCCGCCAATTTCGATATGGAAAACGCTGCGCAGGCCGTTACGCCAAACGATGCGCTGATTCCGCCGCCGCAACTGCAGGATGATCGCGTAGGGTTCGCGAATTTCTGGGCGGACCCCATCGACGGAAAAGTCCGCGCTGTGGCTTATCGCGTGACTAATCGGCAACTGGCCGGGTTGCCGCCGCATCCGAGCCAGGAGATTTATGAATCTCTTTCCGCGCGGGCCCTAACGAAAATCGGTCATGCTAGTGACGTCCCGCAGGATTTTGATGGCCATATGATTCGTTTTAGTGCGGTCGACGCATACGCACCGCGTCCACTCTACGAAGTGTTCGATCCAAAATTTTGGCATGCCAATTACTCTGATGGCGCGTTTTTCAAAAACAAAGTGGTAATGGTGGGGGCGTCCGCACAGATATTGCACGACGTGGTCGATACACCGATGAGCCCGACCACGTTGGGCCCGGGGCTTCATTTACAGGTAATGGCCGCAGCGCTTGGTCACGAGTTTTTGCGGCCCACGCCGCCGAAAGTTTCCCTGACACTCGTGGGCGCGGCAGGGCTTGTGGCGTGGTCGCTTGTTGCCTTCTTGCGCAGGCCGTTGCTTTGCGTTGGGGCGCTCATTTTAATTGCGGCCACATGTCTCGGAACGGCGCGTTTGTTTTATGATAAGACCGGACTGCTGCTGCTTACCGTTCCCGTCCTCGCCGCTCTATTGCTGAGCGGATCGTTTTCACTCGGTTTCGAATATGCCATTGAACGGCTGGAGAAATTGCGCACCCGACGGACCCTGGAACGGTACGTCTCGAAAAATTTGGTCCGGGAAATTCTGGAAAACCCAGACAGCTACTACAGCTCGCTCAAGGGCGTGCGCGTGCCGGTGACGATTCTGTTCTCGGATTTGATTGGTTTCACCACGTTGGCGGAAAAAGCCGACCCCGAGGCGTTAGTCGCGCAGCTCAACGAGCATCTCAGCCGGATGACCTCGGTCATCTTCAGCAATGGGGGCACGCTCGATAAATTCATAGGTGACGCGATCATGGCCGTGTGGGGTAACGTGCGCAGTCTTGGGATGGCGCAAGACGCAAAAAATTGCGCACACGCGGCGTTGGGGATGCGCCGAGAGTTGCGAAAGCTCAACGAAAAATGGCGCGGCGAAGGCCGCATGGGCCTTGGCATGGCCATCGGCATCAATCAGGGCGAAGTGATCGTTGGCAATATTGGCTCGCAAGAGCGAATGGATCCGACTGTGATCGGCGACGCGGTGAATCTGGCATCACGTCTGGAGAGTCTCACTCGGATCTATGGCATCGATATTCTGGTTGGTGCCTCTGCGGCTGAGCTCGTGCGAGACGAGATTTATCTGCGCTGCGTGGCGCGTGTCCAAGTGAAAGGCAAAACCAAGCCGGTCGACGTTTTTACTTTTGTCGGCGGACGAGGCGACAAGGTTGATCCAGAACTTCTGAAGTGGCTCGAAACGTACGAAGAAGGTCTGGAGAAATTCCGGTCGCGCGAATTTACTAAAGGGAAGATTCTGTTTTCGCGGTTCCTGGAATTCTATCCGGATGATTATTTAGCCAAGATGTACCTGGACCGCACTCTCGAATACGAACAAGCTCCGCCCGACGAAGCGTGGGAGGCGGTGGAAGTGTTCCAGAAAAAGTGACGGTCGCGGTTTATAACCTGTCATCGTGAGTTGCGCAGACGGCCTCTCGCTCTGCTCGGGATGACATGCGCTCGTTGTCACCCTGAAATGCGCGGAATCCGTGGTTTCTTTTTCTGGCGGCTGACGTAGAAGAGTGGCGTGAAAGAACAGCCGAAGAAATTTCATTTCCTCGGAATTTGCGGGACCGCCATGGCGTCGGTGGCGGCTGCACTGCAAGACCGCGGTTTTAAAGTCACT
>WNGM01005172.1_pt1 | contig 10228 bp, 5 predicted proteins | sample 5400571 | NCBI WGS metagenome assembly WNGM01 (sample SAMN13153378, study PRJNA577476) | soil metagenome | isolation source: 100 cm soil or saprolite under Garry oak tree replicate 2 | place: USA:California | collected 2016-06-15 | reverse complement strand
CGGGGCCTGCGACTCTCCGGCTCGACCACTCGCACATCTCCGCTTGGTAGGTAGGCCTTGAGCAAGCTACGAAACACGGGTCCATGATTGGGCACGGCAAGGTGTATCAGCTCGTGGACGATCACGGCTTCGCCGAAGGTACGATCCTCGCTGAGTAGATCGGTGCTGAAGGTCACCACTCCGCCAGGCGAGCAGGAGGCCCACTTCTGTGTCATTCGCTGCACTTGGATTCTCGCCGGCTTCACTCGGATCTTCTCAGCCCACCGGCGGGCACAGTCCTTGAACTCTTGGGCGCTCTGCCAGCGGTCCTGCACGGCGACCTGTTCGAGTTGAGGCTCTGCCCTGCTCATCTTCGTCTCACCCTCAGGATCTGCTCGATGAGCTCACGAGCGCGACTCGCCTTCTTCACACACGGAAGGAGCAGCTTGTAGAGCTCAGCGGTAAGCTCACGCCGTTCTTCCGCGTTCTGCCGGTAGTTGGGGAAGCGGCCAAACGCATCTTGTATACCAGGGGCTACTAACACCCCTACCTTCTCGTCCAGTCCGCTGCGCCGAAGCACCCAGTACACGGAGAAGGTCTCGATGTCGAGACCCCGAGCCTTCATCTCGCGCCGAGCGGCGTTGTACTCCTCGATGGCCTTCTCCAGCTCGCGCAGCGCATCGAGCGTGCCAAGCTGCCGGTCCTCGAAGCGCTCCAGGATGTGCGCGGCCCGCTCGCCGATGGGTATGAGGTGGGGCTGCTGGTCTTCCTCTTCCTTGACGGCTGCTGCCACGCTGCGGGCGAGGTTGACAACCTTCGCCGAGTCCGAGACGGTGTCCTTCTTGAGTGCCTCGAGGGTCTCCTCGTTGATCTTATAGACGGGCAGGACCTGGTCGAGGCCCTCAGCCTGGACGTGGCGGCGGACCAGCTCCTCGGTCTTCTTCATGAGGTCCTTGATTGGGCTGCCCAGCATGCCGAAGGCTGCTCTCACGATGCCGTAGAGGGCGGCGAGCTGCTGGTACGGCCTGATGTAGTCACCGAGGAAGGGGTCCGGGGAGATGATCTCGTACAGCGTCTCGATCTCCTTGAAGAACTTCGAGAACTCTTCCCTGGCCCCCTTATCGGTGAAGGTGTCGATGATCCGCTCGACGGCCTTGTCGTCGATCTTGCCCCTCGCGAGCGCCAGGTAGCCGTCCGCCTCCTCGGCCATGAGCGTGGCAAAGCGCTCCTTGAGGACATCGAGGTTCTCGATGACTCCGGAGACGACGTCCGAGTCGAAGGCAAGGGCCTTCTCGAGCCTGTCGAAGATGCCGACGAAGTCGAGCACGAACCCCGAGGGTTTCTTGACCTCGCCTTCCTCCTCATACGGCCGGTTCACGCGGGCGATGGCCTGGAGCAGGGCATGGTCGCGCATCGGCTTGTCGAGATACATGCAATAGAGGATCGGCGCGTCGAAACCGGTAAGCAGCTTCTCGGTGACGATGAGGATCTTGGGCAGCGTGCCGGGCTTGAGGAAGGCGCGCCGTAGCTCCTTCTCTTTGTCCTCGGTCAGCTGGTGCTTCTTGATCTCCGGTGGGTCGTTGTGCGCGCCCGTGTACACCACCCGCGAGTAGTCCTCGGGCAGGTACTTGTCGAGCGCTGTCTTATAGAGGGCACAGGCCTCACGGTCAACGCCGACGAGGAACGCCTTGTACCCGAGCGGCTCCACGTTGGAGCGGAAGTGCTCGGCGACGAACTTGGCGACTCGCTCGATGCGGTCCTCCGACTTCAGGAACGCCTTGAGGGTGACTGCACGGTCCAGGATGCGGTTGAGGTCCGCTATGTCGCTGACGCCCTCGGCCTCGGCCAAGTCGAGGAACTCACGCTCTAGCAGCTCCCGCGGCACGCGCATCTCGTTGGGCGCCAGCGCGTAGTGAAGTGGCAGGGTGGTGCCATCCGGGATGGACTCCGCGATCGGATACTTGTCGAGGTACCCTTCCGGATCATCGGTGCCGAAGACCTTGAACGTTCCCCTGCCGTACGCGGTCTTGTCGATCGGCGTCCCGGTGAACCCGATGTAGGTGGCGTTCGGCAGGGCTGCCATAAGGAAGTTGCCCAGGTCGCCACCCGTGGTCCGATGCGCTTCGTCCACGAGAATGATGACCTGGTCACTCGTGTTGATGTCCTTCGGGACTTGGTCGAACTTGTGGATCATCGACACAATGAGCCCGCGGTACCCGGACTTGAGGAGCTGCTGGAGGTGCCGCTTCGAGCTGACAACCTCTACGTCTGAAATCCCGTAGGCCTCCAGGTTTCGGAAGAGCTGACTCTCCAGCTCGTTCCGGTCGACGAGCATCAGGACAGTGGGCTTCTCGAACTCAGGACGTGTCAGCAGCTGGTGGGCCACGGTGATCATCGTTAGCGTCTTGCCCGATCCCTGGGTATGCCAGACGAGCCCACGTCGCTTCTGCGGGTCCTCAACCCGGCCGATCACCTTCTCGACCGCGCGCGTCTGGTGCTGGCGGAGGATGATCTTCGAGAGCTCGTCGTCCTTCCGGATGAACGCGATGTAGTCGCGGAGAACCTTGAGGAAGCGCTCCCGATCGAAGAACCGCTTGACCTTCTGCTCGAAGTTGCCCTGCTCCTCGTCCTTCCAGTTGAAGAGGTTGCGCCGCTCCAGGCTCCAGGTCACCCCGTAGTAGAAGTTGATCAGGTGCGTGATGTCGAAGACCTGTGGCGCCGTCAGCATCTCCGGCGTCTCGTGGTGATAGCGCCTGATCTGAGTGAAGCCCTGATCGATACCGTCGGGCTTGTTCGCAGCCTTCGCTTCCACCACCGCGACCGGGATGCCGTTGATCAGAAAGACGACATCGGCTCGGTTGCGGAACCGGCCGTTCGTGTAGTCCCACTCGTCGGTGACCTGGAAGACGTTGCGGTCCGGCTGGTCAAACTCGATTAGCTTGACGTTGATCTCGCGCCGTTCGCGGTCTACGTAGACCGAACGCTGACCGCGAAGCCACAGCAGGACGTCCTCGTTCCCCTCGATCGAGGCCCTCACGCTCTCCATCCGCCTGATCACTTCGTCGACATTGGACTCCGTGACGACGTCCGGATTGAACTCGATGAGCTTGTCTCTGAGAACTTGATAGAAGAACAGCCCGGCCTCACCCGTGCGAAGCGTGAGCTGCTCGGCCTGCGAAACAGGCGTCCAACCGACCTCGGTGGCGTACTTGACCAGCGGGTCCTGAACGGTCGCGCGCTCTGTGAAGCCTCTAGGCATGGGTTGCCTCCTCAGCAGCAACGCGCAGTTTTCCGGCCATCAGCTCATCAAGTAACGATTCAAACACCTGAGTCAGAGCCTGCCGTCGCTCTAACTCAGCCCAAAGCTTCCGATCAACGACATCAAGCGCTTGGGCGATACGCTGCTGTTCTTCGTCCGGAGGCAGCGGGATTTTCAACTGCTTAATCATACCGGCGTTAAGGTTCTTCTGATTGGCCCCATGAGCTAACGCACGTATTTCTTCGTACTGGTAGGTAAGCCAGTGGTATAGGAAGTGAGGATTTATTTGGTCGCTAGCTTCGATAGCCGCACAGGCCTGATTGATAGCTGCATCCATGCCCAGAATTGCGACCCGTCCTCGCGTTACCCCTTGGCCGTACATGGCCATGAGGATTGTGCCCCTCTTTACAATTCGGGCCGCCGACAGCCTCAGTCCGAGCTCAGTAATATGTTCGCCAGCTCTAGTAATAACGCGGTAGTTGATTTCCCCAGTCTTGATCCAGGGGATGGCTCCTCCCCAGTACTCCGGGCGCGACCTGTCGGGTGTCCCCCCTGAACCCACCCTGGCGACGTTGTCGAGCCTTACGGTTTGCCAGTCGGCTGGGATTGACCCTATCTCCGTTTCAACAAATTGGACGTTTGCTTCCTCGCCTAGTACGACAGTCCCGCGCGTGAATAAACGTCGCAAGAGCGAGCGCTTGAGCTCGCGAGTCCCAGTTATGACCTTCTCGCTAACCTCCTTCGACTGCTGCACTGCTCGGAGCACCCCAGCAATGGCTCGCTGTTCTTCAATCTCAGGTAGTGAGATTGACAGATTCTCGATAACCGATCGAGGCAGCCTTTGTCGTCCGGTGGAACCCTCCATGCGGCTGGCCAAAAAACGACGGACGCTAGGGAGATTCAGATAGAAGGCCAAGAACTCTGAATCGATGTCGGTTGCATGGATTGGAAATACTTCAGTCGTAGCAAAACCCCAGCCATTTGGGATGCCCCTGGCGATACCCTGCTTGCCATTCTCAAGACAAGGCGTAATCTTCGCGAGCAGCAGATCGCCTTCAGTGAAGTAGACACCGCTCTTGACCTCACTGGCGGAACGAATGTCCCAAGTCTGCAAGTAGAGCTGGGCATCTGGGATCAAATCCATCGGGACGAACGCTATCTCCTCGTAGCTTGAAGGGTCAAGGTCACGGGGCTTCTTGGAGAGGGTTGCGACCTTAGACAGAAGGACGAGACTCCACTCTCCGGGGAGATCATTCGTCCGCCCATCTTCCGAATTCGTGATCGCCTGAGTGCTATCCATGCCGCCAGTCTCCAAGGCCAAGCCTCGACATGGCCTTGTTGAGCTCCTGATCCGCGGCGGCCCTCTCCTCCTCGGCTTCTTTCAGGAGCACGATGGCGTCCTCCAGGGCAAGAATCTCTTCCGCACCATCAACAGCTACGTATCGACTAGGTGAAAGGTTGTAATCGTTCTTGACCGCGTCCTCGATTGAGATGGTCGTCAGAAAGTTTGGAGTCTCGTCTCCGGCAATGTATGCAGTAGCAATTCTCATGATGCTGTCGTCCGGAAGAAAGTTCTTTGGACGGCCCTTTTGAAACTCCTTCGATGCATCAACGAGGATGATCTTGCCTTGGCGATCCTTAGGCTTCGCGCGGTTGAGACATAGCAGGATGCCAGGAGCAGATGTGTTATAGAAGAGGTTCTCAGGCAGGGCGACTACGCCCTCGATCAGGTCGCGATCCACGAACTGTTTGCGGATATCACGCTCGCGGTTGCTGCCCTTGCCCCCACTGCCACGAGACACGGCTCCTGTGTCGAGAACGATGACCGCGCGCCCCTTGGTGTTGAGAGAAGCGAGCATATGCTGGACCCAGCCCCAGTCAGCGGTCGACGCCGGCGCATACCCAAACGTGAACCTGTCGAAGGGGTCGGCGTCGTAGAAATCGGTGTCGTAGCCGTCCTGGTTCCACATCGGATTGGCGGCGACTAGATCGAACGTCTTGAGCTTCGAGTCGCTAAGGAACTTGGGGTTGCGGAAGGTGTCACCAATGGCGATCTCACCTTCCATGTCGTGGATGATCATGTTCATCTTGGCGATGGCATAGGTGACGTGGTTGAGCTCCTGCCCGTAGAGCTGGAGTGGGCGCTTCACCGTCTCCACCGACTCCTTGACCGTCAGCTCGGCCTTGACGAGGAGCCCCGCCGAGCCGCAGGCGGGGTCATAGATCTCCATCCCCTCCTCAGCCCGGAGCAGCCTGGCGATGAGCCAGCCAACTTCCTTCGGCGTGAAGAACTCGCCGGCGCTCTGACCCTGGCCCTCTGCGAACTTGCGGAGCAGGTACTCGTATGCACGGCCGAAGAGGTCCGGCTCCACGTCGTCCAGACCGAGGGGGTGCCGGTTGAGGATCTCGATGAGGCTGGAGAGCCGACCGTCCTCGATGATGCGCTGGCCGCTCACCGTGGCGTTGAAGTCCACGATGTCGATGACGCCCTGGAGGGACGGGTTGGCCTTTTTGACCGCTCGCATAACATCGGTCAGGCTCTGGCCCAGGTTGCTCCTGAGCTTCCGGATCTCAGCCCACGACGCCTGCGGAGGGATGTAGAAGCGGACCAACGAGTGGTCTTCCTCCACCAGTGCCAGGGCGGTCTCCCGATCGCCGAACATCTCGCCGAGGCGGTCGATCTCGTCGTCGAACACGTCGGAGAGCCGCTTCACAAAGATGAGCGGCAGAATATAGTCCTTGAACTTCGGGGCGTCGATGGCGCCACGGATCGAACATGCCGCATCCCACAACCAGCCTTCAAGGCCATTGATGGTGAGCCCAGCTTCAAACAGACGGGCCTCTGAAGTTGATGCGGGATTGCTGGTTCGTCGCGGCAAGGTGTCCTCTCTTCTCGTATCGGTCTTAATCCTCAATACGCGTAATAAGGCCTAATGTTGTAATCATATTCCAACACGCCGGTCAGGTTCAAGCAAAGGCCAGGCCGCTGAGGAGCGCCAGGTCGTTGCTTTTCTAGTACACCCGAAAGCCGCTTCGACCAGGACAGGGGTTGCCGTAGCCGTCCTTGTGCGACCTCAGCGTTGTCGAGAGCGTCGTCCGCGGGAAGCGCCGGCCGCAGTACCGACATTGGACCTCGTGCATCTGGCCACTCACCCGTCCAAGGCGGACCCTACCGCGCCGCGGACCACTTGGGGCGCCGAATGGCCGACTGAAGTAGCCAGCACTTGAACGATCGCCGGCCTTCGACAGCTCCACCTCGAAACGAGGTTCAAATGTCTGGTCCGTGATCTCGATGCGCTGCACGCCGCCCTGAAGCAACGCCTTGATGCCAACGTTGCCGCTATGGCCGCCGGTTCGGTCCCAGGCGTACAGGTACTCCTGAGCCAAACCGTCTTTGCGCTGCTTGAAGACCAAGGAGTACGGCTCGACCTCGCGGGCGATGCCGTGATACGTGAGCTGCATCACCTTGAGATCCTTGCCGGCCTCCATGATCGGGTTGCGCAGCTCTGCCGGGAAGAAGGCAGGCACGAGACCGGCACCGTATCCGAAGGATGCGAACAGTGTCTCGATGCCGCCGGTCAGCAGCGACACTGCCTGGTCGAAGGTCATCCGGCTGGCCGTCGGGCAGACCACCTTGCCCCAGAAGCCGCGGAAGAGATCCAGTGGCACGCCGAGCAAGAGGTTCTTGGCCGTCACCGGACTGCGCTGGAAGATCGTCTTGCGCAGGAACACGTTGACGAGCTCCGCCTGATCAACCGCAAGCTCGTGCTTGATGAAGATGCCGTACACCAGGTCGAACAGATCGAAGCAGTAGCGCCGCTGGATCAAGCACTTGAGCTTGTCAGCCAGAGCCTCCTCGAGCTTGACGCAGCGAATCTCGGTACTGCACGCCTCCCCATCCGAGTACTGGTGGATCAGACGGCGCGTCTGCACGGGCAGGTACAGCCGATCGCGCTCCGTCACGTCCAACTTGACCTTGAGGGTGATGTGATCGGGGGCGCCAGCGAAGTCCTTGAAGTAGAGGCGCATCTTGTAGACCTGCTTCGCCTTGTCGATGCGCTGCACATCGACGACCTGGTTCCGCTCGACATCGAAACGAACGCCACTCTGCTCCTGGGCGAACTGGCAGACCTTGTTGAACTCACTGAGGAGCTGATCCGGCACCAAGCCCTGTTCAGTGGTGAAGTCGAGATCATCAGAGAAACGCGTGGCCGGGAAGTATGCCTTGCGTAGAGCGTTTCCTCCCTTGAGCGTCAGTACCTCGGCGAGCGACGATGCCTGATAAAGGCCGGAGATCAACCACCCAAAGACATAGTCGCGCTGCACGTTGCTCGTATGGATGCCTAGTCGTGCAGCCTGTTCTTCGATTTCATCATGGGTGATCAAGCCGAGTTCCCTTTCATTACGCATCGCGTAGGAACCTGCATGGAAGCCCAATCTGTGCCAGGCTGTGCGATCCTAACACGCTCATGGCTTTCGCCAGTAATCCAGCCGCGTAGGGCGTGCACAGGCTGCGGTACCATCACAGGCCGAGTATGCTATTTGCCCTGCCAGGCTTGAGCTGCCGTTTCGCGCCGGCACAGCCACGTGAAGTACTTCGCCTTGTGCCGGCCTACCTCCCGCGCCGTGTCAGCCCACCGCTCGACATTCACTCCCCGCCAGACCTGCTGGTAGACGAACGTGGTGACCGCGACGCCGAGCTTCTCAGCTACCCGCGCAGCCGTCTCGCGCACTCGAAACAGCTCCGCGAGGAACTTCAGGGTGCGCTCCCAGTTCTTCTTGGCCGTGACAACGGCAAACCAGTGACTTGGGTTGGCCTTGGTCTGGGCCAGCTCGACTAGCGCCATGATTTCTTTGGGGTACTCGCGCACGAGCTTACGGAATTTGTTCCGGTAGGCTTTGTTGTCAATCAACTGATCAACTTCAGCCGGAATCTCTATAGAGGTATTGCTTATATTAGCATTACTCTCTATAGAGCTAGTGCTTTGATATTGCTTGCTCGCGAGATCACCGAATCGGGCAGCGAGCACTTCGCTTGCGTGGTTCATTTCAGTCCTTTCGAGGGCGCACTGAACTAGACCTTTGAGAAGGCCGAGGCGTGCGCATTTACGCGCTATAGGCGCGGCTGTACCTCGAGGACTAGCCGTCAGATTGTCGGGGCCAATGAGAAAGGCCCCTCTGGGGGGCCTGCGCCTTGGAACCAAATGATGTGTCGCTTAAACCAATTCTAACACACCACTTATGCTGGTCAACCCTTTTTTGGGCTGCACTCATATAAGACGCAGAGTACCCTCAGTTTTGGTAACTAGCGTTGGGAAAATGAAGTTGCGACACAAGCATTTGGCCAAAGCTAGTTGAACTCATGATAATAGTAATGGTTACAACAGACAAGGCTAATTGTTCAAGTTTGAGCACTATTTTTGTTCACTCGCCTGTCGGCGTGTTATGCGGCCTTAGATAGATATACCTCGCTTGCGCAAATAGACGCTCCGGCCGACTCAACGAGTGGGCTAAAGTGAGTCGTATTTCTAACCAGCCAGCGCTGCGGCCACCATTGCTTCGAACTCTCGCCTCGCTTCCTGCGGAAAGCCAATAATAAGAGCTGAGCGATATCCTTGAGCCCTGGAAACCGCTTTATGCTTGCCTGTTGAACGAGCGATTGTCGCAGCCTCAGCTAGATCGTTGCAGAGTTCCGCGCGCCCTTCCTTTGAGTTCTTTGGATGACCCCGCATATATGATCTTGCCAGATTGTCGATCAAGCGTTCCAAGTCTTGCTGATCTTTCGACGTACCGAACATTGTTTCTGATCCCCTTTATTTATCCAAGCAGGCCTTTTATCAGCCCAAGAATCCTGTCGCGCTCCTCTGCATTACTTTACTCCCACCGCCCATCATGAGTAGGGCAATGCCATCCAGTAGCGTTGCATTTTGTGCAAGGGTCAGACCAGCCCGGCCCGTGATAGAAGACCCCATCGCCTTTGCATACGCTGCATTTATGCAACGCTAGACCGCATCCAGATTTTCGACACTTGGGCATATTGTTTAATCCTTTGCTTTGTTAGCACATTGCAATTCTAGCATTTAAGGTTTCTATTTTGTTCACTCCCCTGCCGTTTCTCACGCGACCTTTGACAGAAATAGCGACTCGCTTGCACGAATAGACGCGCCTGCCGACTCAATGAGACCGTTGCGGCGGAGCTTGCCCAAGTAGGTGCTGTAGGTCCCGCTGCCCGCGCTGAGACCGGCTCGCTTGGCGAGCTCTTGCCGCGAGAGCTGCTGCGGAAAGGCTTCGATGAGAATGTCGAACATGCGGCGCTCCCCACTCTGCAACCGCCCCCGCCAGGCGCCCAACAGATCATCGGTGGTCGTGACCGGGGATAAGTGGAACTCCCGAGCGTGGGGCAGGCCCTCCGCTGTGATCCTGACCCCAGTTTGGTCTGAGTCGATCAGTCCCTGCCGCCGCAGTTGGGCGAGGTAGGTGCTGTACGTGCCGCTGCGCGGCGAGAAGCCGGCCAGCGTAGCGAGCTGGAAGCGGCTCAGGTGCCGATGGGCCGTCAGGACCTGAAGGATGCGCGCCGCGCCGTCGTTAACCGCTTCGCTCTCGGCCGGCGCCACCTCCGCCTGAACGCCGACCTGCCGTTCGGGAGCTGTCGGTTTGGCGATCGGCGCCGAGCTCGAGATGGGCGCGACGCTCCGCAGCGCGTCCCGCAACTCGGTCCCCAGCGCGACGAGCGCAGCGGCAGTCCCTTCCAAGCGAGCGACGTCCTCCTGGCGCAACACTGGCACCTCGACTGTTCTCACCACCTCACGCTCCTCCTGACGGCCGAGCTGGCCTCGAAGTTCGCGGAGTTGGCGGCGCAGCTCCTTGGGGTCGTCGGTCTCGCCGTCCCCTACCGCGGCCGCGAGCCGTTGTCGGATCGTCTCTAGCTCGACCGGGGCCAGCTGTTCCGGCGCCTTCACGAGCTGCCCGACCTCGGGTGTGCTGGAGGAA
>WNGM01006968.1_pt1 | contig 10235 bp, 5 predicted proteins | sample 5400571 | NCBI WGS metagenome assembly WNGM01 (sample SAMN13153378, study PRJNA577476) | soil metagenome | isolation source: 100 cm soil or saprolite under Garry oak tree replicate 2 | place: USA:California | collected 2016-06-15 | reverse complement strand
GCGATTCTGGGACTCACGCGCGAGTGGGCTGCGGAGCTACTACCGCATGGGATTCGCGTCAACGCGGTAGTGCCCGCGGAAGTGATGACGCCGCTTTATCAGCAGTGGCTGGCGACGTTTCCCGATCCGCAGCAGAAGCTAAACGAAATTGTTGCGAAGATTCCGCTGGAGAAGCGGATGACCAAGGCGGAAGAGATCGCGGCCATGGTGCTGTTCCTAATTTCGGAGCAAGCGAAGCACATCACCGGCCAGCACTTGTTCGTGGATGGCGGATACGTGCATTTGGACCGCGCGCTGACGTGACGGAGAAGCTGGATGGCAAATTCACTGGGCATAGCGGGTCAGCGTGTGCAATCGTTTCGGACCAATCTGGGAAAAAGCGGAAGAAGGGATTTCGGAAACGGCTGGAAATGCTCTAAAATGAAAGGGAGTTCCCGCCGTGTGGGCGTGTAGCTCAGCTGGGAGAGCACCTGCTTTGCAAGCAGGCAGGGTAAATCACATAAGTGCCGCATCTGGTGTCGCTTACGCGGACACGCGCGGTGCAACCACCCTCTCGAATTGGACTGAAGTTGGACCGAAAGTCTGCTTCAGGTCTGTGGGGCAACGCCGTCGTGCGTGCCGTGTGGCTTTTCATCGTCGGAATGTCCAGGCAGCACTCGAATCTGCAACCCTTCGGTTAACAGCCGGGCGACCAACTTAATCAAATCTTGCCGGAGCTAGCTCTAAGCGAAGGAAATCAGGAAATTGCGACTAAACGCGACGAATCACTTTTCTCCTTCTTTATTCACTTTTCATTCGCATTTTTCTGCTACTCATCCCGTTTAGTATTGCGTTTTTATGACAGCGTTCCGAAATTCTCCGGTCGAGGTGACCAGTCAGAAAAACGGGGCATGAAGAATCCGAAGGGACACTTGAAGAGGGCGCGAGTCTCGCAGTAGACGCCTGCTGCAAAAATTGCCTTCCGGAAGTTGTAGCCATGTGTGTGCTTCTGTGAATGGTAAGACTCATCCTTGAATGGTTAAAGATGAATGCGCGCCGCCCATCCGCCGCCCGGCGCCAATTTGATTTTTAGTTTTATGGACTTGTTAACCTGCATCTTTATTTTTTTGTAGTCGGAGGCCATGCGGTCGGCATTCACACCGTCCTGATAGGCTTCCATTGAAAAATTGCCTTCAGGCAGAAAGGAAAAATCAACGTCCAGCTCGCGCGCCGTCCAGTCCGTCATTGCACCCACATACCAGTCTTTGCCGTTTCTGCGCGCCACCAAAACGTATTCGGCGATGCGCCCATCGAGGACTTTGGTGTCATCCCACACGGATGGAACGGGAGCAAGAAACTCCATCGCCTCCGGCTCGCGCAAATAATCCGAGGGGCTGTCCGAAAGCATTTGCAGGGGACTTTCGAAGACCACGTACATGGCCAGCTGGTGGCAGCGCGTGCCCAGCGCCATCGGCTGCTGGTGGATTGGCGCAAAAGTGGTTTTGGTCGCATTGCGCATCGCGCCGGGAGTGTAATCCATGGGTCCGAGAAACATTCTCGTGAAAGGAAGCGTGACGTTGTGTTTCGGTTCGGAGTCCGCGCTCCACTTGCTCCACTCCATTCCGCGAACGCCTTCGCCGCTGATCATGTTGGGCCACGTGCGCGTCATGGTGACTTGTTTTTGCCCGCCGTGAAAATCTACGAGCATTTTGCGTTTCGCGGTTTCGCTGCACACCTTAAAATAAAAGTTGATCAGCTTTTGGTCGTCGCGCTGCATGAAATCGACTTTGATTCCTTTGACGCCCCACTTCGCGTATTGATCGAGCGCAGGAATCAATTGATCGTCGAGCGATTTCCAAATCACCCAAAGAATCACGCCCACGTTTTTTCCTTTGGCGTAAGCCGCTAGCTCCTCCATGTTTATTTCGGGAACCACTTCCAGCACATTTCCAAGCTTGTACCAGCCTTCATCCAAAATGATGTACTGAATGCCGTACTTCGCGGCGAAGTCGATATAATATTTGTACGTCTGCGTGTTAATTCCAGCTTTGAAATCCACGCCGTAAATATTGTTGAAGTTCCACCAGTCCCACGCGACTTTTCCTGGCTTGATCCACGAAGTGTCTTGCAATAGCGAAGGCTTCGCCAAAAGCCACACGAGTTGGTTGGTCAGCAAGTCGCCATCTCTTTCAACGATGCCTGCGAGCCGCCAGGGAAAAGTGCGCGTTCCGGAAGTTGCAGCGATATAGTCGGCGGCTTCTACGACATGGAAGTCGCGGTCTTTCTCTAATTTTTCTTTCAGCGGGTAATGTGGAAAAGTTCCGACAAGCGCTGGGCTGTTGGTGCCGTGCAGCCACATTCCCGGATAATCTTCCACATCGGATTCCGCGATCGCGAGTTTGGCGCCTTCGCCGGCATCCAAAACCGCGGGCATGGTGGCTATGAAACCTGGATCGATTTCCTTCAAACGTTGCGGAACATATTTTCGCTCATTGTGCGAAAACATGCTGTCTTCCTGCGGATAATATACAGTGGTATCTCCGGGGAAATTGAACTTGACTTCTTCGCCATAGACTTTCACTTGCTCCTGAGGAAGTGACGTTTCGAACCGGTAGGCAGCGCCCTCGTTGTAGGCGCGAAAGACGACGGCGTAGCCGCCTTCCATTTCGAGTCGCAATTCATTGTAGTTCTCGCGAATCCTGGCGAATTTCTGATGAACCGCAGGCTCAACCGTCTGGTCGTAGCTGCGTTTTTTTGCGGCGCGGACTTTCGGGGCCACTCCCAGAGTCTTGTGGTCAATGTCGAGAGAAAGTGTGGAATCCTGGAGCAAAGCGCGGCCTTTCAGGAGCAGGTCGTAGCGGACGGCTGGAATGGTGCGGATTCGAATCTCGATCCGGTTGTCGGGAGAGCGCAGATCGAAGCTCGATTGAGCGGCAGCCGAACCGGCGCTGGCCAGCAATGCGGCGAGCAGAGTCAGCAGGGGCAGAGAATTTTGTATTCGAATACTCATGAGGGCAGTTTCCTCTCTGATAGAAGTGACGCGATTCCCTCGCCCTGCGGGCATGCCGTGCCACTGTACGTTTTGGGCGGGGTTTTGTAAAGCGCTTAACCTTGCGGAACCGAGCCAGCGAAAGGAAAAAACAGAGGAAGCGCGCCCGGAGAGACTCGAACTTATCAAGCTGAGCTACGGGCGCTGAGAGGATTATAGCAATTGATGGAGGGTTTGGGTGAGGCGGCGGAGTTAAAGATCGTGACGGGTGCTGCGGCCTCTATAAGAGGGGGAACAGCCCGCTTCGCCGATGGGAGTCGGCGTAAATCCAGGTGGCCCCTTCAAAGAAAATTCGCTCGGCTGTCGGCTCGAACTGAAAATTGTAGGCTAGCGGTAAGCGGCTTTAACACATTGTGCGCCCGCTCGTTCCTTTCGTCGCTCTTGCCATGGCTAGGCGATTTCTGGGGAAGCGGCAGCTAGTACGAATTGGAATTGTTGGGAGCCGAGATACGGGTGCGTGGCGGAGAGTTTCACGGTGCCTGGTTGTTCTTTGGCGCGAATCCAGATTGCGCCAGTGCCGCCGATTAAGGCGAAGGGATTGTCGCCGATAATTTCGGCGGGGCCTTCCAGTTCGAGCTTGATGGCGTCGTTGGCGAAGGGCCGGATGGCGCCGAATTCATCGGTGACGCGCAAGACGACGCGAGTTGCGTCGGCGCCGTCGGCGATTAGCTTTGTGTCGTCCGGATGCAGCGAAAATTTCTGGTCGATTCCGCGACCGGAAAGCGTTTTGGAAATTACCTGCTTGCCTTGCAGGTAGCCGTCAATTCTCAAGTCGCCCCAGTCGCCGACGGCGCGCCCCAAATCAACAACAAACGGCGGATAGCGAAGGTGGGCGAACTCGGTCTTGTTCGGGTCCGCTTCCGCTACGAGCTTGTCCGCAATATAAAATTTCACGTGGTCGCAATTCGAACAGACGACGGCCTTGGTGAATCCGATGGATTCATCGCCGCGAGCCCAGTGGAAGGCGGGCTCGATGACGACTTCTTCCTCGGGATCGCATTGCGATTTGTAGAAACCGGCAGCGGGCTTGGGTTCGCGGAAAATGTCGGTGACGCCGTGATAGCAGATGCGGTCGCCGGAACCGAAATCGGCGTGAGTGTTGTAATCGAAGGCGCACCAGCCGATGCCGCCGGCGTATTGCGGATTGGAAGCAAGCTGATTGTGAATGCGCGCGTGGCGCAGCGTGTGTTCGGTCAGGCGCTCGACCTGGTCGATGGTCTTGGTGGGATACGTGTGGCCCACGAATTCGGTGTTGAGATAGCGCGGGTGGTTGGGCGGCTTCAAGGGGAAACCAAAATCGTTCATAGTGAATACGTCTTCGAGGAATTCGGATTCCTGGAAGTAGCGGATACCGCCCGTCGGTCGGGTAGGATCAAGACGGTGGGCCAGGGCGTTCGTGCGCGTGTAGAAATCGTGATCATCCCGGGACTCATTAATCCGCACGCCCCAGAGGACGATGCTGGGATGATTCCAGTCGCGGCGGATCATACGGCCGACGTTATCGATGGAGATCAGCTTCCAGGGCTCGTCGCCGATGTGCTGCCAACCGGGGATTTCTTCCAGCACAAGCAGTCCCATTTCGTCGCAAGCATCCAGGAAATGGCGGGATTGCGGATAGTGCGAGGTACGTACGATGTTGCAGTGGAGGTTGTGGCGCAGGATGCGGGCATCGCTGCGCTGGGCGCGGCCGGGCATGGCTTGTCCGACGAAGGGAAAGGCTTGATGGCGGTCGAGGCCGCGCAACTTGATGACTTTTCCATTCAGCTCGAAGCCATGGTCGGTGAACTGTGCTTCGCGGAAGCCAAGCGTGCGTTTGTCCTGATCCACCAACTGTGTTCCGCGCGAGAGGCGCACGTGCACGGAGTACAGACTTGGATGCGTGAGGTCCCACAGTTTGATAGCGCCGAGGTTGTCCAGATGGACGGTGTGGGCCATTGGTTCGGACGCAGCTTCGGATGGCGGGACTTTCTGGGTGCTTTTGGCCAGCACGCGCTCGCCGTCTCGGAGTTCCACTTCGAGCGTTAGGGGTTCGTGCGATGCTTCGAGATGCTGAAGGAAGCAATCCACATCCAGAGTTGGATGGCCGCTGAGCACGTCTTTGGGCTTGGCAAAGATATTCTCAATGAATGTGCCGGGAACGATGCGCAGTGAAACTTCGCGGTAGATGCCGCCGAACGTGAGGTAGTCGATTTGATGGCCGAAGGGCGGGATGTCCGCGCGCTCGGTGGAGTCGACATCCACGGCGAGAACGTTTTCTCCGTTGAAATTGATGTGGGGCGTGAGATCGAAAGAGAAGGGCGTGTAGCCGCCCTTGTATTCGCCGAGGCGCACGCCATTGATCCAGACGGTTGAGGCGGTCATGACGCCTTCGAAGTCGACGAAAACGTGGTGCCCGGCCGCCTCAGGAGGCAGCTTGAAGCGGCGGCGATAAATGGAGACGAATTCGTAAGTCTTGTCGTCGAAACTGTGCCAGGGGAGGCGGACATTGGTGTGAGGAATGACGACGCGTTCGAATGCGGAATCGTCAAACTCGCGGCCGTGCGCGCCTTCGACAAACGATTTGTTGTATCTCCAGTTGCGATTGATCGGAAGGACCATGCGGCCTTCGGCCTTAGGATCGCCGTGGACTGTTGGATCGCCAGCAAGCGCGCCGGGCGCAAGCGTCGCGCCGACAATGACCGTGCTCGTGGTCTTCAGAAAATTGCGTCTGTCCATGATGATCCTTTCGATCGATTCAATAATTTCGTAGCGCTGCTAGCTCGCCCAGGTTAAAAGCTGATCCAAGCCAGCGGCGGTGTTGGATACGGTGCCGCGCGGCAAGGAAGGTCCGATAGCGATGGCTTCGTTGTGACCTTCGAACCAGACTAGGAACGAAGATTGGTCGGCCCCCGTGAGCCGCTGCAGGTTCAGCCAGTTGTAGTAGGCGCCCATGTCCGCATCGATCAAGGAGCCGGGAGGATCGAGTTCCGCAACTTCACGGCTGGCGGAGAGCATTTCGTTCATTGGCTTCTGGCGCTGACGCTGGGCGAAACGGACCAGCACAGTGAGCGGCTGGGCGCGCCGGAGGGCTTCGCGCGCGGTCCATTGCGCAAAGGTGGTGCTGAAAATCTGCGTGCCGGAGCCTTCGGTGAGCATTTTGACCTGGAAGCGATCCAGCACGGCGTCGCCGGCTTTGGCGAGACCGAGATCCGCGGGGCGCAATTGAGCGAGGTGCGTGCGCAGCGCCTCCGGACCCATGCCGGGGCGCTTGATTTCCGCGCGAATTTTAGCGGACAAAGCGGCGCGCACTGGTTCGAGGGTGTGATACGAGACGCAAGTGAGCGCGGGATCGTGAGCCGCGGCTTGGCCGCCATCAATGTACCAGTGAGCGTAGGGAACGGGATGGGTTTTGGCGCGCGCGGCGACCACGTTCAGCAAGACCTCGAGGCCATTCTCGGGCTTGACGCCGCTGAAATAGGCGCCATGCGCGCGGAGTTTGCGAAAGAGGGGCTCGTCATGCGCGGCGACTCCCTGGCCGATGATCGTGATTCCGAGGCGCGGCACGGGAGGGGGCTCCGGCGGCGCAACCGCGCGCAAGCGATCGGCGTAAGCGATCGCCGCCGTGCGAAACGCATCCAGTTGGTGAGTAGTCCAGAGATGCGCCGATAGCTGTTCCACAAACTGGCCGGGGGCATTGACCCAATCGGAATTTTCAAGCTGGGAGGAAAGACGGATGTGCGCGAAGCCCTGCAGCCAGTCCTTGATTTGCTCGGAAGAGAGAGAGTTCAGATTGGCGAGTTCTTTTTCCAGGGCGCGGCGCTCGGCTGGAAACTTGAAATCGTATTCAATGACTTCACGCAACAGGCTCGGCAAGAGGCCCAGCGGCAAGCGTTGCAGCGCAGCAACGTAGCTGACGACCAGCTTTCTTGCTTCCGGCGGATAGCCATTGAACTGCTCCGGTTTAAGATCGGATGGAAGCATAAAATTTACAAAAGTTCCGCTATCGGCTTGCCTTGCGCGAGCGACGCTGAAAATCCCAGCATGGAGCCGAGCGTTGGGACCAGATCGATGGACTCCATGGGGCGATCGAAAACCACTCCCTCTTTGACGCCAGCGCCCAGAACCATCATCCAGGTGGTTCGTGAAAGCGCATCGCCGGTGCGATGATGCTGGAATCCGTTGCCGCCGGAATCATCGTCGGAGTCGCGGCCAAAGTCCGGCAGAATGAACAGCGTTGTTTTGCCGGCGTATTCCGGTTCGCTCTGGATGGTCTTCCAGAGGTCGGCGCAGAGACGGTCGGTGCGACGAATGCCGTCAATGTAGAGAGAGTAAGCACCGGCGTGGGCGATATCGATATCGTGCATGGTGATCCAGAGAAGGCTCGGAGCCTGCTGCCGCATGAGCTGGCGAACGATGTAGACGGAGAGTTCGTCAGGGCTGGACAAGGTCCGAGCGTGGGCTTTGAAGTCGTCAACGGAGAGCTTCAGCATCATTCCTAATTGGGGCAATTCAAATTCGTTGCCGCCGAGTTCCGGAGTGTAGAAAGGCGTCTCATAGTTATCGCGAAGCAGATGTTCGTAGTCCGCGCCGCCTGAGGTTGCGGCCGTCAGAAGATGCTTTGGCAAAATTACTTTTGCTCCCAATCCCGGGCCGTACGAACGATGGTTGCTTTCTCCAATGCGATTGAACCCATTGCTGGGGGCGACGACCCAGGCATCGGAGGCGGGGCGCTTCAAGTCCTTGCGGAAATATTCGAAAACGGTCGGATGTTCGGGGGGAAGGGAAGCAAAATTGTTGATCGTTTCGTAGACACCGGTAGCCAGGCTGGCGGTGGCGACGTAGTGGCCGAGGATTCCGCGATTCACAACCTGCGTGAAGAAGGCGGATTGAGGGATGAGTTCGCGCATCAAGTGAGGGATGTTTTCCTGACCCTCAGGAGCGAAGGTTTCCTGGTCGCGGGCGCCGCCGCCGAAGGTGATGACGACCACTTTTCGCTTGCTGGAAGGCACGCCCGTTCGAGCAATCAGGCTAGAGGGCAGAAGGGAACTGCCCAGGGCCACTCCTGCGGCGCTACGCAGAAATTCGCGGCGGGTCCAGGCGAGACGGCGCGCGAGTTCTTGAGGAGTGGATGCCTTTACGGCGTCCAGGCGAGCCCGGTCCATAGCGCTTCGCGATGAAAAATAGGAACTCATTCAATGGAACGCTTTCCGTAAAAACTACGACGCGGCAGAATCAGTGTCAAGACATCCATCAGCCGCGCTGAATCTTTTTTTGTGCCCTCGGCGCGAAAGCCAAAGTGAATCACGGTTTCGCAGCTGGGGAATCTTTCGCTGAATAAACAAATTGCCGGATTTCCGCTCGCTGCTTGTCGAGGTCGGCGAGGTGCTGTTCGCGGAGCCGTTGATAGGCCTGGAACTGCTGCTGGGCGCGGTCCTTTTCGCCGGTGCGAACGTAAGCCTCAGGGATTCGATTTGATGGAGATCCAAGCCGGGATCCTGTGCACGTTTGCCCTTCCACAAACTCATTGCGTAGTAGTAGAGGGCGCGCGCGTTGTTTGGCTGAAGCTCCGCGAAACGGCGGAAGCGCTGGATGACGTCACCGGCCTGGCTGGGGGAACTGTCGTAGGCCTTGGAGAGGAAAAAATAGCAGCTAGCGTCGGCGGGATTGAGATCGGCAGCGCGCAACAGGGATTTGACGGCGTCGTCATAGTTACCGCGGGCGTACAGAGCCATGCCGAGACCAATCACTAGACGCTGAGAGGCGGGATAGCGCTGGGAGGCTTGCTGGAAGACTTCGACCGCAGGTCCGAGCGTCCGATGGAGAAGGAGTTCACTCCCCCAGTCAAACAGGTTGCTCTCGCTCGGATCCATGTGAGCGGCGATTTCGTATTCATTCGCCGCGGGGACGAACTTCCCGTCCCTTTCTTCCACTTCGCCCAGGAGGTTGTGCAGCTCGGCGGTATTTTTTTGTTTCACGAGATCTTGGATCAGTTGCCGGGCGTCCGCAAGCCGACCGATTTGAATGTAAGTCAGAGACAAGTCGTAGCCGTTATCGTAGGAGGAAGGATTGATTTGCTGAGCCTTTTCGAGAAAGGGGGCGGCGTCGGCGATTTTGCCGGAGCGAACATAGGCTTCGCCGAGGTTGTGGTTGGTGTCGAAGTTCCGCGGGTCAAGCTCTACCGCTTTTTTGAATTGCTCGGTAGCGAGATCGAGCTTACCCAGGCGCGCGAGGTTCGCAGCAAGGTTGGTTCTGGCGGGCGCGGAATCCGGCTTCAGGTGCGCTGCCTTCTGGAGATGTTGCGTGGCTCTGGCGTCCCGCGATTGCGCGGAATAGACCAATCCCAGGAGTTCGTGGACTTCAAAGCTTTCCGGAGCTTCGCGCACCAAATTCTCCAGTTTTGCGGCGGCTTCGGCGTACCTGCCCGAGTCGTATTGAGCGGAGGCAGCTTGAAAGTCGCGTTCCAGATCGCGTTTCTGCTGTGCAACCGCTCCGACTGCTGCAATGACGGCCAGCGGCACCAGGAAAGCAATCCACATCAACTGGCTTTTCATGTTCACAGTCTTTGTAGATTACCACTGCGCTGAGATGCCAGGGAGCAGGGGATTCCGCTAAAGCCCCCGTAAAAACAAAGAAGGCGCCCCGACCTGGTCAGGACGCCCTTCTCTGCAAGGTGTCACTTGGGCCTAGTAGTAAAGCTTCAAAGCGAACTGTATCTGCCGCGAGTCATAGGGAGCGTCGCGGGTAGAGCCGATTTCACCGAAATTGGAATTGCTGAAATTGGTGGATCCGGAGATGGCGACAACACCGTTGCCGCCGAAGCCGGGAGCGTTAAAGTTGGGGTGGTTGGCGATGTTGAAGATTTCCGTCCGGAACTGGAAGCGCACGCGCTCGTTAACGGGGATGTCCTTGAAGACGGAGAAGTCCAGTCGGTGGAAGCCCGGTCCTGGAACCTGAGCCGGACCACCACCCAGCGCAGAAATGCCACAATTGACGAGCGGAGCTCCAATCGCGGCCTGTGTACACTTCGGTGGTTGAGTGAAGGCGGCGGGGTTTCCAAACCAGCTAAGCTTCCCCTTTGCGTCTGTGTGCAGGCCGAGGTCCAAGGGTTGACCGGGCACAAGCAGGTCATAGCAGTTTGTCCCGGTTGTGGTGCCGTTGGGGCAGCCAAGCGTGATCGGCTGGCCCCCTTGAAGAGTGGTGATCCACTGAACGCTCCAGCCACCGACAA
>WNGM01020650.1_pt1 | contig 10237 bp, 8 predicted proteins | sample 5400571 | NCBI WGS metagenome assembly WNGM01 (sample SAMN13153378, study PRJNA577476) | soil metagenome | isolation source: 100 cm soil or saprolite under Garry oak tree replicate 2 | place: USA:California | collected 2016-06-15 | reverse complement strand
AGCAGTTCGGCGCCGATCGAGTAGGCGAGAGCGACGAGTACCCCGAGGATCGCGCCGTTGCGCAGCGCGCGGCCCGGCTCGCGCAGCCGCAGCGTCCACAGCGCGACGAACGGCACCAGGTACTGCGCGCTGAAGTTCAGGTGCCCGTTGGCGTGCGACACCATGCCCGGCGCGTACCCGCAGCACAACCCGCCGAGCACCGCCGCCGCCCGGGTCCGGACGAGATGCCGGGACAGCACGTGGTACCACGCGTACGGGGTGAGGATCAGGTTCAGCGTCAGCACCACGAGGAAGCTGACCGGCGCGCCGAGGGTCAGCGTCACCGGGGCGAGGACGCCGCCGACCACGACCATCGAGGTGTTGACTGCGAGGTTGGCCCCCATCGGGTAGTTGAGCAGCGTGGTGAACCACGGGTTGCCGCCGTGCAGCGGCGAGTACGCCGCGTACGACAGCAGCCACTCGAACAGCGACTGGTCGCCCTGGTTGTGCGCGATGACCCGGTGGTCGGGGTCGAGCCACATCCCGAATGTCAGGTACAGCGCGCCGGCCACGCAGACGCCGAGCATCGCGAGGTCCGCGCGCCGGTTGCGGCCGGGGTGCGCAGGCACCTCCGCCGACGGCGCCTTCCGGGACCGCTCCACCAGCGCCGTCATCGACCCAGGCTCCAGCGCAGCGCGGACTCCAGGTCGGCGTGTACGAAGCGGTACCCGGCGGCCGCCAGCACCGCCGGCAGTACCCGCTGCCCGCGCACCGCCTCGGCGCCGAACTCGCCGAGCACCAGTCGCAGCGCGAACGCCGGCACCGGCAGCACCGCCGGCCGGTGCAGCACCCCGGCGAGGGTACGGGTGAACTCCGCGTTGGTGACCGGAGCCGGCCCGGTCAGGTTGACCGCGCCGGTGACGTCGTCGGCGGTCAGCAGGAACTCGATCGCCGATACCTCGTCGGCCAGCGAGATCCACGGCATCCACTGCCGCCCGCTGCCCAGCCGCCCGCCCAGCCCGAGCCGGAACAGCCGCGCCACCGGTTTGAGCAGCCCGCCGCCCGGGCCGAGTACCAGTCCGGTGCGCAGGTGTGCGACCCGGATCCCGGCCGCCTCGGCCGGTTCCGTGGCCGCCTCCCAGGCCTGGCACACGGCCGGGAAGTACCCCTCACCCGGCGGCGCACTCTCGTCCACCTCGCGGTCGCCGGTATCGCCGTAGAACCCGACGGCCGAGGCGTTCAGCAGTACCCGCGGCGGCGCCGGGGCGGCCGCGACGGCCGTTGCCAGCGCGTGCGTCGAGGTCACCCGGCTGGCCCGGATCAGCGCTTTGTACGCGGCGTTCCACCGGTGGTCGCCGACCCCGACCCCGGCCAGGTTGACGGCCGCGTCCGCGCCGTCGACGGCGGCCGGGTCCAGCGGCTCGACCATCGGACGCCAGGTCACCTCGTCCGGTTCTGCACTGTCCCGGCGGACCAGCCGGACCACCTGGTGCCCGGCCGCGCGCAGCCGGTCGACGAGCGCGGTGCCGATGAAGCCCGACGACCCGCCGACCACGATCCGCATGAGCCCTAGAGTCCCAGCTCCGCCTCGAACTGGCCGGCCTCCAGGCGCTCCTTGACGGTACCCAGGAACCGGGCCGCGTCGGCTCCGTCGACGAGCCGGTGGTCGTACGTCAGGGCCAGGTACACCATCGACCGGGGCACGATGACCTCGCCCAGGTCCGGGTCGTCGAGGACGACCGCGCGCTTGACCACCGCCCCGGTACCGAGGATGCCGACCTGCGGCTGATTGATGATCGGCGTGTCGAACAGCGCCCCACGGCTACCGGTGTTGGTCAGCGTGAACGTGCCGCCGGACAGCTCGTCCGGGGACACCTTGTTACCGCGGGTCCGCTCGGCCAGGTCGGCGATCCGCCGGGCCAGGCCGGCCAGGTTGAGGTCGCCGGCGCTGCGGATCACCGGTACGAGCAGGCCCCGCTCGGTGTCCACCGCGATGCCCAGGTGCTCGGCGTCGTGATACGTGACCGTGCCGGCCTCGGTGTCGATCGACGCGTTCACGCTCGGGTGTACCCGCAGTGCCTCGACCGCGGCCAGCGCGAAGAACGGCAGGAAGGACAGCTTCACGCCCTCGCGCCCCTGGAACTCGGCCTTGGCCCGGTCGCGCAGCCGGGCGATCCGGGTGATGTCCACCTCGACGACCGTGGTCAGCTGCGCCGAGGTCTGCAGCGACTCGACCATCCGGCGGGCGATGGTGGCCCGCATCCGGGTCAGCTTCTCGGTCCGGCCGCGCAGCGGGCTCGGCTCGGGCTTGGCCACCGGTGCCGCCTTTGCGGGGGCCGGCTCGGGCTTGGCGGCGGCCTGCCGCTGGCGCTCGGCTTCCTCCAGCACGTCCTGCTTGCGGATGCGGCCGCCGACGCCGCTGCCGCGCAGCTTGGACAGATCCACCCGGTGCTCGGTGGCCAGCTTGCGGACCAGCGGAGTGACGTACCCGCCGTCGTCCGAGGCCGGCGGCTCCTCTTCCCGTGCCTCGGGCGCCGGCTGCTTCTCCGGGGCCGGCTGCTTCTGCGGCTCCGCCTGCGGTGCCGGCTCCGGCGCCGGCTCCGCGGCGGCCGGCTCCTGCTGCGCGGGGGCCTGCTGCTCTTGCGCGGGGGCCCGCTGCTCTTGCGCGGGGGCCGGCGCTGGGGCGCCGCCCGCGCCGCCGATCACGGCCAGGTCCGCGCCGACGGGTACCGTCTCGTCCTGGTTGACCTTGATCTCGACGAGGGTACCGGCGGCCGGCGCCGGAATCTCCGTGTCCACCTTGTCGGTCGAGACCTCCAGCAGCGGCTCGTCCGCCTCGACGGTGTCGCCGACCTGCTTGAGCCAGCGGGTGACGGTACCTTCGGTGACCGACTCGCCCAGCGCCGGCATCTTCACGACGGTGCCCCGGCCGTCCCCCGAAGGTGGTGCCGGTGCCGGTGCCGGTGCCGGTGCTTCGGCCTCGGCCTCGGCCGGCTTCTCCGTCGAGGGCTCGTCGACCGACGGTGCCGGGCGCTCCTCCTCGACCGTGGCGCGCTCCTCGGGCTCCGGCGCCGCGTGCTGGCCCGCTGCGGATTGCTGGGCGGTGGCGCGGTCCCCGTCGATCACCGCCAACTCGCTGCCCACCTCGGCGGTCTCGTCCTCGTGCACGACGATCCGGCTCAGCACACCCGCGGCCGGGGCGGGGATCTCGGTGTCCACCTTGTCGGTGGACACCTCCAGCAGTGGCTCGTCCGCCTCGACCCGCTCGCCCTCCTGCTTGAGCCAGCGGGTGACGGTACCCTCGGTAACGCTTTCGCCGAGCCGGGGCATGGTGACCGATACCGGCATCTCGTACGACTCCTCGTGATGTGAAGCGGGGACGATCAGGGATCCTATCCGTGCACGTGCAGCGGCTTGCCGGCCAACGCGAGATGGGCCTCGCCGATCGCCTCGCTCTGCGTAGGGTGCGGGTGGATCAGCTGGGCGACGTCGGACGGGAACGCCTCCCAGTTGTAGATGAGCTGCGCCTCGGCGCTCAGCTCGCCGATCCGGTCGCCGACCATGTGTACCCCGACCACCGGTCCGTCAGCGACGCTGACCAGCTTGACGAAGCCGGCGGTCTTGAGGATCTGGCTGCGGCCGTTGCCGGCCAGGTCGTAGGTGAGGGTCTTGACCTGGTCGCCGTACTTCTCCCGGGCCTGTGCCTCGGTCAGCCCGACGGAGGCGACCTCGGGGGAGGTGTAGGTGATCCGCGGGATACCCATCTCGTCGATCACGGCCGGGTTCAGCCCGGCGATGTCCTCGGCGACGAAGATGCCCTGCTGGAACCCGCGGTGCGCGAGCTGCAGGCCGGGCACGATGTCGCCGACGGCGTAGACGCCCCGCAGGTTGGTGCGCAGCCGCTCGTCGGTGGGTACGAAGCCGCGGTCCATCGTCAGCCCCTGCTCCTCGTACCCGAGGTTGGCCGTGGTCGGCCCGCGCCCCACGGCGACCAGCAGCAGCTCGGCCTCGAGCACCTCGCCGCCCTGGATGGTGACCCGGACCCCGGCGTCGGTGGTCTCGACCTTCTCGAACGGCTTGCCGGTCTTGAACGGCATGCCGCGCTTGCGGAAGGCCCGCTCCAGCGCCCTGGAGCTCTGCTCGTCCTCCGGCGGCAGCAGGCGGGGCAGCGCCTCGACGATGGTGACGTCCACGCCGAAGGACTTCCAGGCGCTGGCGAACTCGCAGCCGATGACGCCGCCGCCCAGGACGACCGCGGACGCGGGCACGTGGTCGAGGGTGAGCGCGTGCTCGGAGGTGATGATCCGCTCGCCGTCGATGTCCAGGCCCGGCAGGGTCTTCGAGTACGAGCCGGTGGCCAGGATCAGGTGGCGCCCGGTGACCTGCTGTCCGTCGACCTCGACCGTGGTCGGGCCGACCAGCCGGCCCGCGCCCTCGACCAGGGCCACCTTGTGCTGCTTTAACAGCCCCTGCAGGCCGCGGTACAGCCGGCTGACGACGGCATCCTTGTAGGCGTTGACGCCCTTCATGTCGATGCCGTTGAACGCCGTCTGCACGCCGAACTGCTCGCCCTCGCGGGCCTGGTCGGCCAGTTCGCCCGCGTGCAGCAGCGCCTTGGTCGGGATGCAGCCGCGGTGCAGGCAGGTACCCGCCGCTGCCGCCCCCCAGAATGACGACGTCGTAACCACTGTTCGGTGCGCTCACTATGCCTCCTGCCTCCCGGGTTGCCCTGGCCATCTTGTCACTCCGGGCGGCTGCTCCGGTAACGAGGTCCACGACGACACAGGTGTTCGGCGTACCCTTTGCCCCAGCAGACGGGTTCTCGCCGTCGATGGCAGGAGGAGGGATCGGGGTGGGGCTGTTTCGCCGCCGGGCGTCGAAGGCGGGTACGGTCCGCGGCGCGAGCCGTGCCGACCTGGAGCACCTCGAACAGTTCGCCCAGTCGCGGTACGGGGTCGAGGGCTACGTGGAGCCACGCACCACGGTCACCGACACCACCTTGATCCTGATCGCGCACGACGGCGAGTGGACCCGGCGCCGGATTCCGGATCCCCGGTCGGCCCGCGACCTCGGCCAGCGTCTGGGCATTCCGATATACAACGTCCAGCTCACCGGGTACCCCCAGCGGATGCGCGACTACAACGAGCGCCGCAGGCGGGCCGACGCGGACGGCCGCTGAGCCTATTCGGCCGCGATCCGGTCGATCAGCTCCAGGAAGGTCCGGACCGGTACGCCGGTGCCGCCCTTGGTCCAGTACCCGGTCGGTTCCCCCGAGTGGTACCCGGGGCCGGCGATGTCCAGATGGATCCAGGGCACGTCGTCGCTGACGAACTGGGACAGGAAGATGCCGCCCTGCAGCATGTGCCCGGCCCGGTCCATCGACGCGTTGACCTGGGAGATGTCGGCGACGTCGGAGTCCATGCCCTTGCGCACGTCGTCGGGCAGCGGCATCGGCCAGGCCGGTTCGCCGACCGTCTCGCCGGCCTCCCGGACCCGCTCGCACAGCTCCGGGGTACCCATCACCCCGGCGACCCGCTTGCCGAGCGCGACCACCTGGCCGCCGGTGAGCGTGGACGTCTCCAGCAGGTAGTCGGGCTCGTCCTCGCAGGCGCGGGCGATCGCGTCGCCGAGGATCATCCGGCCCTCCGCGTCGGGGTTGAGTACCTCCACCTTGAGGCCGTTGTACATGGTGACCACGTCGCCCGGCCGGTACGCCGAGCCGGAGATCATGTTCTCGGCCATCGGCAGGTACCCGGTGACGGCCACCTTCGGCTTCAACGCCGCCACGGCAAGCAGCGTCGCCGCCACGGCCGCGGCCCCGGCCATGTCGGACTTCATCTCCCACATGCCCTGGGTCGCCTTCAGCGCGTACCCGCCGGTGTCGAACGTGACGCCCTTGCCGACCAGGGCGACGTGGCGCCGCGCGCCGCGCGGGGCGTAGCCGAGCCGGACCAGCCGCGGCGGCGCCGCCGAGCCCTGCCCGACGGCGAGGATGCCGCCGTACCCCCCGCGTTTGAGCGCCCGTTCGTCGAGCACCTCGACGGTGAGGCCGGCGGTCTCCCCGGCGCTGGCGACCGCGTCGGCGAACGCCGGCGGGCGCAGGTCGTTGGGCGGTGTGTTGACCCAGTCCCGGGTACGGGTGACCGCCCGCGCGACGACGGGGGCCCGCCGGGTCTCGGCCCGGACGGCCCGGTCCTTGGCGTCCGGGACGTGCATGGTCACCGCCGCGAGCGGGTCCTTCCGCGGGGCGGGTGCCGTCTTGTACCCGGCGAACTGGTATGCCCCGATCAGCGCGCCCTCGGCCAGCGCGCGCACGCTCCCGCCGACCTCCGCCGGCTCGTCCGCGACCGGCAACGCGAGCAGCGCCGACCGGGTACCCGCGAGTGCCCGCGCGGCCGCCCCCGCGGCGCGCCGCAGCGTCTCGTCCGGCGGCAGCGCCGCGGCCGGCTCCGGCCCGAGCCCGACCGCGACGACCAGCCGCGCGGTGATCGTGCCCAGCGTGGCCAGCTTGGTGACCTCCCCGGCCGCCCCGGTCGCGCCGAGCAGCGCCAGGGTCTCGACCAGCCGGCCCTCGAAGGCGGCCGCGATGCTCCCGGCGCCGGCGGCGAGCAGCAGCGGCACCGGCGCGCCGGCATCCTGAGCACCGGCATCCTGGCTGTAGACGCCGATCACGACGGCGTCGACAGCCTGTTCCGCCGGGTCGCCGTCCGCCAGCGTCAGCGTGGGCGGGTTCGTCGTCAAGCGTTCGTCTCCGGTCTTTGATGGGGTCGGGAGATCCTGTCGATGCTAACGAGATAAGTTGCGACGCATGACCACCGCCGACCTTCGTCGTTCTCCGCTGCACGCGCGGCATGTGGACCTCGGTGCCAAGTTCGCCGCCTTCGGGGGCTGGGAGATGCCGCTGGAGTACGCCGACGGCGGGGTCCTCAAAGAGCACGCCGCGGTGCGTACCGCCGTCGGCGTGTTCGATGTCTCCCACCTGGGCAAGGTCAGCGTATCCGGTCAGGGCGCCGCGGAGTTCCTGAACACCTGCCTCAGCAACGACCTGGGCCGGATCGTGCCGGGCAAGGCGCAGTACACGCTGTGCCTGGAGAACGTGACCGGGGGAGCGATCGACGACCTGATCGCCTACCTGCACAGCCCGGACGAGGTGTTCCTGATCCCCAACGCGGCCAACACCGCCGAGGTGTGCCGCCGCCTCGCCGCGGCCGCCCCGCCCGGCGTCATGGTCACCAACCGGCACGAGGAGTACGCCGTGCTGGCCGTGCAGGGGCCGCGCTCGGCGGAGCTTCTCGACGCGCTCAAGCTGCCGTCCGGGCACGAGTACATGAGCTTCGCCACTGCGCGCCTCGGCGGCGGGACGCTGACCGTGTGCCGGACCGGGTACACCGGCGAGCACGGGTACGAGCTGGTCGTGCCGTGGGACGCCGCGCCCGGGGTGTGGGACTCGGTCCTCGACGCGGGCGCGCCGCTCGGGGTACGCCCGGCGGGGCTGGGTGCCCGGGACACGCTGCGCACCGAGATGGGGTACCCGCTGCACGGGCAGGACCTCTCGCCCCGGATCACCCCGGTGCAGGCGCGGCTGACCTGGGCCGTCGGCTGGAAGAAGCCGGCGTTCTGGGGCCGGGCGGCGCTGCTCGCCGAGCGGGAAGCCGGTCCGCGCCGGCTGCTGTGGGGCCTGGTCGCCCTGGACCGGGGCATCCCCCGGCCGCACATGGTCGTTCTGCGCGGGGACGTACCGGTGGGTGAGGTCACCAGCGGCACCTTCTCGCCCACGCGCCGGCTCGGCATCGCCCTGGCGCTGATCGACCACGCCACCGGCATGCACGAGGACGACGAGGTGACCGTGGACGTCCGCGGCCGCCGCTCGCCGATGCGGATCGTGAAGCCGCCCTTCGTGCAGCCGTCGGTCCGTTAGCCGACACGCTGCCAACCGGGTACCGGTACCGCGCGTCACTCGGGCATCCTTCCCGTTCCAGCAAGGAGAGCCGAGCGATGCGCCTGATCCGTTCCATCACCACCGCCATGGGAGCGACGCTGCTCCTGGGCGCCGTACTCGCCGAGCCGGCAGCGGCCGCACCCGCCCACCAGTACCGGGTCGTCGACCTGGGTACCCTGGGCGGCCCGTTCAGCTTCGCGCTCGCGGTCAACGCGTACGGCGACGTGACCGGCCAGAGTCAGGACAGCAACGGCGCGCTGCGCGCGTTCCGGTGGCACCACGGAAAGCTGACCGAACTGGGGGTGCTCGACGCGTCGGCACCGTACGCGGTCGGCGCCGACATCAACAACCAGGGCTGGATCGTCGGGTCCAGCGACGTGGCCGCCGGTACCGCGCTCCACGGGTTCCTGTGGCGCGACGGCGTCATGACCGACCTCGGCACGCTGGGCGGTACCTTCAGCTCGGCCGACGCGGTCAACGACCGCGGCCAGATCGTCGGCCGCAGCCAGACCGCCGCGGGCGAGTGGCACGCGTTCCTCTGGCAGAACGGGCACATGACCGACCTCGGCCTAGACAACGCGACCGACGTCAACAACCGCGGCCAGGTCGTCGGCGGCACGCCACAGGGCGCCAGGTTCCAGGCGTACCGGTGGCGCAACGGTACCGTCACCAACCTTACTCGGCGACGGTGACACGGCACAGGGCGGCCTGCACCCGTTCCTGTGGCACGACGGCACCATGGTCGACCTGACCACCCGCGGCATCCCGGCCGATGCCAGCGTCCAGGACCTCAACAACAGCGGCCAGATCACCGGTTCGTACTACCCGGTGCCCGGCCAGCCGCACGCGGCACTGTTCATCTAGGAGACCCGAGTTTCGCCGGCACGTCGAGTACGTCGATGCCAGCGGCGACGAGCCTCGTGCCGGCGGTGCACCCAGCCTGTAGCCTGCGGTAGCCGTCCCGGTTGACCTCGACCCGCACGGCGGCCAGGGGCCGCAACTGGCTGTCGACCGCGACTGCGGTCCACAATGCCATGTGCGGTTCGACGGCGATGACGACGCGATCGGTGGAGTTGCTGGGGGCCAAGGCGACCTCCTCGAATGACAATGGACATCCGGGCGAGGAGGGCAGACCACCGCGCTCTGGGTATCGCTCTCGTGGCCGCCCACCGTGGCGCATGTCGAAACCATCCGTTGCAGTAGTTGCCAGAATCGCAACTCGCGCGCATAATAGTTGTCATGGCAGAGCAGACTGTAGGAACCCGCATCGCTGCACTGCGTGGTGCGCGCGGGATGACAGGAGAGCGTCTGGGCTCCCTGCTCGGCTTGACCAAGTCCCAGATGTCCAAGATCGAGAACGGTACGCGCAAGCTCGACGTCAGTGAGGTTGCGCTGGTCGCCGATGCTCTGGGCGTAACACTCGCGGAGGTCTTGGGGGTCGAGCGCAAGGGGGGTTTGGCTCTGGCTGCCCGCGTCATGAGCGAACCGGCTCAGGAAGAGGCGTTACCAGCACGACGTCGGGTACGGCAGGTGCTGGAGGCTGAGTCCGCGCTCGCGGACGCGGTTGGACTGCTGCCAGCACATCCATCGGAGGCCGGGGCTGCCATTGTCGCGAAAGCCCGCGCGGAGAGGCGTTCGGCGGGCTCCCCGGTAAGCCGGGGGACACACTTGGCCGGCGCCGTACGGGACGCGCTGGGCCTAGGGCGTGCTCCGATTGCCGACCTTGTTGCTCTGTGCGAGCGGCACTTCGGACTCGCGGTGCTCTCCTGGCCAACCGGCAACGCAGTCAGCGGCCTATGCGCACACGGAGATGGCGTCGCCCTGTCGTTCGTCAGCACCTCATTCCCGCCAGGTCACCAACGCTTCACGACCGCACACGAACTCGCCCACCACATCCTCGAAGACCCACGCGAAGTCATCGTCGAAAGCGACTTGTACGCCGTTCAGACTCCTGTCGAGCAGCGTGCCAACGCCTTCGCTGCGGCGTTACTGATGCCCGCGGACGGACTGCACGAGGTGGTTGTACACCGGCCGGTCGACGCCAGTGTTCTGGCCGAACTCATGCGCGAGTTCATGGTCAGCTACCGGGCCTTGCTCTTCCGGTTGGCTGACCGATCCGTGCGGCTTCTGACACCAGCCCAGCGGGATGCCTGGCTGGAACGCACGCCCACCAGCGTGCTGCGGGAAGCGGGCGACGTAAGCCCCGCCGAACTCACGTCCCCAGACCAGGTTAAGCGAGTCCCAGCACGGCTATGGCAAGCGGCCCAGCACGGTTACGAGTCCGGACGTGTCGGCATCGGCGTGCTCAGCGCGCTGCTC
>WNGM01006356.1_pt1 | contig 10239 bp, 11 predicted proteins | sample 5400571 | NCBI WGS metagenome assembly WNGM01 (sample SAMN13153378, study PRJNA577476) | soil metagenome | isolation source: 100 cm soil or saprolite under Garry oak tree replicate 2 | place: USA:California | collected 2016-06-15 | reverse complement strand
GCGTTGCCCGAGTATCATTCCGCCGCGGCGCAGTTCCTGGCCGACTATAGCGAGCTCCAGCGCCGACATGAGCGAGAGGCCACTGTACGACGTGTTCTTGTCCGCAGATTCCCAACCTCCGCAGCGCAGTTCGATACGGCGGCGAAGGTGTGCCTCGCTGCGCAGGCCGACCCGACGCACATCGCTGCCGCCGCGAACGAAGCCCGCAACCTCCTTGACCGGTTCAAGGGTGATCTCTTTGAGACGGCCAGGCGCCATCGCGGCGAGAACATGACATGGGAGCGAATGACTAAACGGCTGGTGCCAGGGGCCATGCCAAGTACCACCCGCCCGATCGTCTTGGTTCAAGAACACGCACGGGCGCGACTTTACGAATCGTTGTCGGCTATCCTGAAGAAGCGCGAAGCGCTAGAACCCACGAAGATCGAGTACCTGTGGGCCGAGACTCTAGATCACCTGTATGTGGTCTGCACGGCGATTGGCGATGGTTCCGCATAACCAGCGCGTGCAGCGTTAGCCTTCTTCTGGGGTTTCAACACAAGGACTTGCGACGTGAGCGTCCGAGGGTACGATAGTCGATGGGTAGGGCGTATGCCTCTGGCCCTCCGCCTCGTCCGCTTCGTAGTGCTGCGACCCTTCCTCGTTTTCGCGGTGTATTTTGTGCTAGTGGCGGTCCTGGCTTTGGCCCCGGCTTCGCACGGCGTCACCGCACTTTACCTGCTTGTGGCACCGTGGTTGTTGTTCTTCACGCTTCTATTGCATTTCCCTGTCGTCGGGGCAGCGATAAGGGGATTTCGTCTCCCGAAGGAGGTTCGGTTCAACCATGCTCTAGAACACGGCACGATTTTCTTCCTGCGGCGCCGCTGTGGGAAGAGGTTCAAGATTGGGGGCAAGGCGGAGCCCGATGGCTTTCGCCTGAACGGCATGCCATGGGTCGAGCTTGTCGCTCCAGCATTCGGAGAACTGCGAGAGCATTTGAGCAAGGGGAATAGTCGTGCAGTAGTCTCAGGTCGTTGTGGGTCGATGGTGGTGACCGCCCAGCCCTTTCAGCCATATTGCTTACGTTGGTGGCCCTTGCGTTCCTCTCGCTTGACCTGCGGCGCCACACCAAGATCGACTTGCTCGCTCTGGTTCTGCTGGCCTACTTGTTATTGCGACACGGACTCGGTTATCTGCTCCAGAGGTGGCTCTTTCTGTCGGTCGACTTTGCGGACGCCGAGATTCGTTCCATCAAGCAGGTAAAGCCTCGTGGTCCACTCGAGCGTCAGCCGGTGTACTTCGTCAGGACGGTCGTACGTTGAGGAGCCAAAGTCAGCAGAAGGCTAACAACCGGCTGAAGCTGCCGGCAGGCGGCGGGCTCGCAGCGAACTGACGTCCACGCTCGCCTGCGGCAGCTTACCCGAGGCGATAGGCCACCCTGGTCGATGCGGCGCGATTCGATGGCGAAGGAGAGAAAATGATCGCACGCGTATGGCATGGGGTCGTCCCACTGGAGAAAGCGGACGGCTACGGTGAGTATCTCAGGGGCTCGGATCTCGGCGTGCGCGACTACCGGAGGACCCCGGGAAATCGCGGGGCCTGGCTGTTTCGACGCGTGGAGGGCGATCGAGCGCACTTTCTTCTCATCTCGCTGTGGGAATCCCGCGAGGCGATCAAGGCCTACGCGGGCCCCGACATCGAGAGGGCTCGCTACTTTCCATACGATCGAGAGTGTCTCGTGGATCCAGACTCTCATGTGACCCACTATGAGGTCCTGGTTGCGCCCGAATCTACGGTCACTTCGTGAGGAGCGGCCGGGGCGGCGTCTTGACGGGGCCGCCCGGCGTGCGTCCTATGATCGGATGGGGAGGAGGATCACGGGCATGAGACGATCTGCGATACGGGTGCTCTTCACGGTGCTGTCGATCGGAGCGGCCGTGTGCGCGGTGACGGCGCAGACGGCGAGGCAGGGGGAGGCGGGGGAGCGGACGGGGTTCGCGTCGCCGATGGTCCTCGAGAGCGTCTTCGCCCCGGCGATGCCGTCCCATGCAAAGGACGAGCCGTGGTTCTCCATCGACGAGTACCACGACCTCGGGAAGTACTCCTGCGACGGCGTCTTCATCCGCAAGGGGTTCGATCGCCACGAGAACACGTGGGAGCCCGGCCTCGAGATGGCGGTGCGGGATCTCAAGGATGGACGGCTGGAGGTGAAGGCCAAGGCGACCGTCGACAACCCGCGCAAGAACCACGACAAGAAGATCGTCATCGTGCTCGAGGTCCTGAACGGGAGCGACGTCGTCGGCAAGGCGCAGATCGGTCCGATCAAGTGCGAAGAGGGTGACGAGTCGAGCAAGCAGGCGACGCTCGTCCTGGCCCGGGAGACCCTGCGCTCGGACCCCGTCACCAGGATGCGTCTGACGATGAGGACGGAGGACGATTGAGAATGCCCGGCCGATGAGCGGTTCCGCCGATCCGGCGTCCGGCCATGGCCTCAGGATGGCGTTGCTCTTCGTGTTGACGCTGTTCGGCGTCTACTTCTTCTTCGCCCTCCTGGCCGGCCTCAGACGCGTGGTCGGCTCCGGCTCCCCCGCGTCCGCCTCCTCCGCCACACCCTCCACGGCGATGTTCCGGGCCTGGCGTCTCGTGCCGGACGAGCTGATCCCGGGGACGCTGAACGTCGGCCACACGATCACGTCGGTCCTGTCGGCCTTCGTCTTCATCGAGCTGGTGCCTGTTTCCGCCAGCACCCTGTTGTCGATGATCGCGGCCGCGGGGCTGGGGGCCTGGCTGGGCGCGGGGATTGTGGCCCGCCTCCCCCGCTACCGGGTCCGCCTCGGGATGGGCGGCGCCCTTCTCGTGGCCGCGGGCATCATGCTGCTCACGCAGCTCGGCCTCCTTCCGGGAGGCGCGGACGCCCTGGGCCTCTCGGGCGTGCGCCTGGCCGTCGCCGTCGCTGGCAACTTCGTGCTCGGCGGCCTCATGACCCTGGGGGTCGGCCTGTACGCCCCCTGCATGATCCTGATCAGCCTCCTGGGGATGAACCCGCGCGCCGCCTTCCCGATCATGATGGGCTCGTGCGCCTTCCTGATGCCCATCAGCGGCACGCGCTTCGTGCGCGAGGGCCGCTTCCATCCCTCCGCGTCCTTGGGACTGACCCTCGGAGGCATCCCGGCGCTGCTCATCGCGGCGTACCTCGTCAAGGCCCTCCCGGTGTCGGCCGTGCGCTGGATCGTCATCGCCGTCGTCCTCTACACCGCGCTCACGCTCCTCGAGGCCGGGCGGAGAGAGATCGCCTCGCTGAGGGCCGCGCCGGAGTAGAATGCGGGGCATGAAGAACGTCCACGACGACGTCGTCGCCGCCATCGGCCGCACCCCGCTCGTGCGCCTCAACCACATCGGCAAGGAGACCGGCGCGTCCCTCTACGCCAAGCTCGAGTACCTGAACCCCGGCAATTCGGTCAAGGACCGGATCGCCGTGCAGATGATCGAGGACGCCGAGAAGAACGGACGCCTGAAGCCGGGCGGGACGATCATCGAGTGCACCAGCGGCAACACCGGCATGGGGTTGGCGATGGTCGGCGCCGCGCGCGGCTATCGAACCGTCCTGGTGATGCCGGACAAGGTCAGCGGCGAGAAGATCAAGGCGCTGCGCGCCTTCGGCGCCAAGGTGATCACGACGCCGACCGCCGTCTCCCCCGAGGATCCCCGCTCCTACTACTCCGTGGCCCGGAGGCTGAACGAGGAGATCCCGAACTCGTTCTTCGCCAACCAGTATCACAATCCGAGCAACCCCGAGGCCCACTTCCGGACGACCGGCCCGGAGATCTGGGAGCAGGTGGGCGAGCGGCTCGACGCCGTCGTCGTCGCGACCGGCACGGGCGGCACCCTCACCGGGATCGCCCGCTACATCACGCCGCGAAAGGCCTCGGTCCGCTACGTGCTGATCGACCCGGTCGGCTCGATACTGTACGACTACTTCAAGACGCGCAAGGTGGCGGCCGCCTTCAAGACGTACAAGGTGGAAGGCTTCGGGGAGGACTTCGTCCCCTCGAGCCTCGACATCGAGGTCGTGACCGACTGCTACCAGGTGACCGACAAGGAATGCTTCATGACGGCGCGCGACCTGACCCGCAAGGAGGGGCTCTTCTCCGGCGGATCGGCCGGCGGCGCGGTCTGCGGCGCCGTCAAGTTCGCCAAGGACCATCCCGAGTGCCGGACGATCGTCGTCATCCTGCCCGACTCGGGGTCGCGCTACCTGAGCAAGGTGTACGACGACGACTGGCTGCGCGAGAACTCGTTCCTGGACGACGAGGAGTCGTACGGCCGCCTGAAGGATCTGGTGGGGCGCCAGAAGCATCCGCTCATCGCCGCCCGGCCGCAGGACGGCGTGCAGCAGATCATCCGGTTGATGAAGCAGCACGGCATCTCGCAGCTCCCGGTCCTCGACGGCGATCGCCTCGTCGGGATGATCTCCGAGGTGGATCTCCTGAACGCGCTCCTCAAGGAGCCCGAGAGCGTCGATCGCCCCGTCGGCGATCTGGTCGATCAGAACTACGTCCTGGTCCCTCCCGACACGCCCATCAGCCGCCTCGCCTCGGCCTTCGCCGACGGGAAGGTCGCTCTCGTGCAGGAGAACGGCAAGGTGCGCGCCGTGGTCACCAAGATCGACCTCATCGACCACGTCGCCGGCCTGATGCGGTAGCCCGGGTCTCGAGGACGGGCGGCGCCGGCCTCTCAGTGGATGACGACCCGCACGGGGAGATCGGTGATCGGGACGATGACCGCCTGGCCGGGAGCCGGCGGCTTCTCCTCCGGCGCCCCTTCGCCTGTGGCGCCACCCGAGGGCGCGCCCCCGGGAGGCGGCGGCCCGCGACGCTCGATCCGGCACTCGATCACGATCTCCTGACCGGTTGCGGCGACCGAGACGACACGCAGGCGCGAGGGGGGTTCGCTCAGAAGATCGTCCCGCAGGACGATCATCATCTCCTTGTCGAACGCCACCGCCGGCGGCGCGACCGCGGCGCCGGCGCTCGCGACGAACGCCGACCACTCCTCCGCCGATCGGACCTCGAGGTGATCGCGTCCCTCGCCGGGGGCCTTCGGGATCGGCACCGCGCGGTACGGCACGGCGGAGGCGACCGTCGGCTTCTGAAGCCTTGGCGCCTCCGGGCGCGCCATGTCAGCCTGAGTCGCGCCGGCCTCCCCCTGCGCCTTGACCGGCGGCGGGGCTGGTGAGGCCTCGGCCGAGGCGCGGAGAGCCACGGCGGGGGGTGCGGCGGCCGGAGGAGGTGGCGCGACGGAAGAGGCTGGCGCGGCCGCAGGAGGTTGCGCGGTGGCCTCGGGCTCCGGAGCGGCGGGCGCCGCTCCCGGCGCAACCGGCGCGGCCATCGGCCGGGCGAAGCCTGCTGCGGCGCCCTCGCGGGCCGCCGGCTTCCGCTTCGGGGCGAGGCCGGCCTTGGGCATCGCCTTCGCTTCGCTCCTCTTCTTCGCGCCCGCGGGCGGCGCTGCCGGGCGGCCCGAGGAGATGTACCCCAGCGACCGGAGCGCATCGACCGTCTCCTGGTCGGCCTCGGCCTTCGTCCTCGTTCGCCCCTGGCCGCGCTGAGCTCCCGCCGGCCCCGATTCCGGGACGGGCGACTCGATGGCCGGCCCGCGCGACGGCGGGCGCACTTGCGGATAGAGGAGGACCGCGACAAGGAGGACGGCGGCCACGGCGCCCGCCGCCTCCATCGTGAAGAGGCGCTGCCACCAGGCCAGGACCGGACCGTCCGGCACGGCGCCCGGATCGCGGGAGGACCGTCCGCGGCGCGCCGCGAGGGCGCGCTCCAGCCGGGCGCGCGCCCTCTCCGCGTAGCCGCGCGGCAGGGGCGGGGCCTCCTCGTGGAACTCGAGCGTCAGGCCCCGATGGAATTCGAGGGCGTGGCGCAGATCCGGATCCAACTCGATCCGCCGCTCGAACTCCGCCCGATCGGCCTTCGGCAGGCGGCCGTCGAGATAGAGGCTCAGCGTCTCCTCGAGCTCGCGGCTCAATCGTCCCTTCATCGCTCCCTCACCCTCGCGTCCTCATCGGCCCAGAAGATCCCGGATCCGTCCGCGGGCCCGCGCCAGCCGGGAGCGCACCGTCCCGACGGGGATGTCCAGCGCCGCGGCGATCTCCTCGTACTCCAGCCCCTCGGCCACCCGCAGGACCAGGACCACGCGAAAGTCCGGCTCGAGGAGGAGGAGCGCGCGATGCAGCCGTTCCGACTGCTCGCGGCCGACCAGCCGCTCGTGCGGCCCCGGCGAACGGTCGCGCAGGTCCTGCGACGGCTCGGCGTCACCGTCGCGCGCCTCGCCCTCCCAATCCCGCGACCCGCCGCCGAGAGGGACCATCCTCCAGCGCCGGCGCGACCGGACCTGGTTCTTCCAGAGGTTCAGGAGCGCCCGGTAGAGGTAGGTGTAGAAGTCGGCCTCCCCCCGGAAGCGGTCCGTCGCCATGTAGCCGCGGACGAGCGTCTCCTGCGACAGGTCCTCCGCGTCGGCGCGGTTCGCCGTCAGGCGGTAGGCCAGGAGGTAGAGGCGCCGGCCGTGCTGGCGGACGATCTCGTCGAAGTCGAGGGGCGCCGCCGCCCCGGGGCCGGATCGCCCGTCCCCCGCGGGCCGGTCCCCCGCATCCCCGACCTCGGGATCGAGCCCCTTGAACCAGTCCTCGTCCGGATCGACACCGTTCTCGCCGGAGAGTTCCCGGGGGCGGGGGGGATCGGACGGAGGGCTGCCGTCCTGGTGGTTCATCGACGCGGGCCTCGGCCCGGCGGCGGGGGCGTCGGGGCTATTTCGGACCCTTCCCGGGGCCCTTGCCACCGGTGGTGCGGCGGATGGTGTAGAGCTTGCGCTGGGGGCTCGGCGGCGGCTGGGCCGGCGGTGGCGCGGTCTCCTGGGGCTTGGCCACCCCCTTCAGGACCTCCTCGAACAGCTTGCTGGTCTCCTTCTTCCGGCGCGCCGGGAGCTGCCCGTGCCGGAACTCGTGCTCGGAGAGGCAGATGTTGCAGCGGACCTTTTTGATCTCGTCGCCGACCATGCCTACCACGCCGTGGTTCATGATCAGTCTGCAACGCGAACAGTAGTCGTCGACGACGTCGCCCAGCCGGACGCGGCGCGGTTCCATGACGCGGTTCCTTCCTCCAGGGGCTTCGGGCCAGGGGCTGCGGACCGGGTGTTCGCTGCAATCCTAGCCTGTTCCGCCTTCCGGGGGAAGATCGATCCGCACGGCGCGGAAGTCCTTCACCTTGAGCCTGAGGTCCGCCGATCCTTCGCGTACCTCGAAGACCAGGACCACCGGCAGCGCGCGCGGCTCCCCGTTCCCGTCCGGCACCACCGCCACCTCCCCCTCGCCGGCGAACAGCAGGGATTCGCCGAGCGCCGTCGCGAGCGCCCCGGCCGGCGGCGAAGCGCGGCCGGCCGCGTCGACCAGGACCGCCTCGGATCCCGGCCCGCCGACCTTCAGCGACAGCCGGGCCGGCTTCGCGCGCGCGTCCTTGAGGACGAGCGTGACCGCGAGGAAGAGCGATCCCGTCTTCGGCTTCCGGCCGGCGAGATCGTCGCGCCTCTCGCAGCCGGCCACCATGAGCTCGAGACCCCCGGCCGTCACCGTCTCTCCCGGCCGCGGATCGGCCGCCTCGCCTCCCTTGACGTACCGATCCATGTGCCTCAGCGTCCGGCGGAAGACGTCCTTCTGGTGGTTCGGCTCCATGAAGCCGTGCCCCTCGCGCGGGTAGTGGACGAACTCCACGGGCTTCCCGAGCGCGCGCAGGGCGGTCCACATCTCCCGGGAGTTGGCGAGGCTGGTGTTGTCGTCGTCCTCGCCGTGCAGGATCAGGACCGGCGTCTTCACCTTGGTCACGTAGCGCGCCGGCGATCGCGACAGGTAGAGTTCCCAGTCGTCCCAGTAGTGCGCCCTCAGGTAGTCGGGCTCCCACTCCAGGTAGAACGAGTTGCTGAAGTCGGTCACCAGGTTCCAGATGCCGTACCAGGAGACCGCCCCCTTGAAGCGATCGGTCTGGGTGATCGCCCAGTTGGTCAGATAGCCGCCGTACGACCCACCAAAGATGCCGAGGCGGGCCGGGTCGGCGACCCCCATCGCGATCACCTTGTCGACGCCGGCCATGATGTCGCGGAAGTCGCCGCCGCCGAGATCCTTCATGTCCGCCACGACCCAGGCGTCGCCGTACCCGGTGCTCCCCCGATACTCCGGCAGGAGCAGGGCGTAGCCTTCCGCCGCGTACGCCTGGCGGTCGTCCAGGAGGACGTTCGGATCGCGCCACTGCGGTCCGCCGTGCGGGTAGACCAGCAGGGGGACGCGCGTGCCGGCCCTGTAGCCGGGAGGCGTCACCAGGATCCCCTCGACCTCCTTGCCGTTGGAGCCGGTCCAGCGGATGACCGAGGCCTGGCCGATCGCCCACCCGCGCGCTTGCGGGATCAGATCGGTCACCTTGTGGAGGCCGGTCCCGTCGAGCGTCGCCGTGTAGATCTCCGGCGCCTCGGCCGGCCCCTCGCCGACGAAGGCGAGCACCCCGGAGCGCCCGACCGCGAGCGAGGAGCAGACGCGCGTCCCGCCCACGATCTCGCGCCCCTCCCCCGAGGCCACGTCGAAGCGCCAGATCGGAGCGTCGGTGCCGCGATGGACCACGGCCAGAATCGAGCGGCCGTCGGGCGCGAAGCGAAGCTCCCCCTCCTCCTCGAGGTCGCGATCGGATCGGGCGCTGAGGGGGCGGGGCGCGCCGCCCGTCGCCGGGACGACGAAGAGCGTGGAGCGCGAGTAGGAGATCTCCGCGGTGGCCGGCGCGACGAACGCCACCTGACGCCCGTCGGGGGAGAAGCGTGGCGCCTTCTCCGCCCCGTGCAGGTCGGTGAGCCGGCGGCTCGTGCCGCTGGCCACGTCGAGGACGTACAGATCGTAGGCGTTGCCGCCTCCCGGAGCCGCCGTCAGGTTCGCCGCGTAGGCGACCGAGGCGCCGTCGGGGGCCACCGAGAACGGCGGCTCGATCCCGAAGACCCCTGCGCCGAGCCGCACCTCGTCCCCTGACTTGAGCTCGACGATCCAGAACACCTGGCGCCGCCGGTCGCCGAGCTCGACGGCGGCGTCGTTCTTCGACTCGACCTCCTTGTCCTTGAGGGCGTGCTCGGGAGGACCCGCCTCCTCCTCCGCCAGGACCACGACCCCGGCGCCGTTCGGCAGCCATTCGAACGCCTGCGCGCCGTGCTCGAAGTGCGTGAGCTGCTTCGCCTCGCCGCCGTCGACCGGCAGAGCGAAGACCTGCGCACGCTCGGCGTCGTCCTGCGCCGTCTCGTCCGACCCCGCCGGCGCGGCCGACGGCCTGCCGAGGAACGCGATCCAGGCGCCGTCCGGTGAGAAGCGCGGGTGCACCGCCCCCGCGTCGCGGAAGGTGTACTGGCGCGCCTTCCCGGAGGGCAGCGGCTGCACGTGGATCTGGTGGACGTACTCGGCCCGGTCGGAGTCGAAGGAGCGGACGGTGTAGGCCAGGCGGGCGCCGTCCGGCGACAGGCAGAGATCGGCCGGGACGCGCGCCGCGATCAGCTCGTCGATCGTGATCTTGACCCGCCCCGCGGCCATCGCGGGCGCGGCCACGGCGAGGATGGCCAGCAGGATCGGGAACGACCGGAGGAGGGGGGGACGAGGGAAGGCCCGGATCATCAGGGCGGGTATGATAGCACGGCGACGGAGGGGGCATGACGGAAGGCGCGCGGGGCGCGGAGCTCGGGGAGACGGGGCGGCCCGCGCGCTACCCGGCCATCGCGCGCGCCTGCTTCCACCTCGACTGGATCTTCCTGCTCTTCTGGGCGATTTACCTCCTGGGGCCGGACGCGGCCGGGATCCTCGGACGTCGCCGGGAGGGGCTGGCCTACGCCCTCTTCTCCGGATCCTTCTTCTTGATCCACTTCGTGCTGCTGTCGACCGGGATCATCGCGCTCTTCGTGGTGATCATCGAGATCCACGCGGAGCGCCCGGTGCGCGGCTTCCGCGGCGTCATCGTGGCCCTGGGCCTGCCGATCGTCTCCTTCCTGTATTTCGCCGCGCGCTTCCTGACGCAGGTGGATCGCTGGCTGGGACGCTGAGGCGGTCGGGGGACGCCCTCCCGATCGGGGGGAAGACGGGTCAGAGCAGCTCGGCGATGGCGCGCTCCAGACGCTGGCCTCCGGTCAGTCCGACGAACTTGTTGCGCAGCTTCCCCTCGCGGTCGACCACGAAGGTGACCGGGATCG
>WNGM01005154.1_pt1 | contig 10241 bp, 10 predicted proteins | sample 5400571 | NCBI WGS metagenome assembly WNGM01 (sample SAMN13153378, study PRJNA577476) | soil metagenome | isolation source: 100 cm soil or saprolite under Garry oak tree replicate 2 | place: USA:California | collected 2016-06-15 | reverse complement strand
TACGACCGCGCGATCGGCCTGGCCGAAGACCCCGCCGTGCGAGAGTTCCTCCTCCAAAAGCGCGGCTGATTCAGCCGCCGCCTGAGTAGCAGGAGGCTTCACCTGGCCAATTTCAGCGCGGTATTAGTGGCTGCGACGAAGGCAGGCTAAGTCCCGCATTATCAGTCGGTTTCAAGGCTCGTTGTTCTTCTCTGTGGCCTCTGTGCTCCAGCCTCTGTGTACTCTGTGTTGAGTCTCGCGCCTCTTTCTTCGTGTCGCGGGCCGCATGTAGAAATCGCCCCATCCCGCCCGTCATCCATACAGAGGCGGCTTAGCGGTCACGCTTCGCCACCCGAACCGAGAGGTGATGCGATGTGCCCATTCTGCATAGCAAGCATGGGGCTGATCGTCGCCGGCGCGACTTCCGCCGGAGGACTGACGGCACTGGCCGTCAAATTCTCTCGCAAGAAAAACAGCGCGAAAGAAATCACACGCAACTCGAATGAAAGGAGAAATCAAAATGAAAGCAGCAATCAAGATGTCAACCCGAACGGTCGATAACCCGAAAGTAGTCTCGCGAGAGGAATGGCTCGTGGCCCGCAAGAAACTCCTGGTCCGCGAAAAGCAGCTCACTCGCGAAGGTGACGCTGTCGCGGCCGAGCGGCGCCAGCTGCCCTGGGTCAAAGTCGAAAAGAACTACGTTTTCGATTCCACCAGCGGCAAGAAAGCGCTCGCCGATCTGTTCGGCGGCAAAAGCCTCTTCCGGTTCAACCTACCACGCAGGCAAAATACAGCAACTTAGACCGTATCGAACGACGTCTCCACAATCGTTATGCCTGTTTCACAGGTAGAGATCCCAGGTAGGAATCGCAGGTTGCGCCCGGCTTCGTTCCATGCTGGCGAATCAGTTCTTCTCGTCCAACTCTTCTGAGGCCTTTCCGCGCGGACCATACTCCAGTTGATATGCACCGATTTATTCGCCTATGATCCGCATCGGGAGGTATGGCGATGGCGGGACGGCCCAAGCAATCTCCAGACGCTGCTAGGTCGCGCACGCGCCCAGTCGCAGGAAGGAAACCACTCACTGGCCTGGTAGCGGTCGTAGCTGGCGCGACGCGCGGCGCAGGGCGAGGCATTGCGCGAGCGCTCGGAGAGGCGGGTGCTACGGTTTATTGCACTGGACGAAGTGTGCGTGGTAACCGCTCTCCGTACAATCGGCCTGAAACCGTAGACGAGACAGCCGAGATGATCAGTTCCGTCGGTGGTTCCGCCATCGCGCTTCGCGTCGATCACACCGTGGAAAGAGAAGTGGAGGAGGTCTTCGGACGCGTGGTTCGCGAGCGTGGCCGCCTCGATATACTCGTGAACAGCATCGCCGGTGAAGACCCACTGATGGCGCAGTGGTGCTCATTTTGGAAGACCGATCTGAAGAACGCTGAGACGGCCCTCCGGCAGTCACTCGTCTCCCACATCATCACAGCCAAGCATGCGGCTCCCTATATGATTCGCAACCGCAGCGGTCTCATAGTGGAGGTCACGGAGAACGACGTCCTTAGCGCTGGAGGCAATCCAGTAACTCAGGCGGTGAAGCTGGCCCTCAAAGGATTAGCTCTGAACATGGCGGCGGAATTACGCCCATACGGTGTTTCAGCCGTTGCGATAACGCCCGGTTTTCTGCGATCAGAAACGATGCTGGAGCGGTTCGGCGTTACCGAGGAGACTTGGCGTGAGGGCACAAAGAAAGACAAGAACTTTCTGGAATCAGAATCCCCACTATTTGTCGGACGAGCGGTTGCCGCGCTCGCGGGAGATCCTGCGATATTAGAGCGGTCTGGACAGCTTTTGAGCTCCTGGGAGCTAGGCCGCGAGTATCGATTCACAGACGCCGACGGACGTCGGCCGGACTGGGGTGCAATCAAGATCGATTTCTCGAGGCACCCGGCGGAGTTGCTGCAGCTTCTGAGAACCGGTTCGGAGATCCAGCTTCGATGGTTGAGCCAACTGACGCGGAAGACGAAGCACTTCTTAGGCCAGTTACCACGTTAGGAGCCGTCTACGTACGCGGGCCCGGCTAGTTCGTGATCGAACGCCGTAGTGTCTACCCATCTTTCCGACCGGATCGTCGGCTAACCGGACATCTGCCGCACCATTACCCCCGTTCCCGATAAGCGCGGTAGGCTGCTTTTTGATGCCCGTTCGCGGCGGGTTTCTTACCTCTGAACCGAGATGGAGTCTGAGGACCGAGAGTCCTAGAACTTTTTCGAGAGTTCAAAGCCAAGAAAATTTGTTCTTGAAGCGCAACTCTCTTGGAAAAGCAGGGTTGCCAACGGACAACCGTGGGGATGTCCGTGTGTTCCCATGCGCATTAGGAACTCCCCAGCGGTGGGACGGCTCACTCCGCAGGCCGTTAAAGAGAACTACGAATAGGAGGAAGCCATGAAGCGACTCATCGTTAGTTTAGTAAGTGCCGCAGCGTCACTGGTGTTTGCAGCTCACGTCCGGGCACAGGAACTCCTGGTTCCTGCCGGTACGCTATTGCAATGCACGATGAACGAACCGAAATTCTCCTCGGCTACGGCAGCGGTGGGGGATCCGGTGCTATGCCATCTGAAGAGCTTTCAAGAGTTCGGCCGGACCGTGTTTCCACGGGGGAGCATGCTGGCGGGGCACCTGGAGGCGGACAAGGAGCCCGGGCACTTCTTCGGGAAAGGAGATCTAAAGATTACTTTCGACAGAGTGATCCTCCCGACAGGCGATCTGCCGCTGCCGGCGAAAATCATTGCGGCGAAGGGCTACAAAGTAGACAAACAAGGGGACATCAAGGGCAACGGACATGCTACCCGCGACGCGGTGGAGTGGATGATTCCACCATTGTGGCCATGGAAGGTGGCGATGCTCCCCGCGCGCGGGCCACGTCCCACTTTGAAGGGAGAAGAGCCGATGCAGTTGCGGCTCATGGATGACATAGTGGTTCCGAAGACTCTGGCCGCACGGTTCGACCATTCGGACCGGCCACCCTACGCGTCCTCTTCAACGAGGCCGAGTAGCTTCTCCGACGTGCGGCCGCCGAATGCCATACAACAAGCGGTTGCGGAAGAGAAGTCGAAAGGAACGCTCGTGGCCGCTGCGCTGAATGGAAGAGATACAGGGAACGAACCAGCAGCGCGGGTGACCGTGCTGGCCTTGACGTCAAACCAAGTGCTGGAAGTAACGAAGTTCCGGATTGACGGTGGAGTCGTGAGCTACCGGGCGTTGAGCGGGATGGAAGGCTCAGTGGATGAAGCACAGGTAGACTGGCGCAAGACCACGGAGATGACATCGCAGGTGCGGTCCGCGGATCGGCCAATGATGTCGAGCCAGACAAACTGAACGAGCGGCTATTTGGGATTAAAGAAGCCTGACGACACCGGTGGACATGGGCCACAGGGCGGTGACGGTGTCTCCAGACTGAGGCCTCGATGCCCGAGGCTCTCGCCCAGGAGAGTTAGCGGCTAAGTCTGATATCGAGTCAGACCCCCCCCGCGGAGCGGGTGGCTTGATGAGTGGGGCCGCCTCAAAGGCGGTTGACCGAGTAGTTTAGGCGTCGCGCTGAAGCGCGCCTTGGTGCACAACTTTAAGACTGGCCACCGTGGGCATCCGCGTCTTGTTGTTCGCGGATGTACTGGTGGACTTGCTCCAGTTCAAAACCCACCGTGGACACGGCATAACCACGCGCCCAGAAATGCTCGCCCGTAAAGTTCCGTTCTTTGCCGCACAGACGGGCCATGGCAAGGGCACTCTTCCCCTTGAGGAACCCGATCAACGAGGCCATGGTTCTCACCAAGCCGTGGGGAGGATGTTATGCCGGAACGGTCAAACCTCTTCGAGTCTCACTGGTCGAACCAGTGGCTTACCTAAAGTCTGAGTTACCGGACATCTGGCGTCCAGGCTAGTACGTCATTTGTCCGATAAGCGCGTTCTATCGTTACCTACCCGGTGGTCAATAACCAGCGTCAGCAATACCCATCGGGTTGACGGACTAGGGGACTAGGGGATCTCCGACCCTTAAATCTGGTACGCGATTTATCGCATCTCAATTACATGACTTTTGTTGGCCTTATGATCTTCCGCCGGAGCCCCCATGGGCTCAAGCCCTGCCCACCTAGTACGGAGTTACTTGGCTTGGGAAACCAGGCCGCTCGGTGAATGTGAGTTGCGGGAAGAGCGTATCTGGCGAGACGGGGGACATGGGCAAGTCGTCGCAGCTGTCGTCATTCTGAGTAGAGTGACGGTGGCGCAGGGAACGAATGGTCATAAGTGACAGGTCGAATGCGCCGTAAATGATATTTCCGCGAATGACGTCGCTCTTGTAGAGGAGAACTTGGGTGCGGAGATAGCGCACGAAGCGATTGCGCGGGCGTACGGGGATGAGGGGGGCATTCCGCGGGTACTGCATCACGGGCCTGGCACAACTCTTCAAGTGAACGACGGTAAGGTTGCCATCTGTGTGCATTTCGTCGCCGGTGGAGTTGAGCATGGTCTGCGGCAAGTTGGGGCGAGGGAGCTGGCGCACGGATTCCACACAACCCGTCAGCGCAAGGTCGCGCACGAGCATGTTGATGCCGTCATCGAGGTTGCGGTCGATGTGGTGGATGAACTTGTGATACTTCACGGAAAGAGCCGCGCCAGCTTCACGAGTATAGGCACTCAACCAGGCTTGTTCTCCCTGAACCGTTTTTGACTGGGACCACAAACGAAGATGTTCACGCTTGCCGTAACTATTGAAACTCTTCTGCCAAGCCATGTCCTGCAGCTGGCCGGAGAGCAACTGGCGCGAGACAGGCATGTTGGGATAATTGGAAAACGTCAAAAAGGCCCCGAACTCCTTGAAGAAAGCGTTTTTGGAGTTGGCATCGGCGGTACGCCAGCCTGCGGCCGTAAACGCGTCCTCGACCTGTTCTTGAGAGCCGACGAAAAGCAAGTTAACTACGTCCGAATCTTTACCGCTTCGGGTGGTGGTGCGGTCTGATTGACCTTGCAGAAGCATTTCCACGTCGCCGCGTTCGTGTTCATCCATAGCAAACGAAACGCTGGGTAGCTCCGGCTGATCGCCAACGTAAAGAGGCAGATTCAAGCGAAGGCGCAGGTCAGTGCCCGGTGGCAGGTAAATTTCGGGTTCTGGAAGCACCGTGACGGCGCGATAGACAATCAGACCCGCGTCAGTATACGGATTGAACCTGGGCAGGTGAATCAGGCCGCTGGTGATGCGGCCTTGCGGCGCGTTGGTAGCGCGAATACCGCGGAAAACGCCGTGACGCACAGCTTCGCGTGCGTTGTCCACTTCCACGACTTCCGCGGTGAACGGAAGCGCCTGGCCAGCAGCGGTAAAAAGATGATTGAACTGGATTTCCACGTACGCAGAATCGTGGATGAAGCCGAGGCCGACTTTGCGAATTTTGGAGATTGTTCCGAGGACCTCGAGGCCGGCCGGGAAGACCGGACGGGAATCACACTCCGGCGACTGAATCAGGACGGCGCGTACGGTCGTGCCGAGTTTGGAACTGTAGGAAGCGACCGGATCGATCAGACGAATCCAAAACGATTTGCCAGCGATCACATACTCGCAGCTAGCGAAGGCCGGACTGGAGAACGCGGGAGAGAGGAACAAACAAGCTAACGCGGCAAGGAGGCCGCGGCGGGCAACAAGTCGCATAGCGGAGATGCCGCGAAGCGGGCTAGTCAACCTACCGTGACCCATAGCTACTTTTTATTCTAGTCGACCTATCGTGCCGGATAGCTACTTTTTATTAAGGTCGTCGTCCTTGTAGTACTTCGTACCCTGCAGGGTTAACTGGAGGGCCAGGCCATTCTTGGTGATCTGGTAGACCCATACACCCGGTGCAACCTCAACCGCTCCCGAGTAAGCTGCGCCCGACTTGCCGGCCTTGGCGGCGGCGTCCGTCTGCGCTGAACCTGACCATCCGGAGTCGAGGAATTGCGCAAGGGCTTTATCGTTTTCAAACACAAAGATCACTCGATAGTCCTTCACTCCCACGCCCAAACCGGCGCCAGCGGAAATCATCTTCATGAAGGTCTCTTGCTTGCTCTGGGTGTTGACGGCGATTCCTGAGCCGCGCGCGGTGCTCAAAAGCAACAGGTTCGTCCCCATATTATTGAAAACGGCATATCCTGCCGACTTCTGGACAGCCGTCTGAGCTGTGGCCTCCCTCTTGTACAAGTCCTGCAGGGTTTGGGCTGCCATCTTGCGGGATTTCTCCCTCTTTTTCTCGTTATCATCGCCGCCGTACGCGACTGCGGACAGCAAAGCCACGGCGAGCATACATGCGATCACCTTGAATCTCATAAGAGTCCTCCTCCAAAAAATGCACTCTTCTGCATTACGTCGAAATCACATATAGGGGTAAAGTTCGGTACATTCTAGGTTTGTTGCCGTTACTCAGTAGAGCCACCATCTGTCAATGCTCTGCAGGTCAGAAATTCTCCACATCAAAGGTACCTGGAGCGATGCAATCCTTCGTCTCAGTATTTCTGATTGATGGATACTCTCAACTGTCAAATTTGCTAGTCTCACGTCGGGTCCAAGTCGATGCGCAAACCGGACAAGCTCGTACTGGGGAGGTGCCCGATAAGCAGGAATTACCGGACAACAATTACTCACAGGGCGGCGGGTAACACCTTGTTGCAGTGAGGCTTAGAAATTGCGCCTTTGGTGTAGCTGGCTCCTATTTGAATCATTTGGCCGTGGCCTCGAGTTGAATGTTGCAGTTAAATTTGACCTAAGCGTCTTAATGTTAAGAAATCTGCACAAATGCCGAAGGGGAACAAAATTTGCGACGAAAATATATTCTGCGACTCGCAAACTTCCGTCCAGCCGCCTAATCCTGCAATTACCGCTCCTCTCCTCTTTGCTTATGAAAGGCGGACCGGTTCCGTCGAAATCTAGAATTTGACCACATGGAACAAAAGCATCAATGGTGAATTTCCTCATGTTTGCTTCCGAGATTCCGAATAAGTCCAAGGCCTTTGGATTTGCGGCGACAAAACGGCGGTCACCGTTCGTCACAACGATTGCATCTAGAGAGCTTGCCAGTAACTCCCGCAAATCATCCTCTCTTGCGCGAAGTGCCTCCCGCAGTCTCCGGCGTTTTTCGGCAATACTCCTTGCCAGTCTCAAGAGTGTGTTCTGAGTTCGCCGAAGATATACCGTCATTTGCCCCAAAGCGGCAAAGAGTTGCGATCTGAGTTTGGTGATTTTGCCGTTCGTCACAACAATTGCATCTAGAGAGCTTGCCAGTAACTTCCGCAAATCATTCTCTCTTGCGCGAAGTGCCTCCTGCAGTCTCCAGCGTTTTTCGGCGATACTCCTTGCCAGTCTCAAGAGCATGTTCTGAGTTCGCTGAAGATATACCGTCGTTTGCCCGAAAGCGGCAAAGAGTTGCGATCTGAACTTGGTGATTTCCATCGCGCGGGCCGGGTGAAATTTCGATCTGAGTCTCAGAAATCCACATTCAATCCGCTCTCGGCGGAGTCACAGGGGATTAGGGCAGAGAATGAAACTGGCAGAACCTGTCAAGAATGACAGGCAAGGATTTCTAGCCTGAATCCCTACGTCACCAACGCGAATCTGCGAAAAGAAGTCACCAATTACCAATTTCGCATACCGTTTAGAGACGGGTTGGGCGGTAGAAGACCTCGGGTTAAAAGAGCGCTGCTCGAACTAAGGCGATGAGCGTGGCGTCAATCCTGTCGCTTTTGACAGTTCCCCCGCACGCCGAGCGAACTTAGTCTGACTCGGATCTAATCTTTGCGATTTCTTTCCCGAGTCGGACGGTTTGGACTGCTCCAGGAGGGTTGGGAGGTGCACCATGACATGGCGTCAATCCCGTCGGCTGAAGCTATTTTGGCTTCTATGGATCCCCGCGGCTTGCTTTGGCCAAAATAGTGGTGGTGGTTCGAGGATTGAGTCGAATCCCCTCAGCGTGTACGCCCCGCCTTGCATCTCTCAAGTTAAGGAGAACATCGGCGTGCAGTGCCAAGTCACACCGAAGGGGGGTATGCAACCGTACAGCTATGGGTTTACTGGAGGCTTCCCAACTGGCATGTCGATGTCCATTGGTTTGGGAGGTGGCTTGATCAATGGGACGCCCACAGGGACAACTGGCGTGCAGGCCACCGTGACGGTAACGGATGCAAGGGGGGGGATCGCAGCGACTGCTTTCATGATCACGCCAGCAGGGTTATAGTAACGGGCAAAGGACCTTGCGACAGCGCCGTCTGCGTCACGGCAGCAGGTTACGCGATCAAAACAGACGCAGGTTATACGATCAAGACGTCCACCACACTGCAGATGACAGCCACGGGCTATTGGAGTGATGGCACGAGCCTAGATCTAACTCCGATAGCGACATGGGACTGCACTCCGAGTCCGGTCTGCGGTTCGGTATCGGCAAATGGCTTTTATACGACTGGAAGTTCCGCCGGCAGCTACCACGTGGCGGCAACGTTCTACGGAGTGACGAATGATGGCGGGTCGGGCATCGCGGTTACTGCGGCCACAATCTCGGCGCAAAGCAAAGAGCACGACCGAGTCGCAAATTCTGGCACGGTGGTGAGGGAAGTCCTGCAGCTGCGGAGTGGGATTCCCGCGTCGTTGCTACAGAAGGCAGAATGCGTGATCGTAGTGCCTTCAACCCTGAAGTTCGCCGTTGGAGTTGGCGGAAGCTACGGGCGTGGAGTGATGACTTGCCGCGGAGGGACCAACTTTCAAGGGCCGTGGGGGGCGCCGTCAATGATCGCGCTGGGGGGTGGCAGCTTTGGTTTTCAGGCCGGCGGGCAAGCCACGGACTTCGTTTTTCTCCTGATGAATCAACGCGCCGCGAGCAGCATTCTCAAGAGTAAAGTGAAGCTCGGCGCTACTGCGTCGGTGGCAGCAGGGATCGTTGGACGCGAACGAACTGTCGCAACGGATGCATTCCTACGTGCGGACATAATTTCGTACTCACGCGCTCGCGGACTCTTTGCTGGCGTGTCGGTTGAAGGCTCCACGCTACGACCCGACAACAGGGCAAACCGAAGGCTTTACGGCAAAGCTGTGAGTGCGAAAGCAATTGTGCTGCTGGGTGAAGTTCCGCCGCCATCGTCCGCGCTGGAACTGCTGTCGGTACTGAACAGCAAGTCAACCGTCAACAAATCGGCGGGCAGTTCACCCCAGGGACGGTGAATCACAGCAGCGAGATAACCGGGCGGTTGGTCGGCAAACCTTCCCTTGGGATAGAGTTGCCTGTCAGTCGCCAGGCTGTCACCGTGCGGAAAGATAACAACTTAGATCGTATCGAACGTCCTCTCCAGACGCGTTATACCTGTTTCACATGTAAGAATCACAGGTAGGAATCACAAGTTGGTACTCGCTGCAATGGAACTATGTGTCCGAAGGCCGGGGAAGTCAAAACCCTTCCGAAGGCGAAAATGCTACGGGACGGAAAGCGTAAGGTTGGAACGCCTACAGAAAACGACAACACCGATAGGAAATCACAGGTAGAAAATTTAGCGGGACGAAAAATGGTAGGCCCGGGAGGACTCGAACCTCTGACCTCTTCCGTGTCAAGGAAGCGCTCTAACCAACTGAGCTACGGGCCTATAGCCTATGGGGTCACATCAGCAACTCAAACGATTAGACCCCAAATTTCTAATCGCTAGGCCCACAGCGCTACGGCGTCAAGGAAGCGCTCTAACCAACTGAGCCACGGGCCTGTCGCTCTCTAACTCTAGCACACTTGCCTGGTCACTCCGGTGAGGAACGAAGCGTCCCCGCAAGTCAAATACGATTCCGCGATAAACCCAGAAACCACGGAGAAACCTCGATCATCCTTCCCGGCAGAACGCTCATAAACGGCATGAGGGCTCGCGAATCTTCGTTTCTCCGCGGTAGAATCGCCCTGCATCCAATACAACGGATGAGGCCGCTTCACACGCAAAGTGAAAGTTCAAATTGACGCAGGTTTAAAGAAAAAATGCCCGCGCGCCGCTTTGGGCTGCCTGACAGCGCGCGTGAAAACGGGCCCGTCGCCGGAGGAGTTCCTCGCCGAGATGAAAGCGCGAGCGCTCGAAATCGAGCGCCTGCCTTTCCCGCGCAGCGTATTGGAATCGCCACAAATCGAGATGACGCGCCGGGCCTACAAGGCGCTCGGGAAAGATCCCGCGCGTTATCGTGGCTCGGCCGAGGCGCTCCTGCGCCGGGCGGTTGCTGGCAAGGGCCTGCCGCA
>WNGM01001837.1_pt1 | contig 10242 bp, 10 predicted proteins | sample 5400571 | NCBI WGS metagenome assembly WNGM01 (sample SAMN13153378, study PRJNA577476) | soil metagenome | isolation source: 100 cm soil or saprolite under Garry oak tree replicate 2 | place: USA:California | collected 2016-06-15 | reverse complement strand
GGAAAGTTGTGGTCTGCGCTGCGGTCCACATCTTCGTCCACAGGCGGCCAGACTATGGAGCATAGGGAAGCCCACAAAAAGGGGTTTGAACTTGTGTTTGCTCCCACTTCCGAAGACTTGATCCGAAGCATCAAACCCCCGTGTCGCTTCACACAGAGGAATACACGAATTTGCAGGCGAAACTTGGATTTTTCATCGGGGGGATGCATCCAGAACCAGAGCGGTGGTCAGAAGTCAGTTGACAAGTCGCTGCCCTATTTAGCAAAAACTTGTGTGTCGCCTTGAGGTAAAGGTTCCTAAGGGAAACCTCGAACTTACAAAATCCTTGCTTGCCTCACATTTAGCGAGTGTTGTGGAGTTTAAGATGTCTGTCTTAGTTCTGGCCCTAGAACGTCGAAGCGAGCGCGCGTGTCCTAATAACTCTGATAGTCAAGCGCAACAAAAACCAGCCCAATGCGAGGTATAACAGGCTGGTAATCGCTAACAGGAAGACATCTCCGTAGTTCACAAAAGGTTCAGTGGACAGCAACGATGAACGTAAGAGGCGGAGTGCATAGGCGAATGGTATCGTGAGCCCTATGGCTTGAGCCCAACCAGGCAAGAGCTGTAGCGGGGTAACAATTCCAGAGAATACGAGGATTAGCGTCGTTAAAGTATTCGCCGTGTTGACTCGGTCTCTAAAGATTAATGTCACCGCATTTACAATGAGCCCAAGGCCGAAAAGGGAGACCATCATAAGACAGACAGCAACGAGAAAAATTGTGCCGTTAAAGTTAGTGGGGTGAAAGCCCAAAATGAATCCGAGGCCAAACAGAATGAGCAGGTTCATCGAGGCTGTTGAGAAAGCAGCCACCATGCTACCTGTCATATAAGCGAATGGGTTGATCGGTGTGAGCATTATTGCTTCAAGGGTCCCCGCGGCCCTGTCCCAGAACATAGTCCTTCCTAGGCTGAACATCGTCGCTGCTACGTAGACGAAAAAGGCACTTCCGACAACTACGAATGAGAAGTAGTCTGCCGAGTTTGCGGCAGACATAAAACTGGCCGTTGTATGTTGACGGTAGACGGTGTTGTAGAGGACCCACGCTACTCCTAGGTTCAAAAGTGCCGGGAGAAAACTCAGGCCTAGTCCAGTCGGGCTGAGAAAGCGCCAGTACAAAATGGTACCCGTCTTTGCAGAAGCAAAAATGGCTCTCAGAAATGAGTTCATCCTATCTATCCCTAGAAGAATCCGAGGGTACCATTGGCCTTTGCGCTCGATTCGGCATGTGAGATCAACCATTTTCCAACGACTGGCAATATCAATGTCATTCCTAATAATCCCAAGATCGGCGTGACTATTTCGCTCAGAGTTGCGCCGGCGAGAAGAGTCGACCTGACACAGATTAGACCCAAAGTCAAAGGAATAAAAAATGTCAGATTAGCAAGCCAGGAAGGGAAAGCAGTGGAAGGCACAACCAATCCACTTGCGAAGGCGATCGGCTCTTGCAACACTGTTCCAAGCATGATACCCTTTCTGCTGTGAATGAAAATTGCCTCTAGGCACAATCCCAAAGAAATTAGGGCCGTGTAGGTCAGAAGTATCGATAGCACCAACGCGCGAGCGTCAGTAAGAATGACAGGAAAATGAAAGAAAACCAAGAAGACCGTAACAGACCCTAATATCAACCAGAGATATTGCGCGGTGCCTGCCGAGAGAACTCCTAAGAGTATCGCGACCCTGCTTGCTGGTGTCATCAGCATTGATTCTAGGGTTCCTTGGCTTCTTTCATTGTCAAACTGGGCACCAACAAGGGACACACCTGTGAAGAATCCATAGAGCAACTGTCCAACCAAGGTGAAACCAACAATGTCAATCTCGAAACTGAACCCGAAGGCATTGAATGGGACAAGAGTGGTCGTGAATGGCAGATACATCGAATAAAATAGTAGCCCGTTAGCAAACGGAAGAATACCAAACCAGAATGCTGTGCGGAAGGTTACGAATTGTTGAACAAAATACTTGGTGAACTCCGCTCTGACAACGCGAAAGAACGGGATCTCAATGCACTTTTGTCTTGGCAATTTCTAGATATGCATCCTCAAGGCTTGGCTGTTTCAGAGCGGCGGAGATGACTCTCACTCCTCGTGTAAGAAAGTAGTCAAAAGCCACCCGGATAATATCCTCCGAATTAGCCTCAAAAAGCACGCGTTTCCTAGAACGTGAGGGATCTCCGTCAACTATGTCAACGGATTTTATCCTCGCGCCAGTGTGGGCTGCGAAGGCTTCAACGTCTTTGTCCGAAGCATCCGAGAGAACCAATTCAGCTGTGAGGGTTGGAACTACCAAGCGCGATAATTCAGCAGGAGTTCCGATTGAGACAAGTTTTCCCTTGAAAATGAAAGCAACACGGTCGCATAGTTCTTCAGCTTCTGCAATGTAATGGGTAGTAAGGAGCACCGTCTTTCCCTGTTCGTCAACCAACTGTCTGCGAATGAATGTCCTTAACTCCTTCGCGATATCAACGTCGAGACCCAGTGTGGGCTCATCCAAGAAGAGAACTTGAGGATCGTTGATAATCCCCCTTGCAATTTGGAGCCGCTGTTTCATTCCCTTGCTGTACTTTTCAACCTCGTCATCCGCACGATCGGTGAGCCCTACCAAGTCAAGAACATACCGAACACGTCCTTTGACGTTTGATCGAGGGACGTCATAAAGCTCTGCAAAGTAAGTCAAGTTCTCGCGTCCAGTCAGGCGATAATAGAGCATGCGCTCACCGCCTGCCACCATGTTTACAATCTTGCGGACTTTGTTTGCTTCCCTGACTACGTCGAGACCACGAACCCAGGCTCGCCCGTGAGTGGGAGTGAGAAGAGTGCACAGCATTTTGACAGTGGTTGTTTTGCCAGCACCGTTGGGACCGAGGAGGCCGAACAACTCTCCGGGCTCGATTTCCAGGTCTAAATCAAGCACCGCATAGACGCGAGAAGTCGTTGCAGTGCCAACTCCGAATCTTCGCTTCCTAGTCTCGTAAATACGGGATAGTTCCTTGGTGACGACATCATACAGTGGCGGCACCGGATTCATTCCCCTCCGGTGGTGAGAAGAATTGTTTCTCTGTGTAAGGAGAGAGAAATGTCAGCGAGCTTTGCGCATTGTTCAAGTTGATCCTTTTCGAATATTACCTTAAGGAGGCCTCCGTGTGCTCGTTTCTCTTGAAGCGGTGATCTCATCTGATCCACCCACCACCCTTGAATGATGTTCGAGTCAAAGTGAGCCGATATTTGACTCTGATCCCTTTCATTCATCCCAGAATCCCACAAGGCAAAAACGTGACAATCGAGAACACAGAATAGCATTACCCCTTGAGATTAGAAACCGCGATAAACGGGCTCCGTTCAGATATTGACTTAATCTCTTACCGAAGTTTCATCCCGTAAGCTCAAGGGTGGTGTTGGAAGGTCTCCAGCCGTATAGCCGAATGGGCAGTCTATGCAACTAGGCTAGCCCAAGATCTCGGGGCACAATACGCTGACGCCCGCGTTGATAGGTTCAAGCAAACAGCGATCCGGTTCGTCCACGACGAATTTCAAGAGGCTAACAGCGGAATAATTGAGGGGTTTGGGGTCAGAGTTCTGCATCAGGGTGCCTGGGGATTCGCATCGGACGTTTTAGTTACAAAGAGGTCATTGGCCGGCGCAGTATCTAGAGCGATTTCCTCTGCAAGAATACTTGCGAACACGCAACACGACAGCATCAAGATCGTAAGGACAGAGAGCAACAAGGAGATTGTGCATGCTACTCGGTGGGGAAGCTTGGAAGATATATCGATAGACGAAAAAATGAGTATCTGTAAAGAACTTGTCGAGACTGCGCGTTCACATGGCAACCGCATTCTGACCGCAAACGGATTATATCAGGACACGTATGGAGAACGGAGTATAGCAACATCTGAAGGATCAATCATACAACTTGAAGACACACGTATCTACTGCAGCATTCGTGCCATGGCAAGGAAGAACAACAAGACGGTTTCAGCGACTGAGAGCTTTGGCTCAACAGGCGGTGCTGACGCATTCACCAAAGCCGATGCAGAAAAGTTAGCTCAAACCGCTGCCACAAGGGCACTCAAGTCAAGTGGGGGTAAAGTCCTGCATACCAGAACTATTCCTGTAATAATGGACCCGAGAGTAACTGGCGTCTTCATCCATGAAGCTGTGGGACACTTGGTAGAGGGTGATGTGGTGGTTTCAAGAGAATCAATATTGCACAACAAAATAAACACACGAATAGCTTCTTCCCTCCTAACCGTTTATGATGATCCCACAATGATAGGCGGATGGGGCTCTTCGAAATATGATGATGAAGCAACCCGGACAACTGAACGCGTTCTCGTTAAAAATGGCCGCCTTAAAGAATTCATAGTCGACAAGTCCGCCGCCGCTACACTGAGGATTAGAGCAAACGGAGGTGCTCGTGTCGAATCATACTCCTTTGCACCATCGCCAAGAATGAGTAATACCTACATTGACAGTGGAGATATGAGCTTCGAGGAATTAGCAGAAGATATCCATGAAGGTGTCCTAGTGGTTGGAACGAGAGGTGGGCAAGTTGATTCCTCGACTGGAAGCTTCCAATTCAATGCTGAAGAAGCACAGCTAATTCTGAATGGACGGCTTACAACGGTTCTCTTTGGAGTCTCATTTTCAGGTAACACCCTGACGACTCTGAAGAACATCGACGGTATAGGAAAGGATTTGTCCCATTTTCCTAATTCTTGTATCAAGGGCGGACAAATGGTTGCAACGGGAACTGGCGGCCCGTATGTCAGAGTGAGCCATTTGACAATCGGCGGCGAAACCTAGTTTGAAAGCTCTACTCTTACAAGCAATTTCCCATGGCCTCAAACTTGGATCGTCGCAAGTCGAAGTTTTCGGTTCTCGAACGAGAGTGGCATCAGTATCTTTCGAAAACGGCCGATTGAATAATATCGAAGAGCGCGAAGACGCTGGCGTAGGCGTGAGAGTGCTTAGATCTGACTGCGGCAGAATCTCCGTGGGATCGTCGTTTACAACACGAACTTCTTCCGATGCGCTAAAAACTGCTGTAGCTCACGCACTGGCTTTGGCGAAAAATATATCGCCAATTGCCCGTAAGTTTTCCTTCGAAGGCAACACTACAAAACGACCCCAAATTCGGAGTCAAGAAGACCCGGCAATTGTCAACGGCAACGTATCCGAAGCAGTAGCTCTCGCAAAGTCTATGATGGAAGCGGCCAAACTAAACCCGCGTGTGAGAACCACAACAGGCAACATAACGCTCTCATACTTCCGAGGATTCTTTCGGAATTCTTTGGGAGTAGAAGGAAGCTACCCTTCAACATTGTTCCAAGCATCTATGTCGGCGGTGGCAGCCCGTGGCAATAACGACGCTTCCGCCTATGATTCATTGTGCGCAAGAGAGATTTCTCATGAAAATGCCATTCAGTTAGCCCAGAAAGTAGGGGACATAGCGGTAAGCCAACTGAAACCCAAGTCTACAAAGAAGGGAATCGTCAATGTAATTTTGGGGCCCGACGCCCTACAAGAACTCTGCACAAACATTCTCGCTATTGCACTTCGGGGGAATATGGTCGCCAAGAAACAATCATGTCTAAGAGGAAAATTCGGACGAAGCGTCGCGAGCGAAGTAGTCAACATCGAGGACAATGGAACTCTCCCTGCGCTTGTCGGCTCCAAGCCGTTTGATGACGAAGGCCACGAAGTCTGCCATAAGGACATAGTGAGAAAAGGAATCCTAGTAAGCTACTTGAACAATCTTTCAACTGTCAGCGAGGATCCAAATGGCCAGCCTGGGAATGGGATTCGGGTCTCTTATACAGACATGATGAAAAAATACATGACTACGCCTCAGATCTTGCCTCACAATCTAATAATTAAGCCAGGTAAGAACGATCTTCAGGGTCTAACCGAGGACCTTGAAGCTGGAATTTTTATTCGGTCGCTGATTGGAGCGCACACTGCGAATCGAGTGACCGGAAGATTTGCAGTAGCTCCACAAATGGCGTATAAAGTACGTCGAGGCGAAATCGAATACCCCATAAAAGAAACCGTTCTATCGGGCAGTATCTTCGAGCTTCTTAAGGGCATCAAATCCTTCGGGCAAGATGCTGTTCAGATGCTTTCGGGCTCCACAGACTCATCCTGTTACTTTCCTTCAGCACTTGTTGAAGGTCTTATCATTTCATAATGGTTCTATCCATACAATGCTGTGAAATGGAGCGTCAGGAGATTATGATTCCACAAACACAGGCTTTGATAGCTCCACCTGGATACAAGGAAAGACCGCTGTGATAATTCCAGCGGTCTTCGGCAAAAAATACTGGAGACGCAGACTAGTTCGGTTCGGACTTGGGGAATTTCTTGCTCTTCAGCGTCGATTCACCGAATTTTCTTCGTTGGAGTTTGCTTAATAAGACTTGTGCATCCTTCTAGGTGCTCATGACTGGCGCCCGGCGCTTCGAAACCTCAGCATCTGTGACTTTTGGAGTTGTTGTAGAAGTTCAATGGTTTTGCTCTTTGCTTGGCTACTTCCTCTTGGAATCCTCCGTGAAACGATCTCCGCAATCGAATCGATCGTTCTCCGACCATTAACCAGTCTCCAAGCGAGCATTTCTTCCTTTTCTAGGGTCACCGTATTTCCTGTGCGAAAGTTATGAATCAGAGTATGGTCTCCCTCTTCCGACCACATCACGTCACTGGATCGTATTGCGACTAGACGGTTGGGCATAATATTCAGCTTACTGACTGGCGCGGCCCGTTATCTTGTCATGCATCCTTATTGCATCATACAAGACCTGCTTAGCTTTGCCTCGTCCTGTTTTGTCGAACCCTTGAACTTTTTCAAAAAGTTTATTGATTTCCGAAAATTCCTTGCGCTCTCTAAGCGCCTTAGCCACATGTCTTTCTTTGAAGGCTATCTTTCCCTTTTGGAGAACGAATGCATTTGCAAGGCTGACTGAGGCTGCCCTCGCAAGGAAGATCGCGGAGTCATAGTCACCTTGGACAATTTGTCCTTGTGCATCGTTGATAAAATGGCCACCAATAGTCACAAGGTCCGAAATGAAATCCTCATTTGGGAACCTACCTAGATCTCTCATTACGCTCCGATATGCATTAGATTTGTCGATGAGCGGTCTCGAATTGACAAGAAATTCGATCATTCGGGGATTCCTCTCGGCTAGCATTAACCTAACGTAGCTAAGCGCGAAATACCGGATATGAAAAGGAACCCCTTCGATTTCCGTGACTTCTATTCTTCGCGGCCCTCCCCTCTTAAGAACTATCAGATCCACGTCAGATGTCGCTGTTACATGGCCGGAGACGATCGATCCCCTGAGTGCAACAGCCAGTGCTCCCCTCGTCTTTGAAAGATTCACCGCGACTCTGCGAACCAACCTTGCCAGAGTCTTCGGTTCTGGCAAGCTTTGATTCAAGATAATCCCTAGGAACCAGAGAATCTGCATGTATTTTACTTTGCTCCATTGATGATTTCGGGCAACTTCAAAGTGAGTCGTCGCGCGACTTATATCCGAAGCTGATGTTAGCGATGACTCTATGCCGCAGTACTTTAATTTGCACTGGATGCACGAATGTCAGTGCCGTAGTTCCAGTAAGCGAGTTCGCAGACGGACCTAGCGGCACAAAATTTGACAAATGTACTGAGCGGAAGAAAACTTCTTCCATCTTCTTTTCAACGGGAATTTAGACGCGTAAACTGTCGCCTTTGCAATTCGAGATACTCTGCGTTTATCGTGTCCTTAGACATGAGGTATAGTAAGATGCCGGGGCAAGGCAATCTAGATAGGAAAAATGTTTGGAGAGTCATACGCTGCTGGGACGCATCCCAGCTATAACTATGACAGCAACCACAACCCATTTGTCCATTACAGCGACATCAGAATATAGGACATCTAGCGCCCCTCAACAGCTCATCCTAGACCTCAACTCCACGAATCCTCCGAGTTTCATATGGCTTAGTTCGAACCTTGCGATGACGCACGATAGATGTTCCTGTTGAACGACACCGTATCACAGTCAAACCAGTATCTTAGCAGTCTAATCCCACTGATCCTTGGGAGCAAAACGTTTCTTCTCACGAACTCGCTGCTCTTCATCACACGGGACGAAGGCTCTGTCTGCGACCGTCTCAGACAAACCTATCCGACATGTCAGGACCGCGTAATGACAATCTGGGTTGGACCCGACCCGAAGAAGGGATTACAAGTCTAACATAGGCTACAGCCACTTTTCCTTCATCACAACACTAAAAGCACTCTCGTACCTCTCCCCTCAGCTACAAATTCCTGCCGGGGTAAACGCACCAAGCATGCTTGATTTCATATCCATTCCAACAGCTCCCTGCCCAAGGCGGAAGAGGAGGGCACGTGTACCCGATGTGACGTTCTACACAACCTCCCCGAACTGCTGAAGATGATCTATCTACACTGGGACTGTCGACCGAAATCTAGGCGTTTGCAGCGATGTTCTTTGCGAGCTGGTCGTAGATTCTCAATCTTTCCAGAGCGATGTCTGCACCGATAGCCTTGTGCTCGCTGAAGAATTTCTCGACTTCAGCCCGACAGCCGACCCATTCCCAGATCGCAGCTTTTCCATCGGGGTTAGATGTAGCGTAGAAGATCACGTTCCGAACGTCCTGCCGTTTCACATTGCCGCTCAACGCGAAGTCAAGAGTCCTCTCTATGAGTTCAAGCTTATTGAAGCTCGCCAGTCCTTCCAAGAATATCAGTCGCTCTTCATCAGTGGTGCACTTCATGTATCTGGCGATTAAGCCATCACAATCGTTCGAAGATCTAGCGTATCCCATGACGACGGATCGTTTCATGTCAGGCTCGACATTTGCAAGTTCCTTGAACTTCGAACCGGCCTCCTTCGCATACACGTCGTCTACAAGGGTTAGCCGTGCGGCGATGATGCCCTTGAGAGTTGTGCTGTTGTCGTCCCTCTTAGCCTCGAAGATCTTGAGTTCGGCACTATGGAACTTGCGGGACATGTCGATTAGTTTCGAGGGTGCGATCTGGTAGAGGAAGGAGAGTTGGTCGGAGACTTCGACCGCGGGAAGATACTCCTCCTCGTTCTGATACTTCTCGATCAGGTTCAGGTATTCTTTGAAGCTCGTTCGTCCAGAGAGGAGGAAGGCCTTGGCGTCGCTGATCAATCCCCAACGGTCGAGCGAGGAGAGTCTGCTCTTCCACACAAGATTTTGCAGTTCTTTTCCATCGTACTGGACGACGTAGAATCCTGGCTGGTCCACGTTCACCTTTAGTGATCGTGGCGATGCTGGGAGGCTGACATCGATCTTTTTCTTGTCGAGCAGTAACGGTTGGGTCTTGCCATCAACGTTCATCGTAACCGGGATCGGCCAGGTTTGGTTCGACGTTCCGCCAGTCAAGAGGAATCTCTCCTGTTCAAGGGTTAGTCTGCTGCCAGTCAATGAGACTTTGACGACTGGAAAGCCTTCTTGGCTGATCCAGCCTTCCATTATCCGGTTCACATCCGTCCCAGATGCCTCATGGAGGCTTGACCAGAGGTCGTGACCGGAAGCGTTGCTATAGCGGAATTTCTGCAGATACTGACCGATGCCTCTCTTGAAATTCTCCGGGCCAATGTAGGCTTCGATCATTCGTAGTATGCTCGCGCCTTTCCCGTAACTTATCTCGTCGAATAATTCCTCTATCTCTTCAGGGTCCTTGACCTTCGCCATTATTGGATGGGTCTTGGTCAGAGCGTCGCGGCCCATTGCCGTGGATGTGTAGGTCCGGACGAAGTCTTGCCAGACCTTCCAATCTGGATAAGCCATGTTGGTGGATTTGAAGTCCATGAAGGTGGCGAAGCTCTCGTTCAGCCACAGATCGTCCCACCATTTCATCGTAACCAGATCTCCGAACCACATGTGAGCAATCTCATGAGCGATGACATGAGCCACCGATTTCCTCGCCCGGATGCTCGTATCCTTGTCTACATGTAGGAGAATTTCTCGGTAGGTTATGGCTCCCCAGTTCTCCATGGCACCATAAGCAAATTCTGGGACGGCTACGTTGTGGAGTTTGGGTAGCTGGAAGGGGATGCCGAAGTATGACTCGTAATAGTCTAAGACTTTCCGTGTGGCGTCGAATGAGAATTCTGTATTGATCTTACTAGTCGGCCGATCCACGTAGGCTGCGTAAAGTTCTGTCCCGTCAT
>WNGM01005152.1_pt1 | contig 10243 bp, 8 predicted proteins | sample 5400571 | NCBI WGS metagenome assembly WNGM01 (sample SAMN13153378, study PRJNA577476) | soil metagenome | isolation source: 100 cm soil or saprolite under Garry oak tree replicate 2 | place: USA:California | collected 2016-06-15 | reverse complement strand
TGTTGCACGCCTTCGCCGGAAACGTCGCGTGTAATGGACGGGTTCTCATCCTTCTTGGCGATCTTGTCGATCTCGTCGATGTAAATGATGCCTTGCTGCGCCTTTTGCACGTCGCCGTCGGCGGCCTGCAACAGCTTCAAAATAATGTTCTCGACGTCCTCGCCAACGTAGCCCGCTTCGGTCAACGTCGTCGCGTCCACGATGGCAAACGGCACTTCCAGCATCCGCGAAAGGGTTTGCGCCAGCAGCGTCTTGCCCGTGCCCGTCGGCCCGATCAGCAGAATATTCGACTTGCTCAGTTCCACTTCGCCCGGCTGCTTGTTCAGGAAAATCCGTTTGTAGTGGTTGTACACGGCCACCGCGAGCTTTTTCTTCGTGCGGTCTTGACCGATCACGTAGCCATCGAGAAACCGCTTGATTTCCGGCGGCCGCGGAAGCTGGCGCGCCGGCGCCGTAACCTGTTCCCTCTTTTCGTCTTCCAGGATGGTCTGGCAAACGCCCACGCACTCGTTGCAGATATACGCGCGGGGATAGTCCGAAGGCGAACTGATCAGCTTTTCGACTTGCTCCTGCGTCTTGTGGCAAAAGGAGCAGCGCAATGGCTCGTCTGGGTTAAATTTTTTCACAGGTTTGGAGGCCTCAGCTCCGCTGGGTCTTCGGAGACTCTATCCTTACTATTCTAGGCCGATTTGCTCCCTGAGCAAGAGAGAAAGTCGTGGCGCTGAGGACTATCGGGAACGTGCCCTCGGCACGTACTTCGAACCGCAAAGCACTTCGCGCCCCAAAATCTAACGATGCTTGTAGATGATCTCATCGATCATCCCGTATTCCTTGGCCTGCTCCGCGTTCATGATGTAATCGCGCTCGACGTCTTTCTCGATGCGGTCGATCGACTGGCCGGTATGTTTCGCCAGCAGCGCATTGATGGTCGTGCGCATGCGCAGGATTTCTTTTGCGTGAATATCGATGTCCGTGGCCTGCCCGCCCAGCCCCGACAGCCACGGCTGGTGAATCAGGATGCGCGCGTTCGGCAGGGCAAAGCGCTTCTTCGGGGCGCCCCCGGTCATCAGGACTGCGGCAATCGAGGCCGCCTGCCCGATGCACGTCGTCACCACGTCCGGCTTCACAAATTGCATCGTGTCGTAAATCGCGAATCCCGCGGTGATCGAGCCACCCGGCGAATTGATATATAGCTGAATGTCCTTCTCCGGGTCTTCCGCCTGCAGGAACAACATTTGCGCGGTCGCCAGATTGGCCACATGGTCGTCGATCGGCGTGCCGATAAAAATGATGTGCTCTTTCAGCAGCCGGGAATAAATATCGTACGCCCGTTCGCCGCGGCTGGTCTGTTCGACCACCATCGGTACGAGGGTCGTTGCGCGGTAATCAGGTTCGTCGAATTTTTTCATGGAAGTAAGCCACTGGCACCCGGCCGGAAGATTTCACTTTGCGTCTGTCGCGGCGTTTGCCGCCGCGACGGTCTTGATTTTCGCGCTTTGCTCGATCCACTCGAGTGTCTTATCGCTTCGCAACTTGGCCTTCATCCTATCGAGCGTTCCTTGCTTTGTCAAACGCGCGCGCATCGCTTCGGCCGATTCGCCACTATGCCCGGCCACGTGTTCAAGCTCGCGCGTGACCTCGTCCTCCGTCACGTCAATGTTTTCCGCGGTAGCGATGCGGTCGATGATCAACTCCGCCTTCACGTCGTCTTTGGCCCGGTCTTCCTGGCGGTGCCGCAGCGCCACCCAGTCCACGTTCACCGCGCGCGGGTCCACGCCCTGTGCTGCCAGCGAGCGCACCACGCGCTCCAGCCGCACGTCCATCTGATGGTCCACCAGCGATTCCGGCACCGGGAAGTCGTGCTTCTTCACCAATTCCGCCAGAACTCTTTCGTGAAGCAATTCCTTGTGCCGGTGGTCGCGCTCGTGCTCCAACCCTTCGCGAACTTTCGTTTTCAGCTCCTCGAGCGTCTTCGCCTCGCTCACATCCTTGGCGAAATCATCGTTCAACTCCGGCAGCTTCTTTGTCTTGATACCCAATATCTCCACGGCGTAATGAAATTTCTTCCCGGCGAGCTTTTCGTCGGGATAATCGGCGGGATACTCCACGTCAAAATCCTTGTGATCGCCCACATTGGCACCCTTCAAATTCGCATTGAAAGGCTCCATGGTTTCTTCCGCGCCAATGTGGCACAACACGCTGTCCGCCTTCAGCGGATCCCCGCCGCCTTCCGGCGTGCCGAGCAACTTCACTTGCGCGAAGTCACCGTCCTGGATAACCCGGCCCCCAACCGGGGCAAACGCCGCCGCTCGCTCGCGCATTTCCTCCAAAGCCTTCTCTACGTCATTCTCGGTGATGTCCACGGCGGGAATTTCGAGCTCCAGCCCTTGGTAGCTGCCCAGCTGGAATTCCGGCATCACTTCGAACACCGCGCGAAACTTCAGCGGCTGTCCTTCGTTGAAGTCCAGCTTGTCCACTTTCGGCTGGGAAACCGGCGTCAGCTTCTGTTCCACCACGGCCTTTTCCACGCGCTCTGGAACCAGCGTTTGCAACACTTCCCCCTTAATGTCTTCCGCGAATCTCCTCCGGATCAGCGACACGGGGGCTTTCCCGCGCCGGAATCCCGGAATCGTCGCCAGCCGCGCGAGCTCTTTTGCCACGCTCTCGATCTTCTTCGATACTTCCTCGGCGGGAATTTCCAACTCCAGCTCGCGGCGGCAGCTTGCCTCAGCCATAAAACGGTCCTTTCCTGGAACGTCAACCAACCTGCTCGGGACCTTTTCCGGCTCTCGACGGTGCCGCGCCGGCGCTCGCGAAACTCCACTCCACGCCGATCACCCAAACGCACACTGACTTTCGGAAGAGACGAGACAGGCGAGAATTCTCCCTGCAACTTGAATACTCAGTATAGGCGACGCCCCCGGCAGGGTCAAATCCAGGCCTTCCGTTTTCTTTCTCGCCTGCCACACCTGCGAACTGTAAAATCCATCATGTTATGCCAACGGGTCGAAAGAAACGCCGCCTTTTTCTGCTGCCCGTCCTTCTCCTGCCCCTCGGGCCTTCCCTCGAAAAACGCGCCTGCGCGCAAGCTCCCGAAGACGGGTCCGCCAACTCTGCCGTGATGGTGCGCCCTTGCGCCGTGCGCCCAACGGGTGCAAAGCCGTACCGGAAAAACAAAACGAAAGGAAAAGCCGCTGCCAATCCCTCGGAAATCCCGCTGGCTTGCGTGGAGGCGAAGGACTCTCCCTTGAACATCCAGGAGTTTTTTCAATCCTACGTGCGCGTGCAGGCCTGGCGCTTTGCCGAGGAAGAAATTGTGGCGGACGGCTGGATCTTTGCCCGTGCTCTCGACAAAGACGAGCTCTTGCAATTTGCCAAGGAAGGGCGCCTCGCCGGGCATGTGACTTGGAGTGAAGGCAAAGCCATCATTCGCGTTTCAACCCGCGAACTGGACGGCGGCTACACGCGGGTGGAGGTCTCCGTCCACCTGCAAGGCTTCGGACAAAATGTGGACCGCTTCGCCCCGGCGCGAGACACCTGGGATTTGGATTCGACCGGCCTTCTGGAAAAAACTCTAATCGAGGCCCTGGAAGATCATTTCAAATCGCTCCATTCGACCCCGTCAAGCTAATCCGCCGCGGCTGGGCGCTCCAAGGCCCTGGTCAAATCCGCATGCAGCAAGCGATGAAACAGATGCTCTCCGGCTTCGCGTCGCACGGATAGCCGCCCCGCCACATACGCTCGCGATGCCAGGCCACGCTGCACCGCATCGCAAATGGCCATGTCCTCATCCTGCACTTTTTCGCTGACCTTGATGCTCGCGCGATGGTGCGCGGCAGCCTTTCTGCTGACGTCCGCGAAGTAGTAGTCAAACACCACCGCGCACTTGTCCACCGCCAGGGGCAACACCAGGTTCGTGTCCATCACGCCTTCGTATGCGTTCATCATGAAATTCGGATAGATCCACAGATAAAACGCCCGGCCCTGCCGCGTCGCTGACACCCCGCCTTCGGATTTCTTCCCAGAAGAAAGCGGGCTCGACTGCAAGCACGCTCGTTCCAGGTTCTCGATCGTATATTTCGTATATTCGATGACGCTGTTCAGCCCCTTATGCGCGTGCGGCACGTGGTACCCGCCGTCCAGATAATTGTCTACATATACTTTCCAGTTGCACTGCAGGGTGTAAACGCGCCGGTCAAAAAACTTCATCTTTTTCGACAGTTCGAGCGGTCGAACAATTCCTGGAACTTTTCCGAGAAAGTCCTGGAGCGGCGCAGCTTGCCCGTCCAAATTCACAAAAACAAAATTCTCCCAGGTATCCACTTTCACGGGCACAAGCCCGTTCTTTGCGCGGTCGAATTGGCACACGCCCTCGAACTCCACCACGCCTTTGAGCCCTCCATCGATTCCGTATGTCCAGCCGTGATACGGACAGCGGAACTGCTGGGCGCAGCCTTGAGCCTCCGTCACTACCGCCGCCGCATGGTGCCGGCAAACGTTATAAAACGCGCGCAACCCGGTGTCTTCGCCGCGTGCCACGACGATGGGCTCCCCGGCAAGGTCCGCGGTGAAAAACTCTCCTTTATTCCGCACCTGATCCGCGCGGCCCACGACTTGCCACGTCCTGCCAAACACGCTTCGCTGCTCCAACTCCTCGATTTGCGTGTCGAAATACCACGGCGAAGGTATCGTCCACGCGTGGTCCAGCGGATCGTGCGGATTGTACAAACTCAGAAGATCGCTAACGTCTCTTTCCATGAAGCGCTCCCTGGCAGCCTCCCTACAGACTTAACGCCCATGCCCTACTTCTTTGATACTCCGAAACGGATTTCGAGAAAAGCGAAAAACCGCTGCTCGCCATTGTCGCGAACCGGCCTCCAGGTTTCTTCAGGTTTTCTTCAGGTTTTCTTCAGGTTCCGTAACGTTGACGAGCCGGAGAAGGTCCCCTAAAATGCCTTCCCGGGAAATTCTCGGACCTTTCATGGCTGCCTATCGTCTCCGTCGCCAAGCAAAACCAGGCCGCCCAAGCACACTTCTCTGGACCGAAGATAAGTTTCGCACCCTGCTCGAATCCGCCCCCGATGCCATGGTCATCGTGGACGCCTCCGGCAAAATCACGCTGGTTAATGCTCAGACGGAAAAGCTCTTTGGCTACAAGCGGGAAGAACTGCTGGGCAAGACGGTCGAAAATCTCATGCCCGAACGCTTTCGCGGGAACCACCTGGGGCATCGCGAGCAATACGCCAAAGCTCCCCGTTTGCGCATGATGGGTTCCGGCATGGAGCTTTTTGGACGCCACAAAGATGGCACGGAATTCCCCGTAGAAATCAGTCTTAGCCCCTTCAAGAGCAAGGACGGCATCCTGGTCTTCAGTGCCATCCGCGATATCACCTTGCAGCGGCAGGCGCGGAAGGAGCTCGCCGAAGCCAAGGAGACTCTTGAACTTCGCGTGCGCGACCGCACTCGAGAGCTTCAGCAGTCCAACCAGGCTTTGCAGGCCGAAATTGCGCGTCGTGAACTGGCGCAGCAGCAACGTGACCAAGAGCAAGACCGCGCGAAGCGACTCGAGGAACAGCTCGCCCAAACAGAAAGGATGGAAGCCATCGGCCGGCTGGCCGGCGGCGTCGCCCACGATTTCAATAATCTCCTTGGCGTAATCCTCGGCAACAGCGAGCTGCTTCTTCAAGATGAATCCTTGGACAACCATCTCGGCGAACGACTCCAGGAAATCAAAATGGCGGGTGAAGAGGCGACTTCCCTCACCCGTCAATTGCTCGCGTTCAGCCGCCAACAGGTTTTTGAGCGCCAAATCTTGGACCTAAACGTCGTTCTCCGGGACATGCAGCCTTTGCTGGCTAGGATTATTCGGGAAAGCATTCATTTCGAACTGGACCTTGGAAAGCAGGTAGGCTCGATTAGGATCGATCGCAGTCAATTGGCACAAGTCATCCTGAACCTGGTCGCCAATGCGCGTGACGCCATGACTTCGGGCGGGCGCCTGAGAGTAGAAACGTGCAACGTCGAACTGGACGAATCGTACACTCGCGAGCATGTCGATGTTCGGCCCGGGTCCTATGTGCAATTGAGCGTAACGAACAGCGGCAGCGGCATGGATCGCGAAACCGTTAGCCGCATCTTTGAGCCTTTTTTCACGACCAAAGAACATGGCCGCGGCTCCGGACTCGGCCTCGCGACGGTCTACGGAATCGTCCGGCAAAGCGGCGGACACGTCTGGGTCTACAGCGAGCCAGGATTAGGCACCACTTTCAAGATTTATTTTCCGCGAGTCATCGAAGCATCGGATTCTCCGCCCCGCAGGGTGCTGGCAGACGCGGCATCATCAGCATCGGAAACCATTCTGCTCGTGGAAGATTCCCGGCTTCTTGCGAAGGTTACGCGCGATTTCCTGGTGAGCGATGGGTATGACGTTCTGATGGCTGCCAACCCTCGCGAGGCCTTCCGTATCTCCGAAAGCCATCACGCACCAATCCATTTGCTCTTAACCGACGTTGTCATGCCCGACATGAATGGCCGTGAACTCGCGGAACAACTTCTGGCAAGGCGCCCGGAGATGAAGGTTCTTTATATGTCGAGTTATACCAACGGGATTCTTTTGGAGCACGCCTTTCGGGCGGAGGATTCAGCCTTCATCGAAAAGCCTTTCTCCCACGACGCGCTCTCGCGCAAAGTGCGCCACACGCTGAATCCAAGAATGCCATCTTGAAGCAGATCTTTTCTTGCAGGTTCTGTTATGCAGCGACCAAACTTTCCAGGGCCGGTTTGTTCCTCAGCACCAGCGTCGAGCCGTTGAGTTCGATCGCCCGCTGCTTTTTGAATTCGCTCAGAGTGCGTGTCACTGTCTCCCTTGATGTGCCGATCAGCTGCGCGATTTCTTCGTGCGTCAGCGCGAGTTTGACCCGCACGACTCCATCGGTCACCGACCCGTTGGTCGACCATTCCAGCAAAAAACGAGCCAAGCGTTCCGGCACCGAGTGGCACAGCCCAATCGAGCGCACCAGATCATAGGCCAAGTGGCAATCACGGCTCAGAAGACTCGCAAAATGCATGCAGGCATCGCCATGCTCGGTGATGCACCTGAAGAAATCCGCGCGCGGGATAAAAGCCAATTCTGCGGGTTCGAGGATCTCCGCCGTCAGATCGTAAGGCTTCCCGGTGATGACCGAATTCAAGCCCAGCGCTTCGCCCGGTGTTGCAATCTTTAGGATCATGGTCCGCCCGTCGCTGTTGGTCGTTAGGAGTTTCGCGCGCCCTTGCCGCAGGATGTAAACGCCCCGCGCCGGGTGGCCTTCCATAAAAATGATCGCGCCGGCAGGAAAGCTCACTGTGTGCTCGATCTTTTGCAAGGCTTTGCCGGCCTCCTCGGAAAGGCCTTCGTAAAAGTCGGAGAAGCTTTCCTTGCTCGAACCCTTCTGGAGGACCGCCAACTGCGAGGCTGAGCCTCGACTTGCGGGACGAGGCATCCAGGGGGGAACCGCGGTCCTGGTTGCTGGGATAGGACTTGCCATGGTCGTCTCCTTCAACGCCTGTTCTTTCAGAACGCGACAGCAAAGGGCAAGCCAAGGGCCGCTTCTGTCCAAAGATTGCTGGCCTGCAGCAACCACCTCTAACAAGTAGAAAATACACCGCTTATTGCCGCATGAGTTCTTGCGCGCTCCATTCCCAGTCTTCCCATCTTGGCCTGAGGTGCGCCATTTCGCACATCTGTGCGTGATCTACATCACTGTCTTTTGTGACAGGCCCGATTGCGAGCACTTCGTTGACATGAACCACCGCTCTTATGTCCGAGCGACGGCCCGCTTATCCGCCCGCAGCTAGTCCCGTCATATAATGCTGGTCCATGGCTGGCTCGCCTATCGAATGGGCTGATGGATCCGTTGTCCGCCTGGATCGCCGGGACCCTTATCTACGCCTGCAATCCGTCACCATTTTCGTTCGCGATTTGGATCGCAGCGTGGACTTCTACGTGAAGCAACTGGGCTTTCAGCTGGTCTTCGACGCCCGTTCGCAAGAATTTGCCGGCCGCCACTTCGTGACGGTCGCACCACCGGACGGCACGGCAAATCTGACCCTCGTGGCCCCCGAGCGGGACTCGGACCAACACAAGCTCATCGGGCGGTACACCCAAGTCACGTTTGTAACCGAGGACGTGCTCGCCAAGTTCCGGGAATGGAGCGCGCGCGGCGTGCGCTTTTTGGTCAATCCTCGGCTCAAGCGGCTCAAATACCCGGTGCGTGTGCAAACGGCAGGCTCTGCGGCCTCATCGTCAGAGGCCGCGGAGCACCCGCCGATTTGGGGCGGCGTCTTCGCCCGTTTCAAGGATCCCGACGGCAACTCGTTCTCGCTTGTCAGTTTCGACGAGGTTACGCATGCCGTCGAGGCCCAGCGGCGGGCCATTGCCGAGAAGATCGAGACCGAACGCCGCGCTGCTCAGGAACTCGCTATCGCGAAGCAGGTGCAAGCCCGGCTTTTTCCGCAAACGCTTCCGCCGCTCAAAACTCTGGAGTACGCAGGAATTTGCCGCCAGGCTCGGCAGGTCGGCGGCGATTATTACGACTTCCTAGACCTGGGGAGCGAGCGGCTCGGTTTCGTGATTGGCGACATATCCGGTAAAGGAATTGCCGCTGCACTGCTGATGGCCAATCTCCAGGCCAATCTGCGCAGCCAAAGCGCTATCGCCGTGGATCAGCCGCAGCGCCTGCTGCGTTCGGTGAACCAGCTTTTTTGCGAGAACACCACCGACGGCGCCTTCGCCACGCTTTTCTTCGCCGAGTACGATGATGCGACTCGCCGCTTGCGCTACGCGAACTGTGGCCACCTTGCTGCTCTCCTGTTACGCTGCAATGATTCGATCGAACGTCTCGAATCCACCGCGACGGTTCTCGGCGTGTTCAAGAGATGGGATTGCGAAATCAGCGAAACGCAAATCTCCCCGGGCGACATCCTGGCCCTTTATACGGATGGAATCACCGAATCGTTCAATGATGCCGGGGAGCAATTCGGCGAAGAACGCCTTGCCGAAGCCTTGTGCCGCGACCGCACACTTTGCTCTGACGACCTCCTCAACACCATCGTCGACAAGGTCCGCCAGTTCAGCCCGCGAGAACAGCAGGACGACATCACGCTCATCATCGCCAAATCGTTGTAGCTGCCCTCCTTAGAGCGAGGCAGCAATACAAAAGTAAAAAAAGCAGGCCCCTTGCGGCGCGCTCGGGATAACCATTCGCTCAGGTGCTAAAACGACGGGAGCGTACCTCTCTCTGCGGAGTCACGCTTGAGCAATGGTCATCACGGAAAGCAAGGCGAGGCCAGGGAATTTGTACATCATGCGGAGGCCGAAGCGAACATCCTGGAGCAGAGTTTCGAGGAAATGCACGCTCCGTGCGTCGCGGCACTCTTCCTTGCCTAGCTCCAATCCATCCATCGCGCGCAGCGCCGCGCGGCCCGCATCTTCCGCTGTCATGCCTTGCGCGAGGAACTCCTCGGTCTTGGCTTCGAGGTGATACTGAAGCTCTTCGTCGAGTTCCCGCTCGAGGCGATGGCGGCGGAAGAGCGAGCGGAGCCTCAATGGAATCGTGTAGATCCATGTTCGAGGCGCACAGCATCCTCCCCGCGCTCACCCTTTACAGGTACCGACGCTAACTAAGACCCGGCGCAAGGTTCAAGGAGCAGTCACTCCTGGCTACTCGTCGCGGAGAGCGACCATGGGGTCGACCCGCATGGCGCGGCGCACCGGGATCCAGCACGCTGCCAGCGCGACCAGGGCAAGCATGGCGGAAACGCCGGCACACGTGACGGGATCAAACGGCGGCACGTGAAACAGCAAGCTTTCGATAGCCTTGGCTGCGCCAGCCGCGCCGCCCCAGCCGACAACGATGCCAATCATGACGAGCAGGAACGCTTGGCGCACAACCATTGCCAGAATTTCCCGGGGTCGTGCGCCCACAGCCATGCGGATGCCAATCTCGTTCGTTCTCTGGCCCACGATGGTAGACATCACGCCGTACGTTCCCACCGCGGCAAGGAGTACTGCCAGCGCCGCCATGCTCACGAGCAGGACGGTTTCGTATTGCGTGGTGGTCATGGCTTCGGCAATGATCTGCGGCATGGTGCGAACGTGAAACAGCGCCAGGCTTTTGTCGAGGGAGGCGACGGCGGCGCGAACCGCGCCCACAAGACTCTCGGGAGCGCCCGAACCCTGTAAGACGACGTTGAAAAAAGCAAG
>WNGM01017142.1_pt1 | contig 10245 bp, 11 predicted proteins | sample 5400571 | NCBI WGS metagenome assembly WNGM01 (sample SAMN13153378, study PRJNA577476) | soil metagenome | isolation source: 100 cm soil or saprolite under Garry oak tree replicate 2 | place: USA:California | collected 2016-06-15 | reverse complement strand
GCCGATCGAGATCAGCGATACCTGTTGAGACGTAAATAAGAGGCGGCATAGCCTCCTTTGATGCCGCTAAAGAAATTGTCCCATTTCCATACGTTTTATTAATTTTATCCATGACTTCTTTTATTTTTGTGAAGTCCACTACCATTTTCTCCTACTCGTTGCCTTACTTAAAAGTGCTGAGTTATAGTGTATTGCTCGTTCTCGCAGAGTTTGAAAGTCAAATTCTAATGCTCCGGCTCCTTCTAAAGCAGTCAAGACCCTAGAAGTTATGACCTTTCTTCCACCTAATTTATTCATTCGATCTAAAAATTCATCTTTTGATGTAAAGTGTCCGTTCTTATTCTCTCTTGCGATTGCTGCTGCCGCGACTCCACCTACATTATCTATCGTTAATATCCCAGAGCGGATACAATATTCATCTTTATATGGCTCATAGAGATGATAGTTGACTTCACCATTCACATGAGGTAGAAAGACAGGAATACTATTATTAATGCAATCGCCTTCTAAATCTTTAATATTTTTCTTCTCTATGCTTGCCCTTAGCAATTCTAAGAAGAACATTCTTGGGTGATACGTTTTAAGCCACATCATCCAATAACTTAAAACTGCATATGCAGAAGCATGTCCTGCATTAAATGTGTAACTCGTAAGGTTATGGAATAATTCTATCGCAGTGTCTGCGTCTAAGTTGCTGACTTCTCTAGCTCCTTGTACAAATCGAATAGTAAGAGGATGTGTTGCAGGAAGTGCTTCTAAGTTCTTCATGACTTTAGACGCTTCTCCCCAACTCATTCCTGCTATGCCTCTGCATGCCATCATAATTTGCTCTTGGTATAATAAGGCTCCATATGTCTTAGAGCAATAGGGGTATAAGAGAGATTTTTCATTTATGCTTCCTGCCTTACCGTCAATATATACTCTCGTTTGATCCATTTGCAATGCACCTGGGCGATCTAGAGAAGTTGCATCCATGAGTTCTTGTATATTCGTCGGCTGTATTCTTCTTAAGATCTCTTTACCGCCATAGCTATCGAATTGAAAAATCCCTGTTGTATTGATTTTGCAATAATTCTCAAAAACTTTAGGGTCGTCTAAAGGAATGTCTTTCGTATCAATTTTTATAGCATCCATGCATTGTTTTACGATATCGATAGCGTCAATACGAAGAACGTCAATTTTCACAACATTCATATATGACAATCCTTCCATGTCATAACTCGTATTTACTCTTCTTTCACCTTCTTTTCCTCTAACGAGGAGTGGGACGTAATCACTAATAGGGCCAGGAGTAATTGCGACGCCTGATGCATGCTGTCCTAAAGCCTTTGGGTTTCCCCAGATCTTGCAAAAGTGTTCTATAATTCTGTATGCGTCATTTAGTCCTTTTAATTTCTTATTATATACTAAACGCGCAAATTCTGGTTTCTTTTTGTCTCCTAAAAGCATTTCTTTTAATGTTGTTTTTACGAATGCTATTTCGTCAGCTTGCATGTCTAACGCTTTTCCTAAGTCATTGACAAGATTATCCCCTTTATAGTATAAGACATTAGCAATTTGAGCAGCCTTTCCTGCATATTTTGTAATAATATAATCGACAACGAGCATATATCTCTTAGAGCTAAAGTCAATGTCGAAGTCAGGTATCGTAACTCGCTCTTCTGTCATAAAGCGATAAAAGTTTAGGTCAAAGATGACAGGGTCGATCTGAGTGATGCCTAGAACATATGCAACTAAAGATGCGACTCCACTTCCTCTTCCTGGGCCTATAGCAACGTCATTCTTACGAGCATAGTCGCAGAGGTCTGCAACCATCAAGTAATAATCTGACTTTCCGTCTTTTAACGTTATAATACGTAGTTCTTCTTTTGCTCTATCGATATATGTTTTTGTCCATAATCCCATTTTCCTCATTGCTGCTTTTGTTTTTAACGCTAAGATTTTATTTGGATTAATCGCGTCTCCATTTTCGTCTAATTCAATATATTTCGGCACTTCTTCTTTGAAAACGAGGCTCACGTTTTCTATACTTTCTGCAATTGTTTGAGATTGGATAACGTATGCAGAGCCATCTGATCCCATAAGATCTTGCCATCTTTGAGCCATTGTGTCGCCATCACAAAGGTATAAGTTTTTATATTGCTTTCTAATGTCGTCTAGCTTTATGTCGTCAACGCTTCTTCCCATTTTTCTAAAAAGAATATACGTATCGAGGTCGTCAGGATCAGAATAATGGGCATCGTTTGTCATAACGATAGGTCTATGAAATTCTTGACTTAGCTTGATGAGACCCTCATTTGCTTTCTTTTGATCATCAAAGTCTTGTGGCTGAACTTCAAAGAAGAAATTACTTCCAAAGATTTGAAGATGTCTTTCTGTTTCTCTTCTTGCAGCATCAAAGTCATTTTGGATAATCATTTGCGGTATTTCACCAAGAACACAACCTGAAAGGCAAATGATATCTTTAGAATGTCTTTCAAGCAACTCATACGTGATTATTGGCTTAATATAAAAAGAGTTTAAATTTGCGTCAGTAGTAAGTCTGCAAAGATTAGAATATCCTTCTTGCGTTTTCGCTAAGAGTGTTAGATGCCTTCTTAATGACGTAAATTCTTTTCCTGGTTGAAATTCTTTCATGAAGTAGGCCTCTAAACCTTGTATCGGTACTACTCCATTCTTTATGCATTCTTTATAATGTTGTAAATTTGTGATCATCACTCCATGATTTGTAACTGCTAAATGTGTTTGACCTATTTTCTGAGCTCTCTGGGCTCTCTGCTCAGGGGTAGAAAAGCCGTCATATAGGCTTCCGCCATCGTGAGCATGTAAGTGAGCAAATTGCATTTTTTTCCTTCTTTCTATTTTAAGAATTTATTCGCCCATTCAATTTTTGTTGTTTCTTTTATTGCATTTTCTTTTTTAGATGCGAATGAATGTAAGATTTGTTCGAATATAGTTTCGCCTTCAAAGCTATTATTTATAATAGCATTTGAAAGATTTACCATATCTAAAACATCATAGTCTATTCTAAAACTTATTTCGTCCATTGTTTTTATTGAAGTCAACATATGTATGTGTCTATCGACATAGACATGCATAGACGTTGCTCTATGAATATATTTTCCAATATCAACGTTTAATTCGTTCGCGATAACTTCTTGCAAGACAGTGAATTGGAATAAATCGTAAGGCAGCCCCCAAAAGAAGTCATTGCTTCGCATTGTGACATAACAATCTAATTTTTCTTCTCGAATCATAAATTGAATATGATTTGTGCAAGGAACGTCTTTTGTTTCTATAAAGAGATCATGTGGGCTATAAATCTGAAGCACTGCCTGCCTCGTTGAGCGATCTATTGTGAGCATTTCAACGATTTTAGAAATGCTGTCTGCTATCCTATGCCCGTAAGAACCATGAAGCGTTTTACCGTCATCAGAAAACGTTTTCATTCGTTGATTATAATAAGAGATGTATTCTACGTTGTCTGTACAATTGAAGAGCAAGACGCTCTCAGCGATAGCAAAAGGCAGTGAGAACTTTCTTTGAGAGTTGTATCCAAGACGGCTTCTTGGATTATTAAGAATAAGAGTTACATTAGGTAATTCTAATGTCTTTATTCCTCTAGGGCTAGCATAACTACCATGCGCTAAGAGTGCTGCTCTTGTTTTTGTATATGCGTCTGCATATGATTTTGCTTTGATTTCCATTTTTCATTTTCCTTTTGTGATCGCCTCAATCTTTTCCAAGAAAAAGTGAGGATTGTGTGGGTAGAGTCGCTCTATAAGCTTGCTTCGTATTCTTTGTCTTTCTACGTACGTGTTTAGTTTTAACGATTTGACAACGTTCACCATGTCATATTCGTCTCTAACGATTAGTTTGTCGTGTGTATATTTCCACCTGAATTTAAAGGCAGAAGGAAAGACAGGAATTGAGCCAAAGAGCAAAACTTCGAGTAGTCTAACTGTCATAAACCCATATTCGTTATATTCATCTTTTAAAAGAAGCGGAGTAACGAGTGAGTTTTTATATGCTTCTTTTAACTCATTTGGTTGCGCCCTACCGTGAAAAAAGACATGCGGCCATCTTTTTTTACTGTCTTTGTTGCCTTCTATCCAGTTACCATGGACGTGGTACTGAATATTTAAAATTCTGCCATAATCTGTGCCAAAGAAATCGTTAAATGCTTCATCTCTTTCGTATCTATTACCCACGTAGACTATTTTATTGTCAGGAAGTTCATGAGGAATTTGACGTATTGTGCCTATGTCAAAAGGGATAAAGAAATGATGGTCATCACCTCTTTTATAGCCTAGTTCTAAGACGAAGTCTCCTCTCTTATCATCATTAGCGTCCATCTTATAGTCTAGGTCAATAATAATAATAGGGACGCCTAATTTTTTATAATGGCTTAAGATCATTTCTTGAATATATAAATCAGGGTCATAATTTATAGTATTGATAGGAAGAACGTTTCTTAACGTTGGCATTCTCCACTCTAGAATAACGATATCTAAGTCAGGAAAGGCTACGCCTATTTCGTCATTTCCATAGACAAAATCTAATGTTTTAAGTTTTTTATACGCGTACCACCTCTGTCTTTGAGAGAAAGAAGCAAAGGCCTCTGCACCATTTAAGTCAACATATTCTTTGTCTCTGTTAGGCATAAGGCGATAGACATCATAGCCTGCATCTAAGAAAGCATTAACGATACTAAATGAGTGTAACGTAGATCCGTCTGGAGAACTAAACTTCTTCCCGTCTCTCCACCTTTCATCTGCCATGAATCCCCAAAAAGCATATCCAACTTTTTTCGTACGAGCTGTCATTTTTATGTCTCTTTTCTTCTAAAATTGTGGGCTGGAGTAAATATTTCTATCACCCCTGATGACAGCTGGTGACCTTAAACGCAAAAGATGTATATTTATATACCTAAAGTGCAGCTGTCATCAGGTTTAACGATCATTTATTTAGTGCTAATAGCTTTCTTTTCGTACTGCAGAACTCAACTTTTACGTATGTTCCTTGATACTCCCATTCTACGCCTTCGTATTCTAAATCATATGCTAAAATGATACTTTTTTGTGTTCGTTCTAAAATGTCTTCTAAACTTGCATTTTGATCCATTAAAATTCTTATTTCTATTTCTCTCATTTATTTCTCCAACAAATTTCTCGCCAATTCTCTTGCGTTCTCTATCGCTTTATGCATGTCAATATATTCAAATCCGCCAAGTCTTCCTGCAGAAAGAATATTCATTTCATTGAGTTTTGCTTTGTATTTCTTGAAAATCTCTAAAGAAGTCAGATTTCTTACTGGGTATAATTCTTCTCCTTCTCCGGGCTCTTCTAAAATGACGACAGGGTAAAACGTGTTATACATTTTATGATATGACGTGCCGCGTGTGTATTTAGAGTTATTGTGCGTGAAATTAACGACATTTGTGGGCCAATACTCTGATATCTCTGATGCTTCTTGGCCTAAGAACACTTTAAAATCTACTTTTAAGTACTCTAGTTTTCCAAATTCGTAGTATAATAATTCGTCTACAGGAGACGTGTTAATAAAAACCTTTGCAAAATCTTTATCTGATTTTAATTTCTCAATTGCACTAGAAGTTACCTTAAAATTTGTCATAACTGCGATATTTTTATGCGATAGAATATTCGTTACCCAATTTGAATACCCATATTTAGGAAGTGCTACATGTGTATCGTCAAAGAAATTTTCATCATAGTCGTGGCTTAAACGTATCCTTCCAAAAACTTCACTAGGAATATATTGAGCATCTCGTTGCCACTGAAGTTCTGAATAGTTTTTAATAAGATGTTTATAAAGAGGCCACCCAACGCTCTTTACAGCTTTACTTTCAAATGTTGTCGCTTCTACAAGATTTTCTTTGTGATAAGAAAAATCTTGTAGAAAGTCGCTATATGCCTCTTCTTTAGTATCTTTGTATTCGCCTTTATAAATCGTTTCTATTGTTTTTCTGTTGATCGGCCATGGTGTCCATCCGAAATTTGTAAGCGCTTGTACTTTATGAGTATAGTCAACGAATGGAGAAAATCTAGTTGCGAATTTCCATGTCTCTTCGTTGCTCGTGTGAAAGATGTGAGGCCCATAACTAGAAACTGGAGTATCGTGAATGTATTCATCTCTAACGTGTCCACCTACAATTGAGTTTTTCTCTAAAATGAGAACTTTTTTTCCTGCGTCTGCAAATTCTCTAGCCAATACAGCGCCAGAAAGACCTGCACCTACAATAATATAATCAATCATAGTAACTCGCTTTCTATAGCTTTTGAGTACCACTCTACATCCATACCTTTTCTAATAATATACGATGGATGATATATTTTTATGATTTTCTTATTTTTATATGAGAAGTGTTTTGAAAACATGTTATTTACGTGGTTTCCTAAAAGAACAATTGTTCCTGGGTTTATAGTTTCTATTTCTTTGTCTAACATATATTTGTGAGATAAGACTTCTTCGTGTGAAGATGGTCTATTGTTTGGTGTAGAAAGTTTGAGTAAATTTGTATACCAACTGTCATAATGAATATTTGCGATGATCAGTGCTTTTCGTAGCATATGAGAAGATGGCCCATAGACAAAAACTCTATCGAATCGATCTTGTATTTCTCCGTCTCCTACGCCTGGAGCGTCACCTATAAACATATATGTTGCGTCAAGGTTACCAGTAGGCATTGTAGGTCTATTTACAAGATCATAGCACATAGGAAGAAGCTCGTATTGCCATAAATCACTTAAGATCCATTGTCCTCTCGACTCAGCGTATTCCCTATCATCATAAAGTAGGTATGGGATAGATCCAAGGCATATGTATCTATGAATTGACTTTATATTTCTACTCTCGTCTAAACTCGCTATAAAAGGTGATTTTAACTTTGCTAATTCATCTTCTTTTTTTGTAAGAAAAGATTGTTTTTTCCAATTTAACTTTGATGCTAATTGTAAAAGCTCGTTTTCTTTATTTATATCCATTATTTATAAATGCCTCTATAGTCGTTATTTGAGTCTCTAAGTCTTGAGCAGACGTATCTAAAAGTAGCGTATCACAGTTTGTCCAATGAGCAAAACTTTTATAAAAAGAGTTAATTTTCATCATACTATTTATGTCTATAAGACCGTGTTGCTCTGCTTTATAACTCACATGAACGAGAGAACTATGACAAATGATGATTTTTACATTTGCCTCTTCAAAGCATATATCGATATACTTTAGTATTTCTTCGTCGTGCTCTCTTTTTAAAACTTGTGAATAGACCCACTCGCTAGGATAATGACGATCGATAATTGCATTAATCTTAACTTGCTTAATAAATTCTGCAAAGAAGACGCCTGCATATTTGGTTACCTGTCTAGTTTCGCCTTTAGCAACTTGAAAATGTTCGTTAGGATTTTTAAAGTAATCTATAGAATGCTTCCTGCCATACTCTTTTGCAATTGTGGATTTTCCAGTCATATCCATGCCTTCAAAAAGTATCACACCCATAGTTTAAAAGCCCTTTCTGGGGCATATTTTACGTGCCCCATTTTCTTTATCGTCGTCTTCATCATCATTTATTTATTTGCCAGTCTGTTCTCGTTTTATTCTTTTCTACTTTTCTGCTTAATGCTTCTTGAAATTCTTCGTAGTCGTTAAAAACTATACTTGCAACAGCATTAGAGTACACTGCGATATCGACTATCTCTTCTTTTAATGCTTCTAGATTAATTTCTTTTGGCTCTTTATGGATTCGGTAATTTGTCTCCTGCAACATTTCTGTGACTTCTACATTTAGAAGCTTTGCATATTCTTGTATGACGTTATCTAAGTTTCTTCCCCATGTTGCACCGAAGATGTATTTTTGCAGTCTTGCTATTGTCTCATAGATCTCTTTTTCTGTCATATGACAAATTGCTTGTTTTTGCATTATTTTTCACCTGGTAAAAATTCGTCGTCTTCAATATTTATTTCAGCGCTACCGAATAGATCATCAGTAGATGTTTCTTCCTCTGTATCTTGAATGTCAACAACTTCTTGCAAGAATTGAGCAGGGATAACGAGTGGCTTTTTCAAGAGAAATGGAGCGAATGCCGACGCGTACATTGTTTTAATAAGTTGATATATGTATGCCTCGTCTTTAAAGTTAGGTTGAATTTTTGGAAGAATAGCAAGAGCTTGGCTTTTTGCTTCTTTTAGTTCTGCAAAGTCAGAAGGATTTAAAGGTGTCATACCATATCGTATCTCGAAACCCTTTTTCGTATTTCTTGATACGACGAATCGTTGAGCGAGAAGTGTTTCGAGGTTTTCATAATGATCTGCGATGGCAGGAATTGGAGACATTCCATTTGCTTTGTATACAAATGCTTTTAATGTCGCGTCTCGATAATCCCATACAATAAAGCAATAATTTGACTTTGTATTTCTCTTATTTTCTTCTGTTTCATCCATCGTATGAAATGGGCAGTCTTTGTGGCCGTAAGTTAAAGGGCAAGGGATAGTATACCCTTTAGCCTTGTCTTCTTTCATAAATCTTCCGTGAATATCAAGTTTAAGAACGAATTTTGCATCTGCTAAAAATCGTATTGTTGCCTTTTCGCCTTCACCCAATGCGAAAACGTTCCCTTTTTGTGAAGCCGATCTTACGATTTCGCTTTTCATGTCATCTAGAAAACCCATTGGTATCTCCTTATGCTAATTGTAAATTACAAATTGAACGTTTGAAATTCTTTTCTGACATTCCGCATGGATCTTTTTCAATTTGGCTAATCGGAAGTCTATAAATTGGCCTCCTGTCACCAAATACTTCTTTGAGTCTGTTTCCTCCTTTTCTTCCTGCTTCATCTTCATCAAGTCCGTCGATAATAGATGTTGCGAATTGGAGAATAAAGTCAGCTTGATCTTTAGAGCAATGCCAGCCGAATAGACAACAGACGTTGTCCCATCCGTATTGCCATGCCTTCATAGTATCTGTAATGCCTTCTACAATTAAGACAGATCCACTTCTTAAACTTCCGCCTATAACGCACTCTTTAGAAAAGCCAGGCGAGTGCTTATACTTTGGCTTGACGTCTTCTCCCCATATTCTGCTTGTATATCCTTTGAGGATACCATTTTGAACGATAGGGATAACTGTCGAGTATTTACTTTGCTGATTTATTTTCACTCCGAATGTATAAAGCGTATCTATAGAGAAGCCTTTGTCACTAATGAAAGGGTGAAATGACAAAGAATCCCAAGCTGGCGTTCTTAACGATGATATAAATCTTTCAGCATAAAGAAGTGATTCTTGTTGAGTGTATTTAGGGGAAGGAATCTTTTTACTATTTTCATCTTTTACATTTTGAGATTTTTTTATTTTCGCTAAGAGAATATATGCTTCGAAATCGTTTATAGGTTCTGGTTCTTTTTCTTCTTCGCCTCTTCGTTGCTCTACGTCTAAGTCAATAAGAAGTTTAAGAAAAGAACCTTTAGCGTCGCATGCCCAGCAATGGTATGAATGTTCGTTGACGCTTAAAGAAGGTGATCTATCGTTATGATATAAGCACATAACGTTAACGTTATCGATGTCTTCATCTTCCACATTTAAAAGTGAAAAATGACGTAAAACAGCACACAATGCATTCATACGTTGCCTTCTCCGTTTAAAAGTCAATAGGTTGAGCCTGACTTTTACTTTACGACGTGTTGTTCTTTTCGTTCTTCTTTTTCATTTTGCGATTTGGATATGATCTGTTCAATCCTATTTAATGAATCGTTAAGCTCACTTAAAAGATCATAAGACAAATGAGATGACGCAGCATCGTGGTGCGCATGCTTTCGAAGAAGTTGGATCGCATTTGGAGCGATTTCCTTTAGACTTCTCATGTACCTCTTTTCCTCCTTAGTGTTCTACTCACATTATTATTATAACATAAAAGCGAATAAAAGTACATACTTTTTGCGCACTTTTTATATACTTTTTAAAGTAGGATGTTTCTAGAAGAGAGAGAGTGACTCAGTATATTTCTAGTATCACCCAGGTGACAGAGGGGTAATGCGTCTACTAAAAGGTATATAATTTTACATCTCATAGAGTAAAGCTTCCTACTGTCATGAGGGTGATACTAGAAATATATCACTCATTTTCTATGTTATTTTGACCATTATTTATCGCTGTTAAGAAGACAATTTCTTCTATAAGTGTCATTCCGCCTTCTATTTTTGTCCTGGGTCGCAGACCGTGATGCCCCCTTTGCG
>WNGM01009876.1_pt1 | contig 10248 bp, 12 predicted proteins | sample 5400571 | NCBI WGS metagenome assembly WNGM01 (sample SAMN13153378, study PRJNA577476) | soil metagenome | isolation source: 100 cm soil or saprolite under Garry oak tree replicate 2 | place: USA:California | collected 2016-06-15 | reverse complement strand
GTCCTATGCGCCATTGACGGCGGCATGGTTTCCCCTACCCCACGCTTTGTTCGTCCTATCTTCCCAGTCGAGTTCGGTACCAGGTCCGTTTGGATTTCCGCAACGACATCGGTCCTCGAAAGTCGCGTTGTGTTTACAAAAAAATGCCAGGAGTGGCCACATCGTCTTCGGTTCTCCGGCTCCGGATCAAAGATGCAGCCCAGCACGCAAACCTGTTTGCCAGGCTGCCGCCGTTCTCAGGCCGATCTAGGCCAGTGCTTCCAGAGAACAATAAAAGCGATGTAATGCGTTACGAGGAGCGCCGGAACCCAGAACGCTGGAATCCAGTACGCGGGACCCATGTACGCCGATGCGTCATAGAGCGTAGCGAGAACGATCGCCACAAGCAGGTCCAGTGTGCCTTCGACGTTGAAAAGCCAGACGAGGGATCGGGCGCTTCGTCCCTGCCTCGCAACCGCCGGAACCGCGCTGATTGCCAGGACCGCCGCCAGCAGATCGCCAAAGGCTGCCGGATAGGCGAACGCTGCTGGAATGCCGGAGTAGGTGGCGCCGGGCGCCAGGAACATGAGACCGAGATGTCGGAATGAGTGCAAGAGCAGTATCGGCAGCAATATCGTTCTTGGCTTCAGCTCCTGGAGTCTTGGGAAAACGTAGATCCTGGCGGCTATCCAGAACACCAGCGTGCTGAAGAGGAGATTAACTGTGAGGATGTTCATGGTAAGGCTCCGTGTTTGCTCTGTTCTCTTGGTCCGGTGACTTGATCGTAATCGTCTCCGGATTCGGATGCGGCGTCCGCAGTTGGAAATAGCGCCACTCCAATCCCTGCAGCGACGAGAGCCAAGCCTCCGTAAACGCGATCCACTTCGTGGACAGCGTTCAGACTGAAGCCCGCGTTTCGGCATGCGGCGATGATTTCATCATACAATCCCGGATTTCTGTCGCGCCTGAACATGACGTAGCGCTCTTTGGCGAGTGCCCGCAACGGCACACGTTGAGCAGAAATTAGGTGATGTCCTTCCGCGCTTCCTCTACAAAACGAGTCCCTGCTTCCGTCAATTGCACGCGACGATTGGTCCTTTCGAAAAGCTTGACGCCGAGTTCCTCCTCCAGCAATCGGATCTGATGGCTCAAGGGAGGCTGAGACATATGCAAGCGTTCCGCAGCGCGTCCGAAGTTCAACTCTTCAGCGACTGCAATTACGTATCGGAAGTGACGAAGTTCCATGGGTATTACGGTTCTTTAAGGGTCATTAGTATAAACGCATCGAGGTTTACGTGTGGAGAAGAGCATTTTCATTGGAGGTGCGTAGGCAGAGAGTGAATGATTTGAACTGTAATGGCGGCTGTTAATTCGAAGCCATTACATCTAAGATTGCGTCATGCGAAAACTTCAAGCCCTGCTTTTTTTCATTCATATCGAATGGATCTGATATATGAATGCAACCGGTATTTCACAACTCAACATCGTTCTGCAAGCATCGGCGAAAAAGAGAAAGAAAGGTGTTCTAAGAGGAATAGTCCTAAACTTTCCAAACACTTGAGGATCAGGAGGAATGGTGAGGCGAGTTGGGTTGGCGATCGTAATCGCTTGTGTCTTTTCGGTCTTGGGTTGTGACTTTGCGTGGGCCCAGGCCACGGCCCAAATCAGCGGCACAGTACGAGATCCAAGCGCTGCAGTGTTACCTGGTGTCGAGCTCACTGCAACGCAGACCGAAACCGGTCTTGTTCGAAAAACAATAAGTAATGAGACCGGATCGTATGTGCTGCCCAACCTGGCTCTTGGACCGTACCGGCTGGAGGCCGCCTTGCCGGGATTTCGAACCTTCGTCCAGCAGGGAATCGTGCTGCAGGTCAACAGCAATCCTGTGATCAATCCAGTCCTGCAGGTCGGTCAGGTGAGCGAGCAGATCGAGGTTCAGGCCGACGCGGCGGTTGTAGAAACCCGGAACGCAGGGGTTGGGCAGGTGATTGAGAAAGCACGAATTCTCGAGCTGCCGCTCAATGGACGTAACGTGACTGATCTGATCACGCTCTCTGGCGCTGCCGTGCAGACCTCCAGTAGCGAAGGAGGTAACCACAATATGAAAGGGGGACCGAGTATATCCGTAGCTGGCGGACTCGTATCCGGCGTTCAGTACTCTTTGGATGGGGCCGTCCACCTGGACATGTTTAACGGTACAACGATGCCGCTTCCGTTCCCGGACGCGCTCCAGGAATTTCGATTCGTCACCAGCACGCAGGACGCTTCCAATGGAATGCATTCGGGCGCTGCCGTCAATGCCGTAACAAAATCAGGCACCAATGCATTTCACGGCGATCTTTTCGAATTCCTCCGTAATGGTGCGTTCAATGCCCGCGACGTGTTTGCAACAAAAGGTGACAGTTTGAAACGTCACCAATTCGGCGGGACTGTTGGTGGCCCACTACAGCGAGATAAGGTCTTCTTCTTTGCGGCGTACCAGGGAACGACTACACGCCAGGCACCTGTCAACAACACCGTATTCGTTCCGACGCCGCAAATGTTAGCCGGCGATTTCACCACCTTTGCTTCCCCGGCTTGTCAAAATGGCCGGCAGATCATGCTCAGAGCGCCGTTCGTCAACAATCAGATCAATCCGGCTTCATTGAGTCCGGCGGCGCTTCGAATTGCAGCCCGGCTGCCGCGAGCGCTCGATGCGTGTGGAAAGTACTTAACGGGCAATATTCTTCACGAGAACGAACTGCAGATTCCTGTAAGGCTGGACTATCAGTACAGCAACAAGCAGACGATTTTCGGCCGCTACATGATTACAAAGGTCGATCGGATGCTTCCGTATGACCTCTCCCCCAATGATGTGCTGACCTCCAGTGGCCTCGGCATGCAGGATACGGCCCACTCTCTCACCGTGGGCGACACCTATGTCTTCGGTCCCAATGTCGTCAACGGTATTCGCCTTTTCGCCAATCGGATGGGCCTGATTCGACCAGGTGCAAAGTTTTTCGGTCCGCCCGATGAACTCGTTTTCATACAGTACAAATTTTGGAATTCACGACGACGTGAGCATTGTTCGCGGCTCCCATCAGTTCGCATTTGGAGGGCATTATACGCGCTCCATTGTGTGGTGGCTTGCGCACGCGTTTGATGTCGGCGCATACACGGTGAACGGACAAGTGACGGGTCTGGGTATGGCAGACTTTCTGTTGGGACAGGTCGCGCAGCTTCGGCAGTCTGGTGAGAACAACGAGGATATCACCCAGAACTTCTTCGGCCTCTACGGACAGGATACGTGGAAGATCACGCCGAAGCTGACGATGACCTATGGACTTCGGTGTCAGCCTTTCTTTCCGATGTCGTTTAAAAGCGGCATGGTTTACAACTTCAGGCTAAGTAAGTTCTATGCCGGCCAGAGAAGCACGGTAATCCCGGCTGCTCCTCCGGGTTTCACATATCCCGGCGATCCCGGCTTCAACGGAAAGGCCGGTATCCAGAACAACTGGAAAAACACGGACCCGCGCGTCGGCATGGCGTGGGACCCCATCGGCGACGGAAAAACAGCGATTCGAATCGCCGGCGGAATCGCCCACGACTTTGTCCGGCAGGAACTGCATGCGAATACCTCCTCGGTTTCTCCTTTCACGCAGACGTTGCTCAGTCTGGCCGTCAATCTGGACAACCCGTACGCGAATTATCCCGGAGGAAATCCCTTTCCGTTCTACTTTGACCGGAGCAAGCCTGTATATGCGGCTTACGGAACATATCTGCCTGTACCTCCGGATATGAAAACGACCGCCCAATATAGCTGGAATCTCGGGATCCAACGGCAAATCACGCCAAGATTGTTCGGATCGGCAACATACGTGGGCAGCAAACTCACCCATGTATGGAGTGCGATCGAGCTCAATCCCGGTCAATACATACCGGGAACTTGTGTTGCCGGCCAATACGGTCTTTTAGCGACCGGTCCGTGCTCGACGCCCGGCAACGTCAATCAACGCCGCTTACTCAATCTCGCGAATCCACAAGCAAATCTCGGATACATGACGCAATACGATGATGGGGGCACGCAAAACTACAACGCACTTCTCCTCAACGCGACGTGGAATCTGCGACAGACAATCAAATTCAATCCGAACTACACATGGTCCAGATGTATTGGATTACCTACCATCACGCTGCTGAATCCTGGACAGAACTACGTGCATCAGGCGTATCAGAACAACGGCCCCAGTAATCGCAATCTCGATGTTGGTGATTGTAATCAGGATCGAAGACACATATACAATCTGACATCCGTTGTTCAAACTCCGGAGTTCTCCGGGAAGACGCTGAAGGCATTGGGATCGGGGTGGTCTCTCTCAACGATCTTCAGCGTGAGATCCGGGGTTCCTCTGAACATTTTTCTTGGGACGGACCAGGCATTGAATGGATTCGCGGGGAACGTTCCTGGTACGCAACGGCCGAATCAGGTGCTCGCCAACCCGTACGGCGACAAAAAATCTCTGACGAACTATCTGAACCTTGCCACATTCGCCATACCAGCCCCAGGTACGTATGGAAACGTTGGATACAACTCCATCGTTGGTCCTCGTTACTGGGAATGGAATGAGGCCATCTCCAGACAGTTCCAAATCCGCGAGCAACAGAGGATCGAGATCCGAGCTGAGGCTTTCAACGTAACGAATAGCTTCCGGCCCGGTCTGCCCGCAACAGTTATCGGCAACCCGAACACCTTCGGCAGGATCCTGTGCAGCGCGGCAAACCAGACCGCAGGGAACAACGGCAGCGGCTGTGCTCCAGGGGGGCAGCAGGGGCAAGGTCCCACTTCCGGCGGTCCCAGGATCCTGCAATTCGCACTCAAATACGTTTTCTAGGAGATCGTGACTTATGCTCATCAACATTCGTCGTATCGCGTACGTGATCGGCGCGTTGGCCGCAGGAGCGTCGATATTGGCGCTGCCGGCGCTTGCTCAAGAGGCCAGACCGGTTGTCACGTTCAACCAAGATGTGCTTCCGATCCTGCAGAAGAACTGTCAAGTTTGCCACCGGCCGGGTCAAATCGGTCCTTTCTCAATGCTGAGCTACAGAGAGGCCCGGCCGTGGGCAAAAGCAATCAAAGCGGCCGTGATCTCGCGAACAATGCCGCCTTGGTTTGCGGACCCGCGTTATGGCCACTTTATCAACGACCGATCGTTAAAACAGGCGGAGATCGATACGATTACGGCGTGGGTCGATAGTGGAGCGGCCGAAGGTAATGCCAAAGATGCGCCCGCGCCCATACCGTGGCCCGCGGCCGGATGGCAAGTCCAGCCGGACGTTGTGGTTGAACTTCCGCCTTTTCAAGTTTCCGCTCGTGGAGTTTTCGACTGGATGACGCTGGTGATTCCCGCCCCCTTCCAAGAGGATACCTGGATTACATCGATGGAGATCTTGCCGAGTGAGCCATCGGTGGTGCATCACGCCTGTTGGGATTTCTACGAACATAAACCTGAATACTTGTACAACACGTATGAGTGGTCCGAAATTCCTCGGGATGACGAGGGAATTGCCAAAAGAACTCCCAGGCCCGCGGGGGCGGCGGCCACAGATGCTGGAGAAGGAGGTAACCCATTTAGGCCAGCGGATGCGATCGTGGTGACTCGTGAAGTCGGCAGCACTGTAGAAAAGCGAAGGAAGGGCAAACCGGTCAACCCGAACGGCGGTATTTTCTGCTACCTTCCCGGTCTGACATTGGAAGACTACCGCCCGATGAATGCGGCTTACTTTCTCCCGGCCGGGTCCGATATCGCCATCAATTTCCACTACACAACCAACGGTTTGGCGGTAACCGACAAAACTAGAATTGGTTTCACGGTGACGAAGACTCCTCCGGCCAAACAGTTCTTTCCGTTGACTCAGATGCCCAACAATCTTTTGTCTATTGCACAGGAACGGCCTACCGCTGAACTTGCGATTCCGCCTTTTGAGGCGAATTATCTCGGTCCTCCGTCGGTAACGACTTTCAATAAGGATGTCGAGCTTGTCACGTTGCGGCCTCACGCGCATGTACGCGGGAAGACCGCGAAATATACGCTGACGTACCCGGACGGTCGCGAAGAAATCGTGCTGAACGTTCCGCGCTACGACTTCAATTGGCAGCTCAGTTACGCGACTTCAGTGAACATTCGGAAGGGCTCCAAAATGACAGTCCAGTTCGGTTACGACAACTCTACCAATAACAAATACAACCCGGATCCCAGCAAGTGGGTCTATTTCGGGCAACAGAGCTGGGAGGAAATGGGAACGCCGTTCCTGGGGTTCGTTGTCGACCGGACTCCGTAGGAGAATGCTGCGATGATGAAGAGACTGTGGCTCGCATTGACTATTGTGGTATTTCTGGCCGCGGAATCCCGAGCGGAAAAGAAGCCCGTGAGCTTCAATGCCCCCGACGGGTTTACATTGAAAGGCGCCTTCTACACAACGGGAAAAGCTGGACCCGGCGTTTTGTTGTTACACCAGTGCAATGCGGATCACCAGCTCTACGATGAGCTCGGGACGATGCTGAGCACAGCGGGATATAACGTCCTGGCCTTTGACTTCCGGGGGCTCGGACAAAGCAAGGGCGGCGAATTTACAAATTTCGCCGCCCAGACCCGGAAGATTCTGGAACTGATGCCGGCAGACGTGGACGCCGCACTAAAGTTCCTGACGTCCCAGGATAATGTGAATTCGAATGCGCTGGGCGTCGTTGGAGGAGACTGCGGCGCCAATCAGGCGGTTCATGCGGCCGAACGCCATCCCACAGTGCGAACGCTAGTGCTGATGTCGGGCGGGGCCGATGCGGGAGGTGAGGCGTTTATCAAGAATTCGCCGAAGATTCCAATTCTGGGCATCGCCAGCGAAGAGGACAGGGAAGGCGCGGCCGCCGTGAAGAAGGCCGTCGATCTTTCAACGAACACCTACACCCAGCTTGAGATGCTCAAGAACGCCGGGCATGCGGCGTCCATCTTTGCGAAGGAGCCGGACCTGGAAGCCGACATTGTGATCTGGTTCCGAAAAAATTTGCCTATCGGCGGTTACGGTCTGCCGCCCACCATCAAATAACATTGTCGGCATCACCGATCCGGGCGGCGGCACTTTCTTTTATGGCTTCGTGAAGAAATCTGTGATGCGCATCGCGGAACTGCCGGCTCCGGAACTGATTCCATATCGAATCACAGCCGTCTCTCTGACTCCCGGCTGCCGGCGCTGCCCGAGGACCCAGGTATACGAATCTTTCGCCGCGTGGACCAGCGATAAAGCGCGGCATAGTTCCTCCGCTTTGCGAGAAAAATATCATAAAATCTGCCGATGAACTCGCGCAGAACATTTCTAGCTACCAGTATGGGCGCAGGCGCCTGGTGGGCTCTGAAGCCCGCGTTTGGAGGAACGCCCGATCTAACCGGCCTGACCATCAAGAGAGCTTCAGAACTACTTCGGACCAGGCAAACGTCTCCGGTGGAACTCACCGAGGCGTGCCTCCAGCGAATCGAGAAATACAACTCCGCCTTGAATGCATTCATCACGATCACACGCGACGAAGCGCTGACCACAGCGCGAGAGATGGAAGCCGAGCAGCGCCGCGGCAAGTGGCGCGGCCCGCTGCACGGAGTGCCAATCGCTTTAAAGGACAACATCGATACGGCGGGAATCCGCACCACTGGCGCGAGCGAGTTGTTCAAAGACCGCATTCCATCTGAAGACGCGCAAGTCGCGCGCCGCTTGAAGAGCGCGGGGGCGATTCTTCTCGGCAAGCTCAATCTTCATGAGTTTGCTTACGGTGGAACGTCCAACGTTACTTATTTCGGAACGATGCACAATCCATGGGCGCAGGACCGCGTGACCGGTGGATCGTCGGGAGGGCCGGGTGTGGCGGTTGCCGCCGACTTGTGTTTGGCCGCGCTCGGAACGGATACCGCAGGGTCTGTGCGAATGCCATCGTCTCATTGCGGCATCGTGGGCTTGAAGCCGACGTATGGACGAGTGAGCAATCGCGGAGTTCTTGTGCTTTCCTGGACGCTCGATCACGTCGGGCCTATGTGCAAGAGCGTCGAAGATGCTGCGCTGATGATGAACATCATTGCGGGTTACGACGAACTCGATCCCATCACATCGGATATGCCGGTCCCGGACTACACGCGGGCGCTGAAGATGCCGACCACAAAACTTCGGTTGGGAATTCCCCGTACTCCGTTCTACGACAACCTGGATCCGGAGGTCTCTCAGGCTGTGGAAGTGGCCACCTCCCTTCTACGTAAGCTGACGGCGAGTATCAGCGACGTCCAGCTTCCACAAGCGGTCAATGGAGCCACGATTTGGGGCGCGGAAGCCTACGCCTATCATTCGCCCTGGTTCAACGAGTCACCGGAAAAATACCAGCCGAGCACGCGCAACAGTCTGCAGAATTCGGCTGACGCAAAAGCGTGGCAGTATGCACAGGCTCGGCGTGAAGTGGATCTGCTTCGCCGAGAGATCAAAAAGACTTTCGTGAACGTCGATCTGCTGATCACACCCACGATGAAAACTCCGCCCGCGCTGCTCACGGCGCCCGGTGGCGGGGCGGCCGGCGGGAATAATAACGCAGCGTTCGATGTATTCGGCCTGCCCAGCATCACCGTTCCGTGCGGCTTCACGAGTACAGGTTTGCCGATCGGTCTTCAAATCACGGGCGGCCATTGGGCCGAATCAACGGTGCTTGCCCTAGCGTACGCCTACGAGCAGGCCACCGAATGGCACATGCGTCACCCGAAGCTGGGTGATCGCTAGGGTAGTCTCCCCCTTCGAGATGTGAAGCTCATCCAGCCCGAACAATATCAGCAACTGACTGGACAAATCATCGAAATCAAACGCACGCTCAATTGGTTCAGAAGCTGAACGCCGATAGCCGGTGCGTCAAGCAAAGCTTTGGCGCTCCTCGGTGAGGACCACCGCGGCCTTGCGCTCCCAGATTCGACGTGAACGCAAGCGCGCACAGGACAGCGATGGCAAATAGACGAGGCTGCTCCTTGCTGGCGCTCTTTGGAACCTGATCGATTACGCCCGACATTTCTAACCAAGCATGGAGCCCATCCGTGACGCGCGTACGGGATGTCAGCTAGGGCTTCAATTCAGGAACAAACGTTTGTGCAGTTCTTCAGTTTTTCACGAACAGCCTGGTCGAAACTCGAAGCTTTAATACCGGAATTAAATGGGTATCGCACTCGGCACGACGAGCCTGATGGCTTGTGTTCTTCCGGCAGGCGTGCGTGAAATGACATGATCGAGGCTGGTAGCGTCAGTCTGCCTTCAAAGAAGGCAAGGGAGGACAGATTGATGGAGACCAGAAAACCCGAGACGATTCCCGCCGATTTGGAAGAAGTTCGCCAGCAGTTCGAGAGCTGGCGAAACACGCACGCGCATCGATCGCGAATACCAGAGATACTGTGGGCATCAGCCGTGAAGTTTATGTCGGATATCGACGACGAAGAGCATCTTGAGCTTCAACGTGCAAACATATGAAGTTCTGTTCGGGGCCGACCCCGATCTGCTGGTCAGATTGCCCAAATGGAGAGAGTATTGGATGCTCTACCACATAAAGGACTCGGAGTTTTTCGCCTATCTCCGAGAATGAGGTCTTCAGGACATGGGCTGATGGGGCGGTTTCGGCAGATAACCACGTACAATCAACTTTTACCAAAAGGCAGAGTAGAGGGTGCTCTACTCGCCTGTTTGCGTTCTTGGCGTGTGAACAGATTAACGGTCGTTAACGAGAACAGGGGGAACGGCGCTCAAGAGCGCCGGCCAGATCACCAACAGGACGCTGGGCGCCAGCCTGTTTGAAACGCGAAGCTTCAATGCACGGAATCAACTGACGGGGATTGCCGCCGCGGTCGGCACGACCAGCGTGCTGGGTCTGACGTACGGCTACGGCACGACGAATAACAATGGTCTCATCCGTAGCCGCACCGATGCGCTCCAGCCCGAACACTCGGTCAACTACGGCTACGACCCTGGTCCTATTTACTAGACTGAGCGTAATTGTGTATTCAATCGGAAACCTCGTTGATTTCGTCGTCGCAGCCAGCGTCATTGTTGGCGGTATCCTTGTAATTTATGGCACAATCGTCAAAAACCGATGGGGAACCAACTTTAGCCGCGTTGTTTGTCCCCGCTGTCGCGCGTCGGCTTAGTTTGTTCGTATACCAAAATCAATGAGACAGCTGTTGTGGGGCGGATATAGCTGTAAAAGCTGCGGTTGCGAATTCGACAAATGGG
>WNGM01005145.1_pt1 | contig 10250 bp, 9 predicted proteins | sample 5400571 | NCBI WGS metagenome assembly WNGM01 (sample SAMN13153378, study PRJNA577476) | soil metagenome | isolation source: 100 cm soil or saprolite under Garry oak tree replicate 2 | place: USA:California | collected 2016-06-15 | reverse complement strand
AATCCCCCTCCGCCCCAGCCACCGGATCCGCCGCCGAACCCACCCCCGCCCGAGCCGCCACCCCAACTGCCTCGCGATCCCCGGCCGGAGTTGGCCATCATCCCGAGCAAGAACCACAACAGGCCGCTTCCCCCCGACCCGCCGCCCCGGAGTCCGCGTCCTCCGGAGGCGCGTCCGAGAAACGAAAATAGGATAATCAACCCAACGAAAAGCCAGAAAATCCCACTGCCACCGCCGTTGTTTCTGTGACGGATCCGCCGCACCGGCGGCTCGCCGCTTAGGGTGACGTTCGAATCATCGGCGATGTATTTTGCCAATTGCCACGCCGCCGTTTCCACCGCGTCGCCGTAATCGCCCTGCCGCAGAAACGGGACCATAGCACGGCCGGCGTCGCCTGCGCGCGCATCATTAATGACCGGTTCGAGGCCGTAGCCGACTTCGATGCGGTACTTGCGGTCATTGGGCGCCAGCAGCAAAAGAACGCCGCGATTGTCTTTTTTGCTTCCGACTCCCAGCTGCTTATAAAGGTCCACGGCGTAAGAGTCGACGCTTTCTCCATCCAGCGAGCGGACCGTCACGATAGCCATCTGCGCCCCGGTTTTCTGCTCAAGTTCCGTGCCCAGAGCTTGCAGGGCAGCTTTCTTTTGCGCGCCGATCACCCCCGCAAGGTCCGTCACATAGCCGGTGGGATGAATGCTTTGGATGTCTTCGGCGAGCGCGAGACCCGCGCTAAGGAGCGCGGCGCACAGCAAGACGGTGCTTCGAAAAAGGTGAGCAGTACGCATTTATGAGATTTGGACCTGTCCGTTGTCTTCCTTTCATTTTACGTTGGCCGATGCACAAAAATATCATGGTATTCGGTATTCTTGAGAGCATGCCGAGTGCTTGTCCGGGCTCGGTGATGCCGGTCACAGGATTGCCTGTTCAAGTGGTGCCGACTCGAAAGAATCCGGTTGGCGCGGCTTGAAACGGCGCTTACGGGAAACGCCGTGTTGAATTTTCTGCGCGAATTTTCCCAAACGCGCAGCGGAAATTCGCGCAAGCGATTGTCGCCGCGCCAAATGTCCGCTAGAGCGCAAACGAGTTAGACTCTGGCAAGCGGCGTTCGTTGCTGGTCGTGCGCTTGCTTGCAAGGTTCCCTGGGGATTCCGAAAAAGGAGAGCAGTGTGACCAGGCAGCAGAGTTGTCTCGCGGCAAGCAAAGCGCATTAAGGTGCGTTCCATCACCAGCCAGCGTGACCGGTACACTTTTTCCTCGTAACGAGGATCCCCCAAGCGGAGGATTCTTATGAAAGAGTCAATCATTGAGAGGACCATGAAGCCACTCCCGGCGCCCTTCGAGGAGTTCGAGGAGTTTTCCACGCCGATGCCGGATTTTTTTGACCTCATCGCGCGTCGTCCGTTCGAACTGCTCGGCGCCGCACCGCGGTTCTTCACCCGCGACCTGGAGAGCTTCTTCAAGACGGAGCCGGAGGTGTTCCGCCCGGTCAACCTGAAACTCTATGAGACCGAGGTAGCGCTCGTCGTTCGCGCCGAAGTCCCCGGCTTCACCGAGAAGGAGCTGGACGTCAACGTGGAGCCCTGGCGGCTTGTCATCACGGGCAAGAAGGAGTTCAAAGAAGAGAAGAAGGAAGGGCCCGTTTACAAAGAGAAGCTCAACCAGATCTATCGCACGGTGAAGTTCCCGGTCGAGATTCGTCCGGAAGAGGTCAAGGCCATCTTGAAGAACGGCGTGCTTGAACTCACGCTGCCGAAGGCAGAAGTAGTGAAGAAAGTGCATGTGGAAGTGAAGCCGCTCTGAAAGGGAAAACAGGTTGAAGCTAGAGACGGGCGCGCCGGTGAGCGCGCCCGTGCTGTTTTCTTATTTCTCAATTCATCGTATGCTTGAAAGAGACGGAATTTTTCCCCGCACTTTTCCGAAAAGGCTGCTTTGCACACGACGCTTTCCTTAGACTTGTGCAATCCGGTCAAGAAACGCAAGGTCGGTGAGCCCGGTTCAACGAGAATGAGCGATGTCAAGACAACCCGGCCCGTCTGGAAGCCCGCCGGAAGAGTGCACACCGGCGAGCAGCCGTTCAAATATCCTTTGACGAGAGAATTTGTCGAGCCCGACTGGCGCCGATTGCCCGGCTATAAAGACGTCACCACCGCGGAATGGGAAACGGCTCTATGGCAACGCCGCCACACGGTAAAGAACCTGAAAGAATTGCAACTTGTTTTCGGCCCGCTGCTGCCGTTGAGCCTGCTCGAAAGCATGGAGCGCGACACCCGAGAGCGCGCCACCATGTCCATCCTGCTCCCTCCACAGATGCTCAATACCATGGACGAGAAAGACTTGTGGAATGATCCCGTCCGCCGATACATGCTTCCTGCGTTTGACGATCGCAATCCCGATTGGCCGAGCCATCCCAAATCCAGCCGCGACAGCTTGCACGAATCCGACATGTGGGCTGTCGAAGGGCTGACGCATCGCTATCCAACGAAAGTCCTGGCGGAAATGCTTTCTACCTGTCCGCAATACTGCGGCCACTGCACACGCATGGACCTCGTCGGCAACGACGTGCCGCAAGTCGTCAAGCTGCGCTTCCAGCTCCCGCAGAAAGACCGCTACGAACAGATGCTCGACTATCTGCGCAAGACGCCTTCCGTTCGCGACGTGGTCGTTTCCGGCGGCGACATTGCCAATATGCCCATCGCGCAGCTCGAACCGTTCGTCTCCGCTCTCCTGGATATCCCGACGATCAAGGACATTCGCCTAGCCGCCAAAGGGCTGATGGGCATTCCGCAACACTTCCTGCAGGACGAAGTTCTGAAGGGATTCGAACGCCTGGCGAAAAAAGCGCGCGAACGCGATGTAGATTTGGCGCTGCACACGCACGTGAACAACGCGCGCCAGATTACGCCGCTGGTGGCAAAAGCGGCAAAGAGAATTTTAGAACTTGGCTTCCGCGACGTTCGCAACCAGGGCGTGCTGCTGCGCGGCGTAAACACCAACGCCAAAGATTTGCTCGAACTCTGCTTCACGCTGCTCGATCGCGCCAAAATCATGCCGTACTACTTCTACATGTGCGACATGATTCCCAATTCCGAGCACTGGCGCTTGTCCATCCAGGAAGCCCAGCAATTGCAGCACGACATCATGGGGTACTTGCCCGGCTTTGCCACACCACGGGTGATTTGCGATGTGCCCTTTGTCGGCAAGCGTTGGGTTCATCAAGTGAAAGACTACGACCGCGAAAAAGGCATCTCCTACTGGACCAAGAATTATCGTACCGGCATTGAGGCCGACGATCCGCAAGCGTTCGAGCGCCTCTACGAGTATTACGACCCCGTTTACACCCTGCCCGCCACGGGTCAGGAATGGTGGCGCCGCCAAGCCCCCGTCTTCGCCCAACCTTAGTATCGCCGGGAGGAGACATGGCCACGGCGGATCCGGCCTCGGTGCGGGCCAAAGGTTCGGGTGGGTTGTCGACCGTTGCGTGCTCCAGCGACTTCGACTCACGGCTTGTGGCTGCGGGGGAACGCTCGCGAACTTGTTGGCCGCTTTTGTTTTTTGGATGGCATTAAGAAGCGCGAGAAGTGCATCGGTTGGAGTGCGCCTTTTTCTGCTGACGAATCTTCCGTTCAACCTCTTCGATGGCACCGGCTATTTCTTCTTTTCCGGCGTCACCGATTTTGGCGACTGGGCAGCGGTCGTTAGGGGCCGGCCCGCGCATTGGTTGTGGCGGGGGCTCCTGGTTGCCGCGGGAGCGGAGGCCTATTGCTGGGCCGTCGTAGCCGTGGGCAGCGGGCTGGTGCGGTACGTCGGAGTCCCCAGGAACGAGACGCACCGGTTAGGGAAACTCACGTTCCTTCCTAATTTCACTTGGGTTTCCTTGCGAGCGTCGGTGAGGCATGAATCCGATGGGAATCCGATGGCTCTGGCAGTCCGCGTTGCCGGCGACGGGGGGCGGGCACTCCGGGCTTCTCTGGCTGACGTACTACATTCCGAGGGGAGCGGCATTATGCTCGGCCGCTAGGTCCAGCGGGATAGCTGGTGGTGTTGTTGGGACACGCGATGGCCTGTCAAGATTGTCCGATAAACCGGCCAACCCGAGGGACGACGCTGCTACTGTTCAATTCTTCCCAATTCGCTCGGGAACCGATGTTTGCTTTCATCCAGCTCGAGCCGATTCTTAAGAACCAGTTTTGCCTCTTCGGCGGCAGCGCGTAATTCGGGATGCCTGCCTATGCTGCTTGAATGCAAAACGCCGTCAGCCAGGCGCCACAGGCAGTTCTCCAATTCCGTGATCCGCTTGACGACCTCCGGCGCGGAGGTCTGCGCCTTGACGTAGGTATCGAGCGCGACTTCGCCCTCGATTTTCTCGATCGGTTCGGTAACCGTGGTTTCGCCGTCGTTTACGGGATGGACGACCTGAGGAACGACGCCCGCAAGCGGATTGGGGTTTGCCATGAGCGCATTATACTTCAAGAAAGAACCGGGCCAGAATGGCAGCTGGCCTGCCATCTCCAGGCAGTCATTTCCCGGTTTTGGCTCCTGGCTCAGTTCGCCGGAACATGCCGTACTTTCGTCGCGAGCGAGCCGGGCCCCGGTTCGGGCACTGGTTTCGGCATTTCCGAGTTTGCAAAGCGCGGCACCATCTGGTCCGCCATGGCGATCGCATAAACCGCCGACGCAATTTCGACTGCGGCTTCTCGCACGTCCTCTTCATAGATCCGCTCGTAAGTGTCGAGGTTGGTGTGATGGGTGAACGATCCATAGTCAAACGCGTCCTGCGCCAATCCGATTCCCGGCAAGCCCGCGTTGTTGAACGACGTGCTGTCGGTCCCGCCGGTTCTGCGGCTGTCGGTCAAGACAGCCCCCATGAAGCCCCAATCCGCGAACGACATCAGCGCCTCGCGCACCATCTCCGCCGCGCCTGCCGGCCCAAACACGCTCGCGCCCCTGGGCTTTCCCGTGCCCGAATCAATGTTGAAGTACGCGTCCAGCTTCGCGTATTCCGGTTTCTGGTTTTCAAAACTTCCAAAATGCTGCTCTACGTAAGCGAGCGAACCGAGCAAGCCTTCTTCCTCGCCGCTCCAAAGCGCAATACGAATCGTGCGCCGCGGCTTCACGTGGAGGGAGGCGAGAATCCGCGCCGCCTCCAGCATCATCGACGAACCTGTGCCATTGTCGGTCGCGCCGGTCGCGTCATGCCACGAGTCGTAATGGCCGCCGAGTATCACGATCTCATCCCTTTTGTCGGTGCCGGGAATTTCTCCGATCGCGTTATAGGCCGTCGTCCCTTCCGGATACTCTTTGTTTTGAATGCTGATCATTAGCGTCACCGGCGTGCCGTCGGCCATGATGCGCGTAACGCGTCCGTAATCTTCATTGCGCATCACCAGCGTCGGCACCGCTCGTGTCCAGTCATACGTTCCGTTCTGCTGCGCGATGATGATGCCGTGCGCGCGGCCAGCATCATTCACACGGACCAGCGCGCCGTTATCGACCAAGAATTGATCCACTTGCCTGGAAACTTCCTGCCGGGTCAACTGTCCCTCCGGCAGTTTCGGCTGCTCGGGAAAGCGAAAGGGCTTGGCGTGGGGACCGAATCGTGACTTCCATTCGTCCTCGGACCGCCGCATCGGCGCTGGATTCATCTCTTCCGGCACTTCCACGTGCTTTCCCACAAACACAATCGCGCCGTGCATTTTGTCTTTCACGGAATTCAAATAGGCATCGAGCTCCGCTTGCGTCGGCTGCTTGGGCTCTTCAGCTTTCTCCGCCGTTGCCATCGGCGGCGCAGCCCACTTCGGCTCCGGCGGAGGTGGCGGGCCTGCGAAAAAGTTGAACCCGCCCGCTCTCTGTGGCGCCAGCCCCGGCGGATCGAGCAACACGACTTTCGCGGTCACGACGCCCTTGGTGCTCGGCGTCCAGGCGAGCGGCTTGACCATCAGTTGTCCATGAAACGGCACGACCGCCTCGGCGACCAATTCCATGTTTTCCCAGCCGGGCACCGGGGTCGCGGCGCTCGGCGGCTGAAAGGTCCACGGCTCGAGGTGCGTGTTCACGAGTCCCCAGGAAGCCATGGTCTTCACGGCCCAATCGTCTGCCGCCTTCAGATTGGGTGAACCCGTCAAGCGCGGCCCGTACACGTCCGCCAGTTCGTGAATGATCCACATGATCTTGGAGTGGTTCGTCTCTTCCGCGCGAATCTGGGCATAAACTTCGGTAACGCCCGGAGCCTGCGCGGTCACCGGCAGCGCCGCCAATACCAAGCAAGAAAGAAAAAATGCGCTGAATCTAGCCACGTTTCCTCCCTCAGGACTCCTACTTGCCCACCATCAATATGGAGAACGAACCTTCGATCATCGGACCGCGCGCCGGGCGCCCTGCCGGTCCGGGGGAAGCGTCGGGCGGAGGCGGACCGAATTCGGCCGCCATGGTTAACAGGTGATTTGTCTTGGTGTCGAGCGCCAGCGTCTTCGCGCCAGCCATCGTCGGAAGCGTCTGCTCTACCGTGAAGCTCGTGGGACTATTTTCCTTGATGAACGTCATCGTGCCGGCATATTCCGCACTGATGGCTTCCATCGTGGCGGGATTGAACGCCACCGTATCCACGCCCATGCCGGTCGGAAGCGTGGCAATAATGTTGCCGTTGTCGGCGTTCACCATCACGGCTACAGGCGAAGGCTGGCGGTAGTAAGCAAAAAGGATGTGATTCTTCGCGTCAAACGCCAGCCCGCTTCCGCCGGTGCCCTTCGAGCTCATGTCGTAGTGCGCCGTAACCGTCAAGTTCTTCGTGTCCAGCACCGCGATCGTGGCCTTGTCGGCGATGTTGACGTAGATCGTGCCTTTGCCGTCGCTTACCGCTTGTTCGGGCGCGCCCCCCAAGTCCAGCGTCTTCACCACGGTGCCCTCCGCGGCGTCAATCACCGTGGCATGCGGTGGCTGGTGACTCAAGACCCATATACGTGCGTTGTAGGGATCGCACAGGATCCCATCAGGGCGGCCGCCCACGTCAATCGTCTTGATGACCTTCAACGTGGTTGCGTCCCACATAGTGATAGGCTTGGTGGTGGAAAATCCATGGTGCGACTTGGGATCGACCGTAGCGCCCCCGGCGCGGACATCCGGAATCGTGCCGGCCGGTTCCAGAGTATCCAAGTCGAAGACCGTCAGTCGCCCAGCCGGGCCACCGCGCGGGACATACAGACGGCGCGCTTCCGAGTCGGCGAAAATGTAGTCATAACCGCCTTCGCCGGCGGCCTTGGCCGTCTTCAGTACCTTGTGAAGACCTCCACTTGGGGCGTTTTGGGCTGAGCCCATAAACGCAGTCATTGTCATCCCTGCTGTAAGCGCAACCGCCAGCCGAATTTGATTCATAAGGCGTCCCCTCATAACCTCTCTGCTCCCCCTAAACATCTTGCTGATTGCTGCGGAATGTTCACTGGGCGCCAAGCCGCGCCCGAATATATACCAAATTCAAGCCATATCCGTCCTCTCTGCCGAAGCGATGCCACCTGCCCCCTAAACCGGGGACTCCGATTACATCGAACGGAATTACCTATTCCGCATCTACACGCGAACCTACGCTGCTGCGATGGAAAGTCTCAGGAGGAAAAGAATTGCGGGGAGTCGAGGCATTTACTGTTTACGTTGGCGAGCTGGAAGAAAATTGGATGGGAACGCCCGCTCATTGCGGATGAAGGTCCGCGGTCATCGGCTGGATTTGCCTAAGAAACGAGTGAAACGTGTAACCTGATGGTTCCAGCCTTTCCTGCCAATCTGATTCGCACGCTCATTGCAAAACGGCGCCGATAATCGCGTTGACACTGGACAAAGGCTACTCTAGAATTAACGTTTGTCTCTATAGGGAAAGGTGTGACTGAGTGCGATGAGGACGTATGTAGCCAAGGGAGCCGAGGCGGAAGCCCTGAAAACGGGCGCGAATTGGTACGTCGTGGACGCCACAAACGCCGTGCTGGGGCGGCTGGCCACGAGAGTGGCGCGGATTTTGATCGGCAAGGATAAGCCGACTTTTACCCCGTATCTCGATTCCGGCGACCATGTGGTCGTGATCAACGCGGATAAAATCCGGCTGACGGGGAACAAGATAGAGCAGAAGGTTTATCACACGCACAGCGGATACCCCGGCGGACTGAAAACCGTGCCGGTAAAGCGCGTGCGCGAGAGCCGGCCCGAATGGGTGGTGCGTGAGGCAATTCTCGGGATGCTCCCGAAGAATAAGCTGCAGGCGCGTCGGGCGAAGAAATTGCGCGTGTACCGCGATGCCACGGGCTTGGCGCGGCACGCCGGGCAAAAGCCGCAGGCGGTTGCCCTGTAGCTGTAAACGAGATTCGTTGTTTTTCCGCACATTGCTGTTCCTATCTACGTTGGTCCGATGCAGGCCTTCGCTGGGAATCAGCTAGGCGTGGAGCACGCCGAAGAGTGGGGTGTCTGGAGCCAGCCGCTAGGTCAGGTGCCGGTTTAGCGGCGCCACCTGCCTGAAGCATCCAGCAGGCCGGGCCACGTTTTTTGAGAGTCAGGAGGAACGTTGAGTACAGCAGGTACGCCCCTCGCGGGCACGCAAACATGGTTTCTGGGAACAGGGCGGCGCAAGGAGGCCATTGCACGCGTGTTCCTTCGCGCGGGTTCGGGGAAGTTCACCGTCAACGACCGTTCCGTGGAGCAATATTTTCCGAATCATGCTTGGAAGCATGAAGCGACCGAGCCGCTGAAGTTCACTAACCTGGCCGACCAGGTGGACGTGTTGGTAACCGCAGGTGGCGGCGGCGTGGGCGGGCAAGCTGGCGCTGTGCGCATGGGGTTGTCGCGGGCGATTGCGCGATTCAATCCAGAGCTGCGCGCGTCCCTGCGGAAGAACGGATTTTTGACGCGCGATTCCCGAATGAAGGAACGCAAGAAGTACGGGCAAAAAGGCGCAAGAAAGAGATTCCAGTTCACCAAGCGTTAAACGGTGACTGGTGATCGGTGACGGGCGAAGAACCAGGCCCGGTCACGAACAAGTTCCAGGGCGACGACGCGAGTCATCTCCCTGAGATCATGGCCGGCAAGCTGCCGGCAAGAGGCTGTTGCGAATGCGGTGCTGGAGGGGCGGTGTAAAGCCGCCGCGACAACGCCGGAGCGAAAAGCAGCTATCCCATTAGGAGGGAACTTGGCAGTAGAAATTACGATGAAAGAACTGCTGGAGGCCGGAGTTCACTTCGGTCACCAGACGCGCCGCTGGAATCCGAAAATGAAGGAATATATTTTCGGGGAACGCAACGGCATCCACATTATCGACCTTCAGAAAACCCTTAAAATGTTTCGCGAAGCCAGTCGCTTCGTGAGTGATATTTCCGCACAAGGCAGAAACATTTTATTTGTGGGCACAAAGCGCCAGGCGCAGGAAGCTGTCGCCGAAGAGGCGAAGCGCTGCGGCGCGTTTTACGTGAACCACCGCTGGCTAGGCGGGACGCTGACCAACTGGGCCACGCTGCAGAAATCCATCAAGCGCCTCAAGCTGCTGAAAGCCATGACCGAAGACGGGCGCATGGAGCAGCTCTCGAAGAAAGAACGCGCGAGGCTGGACCGCGAGATGAAGCATCTCCATCAGAATTTGGAAGGCATCGAGAACATGACGCAGTTGCCGGACGCCATGTTCGTCATCGACTCGAACGCCGAGGAAATTGCGGTGAAGGAAGCGCGCCGCATGGGCGTTCCGGTGGTTTCCGTGGTGGACACGAATTGCGACCCGGACGTGGTGGACTGGATCATTCCCGGAAATGACGACGCGCTGCGCGCCATCCGGCTCTTCACCGCAAAAATCGCGGATTCCGTGGCGGAAGGGCGCAACGCCTACCGGCAATCGCAGGTGGCGGAGCAGAAGTCCGCGGAAGATCAGGCGTTGGTCGAGGGTGTCGAGTACGTGGACACCAGCGCCTACGAACAGTACGAAAAGCAGGAAGGCGACTACGTGGAGGGCGCGGAAGCACAGGTGGAAGGCGCGGAAACCACGGTGCCTCCGGACGAAGAAGAGCGTTAAAGCACTGCGTGGGTGGGAAATTTGGAGTGGCCCGCCCCGAGCGGCTCGGGGCGGGCCGTTCTGCAAGAAGCGGACGCAAGAAGACTTTAAAGAGCAAGGGAAAGAAGAATGAGTACACAACAATCTGCCGTGCAAATTCCGGCCCAACTCGTCAAGGAATTGCGGGAACGGACCAACGCGGGCTTCAGTGATTGCCGCGCCGCGCTCGTCGAAGCCAATG
>WNGM01019685.1_pt1 | contig 10251 bp, 22 predicted proteins | sample 5400571 | NCBI WGS metagenome assembly WNGM01 (sample SAMN13153378, study PRJNA577476) | soil metagenome | isolation source: 100 cm soil or saprolite under Garry oak tree replicate 2 | place: USA:California | collected 2016-06-15 | reverse complement strand
TGGAAACGAGGCGACAGAGGAGAGCAAGCTTTTGAAAGAGCAGGTCAGGGCCTTGCTTGCAGCGATGAAAAGGCGCGGCATGGCTATCGAACTTCCAGCGTCTTCTACCGACCGGGTAACGGCTCTAGAGAAAGAGGTGGAGCAAATCCAGGCTGATCTAGAGGTGTTACTGGATAGAAAGGAAGGAACCAATGAGCCTGACCACTGACCACGAGGGCGTGTCCCGCTGCGACCTGTGCGACGGTCTCCACCGCTGCTATCCGGTGCTCAAGTGCCTGATCGTGGCGGGAGGCGTCGAGATTGTACGGGTGAGAGTGTGTATATGGTGCAGATACCGAGAGATGTAGGAGGCTACGCATGATTTATGTTGACGAACTTTTTGAGATGGTGCCGCGTACCGCGCAAGCTCGCAAGTTCGGCAATCGCTGGTGCCATCTCACATGTGAAGGGGATTTAGAAGAGTTGCACCAATTCGCGGCAAAACTTGGAATGAGGCGCTCTTGGTTTCAGCCACATGCAACCTTGCCACATTATGACTTGACTCCATCAAAGCGGGCTCTTGCCGTAAAACTGGGAGCCAAGGAAATCACGATGGCTGAGAAACTGCAAAAGGCGAGAGAGACCTATGCAAAGCGACAAATGTAGGCAACAATTGTTCATGTGTAACTAGAAAGGGACAATGAGGTGGCTCAAGTGAGGTGGGTACTATTCAAGTTCTTAATGTGGCTGAACCGTGGTGAACGGCGCGGCTATGAGGAAGGCTACTGGCGCGGCTGGTGCAACGCGCTCTATAGCCTCGACCACGACACAGCAACTTCCAGGGCTACGCTTTTCAGTGGCGGTCCATCGGCAGCTACAGAAGGGCGCGGGCGTGGATACCGCTGTTTCACGTGCGATACCGAAGTTGCCCCGACCACAATAGGAGGTGAGAGGATGCAGCAGGATCTAGAGCAACGGTTGAGAGATTTGGAAGCCATAGCAGAGCAATATTATCCCGAACAAGTGCAAGAATTGGCACGGCGACTGCATGAGGAGACAGATGTAGTCGAAGCCAAAATTGACCATCTGGTAAGAACGCGCAATCAGAGCAAATTTGTTATTCTTGATATGGTGCTCAGTTATCATCGGATGGCTGATAGGTGGTAGGAGGTGTCGTCGTGGGCCTGCTAATCGCGCTCTTTGTGTTCCTCGCGGTGCAAGGGGCCATGCTGGACCTGTCCTTTCTCATCCTTGCCGTGTTCGTCGCTGCTGGCTTCATCCTCCAGGCCAGGCAGAAGAGGCGGGGGCGACGGGTGCAGCGTGAGGCTGATGAGGTACTGAGAACATGTCAGTTTTGATCGAGCCGAATGAGGGCAGACGGGCGACCTGAACGCCAGCGGTTTCGCAGCGGTAACAGGGATGGGGGTTCAACTCCCTCACTGCCCATTGAGAAAAACGAGAGAGCGGCGTTGGAGCGCCAGCGGAAACGTGACATTTAGAATAATTCCAGTTGAATGGGTTTATCTACTGCTACTACCTTGCTCGGGCTATCTGGTAATCTGCCCTCTATTAGTGAGACCATTTGATCATTATACATTTGAACTAGACTTACGAATGGTTCTATAATGACCTGCTTCTGTTCAGAAACAACACTAATCCAGATATCCCCAAAGGAAAGGTGCTTTTGAGTAACAGCCATGGTTGTTGCAGTTACTTGTCCAATATCCCCACGGAAACGAATAGACTTTTCACCTCCTCGAATCACGCCCCGGAAATCAGGTGAATCGCTAAAATATAGCTCTCCATCATAATGAGCATGAAACCAATTCCAGTAAAGTTCCCCAATTCTCGGATGGTCTCCTCTATGCCCCCATCCTGGGAAATCACTACGCGCAGGAGCTTTTGTGATATCAACAGATACCGTAGTATAGTGTGATGTATTGATAAACCAACTTGCAATAGTTCCTACAGCTTCGTTTACATTGCGAAATCCCCCTATAGCAGTCGGACCCCAATTGATGATATCCAGTGAGAGGATATCATCTTCAGACGTTATCAACTTATGCGTGATTGGAAGATCACCAGACAATATTTTTGCTGAATTGCATACGCCACATCTCCCACTTTTGCAAATGGGGCAAGGACAAAGTGTTTTCCGCATATTTTCCCTATTCCTTCTTACTTGCTATACTATACCGATAAGCGCGTGAGGTGCTAATTTTTAGGCAAAAATTAGCACAAGTTTCTCTCTGTTAGTTTCTTTCCAGTAAGTTTTTTTGTAAGGAGTTTCTTTCTATAGTACGATGTCTAAAGTTTAGACCCCGATGTATGAAGTTTAAGCTGCGATGTCTAAAGTTTAGACATCCTGGAGGTATGAATTTTAGACATCGCTTTCTTGGCGTAGTTTCAGCTTATAAAATTTCTTAATTCTAGCCTTATCCCTATCGATAGTTTTACAGAGTAGAAAGCCGTGATCTATCGCCTTTTCCAGTCCCGCGATAACCGATTGCTTAGTAAGTCCAGTTCCATTGTCGAGCCCGTTCCTACCATGCATAAATTCCTCAAAAGTAATGCGCTTCCATTGGTCAAATTCTTGGAAGCCCCAGGTATGACGCATCACATAGAGAATGACTTTCAATTCAGCGATGCTATCAATCTTGTGTAACTCTTGGATGAGTTCATGAGGCATCTTGGTAAATCCGACTTGGTATACATCAGGATGCCAGAAGCCAGGGAAAACCTCTTCAACGTTGTCATTTTCCATTTGCGTGCTATACTTAATATTGTCCTATCTAGGGTACACGCGCATGCTATCTATGAGCTGGAACCTTGTATATATCGCGCGCGCGTGTACCGGGCCTATGCCACTTCATCCGTTCGTTTCCTCTCAGCTAGCCTCTCATTCAATGTCTTACATCTCCTGTAGGCTCCCTGCTTCTGAGGATAGACTTTGCCGTCATATGGCACTTTATCGTTGTAGTGAGTTGGAGCTGATGGACACCAAAAAATCCGAAATCCACCTGCGACGGGGAACACTTTATACTCCATATCTGGGGCCTCCTTCTTAGTTATTTGAGTCAACCAATCTGCAACCAATTTTTGAAACTCGCTAAATATTGGTAGAATAAGTGTTGACTTTTCGTTACCTGTGTGTTATTATTAAAGAGTCGAGAGACACAAAAACAAAGTTCGAAAGAAGGTTCCAGCAAATGAAAAAAACACAGAAACAAGTCACCGTCCTAGCAGTCTACAAGTTCCGCAAAGTCGCAAGAATTTGCTTCAGCGTTCTAAGTTCAAATGGCAGCGATAAGTACCACACCTGCTTTCAAGGCAATGGCCGCGAGTCCTGCGATTGCCCATCCACTAGCAAGAAGGGTTGCTACCATCGAGATGGTCTCCGTCCACAAGCACAAGCCTATTTCGAGAGCCAGAAGCAGGATAGGGCCGCTTTCGTAGCCACCTTCGACCCCTGCCTAGTCGCATGAGCATGGAATGGATACGTCAGAGCTGGCTGGATACGCTGGCTTTGACAGCTGATTGGATGAGAACGGAAGGAAAAGAATTCATGATGGATACAATGTTACTGGCGTTCCACAACGTTGATGATCTGAGTGAGATTGTACGGCTTGGAAATGTCATGATCGGCAATGCGCCTGATGACGACAACCCCAATTACACCGTTAGCAGGATACTACATTTCCAGGTCATCCCTCAGAACGGGAAGTTTGACGTAGTGTTTCTGGTCGAAGTACGGTACCAGATGGAAGTGCCCGATTGGGTGAAGCAGGAGAATTAGACATGTATTGTTCCCAAAGTTTCCTCGGTGGCCGTCCCACCGAAACACCCTACGAATTGCAACCCTGCCAGGCAGACGGGGTAACTGGGCAAGAGGGCCTGCAGGTCGGGGACACGGTGCGCATCACAGCCGCCGTGTGCAAGGGCCTCGTCGGGGAGCTCAAGACCATCGACTTTGAAGAGCCTGATGAGAATTTCTACGGTGTGCGCATCGATGAGATAGAGGGCTGGATATTCTTCAGGGCTGATGAGATCGAGCGCGTTGAGAATGTTGATAGAGAGCAGTTGCCGTTTTAGGCAGGAGGGAATTGAGATGAAGACCTTATACAGTTTTCAGGAAGAGGGCTGGAGAATTGAAAGACGAGGTGACAATGTATATCAATGTCCAGAATGGCAATAAAACCATCGGCATTGCTGAGAATGAATATGAGAGCATGGAAGCCCTGATGGATGACCTCGGCATTGATGATGTTGATGAAGTTTGGGAAATATTGGAGTAACAAAGTGACGTGTGTGCAATGTGGTGAGGAGGTCGGTGATCCGCACTACCACATAGATGACGAGAGGCAACGGTACCCTCTCCATCGGTGGTGCTTGAAAGTAGTAGACTTGCGCCTGATGCTGTTGGAGGCACAGGCGCAGGGTGAGATAGATCAAATAGCAGAAAGTGAGATTTAGAAATGGCAATCATAATAAAAAAGGCTGTAAAGTTTGGGGCTAAGTTGAGATTAGCTCTCTATGGGCCATCAGGGAGTGGTAAGACGTACACCGCTCTCAGCATTGCGCGTGAGATGGCCGGGGACAAGCGGGTGTGTGTGATCGACACAGAGCGGGGAAGCGCAAGCAAATATGCGGATGAGTTTGATTTTGATGTAATCGAATTGGATAGCTTCCATCCGAATAGCTATATTGAGGCAATCAAGGCAGTCGTTCAAACCGGGGAATATAGCGTGCTGGTGATTGATAGCGCCTCTCACGAGTGGGAAGGTTCCAAAGGGGCTCTAGAGCTTGCGGGCCGAGATTTCACCAATTGGGCTAATGTCACCCCACTACACAATAAATTCATTGATGCTATGCTCATCGCCGATATCCATGTCATCGCTACCATGCGAGCCAAAGAAGAGCATGTCATGGAGCAAAAAGAGGTTGCGGGGAAGCTGAAGAATGTCGTCTCGAAAAAAGGCATGGAACCGGTGCAGCGTAAGGGGATGCAATACGAATTTGATATAGTAGGCGCTCTCGATATGGAAAATAGCCTGACCATTGAGAAAACCCGCTGTTCAAGGATTAAGGGAATGATTGTTGAGCCTGGACATGAGGTTGAGATTGTAACCATCGTTCAGGCATGGTTAGACGGTGTAGCCAGGGTACCGACTGCTGAGGAAATCTATGAGCGTGGCGTCACAAAAGGCACCTGGACAAAGCAGACATTCTTTGCCTCAGCGTCTGCTATCCTGGATACACCTGTTCACAAGGAGAATGTCAAGACGTTGGATGCAGGCCAGTTGGCTAAGCTTAATCAGGCACATGGCCGGATAACGCTTCGAGATCATGGTGATGAAGGCAACGACAAGGACAGAGCAAGGCTCGAAGCTCGTATTCAGCATCTAGACGCCTTACACGTCAAGCTCGATGCGTTGATAGAGCGGGCAGAGTGAAAGCAAGTAGTTTAGGCCAGCAGCGTACTGGCAAGGAGAAGAGAATGATAGTTCTACAACAAGATGACCGCAAAACCGTTCTGATGCTTCCCGTCAACTATGATGGCCTGAGCATCAATGCCCTGGCTGTCGAAATGACACAGTACCATATTGAGGTGTCCAGAGTGACAAATCAGGGAGAAGGACAGAAGTTTGTGATGAGCCGTGAAGAGGCTCTAGCCTTTGCTCATGCCCTCCTCGATAATGAGCAAGAACGTAACAAGCAGGCTGATATCAAGGCGGCTAAGATAGCCGGTGAACTCGAAGAGGCTAAAAGGTTGCTAGACAAGTTCTACCATGGTGAAGCTGAGTTGAGGCATGAGGAACGAACAAATCAGTCTACCGACTGGTACTCCATCTGGATAGAGGAAAAGCTTCATAAGTGCTGTATCATCCCTGGGCATGTTCTCGTGACTGTGAAGCAACTCTTGCACAGCGACGGTCACTATGAGCCAACTGAAGAAGAGCATGCTGAGTGGTACGCTTAGCATGACAGTCTCAGCCCGTCTTGCCCTTCTTCTTGCCGACCTGCACCGGTGACTCAGCCAGGATGTGCGGGACGGGAAAAGTATCGGGCCATAGGTGAGGTCGAGAAAGGATGAGATTGAATTGAATACCGTCGCTCTACAGATACTGCTGTTTGACGTGGGATGTGGCCTTGTTATTGGAGCAAGCTTGCATCTTATCATATGGACAACAACTCATCCTCATTTGCCGGATTACTTACTGTTCGCTTCTGAATTTGTTCTCTTTCGGAAGTTTTTCCTTGTCCCACTGAGTTGCATAGTGATCGGTCTGGCGTGTATCGTCATCTCATTTTTATTGACCGTTAACACTAGTCAATGAGAACTAATTGTGGGTATAACTGTACCAAAGGAGAAAGACATGCTTGATGATGCAACTATTGAAAAACTGGTCAATATGGAGTCAGTCACACAGTCCGATGACGTTTGGAAAGAGGCACCAGCGGCGGCAGTACTGCTTGCCCTAGAAGTACTTGTGCGACCACGGGACGCTACCCTTACCGCGATGGCGAAGAGCATTATCTTCCGTTATGGCAATTGGCGTAGCAAGGACCTGGAGATTATTCCCTCAGTCAGACAAGAAATGTATCAACGCAACTATGAGGGTGAGCCCTGGGAGGAATATTACCATGAAGATGGACATGAACTTAACACTTGAGCAAGCAGGCATCTACTATCGTGCTATCACCATGATTAACCACCAACTACGAGAAAACCGTTTTGATGGACATGCGTATAACAGGCGGGGTGCTTGCTATGAACAATTGGGCAACTATGAGTATGCCCTGGGAGACTTTTCATTGGCCATCGAATATGAGCCGTGGCCACATCATTATACGGATAGAGCCAGGCTTTACCTCGCAATGGGGGAATATGAAAAATGTATTGCTGACTGTGAGATGGCCAATGAAAGGGCAAGGGCTCTTTGTGAACGTCACGGTACCCCCTATCAGCCGTTCAGTGTCGCGCTCATGCTCAATGCAGAGGCTATGGGATACACAACGCAAGTGAACAAAGTGGGCATCATTGCCCCCGGGCTTTCTTCTTCGCAATCTGAGCAATCGGGCTCTGTGCGACCAATGTCAGCGCAAGCCTGATTGCATCGGAGTCGGTCGAGCAGCCGTAGCGCTCCTTGATGGCGTCGATGTCCAGGTGGCTCTGAGGTGAGGCATAGTAGGTACGACGGGTGTAGCGAGATTTCAACATTGCGGTAGACTTCCCTTCCAACTTCACAGATACACAAGAGAAGTATACCACAACGGAACAGGGTTAAGGAGATTTCAACATCATCTTCCCTGTGAAGCACCTCCGAGGAGGCTTCACGCAGTCTCAACAAGGGAACGTACCCCCTGTGGCTTGCGCAGGTCACTTCCTGACCTGGTCTTGTGAGCCTGCACTGGGGCGTTAGCCTTACCGTCTTACGGCTCTATGGATTTATTCTTTTTGCAGGAGGCAAAAATGGAAATGTGGCTCATCCCTGCCTCAAGACAAGGGGATGCGTCGTCTTCTTCCCTCTCAACGTGTACACAAGCTTTGAGGGCAGTATAGCACAGAAAGGACACATATGTTCAACCTCTTCATTCGGATTATCCAGACGGCTCTTGACGAATTGGAAGTAGAGCCATCAGAAGTTACAGACGTTGAGATAGAACCACACCCAGGGGAAAGCTACTGGCTCAATTTTGATAATGGCAGGTACTACGCTTGCGTCAATCAAGTCTATGGTGAACTTTCTGTATGGCTGGCAGGCAGTTATCCATTGCCTGAGCAGGTAGGATAACTATGGGCAAGCCAGGTGATCGCGTCAACTTCTGGACGCCACAAACAGGACTCACACCACAGCAGGGAGCCATCCACGCGCTGCACGAGACACAGGAGGGGATACCGTATGCTGAGATTATCCCCGATGCGCAGCCTGAGAGGCATGTGTACCTGTGCGAGCGTGCTGTGTGGGGGTACGAGTTGGTGGAGCAATAGCAGGGCGTGTTGTGGGTGGAAAGGTGTGACGTGATGGGGACCAGATGGGGCATTTTTGCTTGACAAATGTGTACCGTTGTGGCACAATAGAGTATGTAAATCCGAGTTTTCATACATCATTTTGGAGGGTGCCTTGAGCGAGAATATACCTGCTCTTGCGATAGATCGCAACGCTTTGATATCGCCTTTTGCCGGTGAACTATCCCCTAGTTCACGGCGTGTTTATGCCCATGATGCTGAAGTATTTGCCCATTGGCTCCAATTCCATCAAGTTACCCCCAAAACAATCACAGAAGAGACAATGAGTACCTATCGCGGCTATCTCCTCGAGCATTACCGGACAGCAACCGCAAAGCGCATGTTTTCCGTAGCTTGTCGATTGCTGGGCGTCCAGGTTGGGCGGAAGATACTCGAGTCTAACCCTGCTGCCAATGTTCGCGGTATCAAGGCAGAAGACGAAAGCCCACATATCGCACTGGATAAAGAGCAAGCAAAAACCCTGCTCAGGTCTATAGACACCTCCACGCTAAAAGGCAAACGGGATTATGCTCTAATCGCTACTCTGCTTTATACTGGCATCCGTCGCTTTGAATGTGCTGCTCTCACCATAGGGGATATGGGCATGGAACAAGGGCATCATACCTTGACGGTCCAGGCTGGAAAAGGGAAAAGACGCGATGTCGTGAAACTTCGCGTAGAAGCGTGGAGGACAATCACTGACTACCTGGAAGCAACGGAACGAACCAATAAGGGGAAACAGGCTCCGCTCTTCTGCCAGTTTCGTAGGGGCAATCATCCAATAGAAGCCCCTATCAGCAGTATGGTGATTTACCGTACTGTGCTTGAATACGCGAAGAAAGCAAAGATAGAAGCTAATTTAACACCACACGGTATGAGGGCGTCATTTGTCACGCTCTCGCTAGAAGGTGGTGCAAAGTTGGAGCAGGTGCAAGACGCTGCCAGGCATAAAGACCCGCGAACGACTGAACGCTATTGGAGGCGTCGAAATAGACTTGATGATAATGCCGTTGATTATATTCATTTATAGAGGGGAAAACATGCAAGTCATCTATCCAGCGGAAACGCTCGCACTCATCGCAAAGTACGATGAGTTGATAGACAAGATAAGAGAAGACTATCAACGGAGTTATCCAGATCCGCCGGAGAAATTGCGTGAAATGATTGGAGAGCAGCGCTATGCAGAAAAATTTCACGAGGCGCTGCATAAGAGACGGTACTTCATGCTGGAAGACCCCATCTATCAGATGTGTATTCAGACAAAGGCAAAGATTATCAGCATGAGCACATGCACGTATGTGTTTGACCCCAGTGACGACGTGAAATTTGGATGACACCACCTCGCACCTCGCGACCTTCCCGACTGGGGTGTGGTGGACACGGAAAGGATGAGATGATGGACTTACGAGAGTACATTTTGCAGCGATGTGAAGAACTGAGGAGACAGCGATTGAAACCAGCATTGCAAGAGCCAATTATCGTTGGTCTCATACGGCTCTTACCGCCAGTGGGAGGACCATTCCCGAAACGGGAGAAATGGCTCAAGGCGATGGATGCGACACTAGCTATGCTGTATCCTGAGAAATAGATGTTATGCAGATGTTAAGGATGATATACCTCATATCATCAGTATACGCATACCACGCACAACTGTCTACCTCGTGCAGTTGCACCACTCGACAGCCAATACGCAATTGCATCGACTGTACCGTATCTCTGCCTTGTCAGACCGTGGTGCAAACGGCTCGGTGTCCATCGGATCAGTGGCATTGCTGTTGAGCCACTTGTCGTCATCTTCGAACCACGAGCGCGCTTCCTGACCATCATATTGCACGGACGGCACTCGAATCGGAAGCGGCCTTGTGAGTCCGGTGAACCTGAAGAAATCAACCTTCTTAAATCTGTGCCGAACACTGCAAACAGCGTGCATCATTGCACTTCCCAGGTCAAATCCACCCGGTGTATATAGCCTTTCGGTTCATGGACACCCGGTAAATATTCATCTAATTTCTTGCAGCGTTCACACCTAATCCAGTCGCCACCAAGCGTATAACCGTCGAATTTCCAGAGATGCCCTATTTTGAAGCAAAGATGTTTATTTTTCAGGTATCCCATTAGCTTCATTGCCCCAGCGGTATCCCCTGGCCCACTGCTGCCATAGGCATGGACACATCCGGTATCGTGATCGTCTTGAATTGCGTCTGTGCTGGCGGCGTCCCTGGCACGGAATTAGCCCCAGGTGGCACAACGGAAGGCATGAC
>WNGM01008879.1_pt1 | contig 10254 bp, 10 predicted proteins | sample 5400571 | NCBI WGS metagenome assembly WNGM01 (sample SAMN13153378, study PRJNA577476) | soil metagenome | isolation source: 100 cm soil or saprolite under Garry oak tree replicate 2 | place: USA:California | collected 2016-06-15 | reverse complement strand
TTCGACGCCTGTTACGCGCCCTCGACGCTGGGCTCGTTCCTGCGCGAGTTCAGCTTTGGTCACGTCCGTCAACTCGACGCGGTCGCATCCAGGTTCCTGCTCGGTCTGGCTGCGCGCACGCCGCTGGCTACTGGCCTCGACGGGCCGGTGCTGCTCGACGTGGACGACACCATCGTGCCGGTTCACGGCCACGCCAAACAGGGTGCCGGGTTCGGCTATACGAAGGTGCGCGGGCTCAACGCTCTGATCGCAACCCTCACGACCGGGCAGAGGGCTCCGGTGATCGTGGCCCAACGTCTGCGCAAAGGATCGTGCGGCTCACCACGCGGCGCGGCTCGGATCGTCGCCGACGCACTGGCCACCGTGCGTCGAGGTCACCGCACCGGCATCGCCGAGGCCGCACCGGCTCAGGGCACGGTGCTGCTGCGCGCGGACTCGGCCTACTACGGGCACGCCGTGGTCAACGCCGCAGCCCGGGCCGGCGCTGCGGTGTCGATCACCGTGCGCCAGGACAAGCGGGTTAAGGCCGCGATCGCGGCCATCGACGAACATGCGTGGCAGACGATCGAGTACACCGATGCCGTCTTCGACCAGGACAGCGGCCGCTGGATCTCCCGTGCCCAGGTCGCCGAGATCGAGTTCACCGCGTTCATCTCGAAGCCGAAAGCAGACCAGAGGGCCGGGCGCCTCGTCGTGCGTCGCATCCCCGAGCTGAACCCGAAAGCCGGCAACGGACAGTCGACGCTGTTCGATACGTGGCGCTTCCACGCCTTCTTCACCACCAGCGACCCCGACGCGATGGACACGGTGGCAGCGGACAAGACCCACCGCGGCCACGCAATCATCGAACAGGTCCACGCCGACCTGAAGAACTCCGCCCTGGCACACCTACCCAGCGGCAAGTTCACCGCGAACGCGGCCTGGCTGGTACTGGCCTGCATGGCCTTCAACCTCACCCGCGCCGCCGCCACCCTCACCGGCCCGAAGCTAGCCAAGGCGACCACCGCGACCATCCGCCGCACCCTGATCCACATCCCGGCCCGGATCGCCACCTCAGTGCGACGGCGCACCCTGCACCTACCCACCGCCTGGCCCTGGCAGCACGCCTGGACCGAGCTGTTCAACCAGACCTGCGGACCTCCGGACCGCACCACCGCCTGACAACCAGCCGAACACGGCGCAACCCCGAGGACCAGGAACGCCGGGCCGACCGGCGACACAACCACGTCCGGACCCAGACACCCCTCAGCAAGATCAACTATGCGTCGAGTTGATCAACTAGCAGGTCGGTCGGTGGATCGAGGCTTAGGAGCACCTTCACCGCCTGACCCGATCGCCACCTCGACCACACCTCATCGACCTCAGCCGGCGTCAGCTTGAACGCCTTGCCCACCACCCACCACTCCCCTTTCGCCGAACGCGAATCAGGAAGTGTTGCGCTGACCTATCGAGACCGGCGGCATATCCGGACGTTCGGGCCGAGCAGGACTGTGGATAGTCGAAGCTGGGGTGGCAAAGGCTCGCTGATGCCAGCACCGGTTCCATCAGAGGTCGGCGCAGCCGGGCCGGGTCGCGCGCTCGTGCCGATTGACCAGATGCGGGGTGGAGAGGACTCTGGCGGCAGAGTCGGCGGTAGCCCCACCCGTCGCGCGTCGCCCGGGTGTTCCGGGGCCGTGCTGCCGACACGGGGGAGAGAATCATGAAACGACAGGTGTGCCTGGTGGCCTTGATGGCCGCGGCCGGGCTCGTCGGTTGGGCTGTACCTGCATCGGCGGCTCCGGGCCACACCGTGACGATGACCGAGCATCAGCACGGCACCTTCGTCGAGCCCGAATTCAGCGCGAACCCCTGCACCGGAGACCCGCTGATGACGCCGGCCTCGCCGGGCAATCCGTCGGTGCCAGGTGTGCTGTTCACCGGCAATGCCGTTGAGCACGTCACCTATTTCCCGGATGGCGACGAGGTGTGGGCGACCTTTACCGAGACCGGCTCGGTCGCTGCCGTCGGTGCCTCTGGCACAACCTACGAAGGCCGCGCGACCGCGTGGGGAAACTTCAACGTCAACGAGCGCAATTCGAACAACACATTCACGCTGAGCTTCCGGGTCCAGGGGTCGGATGGCTCATCGTTCTACGGCCACGAGACCATGCACATCACCTACAACGGCAACGGCGTTATCACGGTCAACTTCGACAATTTCAGCCTGACATGCTGATCGACAGTTGAGCCGTCCGCCCGGGGTCAAGCCACGCCGATCTTCGTTCTGTGTTCCCGCCCAGCGCCGCAGACCGATCACCCTTCTGTTCGCTCGCCCACTGGACCCGCACCAACGCTCCGGCGCACCGATCGACGGGTCGGGTCGCGTGTGGTCGCCCCCGATGGCTGGTCAGGGATCGTCTTGCGGGCTGAGGTCGAGCGGCCCTCGCCCGGTGAGAGGTCGGCCCCTACGGTGCTGTCCATGAGCGTGATGCTGACCGTCGGCGGGCCAGTCGGCGTGGCCGGCTCAAGTCGGCGCGCGGCCGCGGGGTTGCTGCTGCTGGCGTGGACCGTGGCGGCCGCGGCGTCCTACCTGGGTGACCCGACCCGGGAGTTCGCCCCGAAGCTGGCGACCGCCTTTTTGCTCTGGCGGATCTGGCGCGGTGCGTCCTGGAGCCGCTACCTGCTGATCAGCCTGTCGTGCATCTCCGCCGGCCTCGCCGTCGGGCTCGCGTTCGGGATCGCGTTTGGCGCAACGGGCATTTTCACCCGCTCTCTCGTGATGTTCGCCCTGTACGCGGTCGTTGGCGGCCTGCTGTGCGCGCCGCCGGTGCGCCGTTTTGCGCGTTCCCCTCGCGCCGTGGTCACGTAGCAACCGCGCTGCCATTCGGATCGCGCCCTCGCTTGACTGCAGTCGAGCGACGGTCTGTCCCCACGGCTCGGTCCGTGCCTCGTGGAGCAGCGTGCAGCCCTTCTCCTTCAATTCGTCCGCTGCGACCTGGACGGTGTCAGCGTCCGCGACCTCGAACTCGACGCTGGCCTACGGGACCAGTCGATCAAATGGCCAGTCCGGGGTGCCGAAGCGGGCCTGGGCAGCCTGAGTCAGGCGGCGCGGATGCGGCCCTCGCCGCCGTGTGATTCGCGGGCGGCGACCTCGCGTTGCAGGCAGGCGACCAGGAACTCCTCGTGCGTCCAGGACTCGGCGCGGGCGCGTTCGGCGAGCCGGTCGATTGACTCGCGCAGGGTGGGTGCCTTCAACGCGCGGGTCAGGAACGCAACCTCCGCGGACACGTCGCGAGGTGTGGCCTTGGTGGTGGTGCGCGCGCTCAACGAGGCGTGGAAGGACTCGGCGTGGGGCGCTCTCGTCTGGCTCGCGATGATCCTGGGTCCTCGTCGGGGTGAGCTCAGCGCGTTGCGCTGGTCGCACCTTGACCTGCAACGCGGCGTGGTCGCCGTTGGCCGCAGTATCGGACAGCTTGCCGGTCAGACCTGGGAAAGGACACCAAGACCCATCAGCCAGCTGAGGGTGACCGCCCACACCAGACGACCGTCACGGTTCTCCGCCACGGGTGGCGGCGGAACCGGCGCCGAGACCTCGACTTCCTCGCACCCCAACGCTTCGAATCCTGCTCTGCGCACGAACGGCTCGAACGGCTCAGGGCAGGCGATGCGTACTTCGTGCCGACGGCGACAAGCTCGGCGACCGTCGCCGCCATTGGTAGGAAGTGGCCGACAGCTGCGTCAGTCGTCACCAGGATGCGCACGCTCACCCAACTCCAATCAGGCCGGGGACCGCCGGCCAGGCTCCGCATTCCAACGACGCGGGTTCACGTCCTGTCAGTCCCCATGAGCTGTACTGCAACTTGTTGGAGGGTGGCGTTCATGTTGTGGCGCAGTTGGCGCGTGCGCGCAGCGATGATGACGTTGGCGGCGGCCGGTGCGAGTTCGACGGCGCGGCGAACAAACGAGTCGCCGGGTCCGTGCTCGAAGGTCTGCGTCACCGTGGTCGCGTCGCCGGCGCCGCGGTTTGTGGCCTCAAGCGTGTAGGTCCAGGTTGAGGATGGATGATGAGCGTCGCCGACCGTCCAGCCGAATCGTTGCGGAAGTGCGAAGACCGTGACGGTGCAGGGGACTTCCCATTTGAAGACGCCGATGCGGTTGATTCCTTGGAAGCGTGCTCCTGTTTCGCGTGACTCGGTGAGCCAGCGCGCCAGGCAGTGTTCGGGTCCGAGTCCTGCCATGCGCTCGACGTCGATGAGTAGCGCGAAGATGTCCTGCGGGGGCCGCGCGATGGTCTTCCGAACGGTGACCTGCCAGCCGGCTAAGAGGTCGGTTCGAGCGGCGATCACGTATGACTGCCTGGACGTTCGTGGATGCGGCCGGAATTGTCCAGCGGCTGGCCGTATCGATCGGCGCAAGTTGCGCAGCCGGTGAGGGGCCGCCCTTCTGTACTCATGTCGCGAGGATGAACGAGCCGCGGTGAACTGACACGACGCCTGTGGCAAGGGCGACGGCGAAGTTCATCATTCGGGTCGGTCCATCGTTGAGGAGTGCAGGAAGGGTAGCTGCGCCGTCGGCGGCTGTGCGTTTGCCGAGGTCCTCGAACCATCGAAGTACCCACTGGGTCTCGTCGACCCAGTCGAGGATCTCGAAGCCGCTGGAAGCGATCGTGTCGCGCAACTCGTCGGCTGCGGCGAGGTAGCTGTCGGTGCCGTCGAGCGACCACGGCAGGGGCGGGGTTGGTTGGGTGGCGCCGTTGACGCAGATCTCGAAGGTTGCAAAGCGCGCCCAGGGCCGCAGGCGCCGGGCGATTTCGGCGAAGAAGGCCTCCTTGTCCGCGACGTTCATCTGGACGTGCATCGTGTAGGCGGCGTCGAAGCCGTCGCGGTCGAGGGCGGCGATGTCACTGCAGATGAAGCTGACGTGGTTGTCGAGGCCTGCCGTGCGCGTGAGGGCCTGAGCGGTGTCTACGTAGGCGGAGGTGATGTCGACGCCGACGACGGTACAGCCGGAGCCACGGGCGATCTGGCGGGCGGGTCCGCCGAGTCCGGAGCCGACGTCGAGCACGACCATTCCTGGTGCAAGCAGCAAGCTCGGCAGGAGTCGGTCCACGGCCTCGGATCCACCGCTGTGGAACTGGTCGAATTGGTCTCGCTGGGGTTGGGTCAGCGCAGCGAGGTCCGCTCCGGCTAGGCGCTCGATCTCGCCGACGAGTTCCGTTTCGGTGTAGGTCATGGTGGTGGCTCCTGGTCAGAGGGCGGGTCGAGTAGGGGTGGACGATCGATCGATTGCCGCTCCGCATGTTGGGCAGCGGAACGGGCGTCGCCGGGCGAGGTAGCGCCGTGCGGCGTAGACGACGAACGGGAAGCCCATTGCGGGGATCTGTCTGGTGGCCTGAACGAGTCCGTGCGTTGCGCAGCGCGCGGTCGCGGTTTCGGTTTCGGGTGCCATGGGCTGACTCCTTCGTGGGTCGGGTGGGCTAACGGCTGAGGGGTAGCCAGCTGAACCGGCGCAGGGCGATCACGAGGCCGGCGAGCCCCCAGCCGGCCACGACGAGGAGGTCTGCGCCGGCGAAGCCGGATCCAGCGGTGTGTGGGTTGTAGGCGGTGAGCAAGGCGGCGGCGAGGTGTCGGATTGGGAACACGTTGGCCACGTCGACCAGCCAGTGCGGCATCGAGGTGATTGGAACGAAGACGCCGGAGATGAAGTACAGCGGCAGCAGGACGGCCTGAGTGATGGGCTGGGCGGCGTCTTCATTGCGGATCAGGGAGGTGAGCGCGTAGCCGAGACAGCAGAACACCACAGCCCCGAGGACGACGGTCACCACGAGTGCCGGGGCGGTGCGGGCGGGTACGTGTGCGTCGTAGCGGGCCCAGCCGATAGCGAGCAGGATCGCGGTGATTGCGAGGGCGACGACGACGGCGGTCAGGGCGCGTCCGGCGATGATGGCCGCGGCCGGTATCGGCGTGGCCCGCCGTTGCTTGAGCACGCCGATCTCGCGCTGTGCGGTGACCGAGATGACGAGGTTGACGAAGGCGGCGGCGATGATGCCGAGGGTGATGATGCCGGGCACGTAGTAGACCGAGGTGCTGATGCTTCCGCCGCTGACGGCGACGGTGTTGTGCTTGCCGCCGAAGACCGAGGCGAAGATGACGAGGAACAGCACCGGCAGCGCCAGCGTGAAGAAGCGGGCTTGCCGGTTGCGCAGCAGGCCCCGCAGGTCGTAGCGGAACTGATGCAGAACCAGCGCCGCCATCGTGCGCTGGCCGTCGTCGGCGCCCAGTCGCGCGCTATGTACGAGCTCGGGCATCAGGCGCCGCCGGAGATCGAGGCGGTGAGCGCCAGGTAGACGTCTTCGAGACTCGGTCGGCGAACCTCCAGGTCGGCGAGATCAACACCGGTGGCCTCGGCCCAATGCACCAACGGTCCGAGGACCGCAAGCGGAGACTCGGCGCGCAGCAGCACACGATCGCCGTCGCGCCCCACCACGGCAGTGCGCAGCGGCTCCGGCAGGTCCTGCGGTCGCCAGGGCGGCAGTAAGCTGAAACGGATCTCGATCGCGGCGCGGTCGCGACCACCCAGTGAGCCCGGCGTCCCATCGGCGACGAGGGTTCCCGCGTCGATCACGGCCACCCGGTCGGCGAGCTGCTCGGCTTCGTCCAGGTAGTGGGTGGTGAGGACGATCGTGACACCCGACTGGCGCAGTCCGGAGATCATGTCCCATGCGGCGCGCCGAGCGGACGGGTCGAACCCGGTAGTCGGCTCATCGAGGAACAGCAGCTCGGGATTGCCGATCAGCGCCAACGCCACGTCCAACCGCCGCCGCTGTCCGCCCGACAGCCGAGCCGCCCGGGCGCCAGCTTGGTCGGCCAGGCCCACCAGCTCCAAAGTCTCGGCGGCGTCGCGCGGGTTGGCGTAGTAGCCGGCATACAGCCGCAGGCACTCGGCAACGGTCAAGTCCCGCTCCGGCTCGGACTCCTGCAACACCACCCCGATGCGTGCGCGCCAAGCGCGCACGGCATGCTCCGGGTCCTGGCCGAGGACACTGACCTCGCCCCCCGTCCGCCGGCGATAACCCTCAAGAATCTCCACCGTGGTCGTCTTCCCGGCACCGTTGGGGCCAAGCAAGGCGAACACCTCGCCGCGCATGACCCGCAGGTCTACGTTCCGCACCGCGTCGAACGAGCCGTATCGCATCCGCAGGCCGGTCACCTCGATGACAGCCTCAGCACGCTGTCCTGGCGAGTCAGACATTGACCAATACAGGCTCGTCGGGAACGTGCTCGCTGACACCGATACGATCGTGGATCCGACGCAACGGCGCTGGCGCGTACCAACTCCGCTCGCCGAACGCGCGCATGAAGGCGGGGACGAGGACGCCGCGTACCAGGGTGGCGTCGATGAGGATCGCCAGTCCGGTACCGAGCCCGAAGAGTTGGATGAAGCTGACGTGGCTGGTCCCGAATGCGAAGAAGCCGACGGCCAGCAGCGCGGCAAGGGTCGACACGATGCGTCCGGTGCGAGCCAGCCCGCCGGTGACCGCGTCAGAGTTGGTGACACCGGCATCGTGCAGTTCTTTGATCCGGCTGATGACAAACAGTTCGTAGTCCATCGAGAGCCCGAAGGCGATGCAGAACAACAGGACCGGCATCGCGGTATCGGTGGGTCTTGGGGTGAAGCCGAGGACGGACGCGAAGTGACCGTCCTGGAAGATCCACACCATGGCGCCGAGGGTCGCGCCGAGCGTGAGCGCGTTGCCGAGCAGCGCACGAATCGGTTGAAGGATGCTGCCGGTGAACAGGAACAGCAGGATGAGGGAGGTCACCACGATCAGCGCCCCTGCCAGTAGCAGGTGGGAGCTGATCGCATGTTTCGCGTCGATGAGAGTCGCGGTGGCACCGCCGACGAGCACCCTTGTTCCAGCTGGTGCGGACACCGCACGTACCTGCCTCACGAGGTCTTGCGCTGCGCCCGAGGCCGCGTCCAGTCCGGTGCTCAGGCTCACCCGCTGGGAGGTTGGCTGGCCGGAATTGCCACTGCCGACGCTGACGTCGGTTCGTTGCACCCCGCTCAGGTGACCGAGCTGTTGGGTATAGCTGTGCAGCTCGGGCCGCGGAAGGGCGGGGGTGATCAGCACGTCGATGACGTCCGGGGTCGTCGCGAACTCGTTGCGCAGGGCGTCACCGACCTGGTGACTCGCCGCGCTGGTGGGCAGGACGCGCTCGTCCGGGGTCCCGAAAGTGACCGAGAGCAGCGGTGTCGCGAGGAACAGCAGCCCCGCGATGACCGGGAGCGCGGCCACGACGGGGCGGCGCATCACGCCGACAGCCAGCCTCCCCCAGAACGGCGCTTCGACACTGCGCATCGGGCGGATCCCGCGGATCCGTCCGGAATTGACTCGCCCGCCGAGAACCGCGAGCAAGGCCGGCAACACGAGTAGCGCGCTGGCCGCGGAGAAGATCGTGACGCCGACTCCCGCGTAGGCGAACGACTTCAGGAAGTACACCGGGAACACCAGCATCGCCGACAATGCGGCAGCGACGGCGAGCGCCGAGAACGCGATCGTGCGCCCCGCGGTGGCCATCGTGCGCGCTACCGCATCGCCGACATCGACACCCTTGGCCAACTCTTCACGGAACCGGCTGACCATGAGCAGCGCATAGTCCATACCCAAACCCAGTCCCAGCCCGGTCGCGAGGTTGATCGCAAAGACGCTGACGCTCGTGACGTGCGTGAGCAGATCCAGCCCCGCGAACGTGGCGAAGATCGCGAGAACCCCGATCGCCAGCGGCAGCAGGGCCGCGACCAGACTGCCGAACACGATGATCATCAGGATCAGGGTGATCGGGACGGCAATTGACTCGGCCACCGCAAGGTCGATTACGTTGGCCAGGATCAGCGCGTCGGTGCCATCGCGCGACCGCAGTCCGGCCGCGTGTGTGGTCCAGTACGCCGTGACACCACGCAATCTGGCATCGGTACTCAACCGGCGCGCCAACGCCTGGCCCGTGGCGGTGACAGCGGTGCCATCGACCGTCCCGGTCCGCGCGTGCACCAGGAAGATCATGTCCGGCTCACCGCCGAACCTCTGGTCAAGCAGAACCTTCGCCTGACTCGAGGCCGACGCCGGATCATCGAATCCACCGCTGAGCAACCGGGCGAACGCACCGACCCCGAGGACAGCCGAGATCACGAGCGCAACGACACCCACCACCAGGACCAACCGCGCGCGCGTGACCATCTTCAGACCCAGCCGATAGAACACGGCGAACTCCCTCGCAGCGCCTGATGTTGACACCGTGAACTTGCCACACGAAGTTCACGCTGTCAACATTGTTCGTCGTGACGGCACCCGACGCGGGTAAGCACACGCCATACCACCACGGCAACCTGCGCCATGCCCTGGTGCAGGCGGGCACCGAGCTGGCCCGCGAAGGTGGCCCGTCGGCAATCGTGTTGCGCGAGGCGGCGCGACGCGTCGGTGTCTCAGCGAATGCGGCGTACCGGCATTTCAGCGCGCTGCCCGATCTAATCGAGGCCGTGGCCTTCGACGCCCTGTCCGCATTGGCGCGATCGATGGAGGCAGAGCTGGCGAAATGCCGGCCCACCGGTGACGCAGGCCGAGACGCCATCGACCGCCTGGGCGCGGTCGGGCGCGGCTACATTCACTTCGCCCTCAGCGAGCCGGGACTGTTCGCCACCGCGTTCGCGCCCCGCAAGACGATGGCTCATACCGGGGATGCGCCGGTTCGACCCGGCGAAATTGCCGCCCACTCCGAAGATGATTTACGCGGCGCGGGCGACTCCGGCCTGAGACCGGGCGAACTGCTCGAGCAGGCGCTCGACGGCATGCTCGACGCCGGCGTCCTCGATGCGGCAGATCGCAACATCGCCGCCACGAACGCGTGGGCCGCCGTGCACGGTCTGTCGGGACTACTTCTCGGCCCCATGGCCGGACAGGCACCCTCGGCACAAGAATCGCTCATCGACGCGTTCCTCGACCTGGTCGGCCGAGGTCTGATCACGCGCAGGACTAGCTAGACCCGCCGAAGGTATCGGGCAGATCCGCATCGACTGCGGGTTGGCGTCACCGCCGCACGTCGCCGGACCGCGGTGCGATCAGTCGCACCCGATCCATCTGCGAGAACAGTCTCGATGTCCGAGACCGCACAGATCGGCTCGATGTGCGCTGGAAACCACTCACCTGCCGATTGACACAGCGTTGATCAGCGCGCCTGAGCTGTGTGGGTCGGAAGTGCTGCCTTGACGCTGTCGCGG
>WNGM01009008.1_pt1 | contig 10258 bp, 9 predicted proteins | sample 5400571 | NCBI WGS metagenome assembly WNGM01 (sample SAMN13153378, study PRJNA577476) | soil metagenome | isolation source: 100 cm soil or saprolite under Garry oak tree replicate 2 | place: USA:California | collected 2016-06-15 | reverse complement strand
AACAGTAGAACGGCTCAAAGCCGCGGCCCAGCAACGTCGCGGCCAAATGCCTCCCTCATTTGAGCTCCCACCACCCGTCGAAGAAAAATGAACGTTACCGTAAAGCTTCTCTTCTCCCCGCGTCGCGCCAGCGGCTCACTGCCTCGCTCGCTGCAACCACCGGCCGCCTGCGAAACTTTTCCGCCTCTATATGTTCATTCGCAAGGAGACTCCCCACCAGGGCTGCCACCTGGGCAGAGGAAAGGGTTGCTTCAGTTTCCTCGACGAGCGTGGGCTCCTGGCCAACTGCAGAGGGTGCCCCTGCATTGCGCGTATCCCATTCTTCTGCCACAAAGTCTGTTGAGAGGTCCCCTTCGATAAAGCGAGGATGCTGCATCAACCAGCGCGCGAAGGGGAGCGTCGTGCGTACGCCGACAACCTGGTACTCGAAGAGCGCTCGCCTCATCCGTGCGATAGCCTGGGTACGATCCTTGCCCCACACGATCAACTTGGACAGGAGGGGATCGTAGAACAGGGGTACCTGCAAACCCGGGTACAGACTGCTATCGACACGCACGCCAGGACCGGAAGGCTCTTGTAGCGCCTGAACTGACCCCGTTGCTGGCAAAAAGCGGTTCTCCGGGTCTTCCGCTGAGATGCGGCACTCTATCGCCGCGCCGCGGAACACGACATCTTTTTGCGTGAAAGACAGAGGAAGGCCAGCGGCAACACGGAATTGCTCCTGCACTAAATCAATCCCTGTATACCACTCCGTGACAGGGTGTTCAACCTGAATGCGCGCATTGACTTCCAGGAAATAGAAATTCCTGTCCGGACCCAATAAAAATTCAGTCGTCCCGGCGTTGACATAACGAATAGCTCGCACCAGCCGTACTGCCGAGGATGTAATCTGCTCTCGCAACTCATCATCCAGTACTGGCGAAGGAGCCTCCTCGATCAACTTCTGGTGGCGTCGTTGTATGCTGCACTCTCGTTCCCCCAGGTGCACCACATTGCCGTGGGTGTCGGCGATGAATTGCACTTCGATATGGCGAGCAGGAGCGACAGCTTTCTCCATATAGACTCGTCCATCGCCAAAAGCGCTCCTGGCCTCACTGCGCGCCGTGCGCAGGGAGGAGAGCAGATCTTTGGGGTCGCGCACAAAACGAATGCCTTTCCCACCTCCTCCGGCGGCTGCCTTGAGTAGAACGGGATAGCCTAACTGTTCAGCGGTGGCCGCATACTTTGTGTCGTCCTCTTCATCGGTCATCGCACCCGGCACAATTGGCACACTCGCTGCCTGCGCGGTACGGCGAGCGGCCGTTTTCTCGCCCATTGCGCGCTGCGCCTCCGCTGGAGGCCCAATGAAAATCAGGCCAGCGGCCGCGCAACTGTCCACAAAGGTGGCATTTTCTGACAGGAAGCCATAGCCTGGGTGAATTGCCTGCGCTCCCGCATATTGAGCGACTTCGATAATCGTAGGAATATGCAAATAGCTCTGGGAGGCCTGCGCTGGACCGATATGATAGGCCTCGTCAGCCATGCGTACATGTAAAGCATTGCGATCGGCATCGCTATAGACGGCAACAGCAGTCAGCCCGAGTTCGCGGCAGGCCCGCATGATACGTACAGCGATCTCGCCTCTATTCGCGACAAGGACTTTTTGAAAAGGCCACGAGGAAGTGGGAGTTAACGAGTTCATTGAGGCTCCTTACTTCTGAAAGTTCTTTATGGAAGTAGTATAGCATTTTCCGTAATAAGCGTGTCGATAGGTTCAGCAATTGCCCCGCTTTTGCTGCAAGGGAGCAAGGAAGCGCTGATATATAAGCACTGTGTTATACATAGCATCCATAACCCCTATCTCATTTCATAGATTTTCATTATAAGTGCCTGTTAGACTTAAAGTAATAGAAAACAATGCAGAACTCACATCTTTTTGGTGAGGAAGCAAGGAAGCAATTTTCTCTTACTCTTAATACGTCGAGACACTTTTCAGGAGGCTAACGATGGTTGCACAGCGCATGATGATTACAGATAAAAAGATCCACACCAAAAAAGCGGCCGTGCGCGAAGCAATGTTATTGCTTGCGACGCGCCCCTCCATCCAGCAATGGGTCTGCGAAGTATGCGGTATGGTTCATCTGGGTACCGCACCTGATGCTTGCGATAGCTGTGGTGTGTCAGGCGCTCTCGTGCAACATCATGAGATCTGTCGCGAAATGAATAGCCACTGGTAACAGATACTACAGCCAGTAATCCCACAAAATGCATGTCCCTAAGGCCCCGAATGCCTCTGGCGTACCGCCTCGTACAGTATTATTCCTGCCGCCATAGCGGCATTCAAAGATTCCACCCCGTTCTCCAGGGGAATGGCAATGTTCAGCGTCGCCAGTGCCCGCGCTTCCGCTGAAGCCCCCTGTGCTTCATTGCCAATAATTAAGGCAAAAGGCTTTGCCAGGTCCTGCTCGTAATACGGGTGTGGACTTCCCGCCTCGGCCAACAGGACTCGCGGCACCTTCCCACAGTGCAATGTCGCTCTCTCGGCGATAGCCTCCCATGCAAGATCGGCCTCAATTGGCAATGCAACATGTGCGCCCGCCGCCGAGCGTAAAACCTTGGGATGATAGCAATCGACACAATTTTCCGTTCGCTCACCTCTATCAACTGATTATCGGACAGGCCACTTGCGTGCAGCAGCCGCTCAAGCAGTGCTCTTCCGCTGGCCGTGCGCTGTAATAGACCCGGCTGGTAATACACCTCTCGCGGCGCTATACCAGCATTCAACAGGACCTCCAGAAGATGTGGGCCTTCCATCAAGAAGAGGCCGCTTTTTTTGCGACCTCTCGTTGTATACAGATCATGTAATTTGCTAATCCGTGGGTTATGGGGGCTGGTAATCAGCATCGGCTCTCAGCCTGACTTCGTTATTTCACCGTGTCCAGTGCGGCCTTCACCAGCGCGCCGAAAGCTGCCTCGTCATTGACCGCCATCTCAGCAAGAATCTTGCGATCAACGTCGATATTGGCCGTGTGGATAGCGTGCATTAACTTGCTATAGCTCACACCATGCATACGCGCAGCCGCGTTGATGCGGGTAATCCACAGGCGGCGCATATCGCGCTTGCGATTACGGCGGTCGCGGTACATATACGCCATCGAGCGCATCACGGATTCGTGCGCTGGACGGAAAAGACGCTTGCGCGTACCACGGTGGCCCTCAGCCATTTGCAACAGTTTTTTATGTTTCTTGTGTGCGGCTACGCCACGTTTCACTCTGGGCATCGTTAATCCTCCATTCGATTCTTTCTATATGACCAGCACATTAATAAGCATAAGGAAGGAGACGTTTCATACGGCGTGTATCGCTCGTAGGCAGCTGAAAGTCTTTATCCATCGAACGGACGGCACGCGGTGACTTATTGCGGCGTAGGTGGTTTAAAGCAACCTTGCGGCGCATCACTTTACCGCCACCGGTAATCGTGACGCGTTTCGCCATTGCTTTGTGCGTTTTCAGTTTCTGCTTCATGATACTTCTTTCCATGTTTATATACGGAGTAGAGGCAATGTTTTTTAGAATCAAAGGCTGCAAATCTATCTGCTTGAGCGCACAACTAGCAAATGAGCCAGCGCACAATAGGAGAGAGGCAGTGTGGGTAGCGATTCTTGCCCTGCAAACTCTTTTTCAATCCCACAAACAAGTACTCCATTGAAGGCGCAGAGAAGCCTTTGTCCAGAGCACATCCCCGTTGCGTGACGATTATAACACATCGCGTATTCATTGGGCAATAGGCATAAAAAGAAGATTCCCTGGAATATAAGCACATGGTTGTATGACTTACTAGCACTTTTGGGGGGGACTTGCATCGTAAGGTTCCATTTCTCCTGGAATTCCTGTACACTACAGGAGAGATATACCTATTCTTAGGGGGAGCGTGTACGCTCATTGTTTGCTTTACCACTTTATGATAGAGTTGGTATTGTTTGATATCCGTTGAATTGGCTTTGGCAGGCCCATATTTTATTGAGCAGTAGGTGTCTTAAGTGTCTTGGGAATCGTCAAGGGAAGCCGTCAAAATTCAATGAGGTTCGACGACATCTTCTTTGTATTTACGGTACAGATGCCTATCCTGTGTTGATTGTGTTGCGTGTCGCTTGAGAAGGGTTTGAAGTTATCATGTTCAAATTTTTTAACAATATCCCTATTTTCCGTCGCTTCCTTGTCCTGTTCGCAGTAATGGCGATCGTGCCAATCATCGTGATCGTGCTTCTGAGCAACTTTTTCTTGACGTCGCTTGATACACGAAGCCAGGCAGTACAAACAAGCGTCGATTCGCAAAGTATTTCCTCGCAGGAACAGGGAAACCTGCAGCGCATGCATGAAGAGCTCCAGACACGGTTCAACCAGATCTTCGCCTCGCTTTCTGGTAAGATCGCTGATCCCGCCCTTGCAAATGCCGGTGGATTAGTAAGCGCCGATATCGCCGCTCGTGAAGCAGAATTTGGACAGGCCCTGCAAGCGTATCAAGCGAATTACGACCTCACTAATTCCAGCAATATGGCTACCATTCGCTCGATCCTCATCAACGACAATCCCACAACCGGACCAGCCATTATCGCTGACCAGCAACAGGCGCTCAACGGTGTGGTTACGACCCAATGGCCTGCCTATGAAAACCTGCTCCAGCAGGAGGTTCGTGCGCTCGACCGCCTGGATCCCACCATCAAGGGCCACCCGGCAACACTTTCGCCAGCTGATCTGAATGCGGCATTCACCCATACCTACAATGTCTTGTGGCACTCCTCCCAGGCGTTCACCAATCTCCAAAATAGCTGGCAGCGCGTGGTGGACGACGCAGCAGCGACGGGCAAGACCGTGACGACTGTCGGACCATCAGAAACGCAGCCGATCATTATTGGGTCAACCATCGCAATCATCGTGATCCTCGCAATGGCGTTCTTGATTGGGATGGCCGTCAACTTCACCATTGTGACCCCCTTGCGCTCCCTTTCTGCTCTGACAAGGCGTATCGCCAGGGGCGATACCAGCGCCCGCGCACATATGACAGGCCGCGATGAAATTGCCATGGTGGCGACCTCGATGAACAATATGTTGGACAATATCGTGCGCCTGATTCAAGAAACACAGGGCCAACGCGATCTCCTCCAACGACAGGTTGAAAAGCTGGTCAGCGAAGTCAGTGGCGTCGGTGAAGGAGATCTCCGTGTTCAGGCAGAGGTTACCGCCGATGCCCTGGGCGTGCTCGCCGACTCATTTAACTATATGGTAGAAGAGTTAGGCAGCTTGATCGTGCGTGTCAAAATGGTTGCCAACGAGGTTGATCGTTCGACCTCAGCGATCTTTGACCGCTTGACCCAGCTGGTGGAGACGGGAGATATCCAACTCAATCAGATCTCTCATGCAGCGGTAGAAGTGGAGCACATGGCCGATTCGAGCCGCAAGGTGGCTGATCGCGCTGAAATCCTCTATGGTGTGGCTCACGATGCCCGCCAGAGTGCCCAGGGCGGACGCGCAGCGGTGCAGCAAGCCGTTGAGGGTATGGGACGCATCCATGAAAACGTGCAAGAAACCTCGTCAAAGGTACAAACGCTTGGTGAACGTTCACGTGAAATCAATAACATCGTCGAAGTCATTTCTACTGTTGCCCATCAGACGAACCGCTTAGCGCTCGACGCCGCTATTCAGGCTGCTATGGCCGGTGAGAATGGGAAGGGCTTCGGCGCGGTTGCCGCGGACATCCGTCGCCTGGCCGAGCGCACCAAGGAACAGGCCTCTGTGATTGGACGCATCGTCCGTAGCGTCCGTGAAGACATCGGAGCCGTTGCCGTTTCCATGCAAGACACCGAACGAGAAACATCCGCGGGATCTGAACTGACGCAGGAAGCAGGTGTTGCGCTGGAATCTATCTTCTCTGCGGTTGAGCACCAGGCCAGAGAAATTGAAAATATCAACCAGATGGCGGCGCAACAGTTGCAATCTTCGAGAAATGTGGTGCATATTATGCGCGCTATTTCAAACACGACCCATCAAAGCACCATGAGCACCCGCACTGCTTCCCAGGAAATGGAACGCCTGGCACGCCTGGTTGAGCAGCTACGTGCATCCGTAGAAGCCTTTAAGCTGCGAGAAAACCAGGGTTACTACATGCCCCTACCCTCAAATGTCACCGTCACCCCCGTAAATGGCCAGGATAACCACATGACAATGAGCGGCATCTTCCGTACAGTCACCGCGTCAGCTCAAAGGGACGACGGGGCGACCAACTACCCTGCTCTGGCTCCTGCTGCAGGAAGACCCGCACAACAATACCAGCCTATCTCATATCCATCCAACCAGATCCAGCCTCCCGCTGCTTACTGGCAGTGGCCAGGACAGCAACATGCTACACCGGCTCTACCTCCTCAGCAACAGTGGCCACCACAGCAGCCACGGACGCAACGCCCTTATCCAGCACAGGTGACTGATAACGGCGGTAATGGGAGACAATAGCGGAAAAGCGGGTTCAGGGTCTTGATTGATCCCGAACCTGTATCCCAACAGTACTTCTTGGGTATACGTATGCTTGCAAAACGCAAGCATATCTGGTAAAGTAACTTCGGTGTGTAATGAACAGCTTGGAGCTTGTTTGCTTGATCAATAGGCAAACGGGCACAAACGACAAAAAGGAAACGCCAGGACTTCTCAAAGCAGTTATCTGTCGAGAGAGATGTACATTTCGTCGGTTGGCGTGCGCAGGAGAGAGAAGTGGTTGACCAGGCGCCAGATTTCATCATGCAGGAGGGTCAAAAGCATTCCCAAGATCCAACTCCTCTTTCTTTCAACGCGAGTGGATCGATGGTGCCCGCTTTTGCAAAAGCCTGACTCGTTTCACTTTTTCAAGACACGCATGGACCGCTTGCTTGCTTATTCGGTTCCGGCACGGAGTACCACTTTTCAGTATCAATCATGATTTATTGTGCGTGCGATCGTCTAATCGTTTGCCATGGAACTCAGTCCACGAAGGAGGACGTATTTTGAGAAGAGAACACCTAGCAAAAATTCTTCCCGTATTGGCCGTTATTATCCTGCTGCTGAGCGCATGTTCGACCAGTAGCACGACCACTCCTACTACCACTCAAACGGGGCCGGTGAAAATCGGCGTTTCTGTGTCTCTCACGGGTGATGCTTCCGCCGATGGACAGGCCATCAAGCAGGGGTATGAGGTCTGGGCACAATATGTCAATAGCCACGGTGGTCTCCTTGGCCACCAGGTCCAGATGGTCTACTATGACGACGCCACTCGGCCAGAGCAGGCGACGTTAAACTACACGAAACTCATTCAAGTCGATAAGGTCAACTTCGTGCTCGGACCGTTCGACGACGCCTTTACGGTCAACGGCGCCCAGGTCGCCAAGAAATACGGGTATGCCTTCATCCAGGGCACCGGGACGTCTCCCAAGGATTTCACCCATGGGTTGACAAATATGTTCTCGGTTTCGTTGTCGGCGTCGAGATATATGTCTAGCCTGGTCCAATATATCCTGTCTCTGCCAGCCGATATGCGGCCGAAAACCGCGGCCTACGTCACGAGCGACGACGGATTCACCTCGGCGCAAGTCGTACCTGCCGTTGCCGCATTAGAAGATAATGGTCAGGGTCTTACGACCGTGGTGGACAAAATCTACCCGGCAGAGAATACCGACCTCAACCCGATCGCCGCCAGTGTCGTCGCCTCGCACGCAGATGTGGCAATTCTGGGTACTTCTACCCTGAATGAATGCACTAGCTATCTGAAGTACTTTAAGACGCAACACTTTAACCCGAAGATCCTGATCGCGACGTCCGGTCCTGATCAGGGCTCCGCGTTCACTGGCGCGATCGGGGTGAAGAACGCGGAAGGTATACTGGTCGCGAATGGTGGGTGGTGGCCCACGATCAAGACCTTCCAGAACGATGTTTTTGTCGCCGCGTACATCCAAAAGTACGGCGGCGGGCCGAACGATATCGGCTCCGATTCGGTCCAGGCCTTCAGTGTGGGCCAGGTCCTGCAGCAGGCCGTCGACCGGACCCATAGTCTTGATAATGGGAAAATCATCCAGGCCCTCGACTCGGGCACCTTCCAGAGCCTGTAAGGGCCGGTCGAGTTCACTGATGACGGGCAGAACAAATTGGCTGTACCGTACCTGTTCCAGTGGCAGAGTGGACAGCTCATTCCGGTGTATCCGCAGGCGAATGCGCAGGCGAACCTGGAGTTCCCCAAACCTGCCTGGGCGCCGTAGTCTCAGCCCGGCATGGTAGTGGAGCGCTGAAATTGCGTTTCACGCTCCACGGTCACCGTGTGCGTCCACTTACGCACGCGGTGACCGCGCTACAAGAAAGGTATTGCTTGTGTCCTCCTTAATCATCCAGGGGGTTGTCCTGGGAATCATGACGGGCGGCATCTACGCTTTGATGGCATCGGGGTTGACCTTGATTTTTGGGGTGCTGGAGATCATCAACGTCGCCCAGGGCATTCTGGTCATCCTGGGCGCGTATCTCGCCCTCGTGCTGGAACAGCACTTCCACCTTGACCTCTTTGTCGGGTTGCTCATCACCATGCCACTCATGTTTGGACTCGGAGTACTACTCGAATGGGCCTTTATTCGCCGGCTCAAGTGGGAGCGCGTCACCATCTCCATCCTGGTGACCTACGCCATTGCTCTTATCATTGAGGGGGCACTGGGGTTCGTTTTTACCACGAATTTCCAGGCACTCAATGCCTGGTACATCGACGCGACCGTGGAGGTCGCTGGATTTTATATCAATGACATCTATATCTTCGTGTTTATTTTAAGCGTGGTCCTCTTGGGAGGGCTCTACCTGCTCGTCTACCGCACAACCTTTGGGCGAACCCTGCGCGCGTCGATGCAGAACCGCACGGCAGCAGCCCTCATCGGCATCAACGTGCCGCGGGTACAGGCGATCACCTTTGGCATCGGGGTGGCCCTGGCCGGCGCGGGAGGCGTGGCCTTTGGCGCAACCAATGAGTTCAACCCTGCCAGCTCCTACGACCTCATTTACCGCCTGCTCGTGATCATCGTGCTGGGCGGGATGGGCAGCCTGGGCGGTTCCCTCATCGCCTCGCTGGTCATGGTCATTCTTGGAGACGTGATAGCCCTTGTCTGGTCGCCGATCTGGTCCAGTACGGCCTTTTTCGTGCTTCTGGTCTTACTGTTACTCTTCCGGCCGCAGGGACTCTTTGGACGCGTTGAGGGGAGGAAGCAATGAAACCTCTCAGAATAGTGGCGCTCCTCGCCATTATCGCATTCGTCGGCATCTTTCCGGTAGGGATATCGCCCAACAACGCGATCAATGACATGGCCGTCTTCACCCTGATCTACGCACTCGCGGTGACGGGGTGGAATATTTTCTCGGGCTACACCGGTTACATTTCCATTGGCCACGCCGTCTACTTCGGTGTTGGCGCCTACACCATGGCTCTTGCCTGCCAGGATTGGAACATCCCGGGCGGGTACCTTCCCTTTCTGGTGCTCCCCCTGGCGGGACTGGTCGCGGCCGTCTTCGCCATCCCGTTGGGGTTTATAGCACTGCGCGTGCGGAAGTATGCGTTCGCTGTCACCACCATCGCTCTGATGTTCATCTTTCAGCTCCTCGCATATAACCTGAGAGACATCACCGGTGGCTCGAGTGGGATATTCCTGCCACCGGCGCCGTGGACTAGTGACATACTAGATCTGCCGTTTTACTATGTCACGTTCGCCCTGCTGCTCGCGGGGGTCGGCGTTTCGTGGTGGATACGCCACTCAAAGTACGGGCTAGGGCTCCTGGCGATCCGCGACGACGAGGACCGCGCCCAGGGTCTGGGTGTGAAAACGGGCCCGTATAAACTGGCGGCCTACGTGATTTCCACGATCTTTGTCGGCATGGCCGGAGGCATGTTCGCCTACTTTCTCGGCACCATCTTTCCTCAGTTTACGTTTGACCCCATCGTGGACGTCAACATCACCACCATGGCCTTCCTGGGAGGGCTGGGAACCATAGTGGGGCCGCTGGTTGGAGCCGTGCTGGTTGAGCCGCTCCAGCAATACCTGACAGTGCAGTTCGGGGGGAGTAGCCTGAATCTGATTTTGTTCGGCTCGTTCCTCCTGGCGATCTTGATTTTCCTGCCCCAGGGCATCGTACCATCGCTGCAGAGCAGGTGGACATCCTGGAAAGCGTCCCGCACCAAGGTCGCGGCCCCCGTGACCAATCCGGAGCAGCCCATTAAACTGGTAGAACGAGG
>WNGM01017032.1_pt1 | contig 10260 bp, 5 predicted proteins | sample 5400571 | NCBI WGS metagenome assembly WNGM01 (sample SAMN13153378, study PRJNA577476) | soil metagenome | isolation source: 100 cm soil or saprolite under Garry oak tree replicate 2 | place: USA:California | collected 2016-06-15 | reverse complement strand
CATCACTCTTATAATAGGGGCAGGTATACTCGTTAGCGGTCTGCTAAACACCCCACGCGGAGAAACAGTCATTAGCACAACCCCCGGCACTTCAACAGTAATAACCCCCGCAAACTCTACTACACCGACGCCATCGACCACACCGACTCAGCAAGAAGTAAAGCAGGCCAACGACCTCTTTAAAAAGAGTACACAAGGAAGTACTGCACTTACTTTTGCATCAACTAATGACAGTAAAACCTCGCTGTGGAGTACCGATCTTACCCAATGTGTATTGAGCCCGAACAATAAAACGTATACAGTCACGGCTTTTGCTGGGCAAGTACATTTATGCATGGCAACAGGAATGAACTTCACTCAGAACTTGGCTTATCAGGCTACTATGAACATTGAGAAGGGGGGAGATGCTGGCGGCTTAGTCTTCCGCTCAAGTGCAGATATAGCCGTGTATTATCGCTTCTCGTTGGACAGTCAGGGGAAATATGGACTCATCCTTGTCACACAGAATAGTACTACTCAGGCTTCTCAAGATACAGTGTTAAGAAGTTCAGATACAAGCGTAAAGGGATGGAATGCTGCTCAATCTAATACGCTGACCGTCATTGTATCTAGCAACGTTATCTATCTCTATATAAACAACACCTATATTGACCACTATGACACCAAGAACGATAGGGTTGATGCCAGTTTCGGCCAGGTAGGTGTAGATGCTCTTTCAAGGACCGCTAAACCGACAACAATAATCTTCAGTGATCTGAAGGTATGGAAGTTCTAGTGTGGCTAGCTGTCATAGGAGTGCAAAGGGAGAGGGCTTCCCTGGCAGTTTTTCGATAAGGATAAAAGATAGAGGGCAACTTTTTGGGTTGTGCGAGAAAGGATTTACCCTTCGGTTAGTATCGAAAATATTTGCCAAAGGATCAGAGCGTACACTCTGATCCTTTGTGAAGCTTATGGTAACCTGTTCAAGACATAACGAACATGGAGATAGGCACTTGTGCTCAGGAAGATAATGCCCAGGAGGGTGACGATGACCGGCTCATAGACGCTCATTGATGGAAGCCATAAAGAAATGCTTCCTCCGATCACAATGCCCACATAGCCCCAGTATAAAGCTACCATTAAGCCACAAAATACTGAGACTTTAGGGTTTACGAAGCAGATACACAGGAAAAACAGCACAAGTGAAAAAAAGAGTCCAAAAATGGCGGCGATGGGAGAAGGTGGCACACTGAGCACTCCTACAATAATTGCAGAGATAACATTTAAGATAAGACCAAACTCTCGGAAGGCTTTGTTCTTCTGTAACCTGGCGAACTCCCAATCGAGCTCAAGCCATCCTCCTGGTGACTGTGTGAGGGTATGCCATCCCTTTTGTAGCATTCCTGTGAGACTATCATCAGCTTGACCTGAAGAAGTCCCTTGGCCGTGGGCACCACCTCCTATCACACTTGTAGTTGTGTTATTATGACCTGTGTACCCTGGAAACGGATTCACGTAGATCGGCCCCTGTTGTTGTCCTCCTGGATTTGGCTGATATTGTCCTGCTTGCTGGCCTGGACCCGCCTGTTGCTGCTGTGGTTGACCGCCAGGATGGCCCCATTGATACCCAGGGTTCGCTTGGTGCTGTTGGTATTGTCCCCCTGCATTTGGCTGATACTGCCCCCCTTGATAAGCAGGATTTGCCTGCTGTTGCGCTCCACCGCCAGGATTGCCCCAAGGCTGTCCTGCTTGATAGCCAGGGTTCGCTTGTTGTTGCTGTGGTTGACCGCCAGGATTACCCCATGCCTGTCTCCCTTGATAAGCGGGATTGGCTTGCTGTTGTTGCTGTCCAGCCCCTGGATTAGCCCACTGTTGCCCCCCTTGCTGGGCAGGATTAGCTTGCTGCTGTTGTTGATTGCCCTGCGGCTGTTGATTTCCTGGCATCTGGTACGCTTGTTGCGAGGCCGGGCCTAGAGCGGCTAAAAGGGCGTTGGCAAACTCTTTTATTGAGGGATAACGCCGCGCAGGGTCTTTCTCCAATGCCTTCATGACAACCTGTTCGACCTCTTGGGAGATATGATTATACACTCCATAGAGGGGAGGCGGCTTCTTGTTGATCTGCATGTAGATAACCTGGTCTTGTGTTCCCTCAAAAGGACGCACACCGGTGAGCCACTCGTAGACTACAATACCTAGAGCGTACTGATCACAGGCCGCACTCGTGGTGCCAAACTCAAGTCGTTCAGGGGCAAAATAGGCGAGCGTTCCCCGCAGTGCCGTATTTTTTATTACTGCAGGATCTCTAGAGGTATGACCAGTGACAGCAATACCAAAGTCGCTCAATAAAATATCGTTCGAGCCACTCACTTCGATCAGCATATTTTCGGGCTTCACATCACAATGGATGATGAATTGATTATGGGCATATTGGAGGGCGTCAGCAATTTGATCAACATATAGGGCAATCTCATTCAATGGAACGATCGTGCTATGAGGATAACGATTGCGAAGTGTTCCATCTGGTGCATAAGCCATCACGAGATAAGGAACCCCAGTACCCCCTCCTAATAAATTAGTTTCTATACCGTAGTCCATCACTTTAACAATATGAGGATGTTTTAATCTTGCAATAGTTCGTGCTTCGGTACGAAAGCCGTTCTGATCCTCTGTACTTAATACATTTTCATTCAGTACTTTGACCGCCGCTTCGGATTGTAGATGAAGGTGTTCGCCAAGATAGACTTTGGCAAAGCCTCCTTCTCCAAGAAGTCGTACCAGGCGATAGTTGCCTAATTGTTGTCCCACACGATCCTGATTTTGCATCGTTGTATCCCCTCAGATAACCTGTTATTTTCATCCGCTCATCCATTGACTGAGTACAATGTATAGGAATATAACCAGATTGTCAAGATGTTTTGTATATTTAATAATGCATTAAACAAAAACGCATTTATAATATATTATATAAATTTATAAAACAAAAAATTATTTATTAATCATCTATGAGATGTAAAACTCAGTTTTACTTAGCGGAAAGCGGGGAGATTTTGTCATAGAGGTAGTTTGGCTTGTTGCATCACAAGCCAAACTACCTCTATGACAAAGAAGTTTATCCCAACTGCTTCATCATCGTTGCCAAGAACTGGGCATTGTTCTTGGTTTTGGACATCTGTTGTAAGAACGCTTCCATGGCTTCCAGGCCCTGTTGATCTGAGAGGTGTGAGAACATGCGGCGCATGGTGATGATAGCGCGATACGTTTGCGCATCGTAGAGCAGCTCTTCGCGGCGGGTGCTGGAGAGCGGAATATCAATGGCGGGGAAGATGCGGCGTTCGGCCAGCTTACGATTGAGTACCAGTTCCATATTGCCGGTACCCTTGAACTCTTCGTAGATTACATCATCCATACGGCTACCCGTATCAACAAGAACGGTGGCGAGAATGGTCAGGCTGCCACCTTCTTCGAGTTTACGGGCTGCACCAAAGAAACGCTTGGGTTGCGCTAATGCTCCTGCTTCTAGACCACCGGAGAGGCTGCGTCCGCTCGATTCCACGGCCAGATTGTAGGCGCGGCTCAAGCGGGTCAAGCTGTCTAGTAACACCACCACGTCTTGTCCACTTTCTACAAGCCGCTTGGCACGCTCTAAGACCATTTCGGACAGGTAGGTATGGGCCTTGGTTGGCTCATCAAAGGTGGAACTGACCACTTCGGCCTGGACAGAACGTTTCAGATCGGTCACCTCTTCGGGGCGCTCGCCAATCAGCGCGACCAGGAGATGTATGTCGGGATAGTTCTGGGCAATGGAGTTAGCAATAGCTTTGAGAAGTACGGTTTTACCTGCTTTAGGCGGAGCCACGATCAGGCCACGTTGGCCACGTCCAATGGGAGCAACGAGATTGATGAGGCGACCGGTGAGGTTGGCTGAGTCAGTCTCTAAATCGAACTGCTCACGTGGGAATATTGGTGTCAGGGCATCAAAGCGAGGACGGCGTCGAGCAACTTCGGGAAGCAATCCGTTCACGGTCTCCACGCGCACTAATCCTGAGTACTGGTCATGCTCTCTGGCGGAACGAGCCTCGCCTGCTACGAGATCTCCTGGACGCAATGCGAGACGGCGAATATGTGAGGCAGGAACATAAATGTCCCCAGGTCCCGGTAGATAGCGTTCCCCTCTGAGCAAGCCAAATCCTTCGCCTACAATATCGAGGACGCCACTTGCCAGGAACGTGTGTTGCTCAACGGGAGCTGTCGGCAGTTCATGGGCAGCAAACGTTGCTTTTGCGGAGGTAAGCGCAAAATCTCTGGAATTTTGCACGTCGTTGGGCATTTCTGATACAGTTTTCATGGTTAATCCAATTCTGGTCATAGTTTCACGGGTGTACCTATCTCACATAGAAAGGGCACACCCATATCCTTTCTATGCTATCTATCTTTTGAGGAAAAGAGCGTCATGAGCCAAGGCTTTAACACTAGTATAGCAACACAGGCTAAAATGTTATTCTGAAGATCAGGTACGATGAGGTATGAGGTAAAAACCTTTGGGCATTACACCTATATAAACAAAGAAAGTATCTATACTATTCCCTCGTTTCGCCACTTTATAGCCATTGAGTCTTCAATTGAAGCTAAAATGCACCCCTGGTGCCTCTCCAATCTCGGTGCTCAATCCGGCGAACTCGTCATATGTCATGCCTGCAGTTGGGCCACCCCATAATTTTTCTCCCAGAGTAGGCATGGCTGCTTTGACTCTAGCATAAACATCAGTATCGCCGAGGACGCTGCCAAGTTTGTCATTCCATTCCGCGAACATGCCTCCTAGCACATGCGGATCATAGGGGCTGAGATTCAAACGCGGATTGGTCAGGTCAAAGATGTATGGCTGCCATTGCTCGTACAAGGTATTGACGATAACGTTGCTCTGTATCTTAGACAGGCTTCCCCACATTCTTATAGTCTTCCCTTGCGATCTCATGTATGCATCATAGATATTGATGAACCGCCGATAGTTGTTTGCATCATTCTGAGTATATTCATCCGCTCCTATATGTACCTGTGAGGTGGTAAACCAGGGCAGGAACTCGTGCCAAATGGCATTCAGAAAGGTATAGGTGTCAGGATTGCTCAAGTCAAGAAACTCTTTGGAGTATTGCTGGCTGGCAAGGTCTGGGCGGTACTGTGTGAATGCCAGGCCATGAGCAGGTGCGTCGATTTCGGGAGTGATCGTGACAGCGTATTGTTGAGCAACGGTCAGCAGTTCGCGTATGTCCTGTGCGCTATATGAGCCGTCTAGCGCTGCCAAGCCCTTGAAACGGCTGCTATTGAGGCGGAAGGCCGCGTACTGATTTTTCCAATCGGGACTATCACCAGCACCGAGGGCATTATCGTTCAAGTGCAGCTGAAAATCATTCATCTTATACCACGCCATCAATTTCACGTAGTTTTCCAGTTGCTGAATAGGGAAAAACTTGCGTCCCACATCCAGCATAAAACCACGCTCGGCGTAACGTGGGTAGTCTCTGGCAATGCCTCTGGGAATATGCGTTCCGCTTGTGTCCTGAACTAAAATTTGCAAAGCTGTTTGTGTCCCATAAAACACGCCTGTGCGCGTATATCCAGTGATGGTTACCACGTCTTCTACTTTGAAAAGATAGCCTTCATTGCCGAGACTACGTTCCTCGTTGCTCAAGGTCAGGAAAAAATCACCTGCTTGAGGGAACTTACTCGTCACTACAGGCAGTTTATGTCCATTTATAGTGAACAGATTTTCCTGAAAAAGCCTTGCTGTCTCTCCTAGCTGAGGTGTATAGGCAGGATCAAGCACAATGCGAGAAGTCGAAGCCAGCATAAATGCACCGGTGCTTCCCCGCCATTCCTGTAAGCTAGGAATAACCTCTGGTGCTGCATTAGGGCTTGCTTTGGCCGAGTCAACTAGATACAAGGGAATGACATTCGTGAAGATCAATAGTATACCAAGTAATATCGTGATACAAAATGCAGCGATTTTTTTCCTCACAAGCGGCACTCCACAAAAGGCTTGTTCGGTAACAGATACGAAAACGCTCTCTTCATGAGTATATGTTCCATTGAGGAAATAGTCAATTTATTCGGGTATAGATAGCCGAAAAGGCTATCTATAGATGTGATATACTGTCGCTAACGGACAGAATATGGGCGAACCTTGTAGGACAACTATTGGACAATGAATAGCTACCCCCTTTTCTTGGGTAGAGATGCTTTAAGGCGTTTTGTTGAATGGAGGTTTACCATGCACAAATGCCCATTTTGTGGATGTGAGATCCCTGTAGACGCACGATTCTGTGGCTGCTGTGGACGTATGCAAAATATCATGCCTACAATCGATGAGAGCGTGCAAGAACAACAACCCCGGCTCGACCGATGGCCTGGCGAGGAAGAGCAAGATAAGTGGCACGGCATGCTGCCAGATTTTACTTTGCCAACAGGACCGATAGAAAATGGGCCGCCACCCGCCGGACATGTGCCGCTAGTACAGGGAACACCCCAGATGAGTGGTATACCGATGGTGCAGGGAGCACCATCATCAGCCAGTGGGCCACCTCCTGTACAAGGCTTCATGCACGGAGGGGCTCCCTCCGCTCCATATTCGTTTTCATCATCACAAGCCCCACCATATGCTGGACAGCAAGCATCGTTCCCACAAACTGGGCAGCAACCATTGCATACACCTATACCCCAGCCATCTCATATTGCACCAATGACACCCCCGCCTCATGTGGATGAGCCACTACCGCGTCATGGTGATCGCCATCCTAAAATACATCATGGCCTTGGTTCTGCTGCGAAGACGGTTGGGGGAATTGCTACAAAGTGGCTCATTATTGCTGTAGTTGGCATTGTTGTCGTGGGTGCAGGCGGTGTTGGTTTCGCTGCCTATCTCCTCACACGGCCACAACCAGCGATCGATATAACCAGTAACTATAAAGTTGGAGCAGCTCCTGCTGGTGCCATTGGCACGGTCTTGCAAGTGATTGGGCATAAATTCTCTGGGACTTCAGCTATTACCTTCCTGCTCGATGGCAAGCCTGTATCAGGCAGCCAGGGTGTGCATAGTGATACGGATGGGAATGTCAGTGCAAATCTGACCATTACGAGCAGTTGGGCTACGGGCAACCATACCCTGACGGCTAAAGATGCCAATGGCTACACGACTAAAAGTGGCGCAATCATCGTGATCGTGCCACAAGGTCAGGCTCACACTCCAGGACCTTTGGGGGCTCCTCCTGACGATGCAAACTTTAAGCTGAACTTCAGCGCTCATACCCAGATTGATACGTTAGGCACGCAACTTACCCACCAAGACACTCTCATTATCACCGGGCATCCCGACCCTACTGGTGGCACTGTTTGCAGATCGAAAGATAACGGCAAGCCACAAGTGATCACAGATGTGACGGTCAATACCGGAGAGCCCTTCCAAGAGACGTACACTATGTCATGTAGTGGCCGTTATAAAGGGGGAAAGATCACATTTACGGAAACGCTTCTGAGCGATATAATCGTATTCACCACAAGTAACCCACAGACAACATGTACATTGAACGGGCCCCATGTGGACGAGCAACTAAGTGGCAGCTACACAGCGCAACACATTTTCAGTGGGACGGTTACCTATCCTGAGATACCAACTTCAGCATATAGCTGCAATACCTCTGGCTCTTACTTTTTCAATTACGCTGAGCATGGTACCTGGACTGGGCAAGTTGCGCCATGAGAGGGTGCGAAGGAGAGATAGTATGCTGACAGGACAAATCCTTCTCGAACTAATCATCATCTTGTTGGTTGTGCAAGTGTGTGGTTACCTCTGTCGAAGGATTGGTCAGCAATGGGTGATTGGAGAAATCCTGGCTGGATTGGCTCTTGGGCCATCCCTCTTTGGAGCTCTGTTTCCTGGTCTGAACAAACTAGTCTTTCCGGTAAGTGTTCTTCCTACCCTGCAAACTTTGGGCGATATTGGCCTTGTGTTGTATATGTTCTCATTGGGTGCCCGGTTGGACACACACCTGATGGTTGGGCAGAGCCGCAAGGCTGTCATTGCTTCGCTGAGTGGCGTCGCGCTTCCTCTGCTCCTGGGTGTTTCACTGGCTTTCTTTCTCTATCCTGGTCTGGCCGGTGTCAAAGCTACGCAGTTTTCCTTTCTGCTGCTGGTAGGAACAGCTATGGCCATTACGGCCTTTCCCGTGCTGGCACGTTTGCTAACAGATAAGCAGATGTTGGGAACGAAGATTGGTACGCTTGCTCTGACCTGTGCTGCCGTCGGCGACGTTTTGGCCTGGTGTCTGTTGGCACTGGTGATCGCTGTTGTCCATGGGGGAGGTGTGCTGAGTACAGGTTTCACAGTGGGATTTACAATTCTCTTCATCGGCGTCATGCTAGCCGTGGTACGGCCCTTGCTTAGCTGGGCGACGCGGCGTATCCACTCACCACAGGTGCTGGTTGTCTTCACGATGATTTTGCTGCTGCTCTCGGCTTACACTACCAATGCGATTGGTATTCATCCTGTGTTCGGAGCTTTCTTGATGGGGATCATTCTGCCTCGTAGAGCCTTTTTCATTGAGCATGTGCGTAGCATTGATCGAGTAAACAATGAGCTTTTCCTGCCTCTCTTCTTTGTCTACAGTGGCTTGCGCACCCAAATAGGGCTGATTCATAGTCCGCTTCTGTGGCTTATATGCTTGCTGGTGGTAGTTGTAGCCTGTGCAGGCAAGCTCGTCGGAAGTACGCTGTCCGTTCGCTGGATGGGAGAGTCGTGGCGGGATGCGCTGAGTCTCGGCGTGCTGATGAATACCCGTGGACTGGTGGAGTTAATCGTGCTTAACATTGGTCTAGACCTGGGAGTTCTCTCGCCAACACTTTTTGCCATGTTGGTAATTATGGCATTGGTCACGACGATGATGGCCTCGCCTCTCCTCTCTCTACTGGGACATCGAGACCAGAGTCGGCCCTCCACTGAGAGAGATGTGGCGGAGAGCGATGAGGAGCAAATCATGAAGTGAGATAAAGTGGAATGGGAGTCAGAGGTGAGCATGATGAGTGCCCCCACATGATGACCGCAAAGTAACATGATGACCGCAAGGGTCATCACTACTATATACGTATGCGTGGGCCTGCGAAGCCGGAGTATAGTAGTGATGACCCTTGCGGTCATCATGCCTAATGCATGCCCCGCCCCCGCATGATGAGTGCCCCCGCATGATGACCGCAAGGGTCATCACTACTATATACGCATGCGTGGGCCTGCGAAGCCGGAGTATAGTAGTGATGACCCTTGCGGTCATCATGTGCCCTTGCGGTCATCATGTGCCCTTGCGGTCATCATGTGCCCTTGCGGTCATCATGCGGGGGCACTCATCATGCCTATGTAGAGCGTGGCTGCTACACCGAAAGCGTATCAACCAGAGATGCGCCTTCAGAGGCATTATCATCAGTTTTGTTCGTTGTTTCTTTATAGGTATACTGGTCGGCACGTCCTCCTGGTAGGAAGAACATAGCGGCAAAGCCAAGGGCGGCAAGGGCAGCCATGAGGAGGTAGACCCAGAAGAGTCCCTGAGCAAATTGGGACTGGAGTTGGTTCAGGAAGGCAACCGGTAAGGATGCTCGTACATCTGGAGTGAGCAGGACATTGGCCGGTGTAACGTCTTTTGGCAGATGGGCGGCAGCGTTGGCGAAGTGCGCAAAGATCGGTGGGAAGCGGAAAGCCATTTGGGCGTTAAGGATGGTGCCCATGATGGCAACGCCGACGGTGCCACCGATGGTGCGCGTGAACTGGGTGGAAGCGGTAGCGACGCCGCGTAGCTTCCAGGGAACGGCGTTTTGCACAGCGAGAATGAAGGCGGTGCTGGCAAAGCCAAGGCCAGTTCCGGTGATGAGCATAGCGACAACAATAAAAGGCAGTGCAGTTCCCGTAGTAAAGAAGGTGATCATAATCGTGCCGATGGCAGCGCACGCCATACCCAGGACAGCAGTAAAGCGATAACCATAGCGAATGACCAATCGTCCGCTGAGGCTGGCGGCAATGGGCCATGCGAGCAGAAGCGGACCAAGTGTGATGCCCGCACTGGTAGCTGTACCCCCTTCGACCCCCTGTACAAAGAGGGGAACATAGGAGGTAATGCTAAACATGAGGATACCCAGGGCAAGGCCGCCGATACTGGAGATGGCAATAATGCGGTTATTGAAGAGCGTCAAGGGCAGGATGGGGTCAGTTGCGCGATTTTCCTGGCGGATGAAGAGCCACAGAAGCAC
>WNGM01005137.1_pt1 | contig 10260 bp, 12 predicted proteins | sample 5400571 | NCBI WGS metagenome assembly WNGM01 (sample SAMN13153378, study PRJNA577476) | soil metagenome | isolation source: 100 cm soil or saprolite under Garry oak tree replicate 2 | place: USA:California | collected 2016-06-15 | reverse complement strand
AATTTGTCGAAGGCTGACTTACCGGGAACAGAATCACCGGGATGCTCTATCTCGAACATCTCTTGCTCTACTTCTAGAATTTCCCGTATGAAGAGGTCCACCTCTCGTTCCTTCGCTTTCTCTTCAATTAGCTTCGCGACTTCGTCTTTGTCGAAGCGGGCCTTGGGCATAGCGTCGTCCTTAGACGAATCGGGAACTTCAACATTCAGTAACCCCTCTGCTTTATCAGCGAGAACTTTGAACCTAGAATTTGTGAAGCACACCATCTCGCGGTCTGCTCTTCAGCTGACCGCGTTCCTAATTGTGTGGGCTCTCTTCATCATCTACTTGGCAGGTTGGTTCATTATTTGGGGTTGGCCGTCTTGGATCGTATCTGCTTAGATTTTCCTTCTACCCCTCATAGGTTCTGTGATAATGCTCAAGTCGTGGCCGAACATCAAACCCCTTCGAAAGGATGATCGGGAAGATTGGAACTTCATTATCTCGATCTTTGTCGCGGTATTCACCATTGGAGGTGGGTTGGTAGCCTTTTCCGTGGTGAACAGCCAATTAACAACCCACTCGTCCTGCTTTCTTCCCAAGGGAGTAAACATTACTAGCCCGAATTGTCAGACAATCGAGACGGTAACGCTTCCAAACAGTGGAGCGTTCGCGTTCTACAGGGCGCTTGGTAACTTGATTGTCGTTGCTGGTCTGATAGGCATCTGGGTATTCTCAATATTCTTCGCGCTACTCTACTTGTCCCACAAGTTTGTAATCCCTTAGACCCGAGTGGAAACCAGAGAGTTGCCGAAGAGGTGCGCTGAAGCCGACGGATAATTCTAGGTTTCCAAGGATTGCTAGAAGAATTACTCTAATCAGATGTTTTGTGTGAAGGGAAAACGACCTGAAAGACCTCTTTCCCTGCTCCTTCCTACATTCAGGCCATCGATTGACAGCCTCGTAAAGTCATATCCGGTGCCTACCTAGTTCTCTAGAGAGACAGTAGCCCCGGTTCAAATCTAGCGAGTCATAAGGGCCTTCATAGGAAAAAGACAGGGGAAACGGCAAGATTGCAGCTCAGAATGCTGAAGGGCAAGATTCACCGGGCACGAGTGACAGGTTCGGATCTCAACTATGAGGGAAGCATCGAAATAGACTCCTCTCTAATGAAAGCTGCTGGCATTCTCCCCTTCGAGGAAGTTGGTATTTGGAGCATTACGACCGGAGAAAGGTTCTCCACCTATGCACTCCCCGCGGACCCGCGAAGCGGAATAATCGCGCTCAACGGAGCGGCCGCCCGGAAAGTACAGCTGGGGGACGAGATCATCATCACCGCCTTCGTATCTATGAGCGAGAAGGAAGCTGAGCAATGGAATCCGAAGATCGTCTTTGTCGATGAGAAGAACCGGTTCAAACCTCTTACCCATGCTCCAAGAGTGCTAGCCCACTCACGAAAACTAGCCCACTAAGATCGTCTAGTAGGCCATCGAAAACTCTCGCTTCATCAAACTTGTTTCCGAGCAGACGCTAGGAACATTGGGATCTTCACCTGTTGCTCTTCTTGGGTGCTCGTGCAGCAAGAAGACAACTCGTCAACCTTCACGTCTTCCAGCCGGTTCTTTTTCATCATCCCGAGAACATCCTCCATCTTGAAGCCAAGCCACAGATCTGCGTGTTCCTTCCGTAACCATTCGTAGTTGTGTTCTTGTAGGTCGGAGATTGCGATTCTTCCACCAGGCTTGAGCACTCTGGCCATCTCTGCTATCGCAATATCTGGATGCGGGCAGTGGTGCAGTACCATGTTGCCGATTACAACATTGACAGATGAATCTGGCAATTGCATGTGTTCGACGTTTCCAATTCGGAACTCGACCTTCCCCTTTCCCAGTTTCGCAATTGATTCATCGCTCATACCTCTGGAGAAGTCGAGAGCGATGACTTTGCGGGCGATCATAGCAGCCCCTTGAGTCAGAAACCCTGTTCCAGCGCCCACGTCCAGGACGGTGTCATCGGGACTAATCTGGGCCGCGTTCAAGACGGCGTCCCGAACCTCCTCGCCGTAGAAGTTCTTTCTCATATTGTCCCATTGGGATGAGACTTGATTGAAGTATTCCTTCACCCGACGCGACATGATTGCTGGATAATGATGTTGGAATCAGTTAAAGAATGCGCGAGCGTATGCCCGTTCTAAGCTGAGATAGGCTGGGGTGATCGCAACATGGTGATTGAAGCCGATTTCTATAGGGTCCGGCTTCGATTCAAGCGCTTGTTCGCCGACCCCTCAATCTTCGAGGATCAGAGAAACGCCGTCCGAAGACATCTCCTCCGGGGAACTACCAGCGACAAAGCGGCCCGCGTCTATCAGATAACAAGCGATATCTCGCCGACTGATGATTTGGGGAAATCTTCTGAAATTGCCGGGACAGCCAAGTATATTCACGGGGGAAGGGTCGTTCGCTCAGAATACTTCGAAAACGCGAACGTGACACTAGAGTATGCAGATTTTGGCAGCGGCACCTCGCCTAGTGATCATCAAAGGCTATGGAAGAAGCAGAGATGGGGACGAATGAGCTTCAACTTAGTGGAATTTCGCCACGAGCACTTGAGGATCGAAATACCTGATGCTTCCGAGCTCTATGAAGTGCTCCGTGCTCGAGCTGACCCGACGACTCTGGTTGACGTGGAGCTTCCCGAGCTTCCGGACAACTTCTTTCGCTCCGCTGTTGGCTACCTGGAAACCCGCTTGAAACAACTTGCCGAGGCGAAGCACGAGACGATCGAGATCTACATTGCAAGAGACTTGCTTCTCGAGGAGAAAGAGGCCTTGGAGAAGAGACTAACTCGCCCTTCAACGCAGTCCACAATCTACATTATGTTGTCGAAAGCCGAAGAACTACCCATGCTCTAGCGATGTTGTCCTAGGGCAGAGAGCCTAGACGATTTGCCGATAGGATTCGATGAATTCTGGATCTATTACTCCCGAAATAACTTTCTCAGAACCATCAGGAAGGATCACTGGCGTGCCTGCAGCGTGGTACGGGAGCTCGAATTTCTCCAGCTTCTCGGGAGCTTCTACTTCGAAGAGCTTGCGGCATGCCCCGTTCTCGTAGTGAAAGCAGTAGATTTTCTCGACGCGTCTTTCTCCAAATCCGCCAGCTCTCCCTCCAGCGGCATGGCCTTCTTCAGGCAGCTGGAGAATGTAAACGGAATTTTCTCCTTGTAGTGTCTTTAGGTCGACGGGGTTTTGTGCGACGAGTATTCGTCGTCCTTTTTGGGAGATGAGGTGCGACAGTTCTTCGAGGGGTGTCATGCGGGCCGGAGCTCCGTGGTCATGTAGAAATATTTATGCTGCATTCACTTAGAGGAAGGTGATCATTGCGTCCTTCCTACCGATCCGGACCAGTTTTTCAATCTCCTTACTCTCCTCCTCGCTGAGGGGAGTATAGAGACGATGGTCGCCGGTAGAGCTTGAGTATCGGCCGGCTATGAGATATGCGTCCTTATTCGCTTCTTTCAGAACCGTGACACGGTTCAGCGCGTCCTTCGCGGTGTAGAGATAGAGAGGGGTGGGATCGAACTTCTGGACATCTTTCATGGAAAGCTGTTTTTTTTCAAGAGGCATAAGTTATCGCCGCCGTCTTCTGAACACGGCTCTGATCTTAGTTAAGCCTTCACGCATAGATAGCCCATGTCATAGCGCGATTGGTATGGCTTAAATGCGGTCCAATAGCCCGAATCTCGTCTGATAGAAAAATGAAAATGTACATAGTGATACTCGGCGTGATACTGCTGATAGCAGGAATAGCCGGAGCTGCATACTACGGATTCGTACCAAGAACTCGAGTATACGGTGCCATAGGCGTCGCAGTGGTCGGCATCATCGTCGCAGCCTTAGGTGTAATGACCAAGACAACCAGCGTAGGGGCCACCACGACGGGACAGTTTACCTGCGCAAAGTGCGGTGCCAAGTTCGGCTCTGAAGCCGCTTTGAACCAGCATACCAAAGACAAGCACGGAATGTAGTTCGCTCAACCCTTTCTTCAGAACATTCAAACGCTCCACTGGACTTCCGAGTCGTATTTTTCCCCGAAAATTCCATTTTCTTGGAATTCCTTGTACTCCAGCATTCATAGGTTGAAGGCCGTAAATCTCAGAGGAAGAGGGATTCGTGAGCTCTAGTCTAGGCGCTAGACTTTGAGCTGGCCTGATCTTCGGAGAGACTCAACTTGTCCCTGAGTGTACCGGAACATGATGTCCCCGCGCTCTGGCTGGAAGTCCCAGGGAGCGACTAGGACTGTATCGCCCATCTTGATCCAGACGCGGCGTTTCATTTTTCCTCGAATTCGACAAACCCGGGTTACGCCGTCCGCGCATTCTACCAATACCCTGTCGTAGCCGAGGAGGTTTTTGACGGTCCCGTAGAGTTGGCCTGGACCAGGTGTGAGCATCTCGCTGAGGTTGGCCTCGCTGAGGACCTTTCGCTTACCCATACTATCAACACACTAGAGCATAGCGGTAATATTAAAGGCCAAAATGCCTACCAATAATCCTGCGTCCTAGTTTTTCCACTTGACTGAGCAGCCGAAAGGCCTTGTCTCTTGGACAGAAGGCTTCTGACCTACGAGAATCGCATCCAATGCGTTTCTGAGATCTTTGATTTTCACTGATTCAGGGTTTCTGTTGTCGTCGATTCGACCCTTGTATTGGAGTCGGCGCTGCTGATCGAACGCAAAAACGTGTGGCGTGCAAATTGCGCCATATTTCTTCGCGACTTCTTGAGTATCGTCTCTTAGGTAGGGAAAGTTGAAGCCGCGATCCTTGGACCGCTTGATCATGTTCGGGTAACTGTCTTCGGGATAACCGGTGTCGTCGTTGCTGTTTATCGCCACTAACGTAACCCCTTTCGCTGAGTAGTCCTTCTGGAGCTGGACCATCCGGTCTTCGTAGGCTTGCACGTAAGGGCAGTGATTGCAACTGAAAACGACTACCAACGCTTTCTTGTTTGAAAAGCTGTTCAGGTTGTGGGTCTTGCCATCCACTCCTTTCAGCTCAAAATCGACGGCGGATGATCCGAGTGGGAGTCCAACCGAGTCGAGAGTTGTCGGTGATGTAGGCATGGTCCAACTGAGTTGAGGAAGGCCTTAGAAACCTTTCCAGCTCCGATTCCCCGAGGACCGTTCGGATTGAAGACAAAAGCAATGGTGGGCGTATCAGGCTTCAGCTATTCTGGATGGAAAGGACACTTCTACCCGGAGAACCTGAAGAGCGAAGAGTTTCTCTCCTACTATTCTCAAAGGCTCAACAGTGTGGAAATCAACAGTTCCTTCTACTCCTCTCCTAGCCTTGCAATGGTAAAATCATGGGCAGGTAAGACTGGCGACAATTTCAAGTTCTCATTCAAAGCGCCAAGACAGATCACGCACATCCTGAAACTTGGGAAGGGATCGGTTGAAGCGACCGAGAGACTGGGAGTGACGTTGAGATTTCTTAGAGAGAAAAATGGTCCAGTTCTCTTTCAGCTTCCACCTTACTCCAAACAGGACTTGAAGCTTTTGGAAGAGTTTCTTGCGGACACGTCCAAGATCGGAGAGAGAGTATTCGAATTCAGACATGAATCCTGGCTGAATGATCTCACGTATAGGACCCTGGAGAAACATGATGCCAACTTTTGCATCGCAGAGACCGAGGATATGAAACCAGTCTTCAAAGTCACGGGAAAGACGCCATATTTCAGACTGCGAAGAGAATCATACGATGCGAAAATGATGGATGACTGGACTGGTAAGATCAAGGAAACGAGTAAAGGGAGCGAGTCGCTCTACGTTTATCTGCGCCACGACGAAAACGGAGAGAATGCCACTAGGGCGTCGAAGATTCTAGAATCGTTAGTTTGAGAAAAAAAACCAGGTCGAATCAGTTGTCGTGGAGGGTTGCCCTAAATCGTTTTTGATGCGGCTTTCTTTAGCTCGTCGTAGTTCGGTTCCTTCGTTGGGTCGTCACTGACCCATTTGTAGACCACAACTCCATTGCGATCAAGTATGAAGACGGCTCTCTTTGCGACCGTGTAACCCCCAAGGTTGCCAAAGTTTTCGTGATATACGTTATACTGTTTCACAACTTCTCTGTTGTAGTCGCTGAGAATTGGGAAGTTGAGATTGTTGTTCTGCGCGAACGCTTTGTTCGTGAATGGATCATTGACGCTTATTCCCACAACTTGGGCGTTGACCTTGTTCAGCTCCTGCATATTGTCGCGCAAGGTGCACATCTCACGGGTGCAGACGGTGGTGAATGCGCCGGGGAAGAACGCAAGTATTGTTGCGCTGTTAGGTTTCAGAAACTCTTGAAGGATCCGAGACTTTCGATCAGTATCCGGAAGCGTGAAGCTAGGGGCCCTTTCTCCCTGATTCACCATTGTTGATCGAGATGAACTCATTCGATGGACGCTTCTAAACTTTGCAGCGCGAAACAAACCACTGGATTCATCTAGCCTGCTTTCTGTGAAAGTGAAGTTCGAATAATGAGCCCAGAGGCGCTTGTCAACTGAACACTCTTCGGCTCTAAATTCAGTCTCGCGATATCGCTGTTTCGAACCTTGAAGAAGTCCAGTAAAGTTTGACGGCACCTAGACAACCCGCCGCCATGCGAGGGATGGAGGCCAATAGTTTCCGTAACTTGTTTGTTAGCTTCAGTTTGTTAGCTTCAGCCCGCCTACTTGACTGGATCCAAATACCCGTTCGCGACGTAGTTTCGAGGGGCGGTCGTGTATATGTCGTACATGGTGAAGGAGCCAGGAATGAGGTCTATCTGAATCACGATGGTCCATTCATGTTCCAACGGCCTGTAGAGATAGTCTCCGACTCTTAATTGTGTAACCGACAGCCAACCGGTGTTTCCATTGCTCTGTCTTACCCATAGCTTCTGGATCGTCGCGTTATCTGTCACCAGTGGCTGACCGTCTGCAGTATGTATTACCAGCATGTCATTTGTGTGAACAATCTCCATGCTCGTGATTGTCGATGTTACGAACTGGTTCGTGACGACATTGTAAGAGAGAAGCTGCATTCCAGCCTGAAGGTTCTGAACGGGACGTTTGTCGCCGTTCGCGAGGGTGATTAGCGTTCCAGCTGCTACGCTCCCGCTATCACAACCGGGCCCAGAAAGCACTTGCACCTGAATGGTAGTAGTGTGGGAAAGGCCGCCGCTGGTTCCTGTGACACTTACAGTGTACGGTCCAGGGGGAGTGCTCAAACAAGTGCTAATATTTAGTATTGCAGAAGACGATCCTCCCGACGCCACCGTAACGGTTGTTGAACCTTGTACGTTACAACCGTAGGGATTGTTGGGGAAAAGAGCGGTGAATCCACATACACTAACACTTGGAGTTGCGGTAAGGCTCACAGAACCACTGAACCCGTTAAGGCTAGTCACTGTGATCTGGGTAACGACACCGTAGCCCTGCTGAAGAGACACGGAACTCGGACTGGCAGAAACGCTGAAGTCTAACCCCACAATCACCGAAAGGTATGCGTCCCACGTATATCCGTAGAATTTTTGGACTGTGTAATTGGTACAATTCCATGATATCGTGGATGCCGAACAGTCGGAATAATTGATTGTATTTGTGAAGTTAATCGCACTGTTCACGTTCAAAAGATAGCTACCTGGCACCGTACCCTGTCTCGGTGTGGTTCGCAACGGAAGAGTGTACATCCCACCAGGTGGAGGCAGTGTCTTGGTCATAGGGTCAAACCCGCTCCAACAAGAGTTCCCACAACTCGTGGCGTTAAATGCTACCCATGGGCACGTTGTCCCCGAATTGCATTTTGCCGACATCGTCTGGCCATTCTGAATATATGAATAATTGACGAAGCTTGCCGTCATTTGAGCTCCTTGTGGCCAGCTTATCGCATTATTGGAGAGGGCAATATTCGAAACAGCAGACGATGACGTCGCAGAGAGCATCGAAAGATATGTCGGATTTGCAGAGAGAAGAGCGGCACAGCCATTGGCAACTGTGACGGGTATGGTCGTTGTGTCTGACTGAGAACCGGAATTTGCAAAGATTGTAATGACATCCTTGTATGCGCTACAAGGACTTGCTTCAAGCCATATGCTGATTCCGCTGTCAACGTTGGGATTCGTATTGCAGGGAGGGTTTGAACAGGAGAAGCTTGCTGAGACGCCCGAATAATTGGCGTTGTTTCCCTGAAGCTGAAAGCTGTATGCGGTTTGGCCTGTTTGACTCCTGGCTGACACGAATACTGTTCCGGTCCAGCCGCCGTACGCGGTTAGTGTCAGTCCGAATTTAACGTAGCCGAAGGACCAAGAACCGCCCGACGTAATTGAGTAAGAGAGTGGTGAGTTTGTTGACAGTGAGTACATAGGATCTCCGGAGAAGAAATCCGTCCGAGTATATTTTGTCGAGATCCATTGAAAGTAGAAACAATTGCCATTGTAAGGGGAGGTCCCTGAGGGGCAGCTAGTTGTAGGCGGCGGAGCCCCTGATACAAGGCAATCTCCATTATCACCGGGAGGCGTCGGGTTAGGGTAGTAAGCAAAACATGTGCTCGCCTGATCGGTGATACCCGGGCCATTCGAATCTGCATGAGATGTGACATTGAAGTTCATGATAAGGTAGTAGGTGTATCCAGGCTGAAGGTTATCTGCCTCGTGGCTGAATGAGTTTTGGCCGACTACTGCTATACCACCCGTATCGCAGTACCCGGGCGGCCAATGCGTGAGGGTTGTGGACGGCCCGCACTCAGGCTTGGATACTCCTTGGGGCTGTTCGTTCCATCCAGGTTCGACAATGACACCATCACTTCTAAAGACCTTGTCGAGGACATACGCCTGTGAAAAACTGTGAAAGGAACCTAGTCCAGACGCGAATGCTCCCTGCCAGCCCAGGAGATAGAAATTACCAGTGAAGTCAAGGATTGACGACGATTGTCCGTTATTTGGAATGGTGATGGAATCGATGAACCAGAGCTGAGCTGTTGAGTCGACGCTCGCACCCCAATATGCTGCCCAGGCGAAAGCACGGAGAGACCCATAGCCTGTGCAACTTGATGACGCTGTCGCAGCATCCCCTAGATAGTTTCCCACGATTAGCGTGTGAAAGATGGGATCAAAGACGGGCTGCAAATCGGTGAACCCAGTGCTTTGCCCACCCGACAATAAGCAAGCGTTTTCGGATGGCCCGGAGTATGTATTTGTCCAAGTGGCAGTTGTTGATGCATGAACAGGCTGGAAGGGTATGAAAAACGCGAGAGAGGCGGACAGCATGATGAGCAAGCTAGTTTTTCGCAATCGAGGCGAGGGCCTTGTCCTAATTATTCCGAGCCAGCGCTTCAATGCCGCTATCATCGCCGCGAAAGAGGCAATTGCGAACATAGAAAACCCGAAAATGAGTCCACTAAGAACAGAAACCGAATCCACCAGATGAAAAATTGCACCTGTTGTGAAGATGACGCCAAATCCTACGAAAACTCGAATGACAGTCACCTTTCGCGAACATAATTTGAGGGCTCCTACGACGACCAGAAAAACACCAGCCCAGCCAACGGGAGTGAGCAAGTCGAGAATCCCTCGAGGAGCTAGTGAGACCGCGTAGACCATAGCTCCTCCAACCAGTGTCGCAACTAGGGGCATAAGCCTATGAAGTACGTCACGCGGTGAACATGAAATATCTTTCTTGGAATCTGGGATCAACTAATCCAGACCCACTTCGTCGAAGATGAAAACATTGGGAATCGATTAGCAGGTCTTACAATATAAGAGGCATGTACAATATTACCTCAAGAATGTTAGAGGATAAAGCTCCTTGACGGCGAACTTCCGACTCGGCCGCTGCAGTTCTGGTCTTCTATTGAATCCGCTAGTTAGCCATTTCTAATGAGTTCTTTCAAAATGTCAGCGACCCATCAGGGAAACGGTTCGATCAAGTGGACGAGCCTTACGGTGCGAGTTGACCCAAAGGCGGTTTGGGCCTAAAACGAGAGCTCTATTTGCCCATTGTCCGATGAAGATAATCACAAGACGTGCGACCCCTGCAAAAGAAAGTTGGGAGCCTGGGATTGTTTTCCAGGCCCACTAGTCGTCGTTGCTCTGGTCGTCGGAGTCGTCGTTATCTTTGTCGTCTGCGCAAGCGTTAGCGTCGTTGCTCTGGTCGCCGGAGTGAAGCCCGTGACTCTTGACCGTGTCATTGTCGGTCTTGGTGGAGTGAGTTGAATCGTGTTGCGGGTTGTGTTTGCCTAGAGCCGCCATGAAACCTTGCGC
>WNGM01005135.1_pt1 | contig 10260 bp, 7 predicted proteins | sample 5400571 | NCBI WGS metagenome assembly WNGM01 (sample SAMN13153378, study PRJNA577476) | soil metagenome | isolation source: 100 cm soil or saprolite under Garry oak tree replicate 2 | place: USA:California | collected 2016-06-15 | reverse complement strand
TCAGTCTCGATTCGGCGCCGACATTGCGCTCATAGACTTCACCGTAATTGCCGACGTGGCGGATGATGCGGGCGGCCCAGTCCTTGGAGAGGCCGAGGTCTTCGCCGTAGGTGCCTTCGGTGCCGACCAGCCGCATCACGTCGGGCTTCTTGGACTTCAGCGCCTCGTCGATGTTCTTTGAGGTGACGCCGAGCTCTTCGGCGTTGATCATCGCATATAGCGTCCACTTCACGATCATCATCCAGTCGTCGTCGCGCTGCCGCACCACGGGCGCCAGCGGTTCCTTCGAGATGACGTCCGGCAGGATGACGTGGTCGCCAGCCTTCGCAAGATTCAGCCGCAGCGCATATAGCTGGGAGACGTCGGCTGTGAAGGTGTCGCACTGGCCGGAATCATAAGCCTTGAAGACCTCGTCCAGCTTGGCGAATTTCATCTCCTGGTATTTCATGTTGTTGGCGCGGAAGTAGTCGGCGAGGTTGAGCTGCGTGGTCGTGCCATCCTGCACGCAGACCTTGCTGCCGTTGAGGTCGAGCGCCGAGTCGATCTTGCGGGCGGCGGGCAGCATGAAGCCTTCGCCGTCATAATAAGCGACGGCCGGGAAATAGAGGTCGTAATTTGTCTCGCGCGACATGCTCCACGTCGAGTTGCGTGAGAGAATATCGACCTTGCGGCTTTGCAGCTCCTTGAAGCGCTCATTGGCGTCGAGCGGAATGAATTTCGCTTTCTTTGGATCGTCGAAGATGGCCGCGGCAACCGCGCGGCAGAAGTCGACATCGAAGCCGGTCCAGTCGCCCTTGTCGTCCGGGATCGAGAAGCCCGGCAAGCCTTTGTTGACGCCGCACAGCACTTCGCCGCGCCGGACCGTCCGCTTCAGGGTCCGCGTGTCATATCGTTCATAGGTGATGGCGGCGGCCGCGACCGCGACTGCGACCGCCAGCCCAATCAAAAGGCCGCCTCGGAATGTGCGCATGATTTATCTCTCGCAATGATCGGAAGAAAATGGGCGGACGGTGAAAGCTAGCCGTCGCGGTTACAGTTCCGGCTTCTGCCGCACGACAACCTTGGTGCCGACCGGAACACGCTCATAGAGGTCGGCCACGTCGGCGTTGACCAGCCGGAAGCAACCGGAGGAGACGGCGGTGCCGATCGTATCGGGCCGGTTGGTGCCGTGGATACGATAGACGGTGGTGCCAAGATACATCGCGCGGGCGCCGAGCGGATTTCCCGGCCCGCCGGCCATGAAGCGCGGCAGATAGGGCTGGCGCGCAATCATCTCGGGCGGCGGTGTCCAGTCCGGCCACTCCGCCTTGCGCGAGATGTTCAGCAGTCCCTGCCACTGGAATCCCTCGCGGCCGACACCGATGCCATAGCGCAGCGCGCGGCCGCCTCCCTGAATCAGATAGAGATGGCGCTCCGCGGTCTGGATGATGATGGTGCCGGGCGCCTCCGTGGTGCGATAAAGCACCGCCGTACGCTTGTATTCCGGGTCCAACTCCACCGAGTCGTCCGCCAGAAGTCCCGGCTGGTCGCCAACATCGGGTTGTTGTGCAAAGCTCTGCGAGATCGAAAGCATCAGACCGGCTGCGGCAATTATCATCCAGATCAGGTGCCGAAATTTCATCATAAAAATTCTCCTCGTTCAGCTCAACGGGATTGGTCTACCATCCCCGGCGAACCACCGGAACCACCAAAATCGCAGTAGTCTGGAGTAATGTATCGCCGATTATTTCGGCGCGATCCACAGCCTCAAGCCATAGGCCAAGATGCTGACCGTGCCGACCCCGCCGAGCCAAAGGGCGGCGAACCACAACAGGCGCTGCGCCAGCGGGCGCGGATTTTGCTCGGCAGGCGTCAATGATAGCCGCTCCCGGGCCGTACCTTGCCGCGGAATACCCAATAGGCCCACGCGGTATAACCGAGAATAAGCGGCACCAGCACGGCCACGCCGAACAGCATGAAGATCTGGCTGTTTTCGGGCGATGCCGCCTGCCAGATGGTGATGCTCTGCGGCACGATATAGGGGTACATGCTGATGCCGAGCCCGGCATATGACAGTGCGAACAGCGCCAGCGTCAGAAAGAACGGCTGGGTGTCCAGTTTGTTGGCGAGGCTGCGCAACAGCAGCACGGTAACGCCGGCGACCGCGATCGGTACCGGCGCGGTCAGGATGACGTTGGGCCAGGTGAACCAGCGCTGCGTGTATTGGATGTGCAGGAACGGCGTGGCGATGCTGACCGCGCAGATCGCCCCTAACATCGCGAACAACAGAAACCAGCTCAGGTGATAGGCCTTGTCGCGAAGCTCGCCCTCGGTCTTCAGCACCAGCCATGTCGCGCCTAGCAGCGCATAGCCGATGACCAGCGCGAGGCCCGTCAAGATGCTGAACAGCGTCAGCCAGTCCCACCAGCCGCCGGCATAATGCCGTCCTTCGACATGCACGCCCTGCAGGATGGCGCCGAGGGCAATTCCCTGCGCCAGCGTCGCCAGCAGCGATCCGCCGGCGAACGCGATGTCCCAGCGATTTCGCGTGCTCTGCGTCCGCCAGCGAAATTCGAAGGCGACACCGCGAAAGATCAGGCCGATCAGCATCGCAATCATCGGCGTGTAGAGCGCCGGCATCAGCACCGCATAGGCCAGCGGAAACGCGGCCATCATGCCGCCGCCGCCGAGCACCAGCCAGGTTTCGTTGCCGTCCCACACCGGCGCGACGCTGTTCATGATCACGTCGCGGTCGGCTTTTTGGGGAAACAGCGGAAACAGGATGCCGAGGCCGAGATCGAATCCATCCATCACCACGTAGACAAAGACCGCGAATGCGATGATGAACGCCCAGATGGCGGCGAGGTCGATGCTGCCGGTCATGAGGCGGACCCTTCCGCTGCCACACCGGCCGCCGGTGTGATGCCCGCGGCGCGGGCCGGGATGTCGCTGCGCGGTCCCTGTTCGCCGTGATGCGGCGGCGTCGCCATCATCCTCAATATATAAATGACGCCAGCGGAGAACACCGCGAAATAGACGATGACGAACCCGATCAATGACGAGCCGACCGCGGGAGCCGCGAGCGGCGAGGCGGATTCAACCGTGCGCAGCAGCCCGTACACGGTGAACGGCTGGCGCCCGGTTTCGGTGGTGATCCAGCCCGCGAGCACCGCGATGAAGCCCGCCGGGCCCATCGCCATCGCTGACACGTGCAATAACCGGGATTGGTAGAGCGTGCCGCGCCACCGGTTCCACAGGCTGAACAGGCCGAGCCCCATCATCAGGAACCCCATCCCGACCATGATCCGGAACGACCAGAATGTGATCGGCACCGGCGGCCAGTTCTCGCGCGGCACGGTGTCGAGGCCGGCCAGCGGCGCATCCGGCGAATGCTTGAGGATCAGCGAGCCGAGCTTCGGAATTTCGACGGCGTATTTGACCTTGCCCGCGGCTTGATCGGGGAGGCCGAACAATATCAGGGGTGCACCGTTCTTGTGGCTCTCGAAATGGCCCTCCATCGCCATGATCTTGGTCGGCTGATGCTCCAGCGTATTGAGCCCGTGCTGATCGCCGGCGAGGATCTGGATCGGCGCCACCAAAGTGGCCATCCACATCGCCATCGAAAACATCACCCGCGCACCTGCCTGATTGCGGTCGCGCAGCAGGTGAAACGCGCCGACCGCGCCGACCACCAGCGCTGTGGTGAGGTAGGCCGCCAGCACCATATGCACGAGACGGTAGGGAAATGACGGATTGAAGATGGCCTTGAGCCAGTCGGCGGCGACGAACTGCCCGTCGGCATTGACCGCGTAGCCGGTCGGCGTCTGCATCCAGGAATTGGCGGAGAGGATCCAGAACGCGGAGATCAGCGTGCCGGTCGCGACCATCAAGGTCGCGAAGAAATGCAGTTTGTGGCCGACCCGCTCGAGCCCGAACAGCATGACACCGAGGAAACCCGCTTCGAGGAAGAAAGCGGTCAGCACCTCGTAGGCCATCAGCGGGCCGAGAACCGGTCCGGTCTTGTCTGAAAATGCCGACCAGTTGGTGCCGAACTGGTAGGACATCACGATGCCCGACACCACGCCCATGCCGAACGCGACGGCGAAGATCTTCAGCCAATAGTTGAACAGGTTGATGAAGACCTCGCGCCCGGTCCACAGCCAGAGCGCTTCAAGCACCGCGAGATAGCTGGCAAGTCCGATCGAGAAGGCGGGGAACACGATGTGAAACGACATCGTGAACGCGAACTGCGCCCGTGCCAACACCACGGCATCCCAGCCCTCGAACATTCCAGTCATCCGTCGCCGTTTGATCGTGCCTCCTGATTACCACGCAATCCGTGGCGGGGATATCGCGAATGCTCGAATACCAGCCTCCCGCGCAGTGTCTGATGAAGGTGCTGCGCGTTCGCGGAACCGCTCAGCTGGAAGCGTTGAGCAGCCGCGCGATGATGCGGTCGATTTGCTCGTACTGGCCTTCGCCGTCGTGCTGGAACACGATCTTTCCGCTCTGATCGACGATGTATTGCGCGGGCCAATACTGGTTGCGATAGGCGTTCCAGGTCTGCTGTCCATTGTCCTGCGCGACCGGATAGGTGATGCCATGCCGTTTCAGCGCGGCTTGCACGTTGGAGGCGGATCTCTCGAACGGAAATTCCGGCGTGTGGACGCCCACCACGACAAGGCCGCGGTCTTTGTATTTCGCATACAGTTCGGTGACGTGAGGCAGCGTGTTGACGCAGTTGACGCAGCCATAGGTCCAGAAATCCACCAGCACCACCTTGCCGCGCAGGTCCGCCATGCTGAGCGGCGCGGAGTTGAACCAGGTGCTGATGCCGGCGAAGTTTGGCGCGGCGCCCTGCACGGCGGCGACCGCGAACGGAGCGGTCTGGTCGGGCGTAACCTCGCCGCCGATGCAGGGTAAGGCGGTGCTCGTTAGACAAGTGGCAATGACCGAGGCGGCTGCGGCGAGCGATCGTATGGTCATGGGAAACTCCATCGTCAAGCAAGGGGTTGATTACAGGCCGAGCTGGCCGTTCGGGTAAAAACCTGTCAGCCACGCCACGATCAGCGTGTCGTATTGAAAGTAGGAGGCGACCGCGAAGGCGATGACGACAACGCCAAATCCCTGCTGCAGCCTGGGTGAGATTCGCGCGATGCTGCGAATGCGGGTGGTCACGGCCTGTCCACCATAGGCAATCGCCAGCATCGGGATAGCGGCGCCGATGGCGTAGACCACCAGCAACGTGCTTGCCCATGCGGCGTCTTTCGATGTCGCGACCACGGTGAGGATCGAACCGAGCACGGGGCCGGCACAGGGCGTCCAGACCAGACCGAGCGTGGTGCCGAGCACGAAGCCACCGATATTGCCTTGACGGAACGCGGCGTCGCCGGTGGAGCCATGGTTGGTGAGGCCGCCGATCCGGATCGAAAGCCATTCGAACGGCGCGGGCCAGATCATCAAAAGTCCAAAGCCGAGCAGCAGGATCGCGGCGCCCGTGCGCAGAACATTGGGATCGAAATCGAAAATGCGGGTGATCGCGCTCAGCAGCAAGGCTGCGGCCGAGAACGATATGACAAAGCCGAGCGCAATCAGCACCGGCCGCGCTTTGCCGGTTTGGCCGACCGATGCGCCCAGCAAAATCGGCAGCATCGGCAGCGTGCAGGGCGCGGCCACAGTAACCACCCCGGCGAGCAGTGCGAGAACGAGATTGAACATCGAATGGTCCCACGAACGATCCCGGCGGGGCCTTGTGGCCACGGTGGATGTCTCAGTGGTTTTTCGGGACGCGAGGCGAAGCGTTACCTCGCGATGCCTCACGTGTTCGTGAGGCTCTCACAGGTGCGAAAGCCACGATGCCGAAACCCCAGATACAGAACGACCCGGAGGGGGGCATCCCGTCCGGGTCGCTGGAGGTACTTTGGAAGGTCAGAAGATCGGTCGGCCACAAGATTGGTGTTGCTGATTGTCGGTGTAACAGCCAAGTTTTTCCGGGTGATGTTGCGAATTGTTTCAATTGTTTCGTGGGCGTTAACTATTTCGCAAAACCGGACTCCGCTTTTGCACCGTTAAATAACCAGTAACTAATTGAATTGGTTGTTGTTTTTCACGCGGCAAGGGTGTCAACGCCGGCTCCCTTGAGCAGGTCAGCGAGCTGCTTGCGGGCATAGAACATCCGCGTCTTCACCGTGCTCTGGGGAATCCCGATGATCGCGCCGGCCTCTTCCACCGACTTCTCATGGTAATAAACCAGGTTGATGATCTCGCGGTGCGCCGGGGACAGCTTGGCCACGCAGGCGCGCAAGATGGCGCTGGTGTTGCTGCGGTCCAGCGAAGCCTCGGGCGTGTCGGCCTCGTCGGCGATTTCAAGCACGTCCTCCTGGTCGATATCCTCGTGCCGGCGCTGACGCATCGCGGTCAGCGCCTTGAAGCGGGCGATCGACAGCAGCCAGGTGGAAACCTGGGAACGGCCTTCGAACTGGCTGGCGGTGCGCCACACATCGAGGAAAACCTGGCTGACAAGGTCTTCTGCCATGGTGGTGTCGCGCACGATGCGAAGGACGAAACGGTAAACCCGCACATTGTGACGGGAGTAAAGGGTGTGCATCGCGGTTCGGCCGCCACCGGCAATGCTTGCCAGCAGCATTTCATCCGAAGTCGCCTGGGCAGCGATGATGCCTTGTTCGGCTGCGGCGTTGATGGCGACGACGTTCTGCATGACTAACTCCCGATAATCGCCGCTTGGCGGCGTTGCGTTGGCCCGATTGTTAGTCAGCGAACGTTTCGGGACGTCTGCACGCCAAGTGGAAAATGGTTTCGTGCACGGGAGAATTGTTTCGTCGCAAGGTCGGCGACGAAACATTCGGGACCCAGACCAAAGCAATTTCAAGCAGATGGGTTTTAGGCGAATACCCGTCAGGCCTTTTCGCCGGCGGGCGAGAACAGATATCCGCCGCCTCGGATGGTGCGGATCACCGCCGGTTTGGTCGGATCGATCTCGATTTTGCGCCGAATTCGCATGATCCGCAGGTCCACGGCGCGGTCGAAGGCCTCGGCGTCACGCGCGTTGGCCAGTTCCAGCAGTCGCTCGCGCGACAGCACCCGCTTCGGATTGGCCGCGAAAACCTTGAGCAGGCCGAATTCGGAAGCGGTCAGCGGGTGCTCATTGCCCTCGTCGTCGCGCAGCGCCTGGGCCTCGAGATCGAGCCATTTCGTTCCGAACCGCACCAATTGGTCTTTCGCCGCCTTCGCAGCCGCGGCTTCCGGGGGTGCCGCCGCCCTGACCGGAGAACTGCGCCGCAACACCGAGCGGATCCGCGCCATCAATTCGCGCAATTCGCAGGGCTTTGCGATGTAATCGTCCGCGCCGAGTTCCAGCCCGACGACGCGGTCGATCGGGCTCGCGGTAGCGGTCAGCATGATGACCGGAACATTGGTGCGGCTTTTCAGGTCGCGGATGATCGAAAGCCCGTCTTCCTCCGGCATATTCAGATCGAGCACCACGAGATCGGGCACGCTGATTTCGATCGCGCCGCGCAGGCTCTTGCCGCCGTCGCAAAGCGTCACGGTAAAGCCGTGCATCTTGAGGTACTCGCCGACCATCTCGCGGGCCGGCGCTTCGTCATCGACGATGATGATATGGGGACTCTGGCTCATGGAATCTCTGTCGCGGGCAATATGACGGTGAAAGTCGATCCTAGTCCGGGTCCCTGGCTATCCGCGTTCACCCGGCCACCATGCATGTCGATGATGCGCTTGACGATCGAAAGCCCGAGACCCGTCGAGCTTTCGCCGGCGGTGGGTTTTGCGGACAGCCGCTGGAAGCGACCGAACAATCGTCCGAGATCTTCGGGAGACAGGCCTGCGCCCTCGTCGGCGATGCGGATGATGGTGTTGTTCTGCTCGTGAGAAACCACCACCGCGATCTTGCCGCCGATCGGACTGTATTTGATGGCATTGCTGATGAGATTATCGATCGCCTCCCGCATCCGGTCGGAATCGCACATGGTGACGAAATTCGGCGGCGCTGATACCGTGATGGCCTGCTGCTTGTTGACGGCCAAAGGCTGATTGGCATCGGCGACTTCGCTGACCAACGCCGCGACATCGACCGGCTCGCGGCGAATGGTGATGTCGAAGGCATCCGCCATCGCATCCGAAATCAGATGGTCGACCATCGAGGTCAGGCGCCTGGTGGCATCGCGTATGTGTTCGACCTGGGCCGTGACGCTCTCCTTGGAAGAGCCGGCGCTGATCAGTTCCGTCAGCATTTCGGTGCGGCCCAGGATCACGCCGAGCGGATTCTTCAAATCGTGAGCGACGGTGCCGAGAATTTCGTTCTTGAAGCCGTTGGCGCGCTGCAGCCGCAGCCATTGTGCAGACAGCCTGCGGTTGGCCTGCATCAGCGCGCGGGTGCGCTGGGCGACGCGGTCCTCGAGCTGTGTGTTGGCTTCATGCAGTTGCTGATAAAGAATGACATTGTCGAACGCGATCGAAAGCCGGCTGCCGAAAATTTCCACCAGCGACCGGTCGGTTTCGGATAGCTGGCGCTCCGCCTGCAGCAGCACGACCACTTCCCGCCCGCTGCCGGTGCGAACGTAGAGAACGGTGCGCTGATCGGCAAATTCATGTTTGCGCCGTTTGAAGGCGGCTTCCACCATCGACCGCAGGTCGGGGTCGAGCGACTTGGATCCGGTGGTGCCGATGAAACGGCTATAGCAGCCCGAACCGGCGAGCACGGAAAAATCATCGCCGACGACGCCGCCGTCGCGCAGCACCAGAATGCCGGCGCAGTCGACATTCAGAAGCGACGCGATCTGTGTCAGCACGCCTTCGGCGAGGCGTTGCATCGATCTGAAATCGTACAGGGTCGAGGCGGCATCGATGATGATTTCCAGCCCGCGCCGGGTTTGAACCATGCGCTCGAGTTGCTGATAGCTGCGCAACGCCGCGGTCAGCGAGGTAAACAGCTTGTCGGCCGTCAGCTCGGTCTTCGCCTTGTAGTCGTTGATGTCGTATTGGACGATCACGCGCCGCTCGGGGGCCTGTCCGGGTTGCCCGGTGCGCAGGATGATGCGGACGGTCTCGTTCTTGATTTCATTGCGAATGTACTCGACGAGATCGAGGCCGGCGGCGTCGGTTTCCATGATGACGTCGAGCAGCACGGCGGCGATATCGGGGTGCGCTCGCATCAATTCCCGGCCCTCGGCCGCCGAATAGGCCGAGAGGATCTCGAGCTTCTGCCCATTGAGATTGTAGTCGCTCAGCGCAAATCGCGTGCCTTCGTGCACGGCCTGGTCGTCATCGATCACCGCGACCTTCCATCGGCGCGCGGTCGATGCCTCCGGAGCTGCTCCGGAATCGTCGATCAGGTGGAGGACATCGTCCTGGTCGGCCATTGAGGGGTCCCGTCGCTTGTTGCGTCTGCGGTTGTGGAGCCGCCTTTGGCGGCCCGCGGCATGATAATGCGAAATGTGGTGCCTTGTCCCAGCCTTGAATCCAGCATCATCCGGCCGCCAAGCTGCTGAGTGACAAGATTATAGACAATGTGCAAGCCGAGCCCGGTGCCGCCCTCGTTGCGGCGCGTGGTAAAGAACGGGTCGAACGCCTGCCGCTGCACGTCCGGCGTCATCCCGGCCCCATTGTCGGCAAAAATGATCTCAACGTCGTCGCTGCCGCGGGGCCTGGCCGAAATCGAGATCGTCCCGGAGCTTCCGTCGGGAAATGCATGATTTGCCGCGTTGAGGAAGAGATTGGTCAGGATCTGCCCATAGGAGCCCGGATAGCCGTCGATTACCAGGCCCTCGGGCACGTCGACCGACAGGACGATCGCCGCCTTCTTCAGGACCGGCCGCAGGCTGGCGATGATCTGGTCGGTCGCCTCGCTCAGGCCGAACTGCCGGCGTTCCGCATGCGAGCGGTCCACCGCCACCTGCTTGAAGGACTGGATCAGTTCCCCGGCGCGATGCAGGTTCGCCACCAGTTGCTGGGCCGCGTCGCGCGAGGTTCGGACGAATTCCTCCAGTTGAGAGCGGCGCAACTGGCCGTCGGATCTCACCTCGGCCTCGAACATTTCCGCGCGGCGCGCGAAGCTGGACGCCACCGTCAGGCTGATCCCGATCGGGTTGTTCACTTCATGGGCGACACCGGCGACCAGGCCGCCAAGCGCCGCCAGGCGTTCCGCGTCGATCAGGTTTTGCTGGGCGGCGTTCAGTTCGAGCAGGGCGCTCTCGGCCTTCTCCTTGGAATTGCGCAACTCGTCTTCGGTCTTGCGCTTGGCGA
>WNGM01008218.1_pt1 | contig 10267 bp, 9 predicted proteins | sample 5400571 | NCBI WGS metagenome assembly WNGM01 (sample SAMN13153378, study PRJNA577476) | soil metagenome | isolation source: 100 cm soil or saprolite under Garry oak tree replicate 2 | place: USA:California | collected 2016-06-15 | reverse complement strand
GGGGCGTCTTGATCCCGCAACGATCAAGGCAATGGCGGTATACGTCCACTCGCTCGGTGGGGGGAAGTGATCGCTGGCGGGCAGGGGAACTGAGCACCCGCCAGAGGCCGTTTGAGATGGATCAATTGCGCGTCCGGAGTTGGGTCTAGACTCAGCTGCAAATGCGAGATGAATCCCTCCGATGAACAATTCTGCACTTCCGATCGAGCTGCAATTGGTTGACGACGGGCCGCTTTATGTTGCCCAGAAGAAAGTCTATCCGCAGAGCGTCTCCGGAACATTCCGCCGTATCAAATGGGGCCTGATGGCGTTCTGCCTCGGCGTCTATTACCTGCTGCCGTTCGTGCGTTGGAACCGCGGTCTGGGTGCGCCTGATCAGGCGGTGCTGGTGGATCTGCCCAACAGCCGCTTCTATTTCTTTTTCATCGAGCTGTGGCCCCAGGAGGTCTACTACTTCACCGGGCTTCTGATCGTCGCCGCTATTACGCTGTTTCTGATGAATTCCGTGGGCGGTCGTATCTGGTGCGGTTATCTTTGCCCGCAAACCGTCTGGACCGATCTGTTTTACGCTGTCGAGCGTCTGGCGGAAGGTGACCGGCGCGAGCGCATGAAAAAAGATGCCGCGCGCGGCACGATGAAACTGCAGCGTTTTGCGGAGATCACCCTGAAACATTCGATCTGGCTCCTGATCGCATGGTGGACCGGCGGCGCCTGGGTTCTGTATTTCAACGATGCGCCGACGCTGGTGAAGCAGCTCGTGACCTTCCAGGCGCCGATGCTGGCCTATATCTGGATCGCGATTTTGACGGCTACCACCTATGTGCTCGCCGGCTTCATGCGCGAGCAGGTCTGCGTCTACATGTGCCCGTGGCCGCGTATCCAGGCGGCACTCACCGACGAGTGGGCGCTGAACGTCACCTACAAATACGACCGCGGTGAAAAGCGCACGTCGCTGAAGAAGGCGAACGAATTGCGGGCATCGGGCGAAACCGCCGGCGACTGCATCGATTGCTATCAGTGCGTCGCCGTCTGTCCGACTGGAATCGATATCCGCGACGGCGCTCAGCTCGGCTGCATCCAGTGCGGCCTGTGCATCGATGCCTGCGATACCGTGATGAAGAAGATCGGCAGGGAACCCCGCCTGATCGGATACGACAACGATGTCAATATTCACCGCAGGCAGGCCGGCCAGCCGGAAATCTTCCGCGTCGTCAGGCCGCGCACCATCGTCTACTGCGCCATGATCGCCGGCGTTGGCGCGCTCATGCTGTATGCGCTGCTGACCCGAACGCTGCTCGACGTCAACGTGTTGCACGACCGCAATCCGGTCGCGGTGAGACTGAGCGACGGATCGATTCGCAATGCCTATACGGTTCGCCTGCTGAACAAGCGCGGCTTCGATCGCGTCGTGGCGATCGACATCGATGGCCCGCATAACGCCACGGTCCATATTGTCGGGGCCGATTCCGTTACGCCTGACAGGCCGATGATTATCCTGGGGCGGGATCAGACCACCGAACTGAGGCTTCTGGTAACCGCGCCTTCCGAGAACAACCCCGAGAAATCCGTCCCGGTGAATTTCCGGGTGACCGATATCGGGCTGGGTGAGGTTGCATCGGCGACCGATAATTTCGTTTCTCCGTAGGATTGCAGAGGGATTTCGCATGAACAGACCGTCGGTTTCGCCGAAGCCGTTGACCGGGGCCAAGGTGCTTTTCATGCTGCTGGCGTTCTTTGGCGTCGTGATCGGGGTCAACATGATCATGATGAGGCTTGCGATCCAGACATTGCCCGGCACCGACGTCGATAGTGCCTACAGCGCCAGCCTGGCCTACGAGAGAGAGATCGCTGCTGCCCACCACCAGAACGCCCGAAACTGGACGGTCGACGCGCATATCCAGCGCGGGCCGGATGGCGGTGCGACGCTTCAGGTGGAGGCGCGCGACGACAGCGGCAAGCCGATGTCCGGCCTGAAGTTTCAGGGCCGCTTCGAGCGGCCCACCGACAGGCGTGCCGATCTGCCGGTTGCGCTCGCGGAAACGGCAATCGGTATCTATCGCGGCAGCGCTCCGATGATCGCGCCGGGACAATGGGATCTGGTGCTCGAGGGCGACGCGGCGGGGCAGCGGATGTTCCTGTCGAAGAATCGCGTGGTGTTGAATTGAGGGGAAGGCCGCATCATGCAGGCGACGCGAGATTTTTCACATTATGTAAGGGACGCAGGCTCGGGCTTGCAGCACATCGATCTTGCTGGCTTGCAGCACATCGATCTTGCAGTTGAGGGCGTCAGTTGCGCCGGGTGCATGTCGAAGATCGAGCGGGGACTTTCGGCGATACCGGACGTGACGCTGGCACGCGTCAACCTTACCGACCGCCGCGTGGCGCTGGAATTGAAGCAGGGCGCGCTCGACCCCATCAGCTTCATCGACCGGCTGGCCGAGCTCGGATACAAGGCCTACCCGTTCGAAACCGCTGATGCGGAAGCCGCCGAAGCCGAACAGTCGCGGGTTTTGCTGAGATGTCTCGGGGTCGCGGCGTTCGCCACCATGAATGTGATGATGCTTTCGATTCCGGTGTGGTCCGGCAACGTCAGCGACATGATTCCCGAACAGCGCGATTTCTTTCATTGGCTGTCGGCGCTGATCGCGTTGCCGGCGGCGGCATATGCCGGCCAGCCGTTTTTCAGGTCGGCGTTTCAGGCTTTGCGCACGCGCAACGTCAATATGGATGTTCCGATCAGCATCGGCGTCACGCTTGCGCTTGGTATGTCCGTGGTCGAGACCGTGAACCACGCCGAGCACACCTATTTCGATGCGGCGATCATGCTGCTGACATTCCTGCTGGTGGGGCGCTATCTCGACCAGAGCATGCGGAGGCGAACACGGGCGGTGGCAGGAAACCTCGCCGCGCTCAAGGCGGAGACCGCAACCAAGTTCGTCGGCGCCGACGAAATTTCGCAAGTACCTGTAGCGGCGATCCATCCCGGCGACATCGTGCTGTTGCGGCCGGGTGAGCGTTGCGCGGTCGACGGCACTGTTATCGAAGGGCGATCCGAGATCGACCAAAGCCTCATCACGGGCGAAACCCTGTACGCGACGGCGGAGCACGGCACCGCGGTGTATGCCGGCTCGCTCAACATCTCCGGAACATTGCGCGTCCGGGTTTCCGCGGCGTCGGAAGGCACGCTGCTGGCGGAGATCACCCGGCTGCTGGACAATGCATTGCAGGCTCGCTCCCGCTATGTGCGCCTCGCCGACCGGGCATCCCGGCTCTATGCGCCAGTGGTGCATGCGACGGCGTTACTGACCATGCTCGGCTGGGTTCTGATGGGCGCAAGCTGGCACGATGCCGTTGTCACGGCGGTGGCCGTTCTGATCATCACCTGTCCCTGCGCGCTGGGCTTGGCAATACCCACGGTGCAGACCGTCGCGTCCGGCGCCATGTTCAGGGCTGGCGTGTTGCTCAATTCCGGCGATTCCATCGAACGATTAGCTGATGTCGATCACGTCATATTCGACAAAACCGGTACCCTGACCCTGCCCGAACTCGAAGTCACGAACGCGGCTGCAATCCCCGAAGACGTGCTCCGTCTCGCCGGGCAGCTTGCGCTTGCGAGCCATCACCCGGTCGCGGCAGCGGTAGCGCGGGCCTCGAGCGCGAAATCGCCGCTGGCGGGAGCCGTCGAGGAGCCCGGACAGGGCGTGCGCGGCTATGTCGGAGCAATCGAGGTGAGGCTTGGAAGGCCGTCATTCTGCGGCGCGGAGCAGTTGGCACATGACAGCCTGAGCCTCGATCCGGAAGCATCCACCGTTGCTTTCAGCCTTGGCGACGCAAAATACGTGTTTGCCGTTCGGCAGGGATTGCGCCCGGATGCCAAGGCGATGGTGTCAGCGCTTTTGAAGCGCAACATCAGGGTTGAAATTCTCTCGGGCGATCGGGAGCCGGCGGTCGAGGCCGCCGCGCGCGCACTCGGGGTCAGCCAATGGCGGGCGGGTGTGACCCCGGCCGACAAGATCGCCCGCATTGAAGATCTGAAAAGCCAGGGCTTCAAGGTGATGATGGTCGGTGACGGGCTCAATGATGCGCCATCGCTGGCCGCGGCCTACGTCTCGATGTCGCCGATCAGTGCCGCGCATCTGAGCCAGGCAACGGCCGATCTGGTCTTCCTTGGCAAGCCGCTGGCTCCGGTGGTCGCGGCCATCGACTTTTCTCGCAAGGCGTTGCACCTGATGCGGCAGAACCTGTGGCTCGCGGTCGGATACAATCTTCTGGCCGTCCCGATTGCCATCAGCGGAATTGTAACACCTCTGATCGCCGCGGCGGCGATGTCCGGCTCCTCGCTGCTGGTGATGGTGAACGCGCTGCGCGCGCGCGGCGTCGCGTCGGGAGAAGCGTGATGGAAGTGATGGTCTTTCTCGTGCCGCTCGCGCTTGGCCTTGGACTCGTCGGTCTGCTCGGATTTCTCTGGTCGCTCAAGAGCGGCCAGTATGACGATCTCGAGGGAGCGGCCTGGCGCGCCATCGCCGATGACGAGCCGGCACGGCAGCCGCCCTCGGACTAAGTTCGCTCATCCGTGCCGGGTATCGTCAGGCGCGCGGTCAGCAACGCGGCCATCGCCAACGACGCCCCCACGCCGACGACGCAGGCGATCCAACCGAAGCGGTCGAACAATTGACCGAGGACCGCGCTGCCGACAAGGCCGCCCAGGAAATAGCAGGCCAGATATGTTCCGCTCGCCACGCCGCGGCTTTCACCGGCGGCTTGCCCGACAAAGCCGGTTGCCGAGGCCTGCGCAAAGAACGTACCGGCACCGACCAGAACCATGCCGGCCAGCACTTCGGCAAGATGCGAGGACAGCATCAGCGGCAAGCCGATCGCCGCGACCGCAAGCGCGCCCCAGATGGCCGGCCGCGTTCCAAAGCGCGTGACGGCCTTGCCGGCAAGAAGCGTCGTCGCAATGGAGGGCAAAAAGACAAAATAGACAAATCCCAGATCCATTCGCCCGAGCGATAGCGGCGGACGCACAAGCACGAAGTTGACGAAGGTGAACGTCCCGATGAAGGCGAACAGGATGCAGAAGCCGATGCCGAATGCGGCGCGAAGCGACGGATTGCGCCAGTGCCCGAGCATCGTTGCGAAAGGCGACTGCGTCGTCGCCCTCGAATGCATCGGCTGCACCCGCTGGATGGTGAAGTACACCAGCGCGGCGCCGGCGAGATTCAACGTCGCGAAGAAATAGAAATTCGATGCCAGCCCGAGCGTGTCGACGACAGCTGCCGAAACCAGGCGGCCGATCAGGTTGCTGGCGACGTTGCCGGTGATATAGGCCGCGAAGGCGCCGCCGGCATCCGTCGAGCTGCACTGTTCGCCGAGATAGGCCAGCGTCAGTGCAAACGCTGATGCCATGCACAATCCCTGCGTGACGCGAAGGATCGTGAACACGGTGAGATTGGGCGCGACCGCCAGCAAGGTCGTCGGAATGGCGAGCAGGGCGAGGCTCAACAAAATGCCGAGCCGGCGATCGATGTGCTGGCTCAGGAATCCAACGACAAGTCCGGCAACCGCCATTCCCATCGTGCTGGCATTGACCGCGAAACCCATCGCCGCGGGTGTCACGTTGTAATGCTTTGTCAGCGAGGGGAGGATCGCCTGCGTTGCAAACAAATCGACCACGGTGAGGAAGGCCGTCAGGCCGATGACGAGCGACCGCAGCACCACGCCGGGTGAATGACCGTGCAGTTCCGTGCTGTCGGATTTCATCTGCGCGGATATGTCGGTCATGGCGCGGCGCTCCCTGCGAAAGCTTGATTGAGAAAGGGACGTGACGCCCGGGCGTGTGGGGGGCACGGGGGTTCCCGGGGGACGTCACGTCAGATAGCGAGAAATAACGAGCCTTGAGATAACAAGGCTTGGGCGCTCGTTACATATTGTGGTCGTGCGGATCCTTGCGGACATCGCCGACATAGAGAATGACGGTCTGGGTACCGAGGTTCTTCCACCAATGCGAGGTGCCGAACACCTCGGGTCTGATATCGCCGGCCTTGTGCAAAATGGGCTCTGCGCAGTTGCTGGCGTATTCAACGATCTCGCCCTGTTGCACAAAAATGAGAGCGGGCCGATCGTCGTGGCTGTGCCATGGCACGATGCCGCCGGGCTCGATCGTGAGCTTGCGGAAGCGCAACTCGCGGTCCTTGAGGTGCGCCGGTTGCTTTTCGAGGTCGATCGAACCCAACGTCACGTCGGTTACGCCGGTCGGCTTGAATTTGACTTCCTCGCGGGCGTTCGCCTTCATTTTATCGGCGGGACATTCGCCGGCGAAGGCTGACGATGCGGTGGCGGCCGATCCGGCGATGACGCAGGCCAATGCGAGACCTTGCCAGAGCGCGCGTGAATTTGCAGTGGGCTTGAACATGTCGTTGTCTCCTCTGTTATGCCGCGGCCTCGGATGATTTGGCTGGCTACAAGGCCACCATCGTTGAAATCGCTTGCTCCAGGAAATGCCTGTTGGCTTTTGAATCGATAGCGCAACGCTATGTCGAGGAAGTAACCCGAGCAGCGTCACAGCATGTGCTTGATGTCCGAGGAAAACGTCGGATAGGCATAGATGTTGTCCTTGATCTGGCTTGCCGTGATGCCAAACCTCATTGCCAGTCCGAAAATGTTGACGAGTTCCTGGCCGGCATGTCCGACGAAATGCGCGCCGAGAATGCGATCGGTCAACCGATCGACGACGATCTTCGACCAGGCGACGGTCTCCGCGTAGGTTCGGGCGGAGAACCAATCGTGCATGTCGTTGGTGTGAACCTCGGTCGCAAAACCCTTTTGGATTGCCGCGGCTTCGGTCAGGCCTACCGCGGCGAGCTCGGGGATGGTGTAGACCGAGGTCGCCATACTTCCGTAGTCCGGGCTGTATTTAGGTCCCTCGACGATGTTGCGACCGACGATGTCGCCCTCGTAAGTCGCGATGGGCGAGAGCTGCGGAGAGATCGGCACCGCGTCGCCGCAGACGTACACCTGAAGGTTGGAGGTCGAACGCAGATGGCGGTCCACCGCCACGCGGCCATTGGCGTGATCTACATTTCCTGCCGCTAGATTCAGCGTATCGACATTGGCCACGCGACCGGCGCCGTTGACGACGCGGTCGGCCTCGGCGGCATGTTCGGCGCCTTCATGGGTGAAGATCACCCGGAGCCGGTTATTCGCAGGCTCGATCCGTTTCACGCTTACCCCGGTCTTGACGCGAATTCCGATACGCTCGCTCTCCGTCTGGATCCGCGCGACGGCATCGGCGTCCATGGCGGGCAACAGCTGCTGCAGCGCCTCGAGGACCGTCACATCAGCGCCGGCCCGCGCGTAAACGTGGCCAAATTCCAGCGAGATAACACCGCCACCGACGAAAATCACCGAGCCCGGCAGCTTGCGTTCGCTCAGCATTTCATCCGACGTGATCATGTGCGCTGCGCCCGGAATCGGCAGCGGACGCGGCTTCGATCCGGTCGCGATCACGATGTGCTTGGCCTCAAGCTGGCGGTCGCCAACGCGGATTGTAGTGGGACTTGCGAAAACCGCGTGGCCCTTGATCACTTCGACATTACGATGCGCCATCGAGCGGGCGAGATTTGCAGGAATGTCCTTGATCAGGTCCTTCTCGCGGTCGATCAACGCAGCCCAGTCGAGCTTGGGCTTTCCGACGGAGATATGATGAACGGCGGCGCGCTCGATTTCGTGCAGCGCGTGACCAGCGGCAACCAGCATTTTCTTCGGCGTGCAGCCGCGGTTCGGGCACGTTCCGCCGAGGTCATGCGATTCGATCATCGCGACCGACATTCCAGCGCGCCTGACAGGGCCTGTAACGCCAATACCGGCGTTGCCGCCGCCGAGGATCACCACGTCGAATGGCTCTGATCTCATCGAAACTACCCCTCTGTCGCGGATGATGATTCGGGCATCGTGCGGTCGGGCCGCGTCATGAGGCGGCCCGAGAGCTTTACGGCCGGCGTGCGAGCGTTGTTACTTGGTCGTGATGGTCGAGGTGATGGAGCCGACAACCGTGGTCGCCATCTTGAACTGCGCGGCACGGTCCCTGATGTTGTGACGCCGGGCAATCCAGTCAAAATCGGTCCATACCGCCCAGACATCGCCGTTGTCGTCCTGCGTCAGCAGCAACCGGACCGGCCAATCCAGTCCGGCATTCGGATTTGACGTGATGAACTGGGTTCCGAGCGGAGGATTTCCGAACACCAGGAGGGTTGAAGGGCGAAGCTTGATTCCTGCCTCAGCCGCCAGCCTCGACTGGTCGATCTCCATGAAGAACTTGATGCCCTTGCTGGCGATGTCGGCCTTGATGCGGGTGATCGCTTCCGAGATCGGGACCGCGCTTTTGACCCGGACGATGCCGTCATCGCTGTCCGCCCGTGCGGGAGAAACGGCCGGGATCAGCGCGAATATCAGCAGCAGTGATGCGCAGAGATCTACGATGCGATTCTTCATGTGACGTCTCCTGTTCGCTGGCGCATGCCGATGGCATCGCTCGGAAAACAGAATGAACGTGCAACCTGGCAATATGAAATGCGCACTCGCTTTGAAGTCGATAGCCGCGCGCTATTGCGGCCCGGGCGATGCTCCACGGCTATCAAACCGATTGTAGAACGGTATTTCTAACCTCCGGTAATTCAGCCTCTGATGGGGCAGCGCCCGATTGGGGGGCGTCCAGAGGAAAATAGTACAATGTCCGGGAAATCCAATTGCCGTGTGATGCCACCGCATGTTTCAGTCAGTGAATCTGAAGAGCCAACCCGCCGGAGCAAGACATGACGTCGCTTTCGCCTGCCAATGCCGAGCGTCTCAAACTGGCCTTCCAGGAGTGCCGCAACATGGAGGGGACGTTGAACGAACGGCTGGACGCCTATGCCGCGGCAGGGCGACAGATATTTCCAGCCTATGGTGAAGCGGTTGACCGGCTGGTGGCGCGGATCCACGAAAACGGCGGTGGAGAAAACGCGCCACGGCCGGGCGACGTGATGCCGCCCTTCATCCTTCCGGATGTGAACGGGCGGCTGATCGATCTGAAATCCCTGCTGGAGAACGGGCCGGTCGGGGTGATGTTTTATCGCGGGCATTGGTGCCCGTATTGCAGGCTGAACGTCGGGGCGGTGGTTCAGGCTTTGGACCGGATCAAGGCGTTGGGCGGTCAGGTTGTCGCGATCATGCCCGAGGTGCAGCAATTCGCAGAGAAGTTCAAATCCGATTCCGACGCACCATTCCCGGTTCTGACCGATCTCGACAATGGTTATGCACTTTCGTTGAATCTCGCCATTTGGCTCGGAACCGAAATACAGCGGCTTCTGTCGTATCAGGATATGAAAAACTTTCATGGCAATGACGGCTGGGTGCTTCCGATACCAGCGACCTTCGTGGTCGGCCGCGACGGGCTGGTGAAGGCGCGGTTCGTGGATCCGGATTTCCGCAAACGCATGGAGATCGACGACCTGATCGCAGCGTTCAGAGCCGCAAATTGAGTCTTCAGAGCCGGTGGCTTGTCGCTGGCGCCGTCGGCGTCGCCTGACTACGCGCTCAAATAGTTCGACCAGTCGGCGCCACGCAACATCCTCATCACGGCTGATGCCACGGCGGTGCGCTCGCGACCGGCAACGCCATAGAGGTGGACGGTACGCCGTATGTCGAGCCCATCGACATTTGCCCGTTTGAGAGTTTCCGGCGTCGATACGCTGCGCGGAATAACCGCGATGCCGATATCGGCTTCGAGCAGTTCGATCAGGTCGCGTTCCGATGAAATGCCATGGCTGTGGTCCACGTCGATGCCGTGGTTGCGAAACGACGCGCTCAACCGCTCCGCATGCTCGCAGAAATTTCGCGAGAGCAATTGCTCCGTTTGCAGATCCTCGAAGGTGATATCTTCACGGTTCGCCAACGGATGACGCTTGTTGACGACGAGTTGGAAACCTTCGGTGAACAGCGGCCAGGTATCGAGCCGGTCCCATTCTTCGCCGATTTCAGCGGCGATGCCGAGCTCGGCTTCGCCCTTCTTGAGAAATTCGCCGACTTCTCGGGCGCTGCCGCGCAGGAAACGAAATTCAAGCCGGTTGAACAGCCGCCTGATCTGGTCGAGATACGGGATCAACAGCGACAGGTCGACGGAATGGGTGAGGGCGATCCTGAGCGCCCCGACTTCGCCGCTCTTGAATGACGACGCAAGTTGTCGAGCTCCGGTCGCGGCATCATAGCACTGCTTGAGCAGCGGGTGCAT
>WNGM01010495.1_pt1 | contig 10269 bp, 7 predicted proteins | sample 5400571 | NCBI WGS metagenome assembly WNGM01 (sample SAMN13153378, study PRJNA577476) | soil metagenome | isolation source: 100 cm soil or saprolite under Garry oak tree replicate 2 | place: USA:California | collected 2016-06-15 | reverse complement strand
TGAGCCACACTTCGGGATTGAGCGAGTACGAAACGGGAGCGCGCACGAAAGCAGGCGGCCCGTTTTATGTGCGTCTGGACTACACGGAAGACGAGCTGTACAAGAAAATCACCGAGATGCCCATGGATTTCAAGGCGGGCGAGGACTGGGCTTACCGGAATACGAACTACGTGCTGCTGGGCATCTTGATTCACCGGCTGACCGGAAAATTTTACGGCGATTTTCTGCAAGAACGGATCTTTAAGCCCCTGGGGATGACACGCACGCGCATCATCAGCGAAGAAGACATTATTCCGAGGCGGGCTGCCGGGTACCGGCTGGTGAAGGGCGAATTGAAAAACCAGGAATGGGTTTCACCTTCGCTGAATTCGACGGCGGACGGCGCGCTGTATTTCACGGTGGAGGATTTGCAGAAATGGGATGGGGCGCTTTACACCGAGCGACTGCTGACGAAAGCGAGCTTGGAGAGGATGTGGACGGTCGAGAAGTTGAACAATGGGAAGCCGAACAAAGCGAATTACGGGTTCGCCTGGGAAATCGACAGCGCGAATGGACATCGGGTGATCGCGCACGGCGGAGCATGGCAGGGGTTCACCTGCTACATTGCGCGATACGTGGATGACCGACTGACCGTCGTGGCGCTGACGAATCTGGATTCGGGGCACTCGAATCCGAAAAAGATCGTGACGGGAGTGGCGACGATCTATAATCCCGCGCTCAAACCAGCGGAAGAGAAGCCGATAAGAGATAAAGAACCTCAAGTCACGCTGATGGTGAGGGGGCTGCTGCGGGACATTGCCGATGGGAGAGCCAAGCCGGACGGGTTCACCGAAGAGCTGCAGAAACAGCTTTTTCCGGACGAGATCGCAGCGCTGGGGCCGGCGCTGAAGGAGTTTGGACAGGTGAAGACGATGGAATTGATGGAGAGAACAGCGGAAGGCGGGCAGAGGAATTACCGGTATCGGGCGAGGTATTCGCAAAGGACGATCATGCTTTCGATTGGGTTGACGAAGGATGACAAGATTGCAAGGTTGGATTTTTCGGGGGAGTGAGGAGCCTGGCGCCGCACCGGCTTGCCGTCAATGGGAACCAGGCCGTCGCGGTCGTGCCCCGATGTCTCCCACCTAAGTGACGGCTTTTAGTCTTTGGCGCTGGCGGCTTTGCGTTGCTTCAGTTCCCTTTCGTGTTCGAGATAGGTTTCGCCATTGGTAATCCAGGCTTGTGCAGGCTCGTCCTTCAAGTAGTGGCCAAACCACTGAAATATGCGACGCTGGTAATCGATTTGATTGGCTTTTTTGCTCAGGCCGTGGTCCTCGCCGGCATATTCGATGAGGACAACATCTTTTCTGGCGCGTCGGGCGATGTTGTAGAGCTCGACGCCCTGGTGGAAAAACACGGTGCCGTCGCTGTCGCCCACTTCGATGAGCAACGGCGTAGTCATGCCTGCCACGCCGAAAACAGCGGAGTTTCGTATGTAGGCCTGGAGATCTTCATAAAGAGGGACCTCCATGCGCTGCTGTCCTGTTTCGATGTGGTCGGTTTCGGCAATGCCGGAGCTCCAATGATGATTGCCGTAATTGCTGACCAGGTCGGTGATGGGCGCGCCGGCAACAGCGGCGGCAAAGAAATTCGCGGTGTGGGTGGCCAGATACGTGGTATCGAAGCCGCCCCAGGAATGACCCATGATGCCGATGCGCTTCGGGTCAACAACCCCCATCTGGATGACGCGTTTGGCAGCGGCAGTGACGCAATCGACGACGGAGACGCCGGGATCGCGGGGTTTGAAGACGATGTCCGGCTCGAGAACGAAATATCCGTGACTGGCCATCGCGCTCAGGTTGTAATAGTTGCGCTCGGAAGGCGGGCTGTAGCGGTGAAGATTGTCGGAGAGCTTTTCGTACATGTAAACGATCATGGGATATTTCCTTGCGGGATCGTAACCGGCAGGATAGAAGAGCGCGCCTTGCAGGCGTCCGCCATGGCTGTTTTTGTACTCGATAAGTTCTTCGCGGCTCCAAGCGTAACGGCTTTGGAAGGGATTGGTTTTTGTGGCGGCCTTCGCGTCCTTGAGATCAGCGGTGGCAATGAAGGCGTTTGGTGATTCCGCAAAAGTTTGCTCGACGTATTCGAAAACATCGGCGTCCTTGGCTTTTGCGAGGTGATCGAGGCTTTTGTCGAGCAGTACCAGATGCTCCTCGGCGAGAGCGCCGGAGGCGCCGGGCCGGAGACGCGCAAAGCCGGATTTTTTTGACCATATGCCGAACAGGCTGAGGTAGATGGGCTTGCTCGTATCGATCCATTCCTCTTCCGGATCAAGCTTTTCGTAGCGATGGCGGACTTGATCGGCCGCACCGTCGGTCAGCCGTACGGCGCGCAAGCCGTCTGGAGCAACCTGCCACAGGTCAAACTTGTCATAAAGAAGGACGGCGGCGTCATCCTTGGTCCAACCAGCGACGCCGAAAGGCGGCTTTTGTTTGATGGTCCAGTCGGATTCGCGATTGACGAAAGCGGTTGGAGCGTTTTTGGTGATATTGACGACCGCGCGCGTGGTGGTGTCGACGGTCCAATAGTGGTCGTCGTGAAAGCAGAGGAGGTAGCGGCCGCCGGGACTTTCTTCGAGGTAGTAGTCATTGTTGAGATGATCCTGAATTTTAGTGCGCGCGCCGGTGGAAATGTCGACGAGAGAAATATCAGCCGCTGGGCGGCCGATGGAGCGGTCCATGGCGTAGGCGGACCAGTCGGCGGAAACGGCGAGAAATTGGTGCTTGAGAGCAGTGACGCGCTCGTCCAAGTCTTTGCCAAGTGGAATGAGAGAGTTCTTCTCGAAGTGCCACGCAGCAAGCATGTTTTTTTGACGGTCGTTTTTTGCGCTGAGCTTTTGTTTGGGCATGACTTCAACGTCGCGCCAGTTCCAGACGGCGACCGACGGCGGCTCGTCTTCGTCCTTGTCTTTATTTTTGGCAGCCTCCGCGTCTTTTGCAGCGGCATCGGAGGCGTTCGAAGCGTCAGTAGACTTTGCGCCGTCGGCAGCAGGAGCGGCGGGCTTTGCGGGCTCGCCGATTTTGTCTTGCCACTTGGCGAGGCCGAGGAAAACGACGCCACCTTCGAGAGCCCATTCCGGCTTGTGAAAGGAAACAGTGCGCTGGCCGGTGGGAAATTTTGCATCGGCGGTGGGGTCATAGCGATGAGCGGATTCAGCGGCTTCGCCGAGATTGCTCCAGGCAAGCGCGACCTGGGTGGGGCCGTCGCGAAGATCGTCGGATTTGGAGCGAAGAACAGCCCGAAGATCTGGACGCCGTTGCCGGTTTTGTCATCCGCGTTGATCGTCATGGCGAGGAGAGTGCCGGTTTTCGGGAGGTCTTGCCAGGCGTACTCCGAAACGTTGCCAAAGGAAGTATCGCGTCCGGTGGAAAACTGGCGCACAAGCATGGTGGCGCCGGCGGGAGCATCATCGGCATCGGAGGCGTCTGCGGAATCTTTCTTGTCGGAGTCCTTTTTCTCGGGGGGAGTGCGGCGCATCGCGAGCCACCCGCCGTCGGGACTGAAGGCGAACGATTGGATACCGTCCACGGTGGTTAGCTCGCCGGTCGCGAGGTTGAGAAGACCGATTCTCTTGGGGATGGGCTTTTTGTCTTTTTTCAGCTTTTCTTCCTGCGATTCGGAAATGCCGATGGAGTAAGCGACCCATCGGGAATCGGAAGAAAAGGCGGGTTGCGACCCGAAAGCGATGGTTTTGGTGACGCCGTCGGCGATGCGCGTGACGCCGAGTTCGTTGTTGCGATTCGACCGATTAATGCCATAAGCGAGCCATTTGCCGTCGGGAGAAAGGCCGCCGTATTCGCGGAAGGTGACCAGCGCTTCCCACTGGCCGTAATCGGAGGGTGGAACAGGAGGTTTCGATTGGGCGCGGGCAGAGGCTGAAGTGCAAAGAATCAGTGTCATGACGGAAATGGTGCGTCGCATGGCCGGCCTTCCTTGGAAAAGAATCGAAAGCACCCGCGTCGCGCGTCGAGTGGGAGCGCGGGCAGCCGGATTGTGAACTGATTTCAGGACGTAAGCAAGGGCGTGCGCTCCGAAGCGCTGGAGGCTCGGGTCGTGCCGCGGCGGCTGGCACCGGGATGGCCATACTTACGTGGTTGGGAGGAGTGCTCGAATCTCGAATGAGGTTAGACGACGCGGCGGGGGAGCAAGGGATTGAGGTGCATGGTGAGGTCGTAGACCGAGGCACCGCAAGCTTCGGAAACATCTTCGGGACGCGAGCCGGATTGCGCGTCGAAAAGGGTAGCGACGTCGCCGATTTTGACTTTTTCTTCGGCGCCGATCTCGACAATCGAGTGACTCGCGGAAACCGTGGCAATGACGGGATAGAGATCGCCGTTGATGCGCACCTTGGCACCTTTTGCCGCGGCGCGCGGCCAGCCATCGGCGTGCCCCACGGGAATCGTGGCCACCCAAACATCGTCTTTGGCCATGTAGGCGCGGTTGTACCCGGCGCTGTCGCCCTTGCGCAGTTTTTTCGCGTAAATGACGCGGGCCTTGAGGCTGACGGCGGGACGAAGGTCCATGATGCCCATGTGGCGAAATTCGTTTTCGGAATAGATGCCGTAGATGGCCATGCCGGGCCGAACCATGTCGAAGAAAGCATCGGGATGTTGGAAGAGAGGGAAGCTCGAGGCGGCGTGCTTCTTGCCAAGGGCGATACCCTCTTTTTCAAGAGCCGTGCAGGTTTGGTTGAAGCGACGGAGCTGCTCTTTGTCGAAGTCGGGATCTTCGGTGAAGGTCATCATGGTGCCCTCGATGTGGACGGAATGGCGGCCGGCGAGGTCGCCGAGAAGCGCGGCGGCTTGGTGGTAAGGCACGCCGACGCGGCCGATGCCGGTGTCCACGCAGACGTGCAGCGAAACAGGTTTTTGTTGTTTGGCGGCGATTTTCTCGAGAGCGGGACCGAGCGCGGTGTAAACCATGGGGAGGATTTCGCGGGCGACGGCGTCCGCGAGATTTTGCTCATCGAACGGGCCGAGAAGCAGGATGGGCTTGCGAATCCCGGCGTCGCGAAGGGAGAAGGCTTCGTGAAGCTTGACGACGGCGAAGCCGAAGATTTCGGGCTGCGGTTCGAGAAGTTGCGCGACATTGACGACGCCCAGGCCGTAGCCGTTGTTCTTGATAACCGCCAGGATGGGGCGGACGGAAACCCGGCGCGAGATTTCGGTGACATTGTGGCGCAGATTTTCGGCGTGGATTTCAACCCAAGGATCGAAGGAAGAGTCTTGCGAAAACGCGGGTCCCGAGGACCGCCAACCGCCAGGTTCGGGAGCAGAATGCAGCACGGCGGGCAGGGCGAGACCGGCTTCGAGAAAGGCGCGGCGAGAGCACCTCATGGCAGCACTCCTGACAGCACAAGGATATCAAATGTGGTCAGTTTTCAGCTTTCCCTGGAGAAGAGAATGCGAGATTCCGGAGCTCGCAACAATTAGGTTGGCCCGCGCCCTGCTCGAACCGTCGACCGATGTAAGTCTCCCGCCCCTCGAGGCGCTACTTTTTGAAGAGGTCTTCGAAGGCCTGGCGCGCGTCGTTCGAGCGCGGGGGCGCCGGTGCAGCGGGGCCTGCGGTTTGCGCGTAAGAAGTGGGCGCGGTGTCTTTCTCAACGGTCATGCGAAATTCGTAGAACGTGCAGTTGTTGCGGGCGTCCTTGGGAGAGATGCGCTCGCGAATCGGCTGGGTGCACTCGAACTGCGCGCCAGTATCGAAGAAGCGGCACTGCTTGCAGCAATGCAATTCGAACTGGCACTTGGGACATTTGCCGTTGGGATCGAAACCGGGAGCAAGCACGGCGCCGCAATTCGAACAGCGCGCGCGTGTGACGGTTCCGACCATGCGGGGGGTCCGGGGGCCGAATTGATCGGCGCCGCGCGGGCCGCCAGCAGGCGGCTTCTTTTCCTGAGAGCGCTCGCGCTTCTCACTTTTCTCAGAATCGCGGTAACCACGATGACTATACTTGCGATCCACAAACGCCTCCGCCCGCCAGTCCTGACGGACTGCAACGGCCACAACTAAACTTCAAGGCAACCGTGTGCCCACTTGGCTTGTATCCATTCGGATTGCTACACTCGGCCGGACTGCGCTATCCCTACATGGATTCGCTTTGCAGAGTGACGTACGTCCGAGAGCAGGAGATGGGACCTCTATGTTTGTAGCGCTCTGGGAGGTCGAAGTCAAGCCGCGTTGCCAAGAACGGTTCCAGAAAGTCTATGGCCCCGGAGGGGACTGGGCCAAACTGTTCCAGAGTGATTCGAACGACCAGGTAACTGAATTATGGCACGATCCCGAGCATCCTGCAATCTTTCTGACTTTGGATTTCTGGACCTCGCGGCAGGCGTACGAGAATTTCATGGCATCGCTTGCCGCCGAGTACGAAAGATTAGACGCGGTGGGAGAGGAATTGACGCGGTACGAGAGGAAGATTGGATGGTTTGAGAGCGTGGAGCATGGAGAGAGCCTGAGCAGGGGTTCAAGAGAGCCGAAACGGAGAGCGGCTGACACAACACAAGCCCGCCAAGGAGCCAGGGCTTTTTGCGTCAGAATTCGCGCCGTTGAGAAGCAGGTTTGCCGCCAAGCCACATTTGGATGAAGCCGTCTGGTGCGAGATCGCGCCGTAGAAAAGTCTTTGGGGCGCCGGAAGAGCGAAGAAGAGCCTCGGCAGCAAGGTAGCCGCTGCGAACCGCGCCTTCCATGGTGGCGGGCCAGCCGGTTTGCGTCCAATCGCCAGCCAGGAACAGCCCGGGAATAGCGGTTGATTGCCCGGGGCGCCAACGATCGACGCCGGGCTCAGGCGAAAAAGTGGCGGCCGCTTCTTTGATGACGGTGGCCTTCAGCAATTGTGCGTCACGAGCCTTCGGCAAAGCATGGCAAACCTCGGCGAGACAGAGATCGATGATTTCCTCGCGGGATTTTTGAAGCAAATCGTAAGAAGCGCTGATGACCAGTTGAAGATATTGCGTACCTTCGGAGGAGTCTGTTGCTCTCTTCGGATCGCCGCCAGAACCCCCGTAGAGAGCGGTCTTGTTGAAGATCCACTGCGTGGTCGTGTCGAGGAGCGTCACGAAGGGCTCGTCCAGCACCGGGCGATCGAACCAGAAATGGACGCCGGTGATGGGCGAGGTTTTGATTTTGTCGAGATGAGCAAGGGATGGATCCGACCGCTTCAGGCTTTCTGGGAGGAGTTCGGCAAGCGCGGTGTGTGGAATCGCGAAGATGTAAGCGTCCGCTGATTCCTCGCGGTTTTCATCGAAGCGCACGCCGGCGAGCTGGCCGCTCTCGAGCTTCAGTCCGCGTACGGGCGAGCGCAGCACCACTTCCCCGCCCCTACGTTCGATTTCTTCTTTGCAACCATGATAAAGACTCGAGAGTGGAACAACGGGCACGCCCACGCGATAACCCGTGCTGTTTGAAAGAAAGGCTTTCCAAAAGACGTCCACGCCGAAACGCGCATCGGTGCGGCCGAGTTCTTCGTCGAGCGCACTAACCAGAACGACGCGCCAAAAGCGATTGATGGCCCGTTTCGTCTGGCCGCGGCGGCGGAGCCATTCGAGCATGGAGAGGCCGTCGCCTTCGCAAAGGTCCGGAGAACTGCCAGCGTGCCGGATGATGTTGAGCATGGCGCGGGCGATGGACAGCTTGTCGGGTAGCATGAGTGGCGCAAACGATGCGAAAGAACCGGCAAAATGAAACGGGGCGGGAAGCGCACCCGCTTTCATTTCGCCGCGGCGGCCCTGAGGATCGAGAAAAAGGAGCCGGTCGAAAAATCTGATTTTATCGGACGCGCCGACGCGTCGGTAAAAATCCTCAAGGTTCGTGCAACAGCCCAGGGTAACGTGCTGGCAATTGTCGACATGCTCGCCGTCGGGCAGCACATAGGAAGTTGCGCGGCCGCCGAGAAAGGGGCGCTGCTCGAATAAACGAACGCGCCAACCCGCATCAGCCAGCGCGACGCCGGCCGCCAGCCCCGCCAGCCCGCCGCCGATCACGATCACGTTTTTCAAGGATGTTCTCTTCCGGGTGGTGGCCGAAACGGGCCTTGGCCATGAATACCATTTTTTCCGCTTTGGAGAGGCGGATTTTTTCGCCAAAGACGGCGAAGTCGAGCGCTTCGATACGGCCGAGCAGCGCGCTGTAGGTATGCACCAGGAGCCAGAGAGCGCTACGGCTGTCCGGCTCAATCAAGCCGAGCAAGGCTGAACCTTCCTCGTAAAGCTGCCATGCGCGGTCGGATTCGAAGCGAAGCAACTCGTGCATGCCGAGCGTCGCTTCGTCGCGGCCAAAATCTTCCGGCGAAACGCCGTACCGCGCAAGGTCTTCTTCGGGAACATACACGCGGCCGAGCTTATAGTCCTCATGGACGTCACGGATGATGTTTGTGAGCTGGAAGGCCAGGCCGAGTTTCTCGGCCAGGTCCAGAGCGCGCGCGTCGGTGAAACCGAACACCTGGGTGCAGGTCAGGCCGACGGTTCCGGCGACGCGATAGCAATATTCGCGCAAGCGGTCGAACGTGGGATAGAAGCGGACGGTGAGGTCCATCTCGGCGCCGCTGATGAGATCGTGAAGATAGCGGGCGGGCATGTTGTAGCGGCGCATCGTATCAACCAAAGCGGGCAGAACTTCTGCCGCGCCGCTGAGGGCCGTCGCGGGTGAAGCCAAGGTGGCATTCCCGTCGAAAACTCGTTCCTCTTCGGTGATGGCTTGATCGAGGGCCGTGCGCCAACGGGCGAGCCCGCGCTGCTTGGCGGCAAGGTCCCGGGCTTGGTCGGTAACGTCATCGATGTGACGCATGAAGGCGTAGAGCGCGGCGAGAGCGTCGCGCTTGGGTTTGGGCAGCAAGAAGAAGGCGTAATAGAAGTTGCTGTGCGAGGCGCGGGCAATGCGATGGCAGTGCTCGTAGGAGTCGGCAACCGCCCGAGCGGGTTGCGGTTTTCCAAACTGCTTTTCCGTGCCGGCGACCAACCTTTCGGCTGCCTGATCCGCTGCCGCGGCGCTAGGTTCGATCAGATGCTTGAGCAACGTGCGACCAAGAAGCCGAGCCTGCTTGAGCTTGCTGATAGCGGGGCGTTTATGGAGCGTGTCGTAGCCGATGGATTCGATGGCGTCGAGAACGGCGAGGCCGCCGCGGCTGAACATTTCGAGGTCAACACGGAGACGTTTATCGACCATTTTTGCGAGCGGCAGTCCCCGGTCAAACAACGCGCGCGTGCGGGCGATAAGATCCTGCATCAGACCGACATAGCGCTCGTCAAAGCGGCGCTCCACGATGTCGCGCTCGGTGAGACCGTGGTTTCGAGCAACGTCAAGCGGAATGTAGATGCGGCCCTTTTCAAGGTCGCGCGAGACGTCTTGCCAGAAGTTGGCAAGCTGCAAGGCGGTGCAGGTCGCGTCGGAAAGGCGTTGGCGCTGCTCGTCACGATAGCCGCAGAGATAAAGGACCAGCTGCCCCACAGGGTTGGCGGAATAAACGCAGTAGCCAAGAACGGCGTTCCAATCAGCGTAGCGGTTGGTCGTCTGATCCTGTCGAAATGCCTTTAGCAAATCGGCGAAGGGCTGCTTGGGGATGTCCTTGGCGAGGATCGTCTTGCGCAGCGCGACAAAAACAGGGTGTGACGGCTTGTTCTCGTAGCAAGCGTCGAGCTCGCGCTCCCACCAGTCGAGAAGTTCAAGTCCGCGCAGGGGGTCGGGAGCCTCATCGCCAAGGTCGTCGGCCCAGCGGCAATAGGCATAGACATTGTAGAAATGCTGGCGGAGCGCCTTCGGAAGGAGCCAAGAGACGACCCTGAAGTTCTCGTAATGATGGGTGCCAAGCCAGTGAGTGTATTCCTCGGCCGCGGCAGACGAGCAGCCCGGCTGAGGCACGCGCTGCGTGATGGCGAGTTCGCCGGGAACAAGCATCAGAAGAGAGATTCCTTCTCTCGCTCGGAATGACGGGCGGGTCGACGGCGCACGTACAAACTACGGCCGCACGGCAAGCTTGATCTCGCCGCTGCGGGACTTCATACGCTCGAAGGCCTGCGGCAAGTCGGCCAGACGAATTTCTTCGGTGACAAAGTCGTGCGCAGAAATGTCACCGCGACGAATCGCCTCCAGCGCCTCGCGGAAGAAGCGCGGCGTGTGATGGAACGTAGAGATGAGCCTGATCTCGGAATAGTGGATGGCGGCAGGCTCGATCTCAAGACGCGTACCCGAAGGCAGGCCGCTGAAGAAATTCACAACGCCTCCGCGGCGCAC
>WNGM01008438.1_pt1 | contig 10270 bp, 10 predicted proteins | sample 5400571 | NCBI WGS metagenome assembly WNGM01 (sample SAMN13153378, study PRJNA577476) | soil metagenome | isolation source: 100 cm soil or saprolite under Garry oak tree replicate 2 | place: USA:California | collected 2016-06-15 | reverse complement strand
CTCAGCAGATCCCGGAACGTGAGCTCGCCCTCGCCCTGCACGATGAAGTCGGCGGTGCCGTCGGCCCAGGCGTCGGGGGCGAGGCTCGGGTCGTAGCCGCCCACCACCACGCGCGCCGACGGGCGCCGGGCGCGGACGAGATCGACGATCCGGCGGGCGGTCCGACGCTGGAACGTCATCACGGAAAGGCCCACCACGTCCGGCTCCCGCTCGCGGAGGAGGCGCTCCACGGTCTCCCCTACGTGCTGCTGGACCAGCACTAGGTCGGCCACCGCCACCCGGTGGTGCGGGTCCAGGTTCCCGGCGAGGGAGGTCAGGGCCCCGTTCGGCATGCGGACGGTGATCGAGGCCATGTGCTCGAACGAGTCCGGCATGGAGAGGAGGAGGACGTTCACGGGCGGCTCCCCTTCGTTGCAGGCCGACGTTCAGCCGGCTAGCATGTGCGGCTCGAAGCATGGTATGCCCCGGCCCACCGATCCTGTCAACCACCCCGAAGAGGAGAGCTCCATGAGCAGCGACCGCGCCGACCTGGGGATCATCGGGGGGAGCGGGCTCTACGAGATGGAAGGCTTCGCCGAGGTGCGCGAGGTCGCGGTGGACACGCCGTTCGGCCCGCCCTCCGACCACTTCATCATCGGCACCCTGGAGGGCCGGCGCGTGGCCTTCCTGCCGCGCCACGCCCGCGGCCACCGGCTCCTCCCGGGCGAGCTCGACTATCGGGCCAACATCTTCGCCATGAAGCGTCTGGGGGTGGAACGGATCCTGTCCGTGTCGGCGGTGGGCTCCCTCAAGGAGAAGTACGCGCCCCTGCACATGGTCATTCCCGACCAGCTCCTCGACCGCACCACCCAGCGCAAGTCCACCTTCTTCGGCCGCGGGCTGGTGGCCCACGTGGCCTTCGCCCACCCGTTCTGCGGCGTGCTCTCCGCCGTGATGGCGGAGGCCTGCCGGGAGGCGGGCGCCGTCTTCCACCGGGGCGGGACGTACGTCTGCATCGACGGGCCGCACTTCTCGACCCGGGCCGAGTCGGAGCTGTACCGGTCCTGGGGAATGGACGTGATCGGGATGACCAACCTGCAGGAGGCCAAGCTCGCCCGGGAGGCCGAGATCTGCTACTCGACCCTGGCCATGGTCACGGACTACGACTGCTGGCACCCCGAGCACGACTCGGTGACCGCGGAGTCCGTCATCGCCAACCTGGGGAAGAACGCGGCCACCGCCAAGGCGGTGCTGAAATCGGCGGTGCGGCGGATCGTCCCTGGCTCTCCGCGCGAGTGCGAGTGTGCGCACGCCCTCCAGCACGCGCTCGTCACCCCCGCGAAGCTGGTCCCGGAGCAGGTCAAGAAGGAGCTCCTCCCCATCGTCGGCAAGTACATGAAGTGAACGCCCTGGAGAGTGAATGGCCATACTCGTCGTCGGCAGCGTGGCGTTCGACACCGTGGAGACCCCCTTCGGCCGCGCGGAGCGCGTGCTCGGGGGAAGCGCGTCCTTCTTCTCCGTGGCCGCCTCGTTCTTCGTCCCCGTCAGCCTGGTGGCGGTGGTGGGCCGGGACTTCGGGGAGGCGCAGCTTCGGGCCTTCCGCGGCCGGAGCATCGACCTCGAAGGGCTCGAGCGCATGGACGGCGAGACCTTCCACTGGCAGGGGAAGTATTCCTACGACCTGAACTCCCGGGAGACCGTCCGCACCGACCTGAACGTCTTCGAGCTCTTCAAGCCCTGCATCCCCCCCCGCTACCGCTCCTCGGAGGCGGTCTTCCTCGGCAACATCGACCCCGTGCTCCAGCGCGAGGTCCTCGAGCAGGTGGAGAAGCCGCGCATCGTGGCCTGCGACACCATGAACTTCTGGATCTCGGGCAAGCCCGAGGAGCTGCGGAAAACGCTGCGCCGGGTCGACATCCTCCTCGTCAACGACGCCGAGGCCCGCGAGCTCTCGGGGGAATGGAACCTCGTGAAGGCGGCGCGGGCCATCCGGGCCCTGGGCCCCCGGACCCTGGTCGTCAAGAAGGGAGAGCACGGAGTGCTGATGTTCGGGGAGGAAGGCTCCTTTGCCGCGCCCGCCTTCCCCCTGGAGGACGTGTTCGACCCCACAGGGGCCGGCGACACCTTCGCCGGGGGCTTCCTGGGCTACCTGGCCGGGGCCGGCCCTCCGCGGGACGCGGCGCTGCGCCGGGCGGTCATCATGGGCAGCACCCTGGCCTCCTTCTGCGTCGAGGCCTTCAGCCTGGACCGTCTGCTCACCTTGACCCGGGCCGAGATCGACGAGCGCTACCGCCGCTTCAAGCGGCTGACGCATTTCGAGGAGATTTAGCGCGGGTCCGGCGACTCCAGCATCGTGTTGACGATGGTGAGCAGCTTGTTGGCGGTGAAGGCGGGGATCCTCCTTGATCTTCCGGCAGACCGTGAAGCCGTCGATCTCGGGCATCATCACGTCGAGGAGGACGAGGTCGAACACCTGGCCCGCGAGGAGCTTCAAGGCTTCGGCCCCGCCCGCGGCCGCCGTCACGTCGAACCCCTTCTGTTCCAGGATGGTCCTCTCGAGGCTCAAGATGTTCTCGTCATCGTCCACGACAAGGATCCTCTTGGCCATCAGGACCTCCCGGGGGTCCGATTCCGCACGGACGGGATTCTAGCACGCGGTCCGGCGCCCCATGGCTCGTCGAGGGGTGCGGGGGCCCCATCGCTCACGAGGGGTCCGGGGGACCGTCCTCAGACCGGAGAGGAGGGATTCCATCTCCCACAGGTAGAACCAGAGCGTCTCCGGCCGCGGCTCGATGCGCGCGAGCGCCTCCGCCGCGTCGACCAGACCGCGGGCCGCGCTCACGCCCGGGTCCTGGCCCGGAAGCCCCCACCGGTCGAGGAAGCCGCGAACGAGGTTCTCGTCGCCGTCGTGCCAGGTCCCTTCGAGCGGACGGAGGAAGCGTCGCCAGCGCGCGCGCTCGGCGGCCCCCCCGGGGAGCGGACACGGCCGGCCACGGGCGACCTCCGCGAGGGCCGCCAGCCGCCGCGCGAGGAGGTCGAGGAGCGGTCCGGCCGCCCGCGCGCGCCGCGGGGAGAGCGCGCCTCGGACCAGGGCCACCAACGGGTGTGCCGCCGGACGCTTCGCCACCCCTCCCCGGCGGGAGCGGTAGCTCGCCGCAGACCCCCCACGCGCCGCACGCCGACGATCTCTCGAGGAAGAAGGAACCGTCAATCCCCCGTCACTGCGTGACGTCGAGGGTACCGCAGACTCCCGAGGCGGCGCACGCCTGGTAGGTGCCCGAAACGTAGGCGAACGCGAGGAACTGGTTGTCGGGGTGGTTCTCGCAGCCGTTGGCGAAGACGCAGGGCCCGCCGTTGGCTCTCCAGGTTGGTCCCGCGCGTCCGGTATCGGCCGCATTGCCGACCACCATCGCATCGCAGGCGAAGCGCTCCGGGTGCCCCTCCGGCCGGGTCGGGCAGAAGCGCCGCCCGTCCGTGAAGCCGATCAGCCTGCAGTACGCGTCGTTCGGACCGACGAGGGGGGTCGCGTCGAGGATGAGGCGGTTCGCTCCGTAGATGTGGATCACCACGTCCATGCGGGAGACGGCCGGCGGGCGCGGGTCCGAGCAGGAGCCGCTACCGCCCACGGGCGTCGTGGGGAGCGGCTCCTCGTCGGGGGGCGGCGAGCCGGGAGCCCCCGGAGTCGGCCGCGGGGTGGGCTGGGGCGCGGCCCCGATGGGGGCGATCGGGATGAGCGGAGCGGGCGTGGCGGAGGGCAGGGTGGGCTCCTCTTCGCGGATCGTGTGGCAGGCGGCGACCCCGGAGGCCGCGACCACAATTGCGAGGAGAGCCGGCGTGACCGTCATTCGATCCAGCCTGGACATGGCGGATCCCAAGGTCACACACGGCCCCGCACCTGTCAAGGCGAGGTCAGTTGATCACGAGGCTGCCGCAAAGCCCGCTGTGAGCGCAGGCCTCGAACAAGCCCTTCGTGTATGCGAAGGAGAGGAACTGGTTGTCGGGGTGGTTCTCGCAGCCGTTCTCGATGACGCACGCCTTGTGGTTGACGAACCAGGTCGGGCCGGTGCGTCCCGTGTCGTCGGCTTCTCCCATCAGCATGCCGTCGCAGGCGTACCGCTCGTTGTGCCCTTCGGGCCGGGGGGGGCAGTATCGCCGTCCGTCCGTGAAGCCGATCTTGAGGCAGTAGGCGGCGTCAGGCCCCACGAGCGGGGTGCTGTCGAGGATGAGGCGGTTCGCGCCGTAGATGTGGATCGTCACGTCGATCTTCGCCAGCGGCCCCGGGGTCGGGTTGCTGCACGGGCCGGCGGGCTCCGGGGTGGGCGTGGGCGTCGGCCCGGGAGCCGGGGTGGGCGTGGGGCCTGGGCCTGGGAGTGGGGTGGGCGTGGGCTTGGGGGCTGGCGTCGGCGTCGGCGTCACGCCGGGAATGCTGAAGACGGGGAGCGGGATGGACAGGGTCGGCCCGTGCGGGTTCTGGGAGGGTTGGCTGGGCAACTGCTCCGTGATCGTGTTGCAGCCGAGCAGGACGACCCCGGAAATGAAGGCGCCAACCGTGCTTTTCTTCATGACGACCCCTTATGGCTAGAAAGCGCCTTAGAAGATCACATATAACCTCTTACTATGTCAAGATTTTTATCCTTTGATCTAAAGAAATACTTGAACATCACCTCGGCGGCCCGGTCCGAGGCTCCCGGCGCCCCCAGGCGGACACGGACCTCGCCCAGCTCTTCTCGGACCCGGGCGAGCCGGCCGGGGTCCTCGAGCAGGGCCAGGATCTCTCCCGCCACGCGATCCGGTGCGAAGTCGGCCTGGATCAGCTCTCGCACGACCTCGCGGCCAGCGATCAAGTTGGCCATGGCGACGTGCGGAACGCGGACCATGGGCCTTCCGAGCGTGTAGGTCAAGGGGGACACGCGGTAGACCACGACCATCGGCGTGCCCAGGAGTGCCGCCTCCACGGTTGCAGTGCCCGACGCCACGAGGGCGACGGTGGCCGCGCCGAGTACAGCGTGGGTCTGGCCGGCCAAAAGCGCCACCGGCAAGCCGCGGACCGCGTCACGAAGCGCCGGCGGGTCCAGCGCGGGGGCGATCGCCAGCAAGAACTGCAGATCCGGGCGGCGGCCGGCGAGGAGACGAATGCCGCCCGCGAGCGGAGGCAGGTTGTGGCGCAACTCGGTGGCCCGGCTCCCGGGCAGGACGGCGACGACCGGCCGGGAGGGGTCGAGGCCGGCGCTGCGCAGGAACGCCTCTCGGTCCGGAGCCGGCCGAACGAGGTCGACGAGGGGATGGCCCACGAAGGTGACGGGGACGCCCGCCCGCTCGTAGATCGCCTGCTCGAAGGGAAAGATCACCAGCATGTGGGCGACGTTCCGCTGGATCTCGCGGATCCGCCAGCTCTTCCACGCCCAGATCTGCGGCGAGACGTAATACGCGACCGGCACGCGGCGGCGCTTCAGCTCGCGGGCGAGACGGAGGTTGAAGCTCGGGTAGTCGACCAGCACCGCGACGTCGGGACGGTGGCGATCCACTTCCGTGAGCACGCGCTTGAAGATGCGCCGGAGGGTTCCGAGATGCCGCACGACCTCGAAGATCCCGACCACGGCCAGGTCGCGGACGTGGCCGAGCAGCGTCGCCTGCTCCGCGAGCAAGTGCTCGCCGCCGAGTCCGAAGGCCTCGAGATCTGGGATTCGCGGCCGCAGGTGGCGCAGGAGCTCGCCCCCGTAGAGGTCGCCCGAGGGCTCTCCGCAGGAGACGAGGAGGCGTGGGGCACTCAAGGGCGGCAGTATAAGCGGGGCTGTCCCTTCCGTGGGACAGCCGTCCCCTGGACAAGCGCGGTATCATGCCCACAGGCTGAACATGCGAAGGAGCTTACGGGCGCAGGCGCCGGGCGACGACTGGGCATGTCTCTTGCACCGTTCGTCGTCGGAAGCTCGCTCGAGCGAACTTCAGGAGGCAGCGATGAGCGGTCGGCATCTCGCGGTGGCCTTGGCCTTCGGGCTCTTCGCCACATCGGTGGCGGCGGACAACGCGGTTCGGCGCGACGGCTCCTCGGGAGGTTCGCATGACGCCGGTGCGCACCAGCCGAGCGTGCACAGTTCCGGCTCGGGCTCGTCGTCCGGGTCGGGCAGCTCGAGCGGCGGCTCGACCTACATGCCGGGCGGCAGCACCTCGAGCGGCCTGACCGCCGCGCAGCGCCGCCAGCCGCGGCCGGGCACGGGCACTGGGCATCGGGGCCGCTACTACCCCGGCTCGTTCTATTACCCCTTCTACTACCCGGGCTACTACGGCGGCTATTATGGCGGCTACTACGGGAGCGCCTGGGGGCCCTACGGCGGCTTCTACGGGGGCTACTACCCCTACGGGGGGACGTTCTACCACTACGCCTACAGCGACCGCGGCGACCTGCGGCTTCTCGTCGATCCCGCCGAGGCCCGCGTCTACGTGGACGGCTACTACGCCGGGATCGTGGACGACTTCGACGGCCTCTTCCAGCGGCTCCACGTCTCGCCGGGGCGCCACGAGATCACCCTCAAGCTCGAGGGTTATCAGACGCACCGGATGAAGGTCTACGTGGGCTCCGGGTCGACCCTCAAGATCCACTACGAAATGCAGAAGGGAACGGGGGAGACGGTCGAGGACCTCGCGGGGGACGTGGACGACCGCTACGCGCGGCGCAACGACCGCTACCGCCGCGACGACGACCGCCCCGACCGCGACCGCGATGCCCCGGACGCGCGGTACGACGAAGAGCGCCCCTCCGCGCGGGACGACCGCACTCCCGCCTCCGACCTGGGGCGCATGCGCCTCACGGTGCGGCCGGAAGATGCGTCCGTTTACGTGGACGGCCAGTTCAAGGGCAGCGGCCGGCAGGCCGCCGCGCTCGAGTTGAGCCCGGGAAGGCACCGGCTGGAGGTGGTGCGGCCCGGCTTCCGCACCGAGGAGCGCGACATCGAGATCCAGCCGGGCAGGACGCGGGACGTGGACGTCGAACTCCAGCGGCCCTGAGGGGCTAGCCTCCCACCGCCGTGGGCGGCGCTCCCTGCACGGCGGGCCGGTGGAAGAGCTCCTGGTAAATTCGCCCCGCGACCTCGGAGGCGCCGTGGCCGTTGCCGCGGGGCAGGAAGACCACCAGCACCAGCTCGGGGTTCTCGGCCGGGGCGTACGACGCGAACCAGCCCAGGCGCGAGCAGGAGCCGGTCTTGCCCGCCACCACCACGTCCGGGTCGAACGCGCTGGCCGCGCTCCCCTCGTTCACCGCGCCCAGGAAGCCCTCGGGGAGGCCGTCGAGGCGCGTCCCCTCGGGGAGGCGCCAGCGCTCCTTCGGAACGAAGCCCTCCGCCCCCTCCACCTGCGGCTGGAACACGATGCCCCCGTTGATCGTGGCCGAGAGCAGCACCGCGAGCTGCACGGCCGAGGTCTCGATCCCCTCGGCGTGGCTCGACAGGTGACCCACCCCGGCCAGGGGCACCGAGGAGGGGACGCGGCCCGCGGTCTCGCCGGTCAGGTTGATGCCGGTGGGCTCGCCCAGGCCGAGCAGGTGCGCGTAGCGCTGGACCTTCTCATAGCCGAGCCGCTCGCCGATCCACTCGAAGTAGGGGTTGCAGGAGACGGCGAGCGCGCGCCGCAGGTTGATCGGGCCGTGACCCGGCCACATCCAGCAGCCCTTCTCGCACGTGTAGGTCGTCTCGGGGGTGATCACGCCCTCCGAGAGCCCCGCGATCGCCACCACGATCTTGAAGACCGAGCAGGGCTGGTAGGCGCGCAGGAGGGCGCGGGAGGGGTTCACGACCGCGAGCACGCGGCCGGTTCGCGGGTCCATGGCCACCACGGCTCCCGCGGTCCCCGCCACCGCCCGGCGGCTGGCCTCCCCCACGTTGAGGTCCCAGCTCGACGCGCTCCCGGGCACGATCAGGTTGGGCAGGGCGGGCGCGCGGCTCGGCGAGCGGCGCACCCGGCGGGTCGCGGCCTCCGCCGAGGAGGGAGCCGGCGAGACAACGAAGGCCAGCACCAGGGCAAGGACCGACCCACGAAACGCGCGCATGCGCGAAAGACTAGCATGATTCCGCGGGTTCGGCCGGGCAGCGCGTTCGCCCCTTGTGCCCGCGGGCCGCCCGGAACTAGAATCCCGGCTTTCGGCAAGGAGAGCCCCATGCCTGTCCGCGCCCCATGGTCCTTCCTGATCCTCGGCCTCTGGCTGTCCCTCCCCGGAGTCGCGCGGGCGCAGAAGCTCGACAAGGAGGACAAGGCCTTTCTCGACGGCGTGCGCCCCCTCCTGCTTTCCGACGAGGAGAAGACCTACCGCGGCCTCAAGGACAAGGCGGACCGCGTGGAGTTCCAGAAGGTCTTCTGGGCACGCCGCGATCCCGACCTGGAGACGCCCCAGAACGAGTATCAGCTGGAATACCAGGCCCTCAAGGCGGAGGCGGACAAGCTGATCAGGATCCCCGGGCGCGACGCGGCCTCCACCGACTGTGGGCGCGTCTACATCCTGCTCGGCAAACCCGACGAGGTGCAGAAGGACCCCGCGGGGGAGAGCCCCGCGCTCCGGCAGCCCGAGACCTGGACCTACAGGGATCGCCCCGGCCAGAAATTCGAGGGAGGCAAGGCCCAGATCGGGTTCGACCAGGAGTGCAAGGCGCCCCCGGGCTTCGTCGACCAGCTCAACCGGCTCGCGGAGGCCAAGATCCTCCACCCCAACATCGACTACCGGGTGAAGGACGGCCGGCTCACGAAGCTGGTCGACCTGCTCCCCAAGCCCAGCCCGGCCCAGACCCTGCTGAAGGAGCCGCGCCAGGACTTCCCGGTCGCGGCCCAGGTGTCGTACCTCAAGGTACAGGACGGCGGGAGCGCGGTCCTCGGCCTCGTGGGGGGCGACGCCTCCGCCCTCACGGCCGCGGACGCGGGAGGGAAGAAGGTCGTCAAGGTCGTGGTGGCGGCGCAGGCCGTAGGAGAGGACGGCAAGGTGGCGGCCTTCGCGGAAGAGCCGCGGACGGCCGAGGTGGCCGCGGACGGCTCCTTCGCGGCGTCCTTCCGGATGGGACTGAAGCCCGGCAAGTACACCCTGAAGGCGGCGGCCCTCGACGAGAAGTCCGGCAAGGGCTCGCTCTCCACCACCCCGATCGAGGTGCCGGACCTCAACACGGGCACGCTCTCCATGGCTTCCCTGATGATCATTCGGGGGGTGGACGAGCTGCCGGAGAACGCGCCGGACGATCCCCGGAACGCCTACGCCGCCTTCACGATCGTCCGCATGCGCCTGGTGCCCTACTTCGGCGGCGTCCTCACCAAGAAGGACGCCCCGTCGTTCTTCTACCAGTTCTACGACCTCAAGATCGACCCGTTGACGGGCAAGGCCTCGGGGGTGGCGAGCCTCACCGTGCTCAAGGAAGGCAAGACGGTGGTGGCGAAGGCCCCCGACCAGCCCTTCGACCAGCCCGTGGGAGGCACGATGGTGGGCCCCGTCCCCCTCGACAAGTACGACCCCGGGAGCTACGTGGTCCAGCTCAAGGTCACCGACAAGGTGGCGGGCAAGGAGAAGATGCAGGAGGTCCGGTTCGAGCTCAAGCCCTAGGGGCTTCGGGGCGACCAGCGGTTCGCAACCATCAGCGGCGGGAAACGAACATGAACAAGGCGGAGCTCATCGAGCGCGTGGCGAAGGATTCCCGCCTGACCAAGGCCGGCGCGACGCGGGCCATCGACGCCCTGCTCGACAACGTGACCAAGGCGCTCAAGAAGGGCGAGAAGGTGACCCTGGTGGGGTTCGGAACCTTCGGGGTGTCCCGGCGCAAGGCCCGGGCGGGTCGAAACCCCCGTACGGGCGCGCCGATCAAGATCGCGGCCCGCCGCGCCCTCAAGTTCACCGTCGGTAAGGACCTGAAGGAGCTGATCCGCTAAGCCGCGGCCTTCGGGGCCTCGCCCTCGCGCAGCACCTGCAGGGCCTTCTCGAGGATCAGGTCGCGGTGGGGGCCCTGGCCCTCCTCGTCCTCTTCCGCCGAGGCCACGGGCACGCTCGGCTCGATGCCGCGACCATGGATGGGAGTGCCCTTCGGCGAGGAGTACTTGGCCACCGTGAGGACGAGGCCGCCCTCGGGGAGCGGCACCGCCTTCTGGACGCCGGCGCGGCCGAACGTGTGCTCACCCACCACCGCCGCCCGTCCCGAGTCGAGCATGGCCGCGGCCACGATCTCGGCGGGGCCGGCGGTGCCCGTGTCCACCAGCACCGCCAACGGGCCGTCCCAGACCCCGCGGGCGGGATCGGCCGACAGCACCTGTTCGGGGACCTTCACGCCCGCCA
>WNGM01016830.1_pt1 | contig 10271 bp, 10 predicted proteins | sample 5400571 | NCBI WGS metagenome assembly WNGM01 (sample SAMN13153378, study PRJNA577476) | soil metagenome | isolation source: 100 cm soil or saprolite under Garry oak tree replicate 2 | place: USA:California | collected 2016-06-15 | reverse complement strand
GCAACTCCGCCGGGAAAGTGCAGCACGGTTTCGGCGTTGATTTTGCCCGACTGAAACGACATCGATTTCTTCTTGGCGGCTATCGAGCCGGAATCATACCTAAATAGTCGTTAATTTGGTGTGAGTTCGACCCGAACGAGTTCAAAGCAAATCGCGGGCCAAAACAGGCTCCGGAAGCCGCTTTTCAGCGCTTGCGCAGCTGAAAGAGCCCGACCGCCCCCAGGATGAACCCGCGGGGGAGCAGCCGGAGCAGAAACGGCACGATCTTGATACCGAGGCCGGGCAGCACGGCGCGCTTGTTGGCCATCAAACCGCGATATCCGGCAAGCGCGACATCCGATGCGGACACATTGAGCACTGCCGAATCAAATCCGGGATCAAATCCCGCCCGCGCCTGAAATTCCGACGGCACTGGGCCGGGACAAAGCACGGTTACGCGCACACCGCGAGGCGCTAGTTCCCGGCGCAACGCCTCTGAAAACGACAGCACATAGGCCTTGGAGGCGTAATACACCGCCATTCCCGGCCCAGGCAGAAAGCCGGCAATCGAACCGACATTGAGGATGCCGCCGCGATGACGGATCAATTGATCGGAAAACCGCAGCGACAAATCGGTCACCGCGCGGATGTTGAGCGCGATAATGCCAAGCTGTTCGAGGCGGTCAATTTCAATCGCATTACCGAACAAGCCGAAGCCGGCATTGTTGACGACGAACTCAACCTCGACGCCCTCGGCGGCCAAGGCCCCGGCGATCTTGTCGCCGGCGTCCGATTGTTCGAGATCGCAGGAAATCACAATCGGCGCAGCACCGCCAGCGGCGGTGATTTCGCCGGACAGTGTTTTCAGGCGATCCGCGCGTCGCGCCACCAGAGCTACGCGATGGCCGTTCGATGCGAACACGCGCGCCAGTTCGGTGCCTATGCCCGCCGAGGCACCGGTAATCAGCGTCACACGTTCAGTCACGATTCAATGCTCTTAAATCAATTGCACGTTATGCGGCCAACATTGGACGACAGCATACGCCTTAGGCCGGATGCAAGTCACCTGCAAGCATACCGGCGTATTCAAATGCACAGTACCACCGAACTAAATCGTGACATTATGAGGTTTATCGCGCCTCGCGACCGCCTGCTGCCCCGCGCATTAAAATTTCGCCATGTCCGGTACCGCGCAATCGACGGCTCCGGGCGCCCGACCGCAGCGCGTCAGCCTGTCGCGTCCGCGATATCCGGGCCGTCTGAGACGGCGGTGGATAGCCGGCCCGCGATACGACGCTTGAGCTCGATCCGATCGCGCGAAGACACCCCGAGCAGGTCCGCAGCGCGCCAGACGACGTTGTCCTCGAACTCGCTGACTTCGCCGTCGACATAAACCAGCTCCCACATCATTTCGACGATGCGGAGTCTGCCTTCCTCATCGACCGAGCGCATGATGACGCTGGTGAAATGATAGAGATCGACCGCCTCACCCTCGACCAGGGTCGCGGCGGCGATCAATTGATCCGCCGTGCCGGGATCAAGCTCAAAGCGGCTTTCGAGCAGGCTATGAAGCTTGCGTTTCTCGACTTCGGAGGGTTCGCCGTCGAGCGAAATGACGTGGATCAGCAACGCCGTCGCCGCCAGACGATACCCGGTATCGTCGAACGATCGAGTTTCTTGCGCGGTAGGGGAAATAACGTCGGCGATGAAATGGCGCAGTCCGTCCAGCATCAATCTTCAACCAAAATGTTCGAGGGACTTGGCTTCGCGGAGGTACTCGGCTTCGCGATGGCATCCATCGCTCAAATATGGGTCGAGAATCAAGCGCGCGCAATCCATCATGGTTCCGCACGCGCATTACGATTCGGCAATCTGTCGTCGCTGGCGCGAAATTCATCACGGAATTTCATAAACGACGATCTTGTCGGCGATGCCGCGCAGCGCCGCGTGCTTTTGGATGGGCGTAATCGCTTCCTTGTCGAGGATGGCGGCTACCGCAGGCGCGTCGATCACTGGCCCGGTGATGTGGATGGCTTGCGAAGTCGACAGGCCCTGAACCCTTGCTGCTATGTTGACGGTCTGACCGAAATAGTCCTGCCGCTCGTTGAGCATCACCGCGAGGCACGGGCCTTCATGGATGCCGATCTTGACCACGAGATCGCCGGTCCCGCGCTCGGCATTGAGCGCGTCCATCGCGGCGCGTATCCGCAAGCCCGCGACAATCGCATGCTCGGGCCTGATGAAGGTCGCCATCACGGCATCGCCGATCGTCTTTACGACCGCGCCTTTCTCCGAGGAGATGATTTCCAGCAAGGCGTGGAAATGCGCACGCACCAGATCGAATGCGGCGAGATCTCCGACCCGCTCGTACAGCGCGGTGGAGCCCTTGAGGTCGGTGAAAAGGAACGTCAGCGACGTGATCTTCAGGCGCTGATCGATATTGAGATTGTCGGCCTTGAAGACGTCGCGGAAGGTCTGGTTGGTCAGCATCCGCTTGGCGGTGAGGAACGGCTTGCGCTTGCCTATCAGATGGTGAAGCGCGTCGGCGGCAATGAAAACCGCCGGCAGCACCCGCACGCCGGCCTGATTGTCGAGCGACAGCCGGAACGGGCCGGGACGCAACGTGACGGTTCCTCCGGTCGGCGACCTCACCTTGCTGTAGATCAGCGATAGCTGCTGACGTTCCTTGGTCGGCTCACCCTGAACGTCGATGAACTGAGCGGTGTGCGTCACCGGCTCGAACACGATGATGAATTCGCTCGGCAACTGCAGCGACAGCACCGCCTTCTCGCCCGCCGGCAGTTCAAGCGTATCCAGCGTCACCTCGTCGGTCAGCGACGCGAAGGATTCCTTGTTGAGATCGACGCCCGAACTCCAGAACACCTGCTTGAAATATTCCCACACCGGTAGTGTGTTCGGGTCATGCGCCGCGATCCGTCTAACCCGGGGACTGACGGTGAAGGCGACCTCAACCTGCTCATCGACCGAGGCCTCATAGCCGCAGGCGCATAGTCCGCAATGATAGTCGTCATGGCGCAGCGACTTCAGGGTAGAGTGGGCGTCGAGCACGCCGCCACAGCCAGGGCACAGCACGTTCCAGGTCAGATCGAACAGGCCCAGCCGCGATGCATGGAGGAAGCCGGAAATCACCCGCTCTTCGTCGAGCCCGGTCCGCGCCGAAAAGTCCAGCACGTTGATGCGGTTGAGCTCGTGGTCCTCGCCCTTCTCGATCAGTACCCGGATCGCATCGGCCACCGATGGGTCGGCGGTCTGCTTCAGCACGGAAAACTGGGCTTGGATGTCGCTCATGACGGAACTTTAATGTAGATTGCCCATGCGTCCAAGCAATGCCTTCTCACCGAGGCGTGATGCGGAACATCGGCGAGCGATCGGGCTGTGTCGTCACCACGCCGACGGGAATCACCGGCTCCTGGTCGAGAAGCTCGATCCGGAACGCGCCGATGATCTTGGCGAGCGCCAATGTGGCTTCCACCAGCGCGAAATGCGCGCCGATGCAGACCCGCGCGCCGACGCCGAACGGCAGATAGGCGAAACGATCGGGCGGCGGCGCGCCCGGCATGAAACGCGACGGGATGAACGCGTTCGGATCGCGCCAAAGTTTCTCATGCCGGTGCAATAGCCACGGCGCGATCAGGATCACGTCCTTGTTCTTGACCGGCCTGCCCGCGACCGTATCCGGGCCCGCGGCGGCACGCGCAATCAGGAACACCGGCGGATAGAGCCGCATCGTCTCATCGACCACCGCGCGGGTAAATTTCAGCCGCTCGAGATCGAGCGCGCCGTTCACGGTTACGCCCTGCACCTCGGCCGCCAATTGGTCCTGGCTCGTGGGATCGAGCGCGAGCAGATAGAGCGACCAGAACAGCGTTGTCGCGGTCGTCTCATGACCGGCGAGAATCATGGTGGCGACCTGATCGCCGAGCTGTTCGTCGGTGAAGGCATTGCCGGTCTCGGGGTCGCGCGCGGCCACCATCAAATCGAACAGATCGCGCGGCGGCGCGCCTTCGTTCTTGCCGGCGGCGCGGCGTTGCGCCATCAGCATGGCCACGAAACTCGTCCAGCGCTTGCGGAAGCGGGCGCGGGAAAAATCCTGCGGGCTCGGCCAGCCCTGCGGCAGCATCAGATCGAGCAGATGCGGCCGCGCCAGCCGCGCGCCATATTCCATCACGAAATCGCGCAACGTCGGACCATGGCGGCTCATCTCGAACGAAAACATGGTGCGGCCGGCGATCTCGAGCGCCATCCGCTGCATCGCTTCGCGGAGATCGACCGGCTGGCCGCAGGTTGCCCGGAGTTTGGCGATCGTCTCGTCGGTCACCACGATCATGTGCGGAATAAGCGTCGAAACGGCGCGCGGCGTAAAGGCCGGCGCCAGCGTCCTTCGCTGGTGCTTCCACGCGTAATTGTCGACCAGCACATGCCGGATCGCGTCCGGCGTGTTGAGAATAAAACTGCTGTGCCCGAAGAAGCGGCCCTGGAGGATATCCTCTTCGTAAGCCCGCTGTCCCCAGGTGCCGATCACGCTCTCGCGCATTGCCTTAAGCCGCCCGAAGAAGGTCATGGTTTCGGGCGCGCGCGGCGCGCTCGGAGGCACCAGCGGCTGACGCGTGACGGGCATGTCCCAGGCTTCGGCTATGCTCACTGACGGCCTTCCGATCTCAGACGTGGAAAACATAGATATGATACACGGCGCTTCGCAATCATATCGGCCCCCGGATCCAGGCACCATGAAGGCGTGGACCTGGAAAATGCCTAATACGTCAGCTCCGCGACCGTAATTCTGTTTTCCGAAGTCGGCCACGCGCGGGCCACGATCCGTTCCTGATTGAACAGCGCCACCACGGCGCGTCCGGTCTCCGCGGCTGAAAGCCGCAAGGTGGCGACCGAGTCGGTCGGCACGCCAGATTTCACATCCGCCGGCTCCTTGCCGTCGAGCAGCACCACATCGCGCGGCAAGCCGAAATATCCCCGCGGCCGCGACATCAAGACGATCGCGCCGGCTCCGGCGTCCGCTGGTCCCAGAGGGCGCGCGGCGCGAAGATGCACGATGTCCGACGAGCGCGGAAACGGCGAACGATAGAAATGCGTGGTGGTCGAACCGGCCGATGCGAGCACGATCTCAAGATACCAGGATGGATCGACCTCGGCCGGACCCCAGCGTCCGTCCTCGGCGGATTGCGAGCCATGGATCGCAGCGCCGATGCGCGCGCCGGTATCCGGAGATACGCGGTAGATTTCCACCGCCGCGCCCGCCACCGGACGGTTGGTTTGAACCCCTCCCGGCGTACCCGTCACAAGGCCGCTGAGTTTGACCTGCGCTTCCTCGGCAATCGCGATCCGGTCCGGTTCGCGGCCAGCGATGAATTTATAGATCTCGCGAAATGCGCGTGGAGAAAACGCCGTCTCGCGATGATCGACCGCGCCGAGCACGAGATTGGTTGCGCCCTTCAGCGCCGGGCCCTCCGCCGTGATCCCGGTTAGCGTGCCCGGCTTGGCGACGAAGCGGCCATCTTCCTGGGCATATTTGTCGATGCCGTCGCTGCGCAACGTCAGGAACGACGTGCCCGGCGTCACCTCGCTCTCGCCCTCGTTGAGCCCGCGCAGGAAGGGACCGCGGCCGTTGAACTCACCGCCGAGACCATCGTCCCAATCGTAAACGCCGTGGTTGGGAACTCCGCACAGCACGGCATGGCTGACATCCCCACCGCCGCCGTTCTTGATATAGCCGCGGATAGGATTACCGCCGCGGGAATTGCCGACCAGAGCCACGCGCGACGCCCCGGTGCGGCGCTTCAACTCCTTGATGGCGTCGCCGAGTTCGCGGCGCTGATCCTCGGTCGAGGAGCGATTTGGTTGCGCTACTGAATCGTCGGTTCGCGCCAGCGGATCGGTGAAATTGATCGCAAACATCCGATCGCGCGGAACCCCGTTCGATTCCATCCGCCACAAGGTGGTGATCCACAGGGCGGCGTGGTCGCCATTGCCATGCACGAACAAAACCGGCGGAACCTGCGCAGCACCCGGTGCAGCAGGAGGTGTTTGCGCAAAGGCTGCGAATCCGAAGCTGCCGGCTGCCAGCGGCAGGGCGCCCGCGCTTTTCAATATTGTCCGCCGCGATATGCTCATTTAGTTACCTCCTGGTATTTTCGGCATTTTAGCCGCCCTTTACGACTGCTGATAGCGGCCTAACCACTGGACAGCCAAGGACTTTCGCAGGCATCACTTCAGATCGCAGGGAATCAAAGGCCGGCCACGACCGCCGCTAACGGAACCGACGATGACTGACCAGCCGAAACGCAGAATGTTTGCCGCCGACAGCGTTGCGGCGCCGCTGCGGCATTCGGTGTTCCGGCGCATCTGGCTCGCCAGCCTGCTCTCCAATTTCGGGCTGCTGATCCAGGGCGTCGGCGCCGCCTGGGCCATGACGCAGATGACGTCATCGGCCGACAAGGTCGCGCTGGTGCAGACCGCACTGATGCTGCCGATCATGCTGATCTCGATGCCGGCCGGCGCCATCGCCGACATGTATGACCGGCGCATCGTGGCGCTGGCCTCGCTGTCGATCGCGCTGTCGGGCGCGACGGCACTGTCGGTCATGGCGTGGCTCGGCCTGGTCACGCCGGAAATCCTGCTGGCGTTCTGCTTCGTGGTCGGCTGCGGCATGGCGCTGTTCGGACCGGCCTGGCAATCCTCCGTCAGCGAGCAGGTGCCGGCCGAAACATTGCCGGCCGCGGTGGCGCTGAACGGCATCAGCTACAACATCGCGCGGAGTTTCGGTCCCGCCATCGGCGGCATCGTGGTCGCCACCGCCGGCGCGGTCGCGGCCTTCGCCACCAATGCGGTGCTCTATATTCCGCTGCTGATCGTGCTGGTTCTCTGGCGGCGCAGCAGCGAGCCGTCGCGCCTGCCGCGCGAGCGTCTCAACCGCGCCATGGTGTCGGGCGTGCGCTACATCGCCAACTCGCCATCGATCCGCATCGTGCTCGGCCGCACGCTGGTGACAGGCGTGATCGGCGGCTCGGTGTCGGCGCTGATGCCGCTGGTCGCGCGCGACCTGCTGCATGGCGGGGCGCAAACTTACGGCATCATGCTCGGTGCGTTCGGCATGGGCGCGGTGATCGGCGCGCTGAACATCGCCGAGGTGCGCAAACGAATGAGCGGCGAGGCCGCGGTGCGCGCCTGCGCACTGTGCATGGGCGGCGCCATCGCGGCGGTGGCGCTGAGCCGGGAGCCGGTGCTGACCGCGGCGGCCCTGGTGGTTGCCGGTGCGGTGTGGATGCTCGCGGTCGCGCTGTTCAACATCGGCGTGCAACTGTCGGCGCCGCGCTGGGTCGCGGGCCGATCGCTGGCGGCATTCCAGGCCTCCATCGCCGGCGGCATCGCGATGGGGAGCTGGGGTTGGGGACGTCTCACCGACGCCACCGGCGTGGAGACCGCGCTGCTGGTTTCCGCAGGCCTGATGTTCGTCTCGCCGCTGCTCGGCCTGTGGCTGCGCATGCCGCCGGTCGGCGCCCGCAACGAAGACGCCGAGGTGCTGGCCGATCCCGAGGTACGGCTGCTGCTGACCGGGCGCAGTGGACCGCTGGTGGTCGAGATCGAATACCGCGTCGATCAGGAAAACGCCCGCGCCTTTCACAACGTGATGCAGGAAGTGCAGCTCAGCCGGCAGCGCAACGGCGCCTATGGCTGGTCGATCGCGCGCGACATCGCCGATCCCGAACTGTGGACCGAGCGCTATCATTGCCCGACCTGGCTCGACTATCTGCGCCAGCGCAATCGTTCGACGCAATCCGAGCGCGCGCTGCATCAGCGCGCGATGGATTTTCATCTCGGGCCCGATCCGGTGCGCGTGCGCCGCATGCTGGAACGGCCGTTCGGATCGGTGCGCTGGAAAGAAGACACCCCCGACCGCGCCGCCAGCGAGGTCTTGCCGGTCGCCACCGCGGCGGGTGGCAGCACGTAAGTGCTTGACCGGAGCCATTTAATTTGACCGTTTTGGTCATTATTGACCGTGATCGGTCAAAACTTTCGCGCAGGCTTTGCTGAGCCTGGCGCGGTTCTGCTTGAGACACGCCAGCACGATCTGGTCGCCGTCATTGATCTGGGCGCGGCAAAAGCGCGAGACGTCCCGCGCGCAGGCGTCGTGTCCCTGCTGCGCCGACGCGGTTGAAACCATCAGGATAAACGGAACAAGGAAAAGAAATCTGGCCATGTGGCGGCGCCTGCCCGGTCATGAGCTGAACGCGTTTTAGCTAATGCGCTCAAGCCGGCGCCGCAACGGCTCTTGGACGACGTTGCGGCGGATCCGAAGGCAGAGGCAGGCTTGGATGACTTGCCCGAATTAATTACCCGAATTACTTGCCCGAATTACTTGGCGGCGATCTTGCCCGCCTGCGCCGCCGCTTCCTTGTCCATCACGGCCCGGCATCCGGTGCTCAGATTGGCCCTGTTCTTCCTCATGCAGGCGGTGATGGCCGGAATGTTGGGGATTTCCGAGCTGCACAGGCGGAACGCATCGCCGGTGCACATCTGCTGTGCTTCAGCAGTGTAGGCAAAGCTCGAGGTCGACGACAGCGCGGAGATGGAAGCTGCGAAAGCCACCACGAAAGCGGCCTGGCGAATGGTCCGGGTGATCAAAGCGGTCATGGTCGGCTCCTGTTGGCCCAGTTCGGCGGGCCGTTTCTGATGCCCACACCTTGCTCCTAACCCTCCGCGCTGACTGTGACGTCCATCACTAGGCAAGGATACTAGGTAAGGATCGGCCCATCTTTTTTCCTCGGCCGCGGAAAACCGCGATCCGCCGATGCAACCGAGGTCGAAATGCTGCCGTCAGCGCGTTGGGCCGGGCATCCACGTCTTCTCTTCACGTCAGCAGGATAGACCAGGATCGCCGCAACGAAGCCGGGTCCACGACCAACGAGCGGATCATTTTCAGCGTGTTGGTGCATTTTCGGCCAGTCGCTTCCGGCAACATTTAAATTTATTCGCCGATCCGGGCTGCGTTGTTACGGCGTTAAGACCTCGTTCGCATTAATGCCCCGGGGCCGAACGACATCTGGTTTTCTTGAGAGGCAAAAAATGCGTAGTGCGTTAGGCGTGATGTTGGCGAGTGCTGTTTCGGTTCTTGTTATCGTTGCCGTATGGTTCTGGACATATTCTCCGCGCGCCGTTCTGGCGGCGCCCGACACCGTCAGCGCCCGGCTAGCCGAGCGGCTTCCCGCGGCCGCTTCCGCCAAATCAGCACGAACGCTTGCGGATGAAGTTGAGGTCACCGCGACGATTGCGGCCAAGCCTTCCACTGTTGCGCCTTCCACTGTTGCGCCTTCCGCTGTTGCGTCTTCTGCGGCCAAACTTTCGGCTGCTGTGCCTTCCCCTGCTCTGGCTGCCGCTGCTTTGCAGATGAAAGCGGCGTGCGCCAATGCGGATGCGCTTGGCGTGAGCCGCGTGGTGGAAATCGACACCACGGGCGGGCCGGGTTTCGGCTTCGAACATTTCAAGCAGCTCGACTTTCTCGCCGACAAGGAGGTGGTGCTGACCTTTGACGACGGTCCGTGGCCAAGCAATACGCCCGCGGTACTGAAGGCGCTCGCCGACGAATGCACCAAGGCGGTGTTTTTTCCGATCGGCAAGCACGCCACCTATCATCCGGAAATTCTCAGACAGGTAGCCGCGGCCGGGCATACCGTCGGGGCCCACACCTGGTCGCATGCCAATCTCAACAGCAAGAAGATGACGGAGCAGCAGGCCAAGGACGAGGTCGAAAAAGGTTTCAGCGCGGTGAAGCTTGCCCTGGGCGCAGCGCCGAGGGCAAAGGCATCATTCTGATGCACGATTTCCAGAAACATACGGCGGAAGCCTTGCCGACGCTGCTGGGCCGGCTGAAGGCCGGCGGCTACAAGGTCGTGCAGATGCGAGCCAAGGCGCCGCTGCAGACGCTGGCCGAATATGACGACGGTCTCGTCAAGGACATGAAGCTGCCAACGGTGAGCGCGCGTGCGCTCAGCAATGTGGTGCAGACGGTTTCGCAATAGCGACGGCGGCTTCGCCTGTTCCGTCAGGCCCGGGCTTGTCCCGGGCATCCGCGCCTTGATTAGTACTGACTATGAGAGATCGGCGAGTCGCTTGCTGCCCATGCTTCGAGACGCTCGCGTCGCTCGCTCCTCAGCATGAGGTTGTTGTGTTTCAACAAGTTAGACCTCATCCTGAGGAGGCCACGAAGTGGCCGTCTCGAAGGATGGGCTGCAATACCGATTTGTGATTCCAGGTACTAG
>WNGM01005121.1_pt1 | contig 10274 bp, 10 predicted proteins | sample 5400571 | NCBI WGS metagenome assembly WNGM01 (sample SAMN13153378, study PRJNA577476) | soil metagenome | isolation source: 100 cm soil or saprolite under Garry oak tree replicate 2 | place: USA:California | collected 2016-06-15 | reverse complement strand
GATGCAAGCGGGAGTCTTTTCGATCCTCCTCGCCATCTCGGTCGGCGTGCCGCTTGGGCTCGTCGCCGGCTACTACCGCGGACCCCTCGATCAGGTGATCATGCGGCTCACCGACGCATGGCTCGCGTTCCCGTTCTTGATCCTCGCCATCGGCCTCGTCACGATCCTGGGCCCGTCATTGACGAACGTCACAGTGGCGATCGGACTCGGCGCTACGCCGACCTACGTCCGGCTGACCCGCGGCCTGGTGCTCTCGACCCAGGCGGAGGACTACGTCCACGCCGCATGGGCGCTCGGCGCGCGCGACCTTCGCGTGATGACGCGCCACATCCTCCCGAATATCTTCAGCGCGCTCCTCGTCCAGGCGACGGTCGCGATTCCCACCGCGATCATCGCGGAGGCCGTCCTGTCGTTCCTCGGGCTCGGAGTGCAGCCGCCGAGCCCGAGCTGGGGGACGATGCTCAACGCTGCGCAGCAGTTCCTGGAGACGGCGCCCTGGATGGCGTATTGGCCCGGGCTGGCGATCTTCTCGCTCGCGCTGTCCTTCAACCTCGCCGGCGACGGGCTGCGGGACCTGCTCGACCCCAAGGATTACTGAGCCGCGCGCGTGAGTATATACTGGTGAGGCTTCGCCTTGGAGAGGTGGCCGAGTTGGCCGAAGGCAGCCGCCTGCTAAGCGGTTACAGGGGCAAAACCTCTGTCCCGGGTTCGAATCCCGGCCTCTCCGCCACGCGCCCTTAGCTCAGGTGGACAGAGCGTCGGACTACGAATCCGAAGGCCAGAGGTTCGAATCCTCTAGGGCGCACCATCGGGCGTGCATGCGTACGGGAGGCAGCCGTCTCCCGTACGCACCCGCTCTCCACCCGTGTGGCGTCGCTCACTGGCCTCGCGCCGCGATGTCGTAGGACGTGACCGTCACCCGGTAGCTTGCGCCCGTTCGCGGGATCGCGATCACGAAGTAGGTCTGGCCGCCCGAGAAGATGTTGCCGAACACCCAGCCGTCCGCTTCGCCGACCGGGTTTCCCCCGTCATCGAGGACGGCGACGTGCAGCCGGACGTTCTGGAGATTGTAGAGCGAGCGATTCTTGACGTAGCCCTCGATCCGGGGATAGGGCACCGTGGTCACGGTGCTCTCGATCTCGAGCGCGTCGGGGAGGGTCGTGCGGGGCTCCTGGGCCAGGGCGAGGACCGCGGCGCCGAGCGCTAGCGTGAGCGCGGTGACGGAGATGCGCATGGTCATTCGGCCTCCGGCGCGCGGTCACGCCTTCTCGACCATGTAGATGTGCATCAGCATGTCGGTGTAGATGTTCCCGTCGACCACGATCTCGCCCTGGCGGTTCCTCTCGAGCCCGCGGATGCTCGGCTTGGCGGCCGCGTACCGCACGACCCACGCGACCGGCACGTAGCCGACGTCGGACTGCATGATCTCCTCGGCCTTCGCGTAGTGCGCCATGCGCTTCCTGGTGTCGCTGGTGTCGCGGCCCGCCTCGAGCTCCTTGTCGAAGGCGTCGTTGCCCCACGCCTGGCGCCTGCCGGTCGTCTTCTTGCCGTAGAAGGTATCGAAGTATTCGTTGTGCGGGTCGGGGTAGTCCATGAACCAGCGGATCCAGACGAACTGGAGGTCCTGCTTCCAGAGCCGCTCGCGGAAGACGCGCGGCTCGAGCACCTCGAGGTCGGTCTTCAGGTTCAGGTGCTCCAGGAGGACCGACTGAACGGCCTCGGCGAGGGGCTTCGAGCCCAGCGCCTCGTCACGCATCGACAGCGTGATCTTCGGCCAGTTCTTCCCCCCCTCGAACGGCGTGCCCTTGAGCATCGACATCGCGAGCTTCGGATCGTAGCGCTGGAGGTCGCGCGTTTTCTTGTCGTCGAGCGCCCCCGGGAAGCCCGGCGGGATCATCGCGTGAGCCGGGATGGCGAACCCCTGGGCGACGCGTACGACGTTCTCCCGGTCGATCGCGTGGGCGACGGCCCGGCGGACGTTGAGGTTGTCGAAGGGAGCCTTGGTCACCTGAGGGAGCAGGTACCAGGTCCCCGGGTACGGAAAGCGAAAGACCTGCTTCTCGGTCCTCGGGTCGGACTGGAGTCGCTTCAGATCGCCGCTCTGAACCCGTGTGAGGTCGATCTCATTGTTCTCGTACGGCAGCGCCCCGGACGCGATGGGGATGATCGGAATCGTCACCTTCTCCAGCGTGATGTCCTTGGCGCCGAAGAAGTGCTTGTTCTTTCGGAGCACGATGACCTTGTTGTGCTCCCATGCTTCGAGGACGAAGGGCCCGTTGGAGACGATGTTGGCGGCTTCCGTCCACTTGTCGCCGTGCTTCTCGATGGAGGCGCGGTGACCGGGCAGCGCCGCGAGGTAGGCCGAGAGGACTGGAAAGTAGCCGCGCGGCCCCTCGAGTGTCACCTCGAGCGTCCAGTCGTCCTTCGCCTGCACGCCGACCTGGCCCGGATCGGTCACCTGCTTCTTGTTGAACGCCTCGCCGTTCTTGATGTCGTAGAGGAACGACGCGTAGGGCGCCGCCGTTGCGGGGTCGAGCTGGCGCTTCCACGAGTACTCGAAGTCCTTCGCCGTGCACGGGCCGCCGTCGGACCACTTCGAGTCCCTCCGAAGCGTGAACGTCCACACCGAGCCGTCCCTGTTCGACGCGACCTTCTCGGCGACGTAGGGGATCGCCTCGAAGTTGGCGTTGAACTTCATCAGACCAGCCCAGAGCTGCGGCGTACCGTCGCAGTACAGATCCTTGTTGTAGTCGTGGCTGGCCGGGTCATTCTGATACCAGCTGCCGCCGCCGAACCGGAGGTGCTGCTCCCGCGCCAGCTTTTCGCCGGGAGCGAGCTTTGGCGCCGCCGCAGCCGGCCGCGCGCTGAAGCCGGCGGCACCCATCGTTGCGAGCCCTGCGGCGACTCTCAGGAAATCGCGCCGCCCCACGCCGACGGCGGCGAGACGCGTTGCGAGGAGCTCCATCTGGCTGTCGGAGATGCGAGGAGTACGCATGAGCGGGTCTCCTTCCTATTTCAGTTTGGGGTCCAGCGCGTCTCTGACTCCGTCGCCGAAGAACGTGAACGAGAGCATCGTAATCGCGATCGCGATCGACGGGAACACGCACAGGTGCCAGTAGGACCGGATGTACTGCTGCCCCTCGCCGACCATCTGGCCCCAGGACGGGGTCGGCGGGTTGATACCGACGCCGATGAACGAGAGCGCGGCTTCCGTGAAAATCGCCTCCGGGATGCCGAACGTCACCGCGACCACGATCGGGGTGAGGGCGTTCGGGAGGATGTGGCGTACGAGCAGACGGCCGAAGCCGGCGCCGAGGGCGCGCGCGCCGTCGACGAACTCCTTCTCCTTGATCGCGAGCACCTGCGCGCGCGTCTGCCGCGCGATGCCGACCCACCCGGTCAGCCCGATGGCGATGAAAATGTTCATGAGGCCGGCGCCCAGCGCCGACATCACGAGGATCACGAAGAGCAGCCGCGGGAAGGCGTACATGACGTCGATGAAACGCGTGAGGAAGATGTCCATCCGGCCCCCGAGGTAACCCGACAGCGCGCCTATCGGCACGCCGATCAGCACGACGATCACCTGGGCCCCGAGACCGACGAGCATCGACACCCGCGCGCCGTAGATCATCCGGGAGAGCAGGTCGCGGCCGAGCTGATCGGTTCCCAGGGGGTACTCGCGGGAGGGCGCCTCGTTGAGACGGCCGAAGTTCGACTTGGTGTACGGGAGCGGGGCGAGGAAGTCGGCGAAGATCGCGACCAGGCAGAGCAGGACGACGACGATGCCGCCGGCCAATGCCAGGCGATTGCGCAGCAGCCGGCGGGCGCCGTCCCGCCAGAGACTCGACATGCGGATCCGCGTCTCGTCGACGGGAACGGCGACCGCGACGGCGGCGCGGCCCATCTCAGTACCGGATGCGGGGGTCGAGGACGCCATAGAGGAGATCGACGACGAGGTTCATGATCGCGAGGAAGGCGCCGTAGGTCAGCACGACCGCCATGATCATCGGATAATCCCGCCCCGTCATCGACAAGACAAAGAAGCGTCCCATCCCCGGGACCCTAAAAATCGATTCCACGAAGAACGATCCCGTCCCCACTGCGGCGAACATCGGCCCGAGCAGCGTCACCACCGGGATGAACGCGTTCTTGAGCGCGTGCTTGAAGATGACCGGTACCTCGCCCAGCCCTTTCGCGCGCGCGGTCAGCGTGTAGTCGGCGCGGATGACCTCGAGCATGCTGGCGCGAGTGAAGCGCGCGATGATCCCCATCGGCGCGAGGGCCAGCGCCACGGTCGGGAGCACCCAGTCGCGCGGCGAGTCCCAGCCGCCGGTGGGGAAGAGCGGCAGGACGAACGAGAAGAGGATGATGAGGAAGACCGCCAGGACGAAGTTCGGCACGGCGACGCCGACGGTGGCCAGACTCACTGAGACGTAGTCCCAGGTCCGATTCTGATAGATGGCGGCGAGGATTCCGAGTGTCAGGCCGCCGACGATCGCGAGCGCCAGCGCCATCGACCCGAGCAGGAGCGAGATCGGGAACGTGTCGACGATGATCTCGCGCACCGTCCGCGTCTTGTACACGAACGAGTTGCCGAAATCGCCGCGCACCGCCTTGCCCACGAAGATCGCGAACTGCTCGTGGAGCGGCCGGTCGAGGCCGTAGTGGGCGGCGAGGTTTTTCTGCGCCTCCGGCGACAGAGGGTTCGCGCCCTCGGCCACGGGGTCGAGTGGGCTGCCTGGCGTGGCGTGCATGACCAGGAAGGTCACGAGCGCCATCGCGAGCAAGGTCGGTATCAGCCACAGGATGCGGGAGACGACGTATTGGAGCACGCGCTTCCTCCGACGCCCCGATCAGAACGAGGGATGTCTTACTATTTGGCGAAGCGCGCGCCGAGTCAAGGGGCGGCCGCAGAAGTTGATTTCGGGGGGGGTAACGGTTACGGTTAAGGTCCGTTGTCAGTCGAAGAAGCGTTCATGCGCGCGGCGCTCGAGGAGGCGCGGCGCGGGCGCCTCGGCGGTGAGGTGCCCGTGGGCGCCGTCGTGGTGCAGGACGGCGCCATCGTGGGCGGCGCCCACAACGCGCCGATCGCCCTCAACGATCCCACGGCTCACGCCGAGATCCTGGCGCTGCGCGAGGCGGGGCGAAAGCTCGGGAACTACCGGTTGACGGGCGCGACGCTTTACGTGACTGTGGAGCCGTGCCCGATGTGCTGCGGCGCGGTCCTCCAGGCGCGCGTCGCGCGGGTCGTGTATGGCGCGGCCGACCCGAAGGCGGGCGCCGTCGAGTCGCTCCACCGGCTGCTCGACGACGCGCGCTTCAACCACCGCGTCGAGACGGTGGGCGGTGTCCTCGCCAGCGAGTGTGGAGCGCTGCTGCGCGGGTTCTTTGAAACGAAGCGGTCGTGAGCGATTCGCGGAGGGGTGGCCGAGCCCGGTTGAAGGCGTCCGACTCGAAATCGGATAGGGGCCCAGAAGGTCCCTCGGGGGTTCAAATCCTCTCCCCTCCGCCATTCCTCGTTGCGACCGCGCGCGTCGAGTCTCGGAGGAGGGGTGACCGAGCGGCCGAAGGTGCGGCACTGGAAATGCCGTGCACGGGTAACCCCTGTGCCGCGGGTTCAAATCCCGCCCCCTCCGCCATAATTGCGACGTGACCGTGCTAGACGGGGAGTTAGCGGTGCCCTGTAACCCGCAATCCGCTTCAGCGGGGTTGAATTCCCTCTCGAGGGCGGTCGGTGTTGAGTGAGCCTCATGGGGCGGCGTTGAAGGTTGGGCCCCACGCAACGGGAATCGCCGAATCCCGCCAGGCCCGGAAGGGAGCAACGGTAAGGCGGCCCTCTCGTGTGCCGTGGGAGTACCTGACTGGAGCAGGCTCTATGGGGAGATCGCAGTACCGGTCGTTCGGAGGAGGGTGCACGGTCATTCGTGCAGGACGGGGATGAATTACCAGGTACTGGCTCGAAAATGGCGGCCGCAGACGTTCGGCGCGGTCGTCGGCCAGGACGCGATCACCCGCACGCTCCAGAACGCGCTCGCCGCCGGGCGCATCGCCCACGCCTACCTCTTCTCGGGCCCGCGCGGGATCGGCAAGACGACGACGGCACGGCTCCTGGCGCGGGCGCTCCTCTGTCCCGAGCGGACGGGCCCCGAGCCCTGTGGGCGGTGCGCGGTGTGCCGCGAGGCGCAGGCCGGGACGCTCGTGGACGTCATCGAGATCGACGGCGCGTCGAATCGCGGCATCGAGGAGATCCGCACGCTGCGAGAGAACGTGAAGTACGCCCCCGCGCGCGGACGCTACAAGGTGTACATCATCGACGAGGTGCATCAGCTGACCGAGGCCGCGTTCAACGCGCTGCTGAAGACGCTCGAGGAGCCGCCGCCCCACGTCGTCTTCATCCTCGCCACGACGGACCCGCGTGACATCCCCGCGACGGTCCTCTCGCGCGTCCAGCGATTCGACTTCCGCCCGATCGCGCCCGACGCCCTGACCTCCACCCTCGAGCAGATCTTGACCGCGGAGAAGATCCCCTTCGAGCCGGGCGTCCTGCCGGTCATCGTGCGCGGGGCGGAGGGCTCGCTACGCGACGCGCTCTCGCTGCTCGACACCGCGATCGCGTACGGCGCCGGGCGGCTCGAGACGGCGACGACGGCCGAGCTGCTCGGGGTGAGCGCGCCAGCGGCGGTGGGCGCCTTCGCCTCGGCGTTGCTCGGCCGGGACAGCGCGGGAGCGCTCGAGACGATCGACCGCGCGGCGCGCGAGGGGGAGGACCTCCAGGCGTTCGCGCGCGACGTCGTCGAGCTGCTGCGGCGCGCGCTCGTGCTGAAGGCGGCGCCCACCACGAAGCTCGCCGACCTCACGCACGCCGAGGGCAACGAGCTCCGGAAGCTCGGCGAGCCGGCGACGCTCGACGAGATCCTCTACGTGGTCCGCGCCTTCCTCGAGGCGGACACGCTGATGCGCGAGTCGCCGCACCCGCGGGTCGAGCTCGAGATCGCGACCGTCCGCGCCACGCGGCGGCCGGCGCCCCAGGCGATCGAGGACGTGCTGAGACGCGTGGACGAGGCGCACGCGCTGCTCCGCCAGCAGGCGGTGGCAGTCGCGCCGCCCTCTCCACCCGCGCCCGCCCAGGCGAGCCTCCTGCCGGTAGCCGAGTCGCCGCCGGCGCGGGCCGGTGGCGAATCGCGCCGCCGGGAGGCTCCGCCGCCCACGCGCCCTGCCGTGCCACCCCCGAGCGCTCCGGCCGCGCCCCCCGCCGTCGCGCCGCCGATGAACCGCGAGCTCGCCGACGCCTGGGAGCGGGTCGTGGACGAGGTCATGAAGAAACGGCCCACGCTCGGCACGGTGTTGACGCAGGCGAGGCCGGGCGGGGTGGGTGGGGGGGAGCTCACCATCGTCCTGACGGGGAGCCCCTTCCACCGTGAGATGCTGGCGGACACGGCGAACCGTGAGCTCGTCGTGCAGGCGGTCCGGCGTCACATCGCCGGCGCCGACCGAATCAACGTGGTCGCAGCGGGCGAGGGCGCCGCCGGCGTGGCGGAGGATCCCGCGGTCCAGGCGGCGATCGCCGAATTCCAGGGCGAGGTGGTCGCGGTGCGCCCGCGCCTGCCGGAAGGAGAAAGTCAGTGAAGGGCTTCGGGAACATCATGAAGGAAGCGCAGAAGTTGCAGCAGCAGATGGCCGCCATGCAGGAAGAGATCGGCAAGAAGCGGGTGGAGGCGACCGCGGGGGGCGGCATGGTGACCGTCGAGGCGAACGGTAAGCAGGAGATCGTCTCGATCAAGATCGATCGCGAAGTCGTGGACCGCGACGACGTCCAGATGCTGGAGGATCTCGTGCTCGCCGCGTGCAACGAGGCGCTCAGGAAGTCGCGCGAGCTCGCGCAGCAGGAGCTCGGCAAGCTCACCGGCGGGCTCAAGATCCCCGGCCTGGGCATGTAGGGCGGGGCCGGCTTGGCGTACTACCCGGAACCGGTCGCGCGGCTCATCGAGGCGCTGCAGCGGCTCCCCGGCATCGGGCCGAAGACGGCCCAGCGGCTTACGTTCTTCCTGCTCAAGCGCCCCGTCGAGGAGGTGCGCGAGCTCTCCGAATCGCTCCTCGCGGTGAAGGACCGGATCGTGTCCTGTCGCACCTGCTTCAATGTCACCGATGAGGATCCCTGCCGGATCTGCGCCGATCCCACGCGCGACGCGCAGCTGCTCTGTGTCGTCGAGGAACCGAACGACCTCCTGGCGATGGAGCGGACAGGCGAGTACCGTGGGCGCTACCACGTGCTGCTCGGTGCTCTCTCGCCCCTCGACGGCATCGGCCCCGACGACCTCAAGGTCAAGGAACTCCTGGTACGGCTCGAGGGTGGCGAGACGACCGAGGTGATCCTGGCGACCAATCCCAACGTCGAGGGCGAGGCGACGGCGCTGTACCTGGCGAAGCTGTTCCGCCCCCTCGGAATCCGCGTCACGCGGATCGCCCGTGGGCTCCCGGTGGGCGGCGATCTCGAGTACGCCGACCAGGTGACGCTGTCGAAGGCCCTCGAAGGCCGGCGCGAGATCGGCTGAAAAAAACGGCCCGGGCCAATACTCCAGCCCGGGCCGTCGCCCGCACATCGCGCGGGCTCTCAAAGCGAGCGATGTCGCCGCGTCGAGCTTATAGTGGACAAGCTTATAGTCGATAAGCGCTGATCTGTCAAGTCGTAGTCGGGAAATTTCCTATAAATCAGCAGGTTGTGCGACTTGACATGGCCCGTCTCGTGATCCCACCCGTGCGGTCCTCAATCGCGCCACGCGCTCTGCTCTCGGCATGGCAGGAGGGCCGCGAGGATCCGCGCCCGGCGCTCGGGGCCGAGGGGCGCCTGCGCGAGCCACGCACAGAACTCCGCCGGCTGCTCGACCGCCCATTCCGCGATCGCCGCGCTCACTCTGATCCCCTCGACCAGCTTCCGATCGGCCAAGTAGCCGAAGAGGGGGACGAGGAGTTTCGCGATGGCGGCAGCCACGCGGTTGTCGATCCGTACGTAGGCGGTCAGCGTCTGCTCCACGGCATCGTCGTGCGTGGTGAGGTCGAGGACCGTCAGCGCGCTGCCGCGAATCGTCCCGAGGATGCTGCCCGAGTGCTGCCCCCACGACACCATCACGCGTCGGTTCGGCTCGCGAACGAGCACGCGGTACATGCCACGCGCGCCGTCCCGATCGTCGGCGACGTAGCGGTCGTCGTCGAGGGGCTCGACCTCATACCGCGCCAGCTTGCGGAAACGCGCGGCGGCGGCCGTCACGTCGGGCGTGTCCACGAACGCCAGGTATGCGTCGAATGGTGCCCGCGCGAGTGGTCCCTGGACGGTTCGCCGTAGCGTGGGCTCGCTCCACACGTGCTCGACCGCCGAGACCACGTCGGGGGGAAAGGCGTCGCGCGACACCAGGAATTTCGGCCACGCGGGCGTCAACGGTTGACCCGTTGCGACAGCGGTCAGGCCCAGGAGGAGGACCAGCGCCACCCACTGGGTTTTGGCTTTGCCGCCCTGGGCCCCCGTGCGAGACTGGGACAAGAAGGCGGAGGTCACCAGGAGCCGGTCTCGGGCTCTTTCGTTTTTTCTGGGGGGTTCAGTGCGCATGAAGCGTTGCGTGCTACTCGTCGCCCTGCTCGTTGTCGCTGGCGCGTCCGCGCAAGCCAACCCCGTCGGGCTGTCCGCCAACCAGCTCTGGCGTCTGGAGCACGGCGAGATCGTCGTCCTCGACGTCGTGCCTCCCGGCGGGGGCATATGGCAGCAGGGGCAGGGCGGAACCGCCGTCACGTTCGTCAACGCCTTCCCCAAGACGGTGTGGCGGGTGCTCGTGGACTATCCCCGCCACCGGGGGCTCTACCCACGCGTCACGAGCGCCGAAGTGCTCGCGGCCGACCGAGGCCGTACGCTCGTCCGCTACGTGGTCGGCGTCGGCCCGCTCTCGTTCGGCTTCCACGTGAACAATTACCCGGACGAAGCGCATGGCCGCCTCGTGTGGCGGCTCGACCGCGAGCGGCGCAATAGTCTGTTCCACGACACGTGGGGCTACTGGCAGGTCGAGCCGCGCGGCGACGGGGTGATGCTGACGTACGCGATGGGGGCGCGCACGACGCTCCCCGCTTTCCTCACCCGCAGGGCCGAGCGCGACGGCCTCGTCGAGACCGTCAAGGCCGTGCGCGAGCGCGCCGAGCAGAGCCGCTAGGCGCGCCCGCCGCGGCTGCGGTAAAATCCATTCGGCGTCCCGTCGTAACCGGAATTCCCCGGTAGCTCAGTCGGTAGAGCG
>WNGM01005948.1_pt1 | contig 10277 bp, 10 predicted proteins | sample 5400571 | NCBI WGS metagenome assembly WNGM01 (sample SAMN13153378, study PRJNA577476) | soil metagenome | isolation source: 100 cm soil or saprolite under Garry oak tree replicate 2 | place: USA:California | collected 2016-06-15 | reverse complement strand
CCATGGGTCCCGCTGAGCGTAACTAACAGGATACTCATTTTACCAGACCTTCTTGAGAAGCCTGTCGCCTGATACTGCGTTGACAAAGTTCAAGAGGACGAGCGGAGGAGCGAGCAAGCATCTAACCGCGCTTCCCAAGCGGCCCTTCGCTGTGTCCCGCCCGGCTTTGAGGAGGAACACCATTACAAGCGCTGGAACTGGAATCCGGTAGGGTAGAACCAGCCTATCCCTTCCCAGAAAGGCGAGCTTGTCGCGTCCAAAACTCCTTTCAGCCTCTCTTTTGAGATTTGTAACGTGGGGAAAATCGACCTCACATGCCTCTAAGAATCGCTCTACGGTGGAGAGATAGAACAGGAAAGCGTCCTGGGTCCCGGTTCTCTCGATCCCTCTGATTATCTCGTGACTGGAACATCCCCGGGTCATATTGACAAAATCGAGGATGTCAGAGAGCTTCAGGAAATTATGGCGGAACATCGCATGGATAACCCTTATCAGAACTCCATCAACGTCGGATGTGAGCCAAACTTCACGACCGTTCAGATTCTCTTTCCTGCGGGTCTTCAGAACTTCTTCTGGTGACAGGTACACTTCTCCGAGCTGACTGATGGTGGGATAGATTTCGAAATCGTGAACGAACTTCGGCAGGTAGCAACTGAATTTGCCGACAAGTTTGTCGCAGTGTGTAAGATCTTGTGGGCTTACTTTGTAGTCTGCTACTAGCAGATCCTTGGCTTTGCGAAATTCAGATGGCGAGGAGATCAAGAAGTCTAAGTCATGGCCGATATCAGGTAATGAGTCAAAGGATTTTATCACTACGAAGGAGATCCCTCGCTCCTCGAAGGCGCGGCTCATCTTATCGAACAACTCCCACGCCTCAGTCGCATCCAGCTTGGCCTGCTCTCGGGCCGGAGGAGGAATATTCAGCCAGTCAGCTGTCCTCAGGAGTACCTTGTTGAGCTTAGCTAGTTCTACGAGTTTTTCAGAGTCAAAAGGCAAAGGCTCACTTCGGAGGAGGACCCGGGCCAAGATGATGGAATCGGCTTCTTTTCGGGCTGTCTTGACTATCCCCATTGATTCGAGAAAATCCATTCGCATATGATTCAGCTCCGTCAAAGAAGTGACTGGTAGGTTTCGAAGGTTTTCGCGGCCACGCTATCCCAGGACTGGATTATGTCAGAGGTTTTGCGCTTGGACGAGTATGATTTGGGGCTCTCCAGAACCAGGGACATTGCGTCGACCAATTTTTCCGTTTCCACTGGAGGTTCAACAGAAGTAGCCAACCCGGCCGTTACAAACTCGGATAGGGCGGACGAGTTCGCCACTATGGCAGGGGTCCCAACAGCAACAGCTTCCGCGACCACTAACCCATAAGCCTCAAGATAGGATGGAAGAACAAACATGGTGCTCGACTCGTACAGCCTGTATAACTCATGCTTCTTCAACCCCTCCAGCCATTCCACGCTGGAATTCAGCTTCAGTTGCCCAGCTAGAGCCACTAGATCTTCTTTGGCCGGCCCTTTTCCAACGACAGTGAGCTTGAGAGAGGGTAGCTTCTCTCGCAAGATCGCGAATGCTGACAAGACCTTGTCTGCATTCTTGTACTTCTCCAGTCGACCGACGAAGAGAATCCTAGGAGATGTGGGTGGAGACCATGAATATTGGGAGAGAAGTTCAGAGTCCACGCCGTTAGGTATTACCTTGATCTTTCCAGCCGAATCGGGAAAGGCGTCGCCCATTATTCCCGCTTCGAACCTTGAGACGCAGATAATGCAATCAACTCGGTCCATGACCATGTTCAAGACGGGTCGAGACGCTTCGAAGAATAGCTTTCCAAGGTTAGAACTGAATTTCCCATGAAAATGGGGAGTGAACACAATTGAGCTACCACTCTTGCTTTCTAGGATGGCTGCTAATGGTCCCGGAACATCGTGTAGACTGTGTAAATGGAGGATGGGCGACCGACACGATCGAAGAATCCTGATAAGACTCGCAGACGTGGGAAAATGGTAGTTTTCTCCAGGTGCGAAGGATCTTACTCTGAAGACTGTCAGACCATTCCCTAGGTTCTGCGTGGAGGGAAGGCCTCCTGAAGGGTCCGTGGTCACGACCGAAACCCTGCGAAATCGAGCTGAAGCCCTGCTGGTGAGTTCTGACACATGAGTCTCGACCCCTCCAATGTAAGGAGGGTAGCGAGGACTCACATACGTTACGCTCTCCATGACACCCTCTGGACCCTAAACTATGATGAAACAGCTACAGCGCGTAATAAACTCTGAAGCTGAATCGGGTGGAAACCAAATCCTAGCCCGATAACAAAGGACAGTTCTATATCCAAGGATGCATTTGGCAATATGCTCGAATCTGAGATAATCGTCACTGTAGCCGGTTCTCTTCGATCTTTTCCCAAGTCAACTGTTTGTTCCCGCGCGCCTCTTGATACAACGCGGCTAGCATGATGACGTTGTTAGTGAAGTAGGTCGCTCCCATTTGCCTCAGACTGGGAACCCCGATTACCAGAGCAAGCCCAGCTAATGCAAGATAGAGAACCAACGGAAATATTGTGACGACCCAGATAGTCAAGATCACGAAAGGAACAAAAAGAATCGGATTGATAGCGTATAGGAAGAACTCCATCGGAAAGATAATTCCTGTGCGAGTAGACCTCTTTGTGAAGAGGCGTCGGTGCGCGAGAAACGCCTGGATCACGTGCTGGCCCCTCCTTATCTTCTGCCGAAACCGAGCGCCCCAAACGCTGGGGGTAGGTTCGAAGAAAACCACGTCTTCAGCACTGATCGCACGGAGCCCCTTCTCCACCATTGACAGGGCAGCATCGGTATCGTCCCCTCCTATTCGAGTGTCAAATCCAGGTAGATCCGCTCGACGGAAGAGCTGAATCTCCCCCTCGGCGACGGGAGTGCTGTTAATTTTCGATTCGCCGATTCTCACTGCACGATAGATCGACCGGTAAGAATTCTCCATGCTGACAGCCAGGTTGGCGTCTAGCGCCTGACTCGCATGAACCCCTGAAACAGACCCGACGGAAGGATCCGAGAGATATTTCACGGCGTTTCTCAGAGTCTGTTTGTTCCAGAGGCACTCGGCATCACTGATGCAGATGAGCTCTCCAGAAGCACGCTTCAAACCGGTGTTAAGGCCGGAGGCCTTACCCTTCCGCTCCGATTCCTCCAAAACAACTCCTTTGAATCCCATCTCATCGAAAGCCTTCCTGGCTTGCTTGGCGGTACCATCAGACGAAGCACTATCGACCACGATCAGCTCGACCTTATCCCTCGGATAATCAACCTCTGATAGGTTGCGGAGTTTCTTCTCTACTACCGGGCTCTCGTTGTATGTCGGAACAATGATGCTGACTGTTGGCTCCCACTCGTTGGAGAGATTCAAGCCGTAACCTCTTGAAGATGCCAACCTTCCCATCACGCCGAAGTAGGCGAGAGGAATGCCGATATGGATGAGGCCTACCAGAATCCAAGCAACAAGGACGATGTTGATCAGGAAAACTTTTCCTCCCTAGACGCGTCCCTCTGGAGAGAAGTGATTTCCATTTTGTCCTCGATCCGGACGATCTTGAATCCATCACCACCGTAACCAGTCACTAGCTCAAGTTCAAGATCGCCTGACCACTCTTTGTCCCCATACCGGATCGAAATGTCGCCGTTGCCCGTCTCGATCTGCGAGTTCGCCCGGTGAGTCCACCACCGAGCCAATTCCCCCAAAGTCAGAATCTCGCACTCAGGATCGGACTTGAACCTCGCTAGAAGACGATAGTATTCCTCGCTGTTCTCTGGTTGACCAAATTCGTAGTCTGGGTGAACCAGCAGGACGCAGGCACCGCCAATGCCTTGGACCAACCCTGAAACTCGAAACAGCTCTTCAACTGCCTCGGAGACAGTGAGACCGCTCACTCTGATGAGTTGGTGATCCTGCGGAAGAGAAACTGGGATCTCTAGCATGTTTGAGATGAAGAATGGGAAGACGGTTCCGACTCCATGGGGCTTGAGGGATGTGGGCGAAAGAGCTTCCCAGCTTGGCGCGGACGAGTCATACTGGAACCCGGCCTTTCCCAGCGCGTCTATGAGTTCCCGCCCATGCTGGAGTAGAGGGGACCTAAACCCCCGGACTTCTCTCTTTGAAAGGGACTCAAGTCGTGACTTGCACCTGCCGACTCTTCCCACCTTGTTCTCGAAGCTCTCGAAAATCAGCCTGCCATCGTGTTTCGTATCGTGTCCTCCAACCTCCCCAGCGGTTGCCAGAGAGATCAGTAATTGCGATGAAAGGGGATATCGCTCGCTGGGAACGTTCCAAGTCGAACGAACCCCCAGCTTGGATTCAAGCTCGACAAGACGTCCAGCCCCGTCCTCTAGGCCAAGTTTTGTCTCCACATCATGGGTGATCGCAAGGGCGTGCGACTTTCCCTTCCTCCAGAAGGCTATGCGCGGTACTGCACATTCCGCTGAGACAACTAGGCTTGCTAGAAATATTACCCGTAGACATTCTACTGGAACGAGCTTGTCTTCGGTTGGTTCCGTCACAGAATTAGGAGCCCTGAAGGCCCGATTTCTGATGAAAGAAGGTATTGCTCGGTATGAGAATGGAATCTTTGTAACAAGACGAAATTTCCTGCTCGGAACTTCTTCCAGTCCTCCTGCGACGAGCCTTTCGTACTCGGAAACTAGATCCACAGATGATAGATGAACGCGTGTACCACTCAGCTTGTACAGTACTGGTGTTTCGCCATCGCTAATTACGGGTTCGATGCCGGGTCCTGAGAACTCGTTCACCTTGGTTCTTATTGAAACGGAGACACCGGGACTAACTGGGAGTCGAAGCATGGTTTCCCTTGAGTTAAGGGCGAGGTCGTATTCTTCGGCGATTTTCTTCGCGTCCTCCAGTCCCGAAGGGAATATGATGACGCTAGAATGAGTTTTGGCTTCGGTCCTCGGCACCATCCCACATGAAACGAGAATTTGGTTCTTTTCACGGGAGCTACCGGCAACATATGGTATCTTCCAGAATTCTGCGTATTCTCGCAGAACTCGAACTTCTCTCTCCTCTTCACCTCTCAAGAATACGGGTGGCGCGATGGCGGGGTTCAAAGCTATTTTTTGACCCCGAGCTTCAGCAGGAATACGGGCCCGACGATCTGCCACCAGTCTTTGAGTGGAGAAATGTGCGAGTACTTTCCCTTCCTGATTTCGGTATAGTCTTTCGAGACTGGTCTTTCTGCGAACTTGTAGCCTAGTGTGAGAGCCTTGTAGTGCAGATAGTATTCTAGCTCGTAGTTGTCGAGCCAGGTCTGCGAGACGTTGATTCGAGGATCGTTTAGAATCGAGGATTTGTAGGCTCTGAAACCGTTGGTCACTTCCGTGCAGTGGACACCGGTCATCGAGGTCCAGACGACTGGAAAGAGACGCGTGAAGATGCTTCTGAGGAAGGGATTCTTTTGCCGTCGCCCTCCTGGAAGGAACCGTGATCCCTGGACGTAGTCAATCCCTTCTTTCAGTATAGGTGATGTAAGTCGGGGAATTTCTCTGGGATCGTCTTTTCCGTTTCCGGCCATGACGACAATTAGGTCAAAGTTGTTGTCGAGTGCGTAGTGGTATCCTTGCCTGATGGCGTAACCGATTCCCTTCCTCTCAGAATTGTGAATCAAATGGATGGGAACGTTGATTTCTTGGCGAGAATCCTCTATCCCCTCGAGTGTCCTTGGGGACGGACTGTCAGCCACCAGACAAATCTCGTCAACAACGCCTGGCTCAAACCTCTTTAGGACTGTCCCTATGGACGAAGCTTCTCCATAGATTGGGATTATCACAAGAGTTTTCGAAAACGAGTCCCTTACCTGGGCGGTTCTCTCTTGCCAACGACTCGGGCCGGATTACCAATCGCGACCGCGTTGCTGGGAATATCTCTCGTAACCACAGAACCGGACCCGATAAGCGCGTTCTCGCCGATCGTTACTCCCGGGTTTATGGTACACCCAGCTCCTATGGACGCGAATCTTTTGATCCGGGTCTTCAAAAGGGACCAGTCACCGCTGCTCCTGGGATATTTGTCATTGGTGAAAGTGACGTTGGGCCCGATGAAAACGCCGTCCTCAATCGCTACTCCGGTGGGAATGAAAACGAACGGTCTGATCTTACACTTGTCACCTATCGTGACCCCTTCTTCGATGTAGACATATGCATCTATTTTCGTGTTCTTGCCAATAGTGCAGCCGTAGAGGTTTACCTGGTCGTAGACGCGGGAGTCTTTCCCGATCTTAGATTTCTTGATTACCGAATATCTCGAGTTCGTTCTCACTTTGCAGGGATCTCCGGGACAGGGGGCATCTGGACCTGCATTGTACGCTCTTGACGGATGGACTCACGTGCAGCTTCCAAGACGCTGACTACCCCGGCCCCTAGGACCCCGTCCGAGAGATTGGAAAAGGGTTTGGAGTCCTGATGGCTGGATATGCAATTCAGGAAGTGTTCAACTTCCTCCCTCAAAGTGTTACTAGGTGTTATTGATATCTGCTGGGTGCCCTCCGCGGTCCGGAGAACGCCCTTCTGTTCAGAGCAATCCAAATACGCTTCCGCCTTACTACCAACCACAGTCACTTCTCTCCGCTTTTCTCTGCTTAGCCAGCTAACCTCGACTTGGGCGGTAAGATCTCCCGCATGCTCCGCTGTTATGTTAGCCAATTCCTCATTCTCCTTTGTCCTGTATCCTTTGCCCCTGCATGTAACTTTGTTTGGCCACATATCGAGGAGGTAATTGCAAATGTCGAAGGGATGTGGCGCAAGGTCCGTGATGACTTCCCGGAAACCTTGGGGAGGCAGGAAACCAGTCCAGACAAATCGGAGATAGTAGAGGTCGCCGAGGACGCCGCTGGCGAGGGCTCTCCTTAGTTCTCTGACGCCGTTGTTGAACCTGTGTATATGGCCGACGCAAAGGACGAGATTGTTGTCCTTCGCAAGCTGTACCAGCTGGTACGACTCTTTCGATTTTAGAGTGAGCGGCTTTTCGACCAGAACATTCTTTCCGGCTTTGAGAAAGTCGGAAGCAACTTCGAAGTGTGTCGCGTTAGGCGAGGCGATGTGCACTCCGGACAATTTCGGGTCCGTAAGAAGCTCATGATAGTCTAGCCTGTAGTCTAGGGGGCCAAACTCGTTCTGGCAGTGGGACAACATCGTGGGGGAGTTGTCAACCACTGCGTGAACTTGGACACGCCCGGTAGTCTTGCCAACGTCTAGGGTCTCGCGTATTACCTTCTTTCCCCAATAACCCGCGCCGATGATGGCGATTCTGGTAGGATCCAATTTTCAAACCGCTCTTTTAGTGGTTTCAGGAGGTTAGTTGGACGGCCTCTCGCACTGTTTCAGATACCTGGTGAACTTGTTGCTCTGTGAGCATGGGGTGCATTGGTAGGCTGAGCACTTCCCTCGCAAGTTTCTCTGACTGTGGAAAGGAGCCTTCTGAGAATCCATACTGGCGCCGGTAGTGGGCTTGGAGGTGGATGGGGATGGGGTAGTGGATTGCGGATTCTATTCCGTTCTCTTCGAGATGCTTCATGATAGGGTCGCGGTTCTGGCTTCTGATCACGAATAGGTGGTAGACAGGGGTCTCCTTGGGATTCTCCGTTGGAGGGAGAGTTATTCCATCCACGCCTTCAAGCTCCCGCCTGTAGAGGTTCGCGATTCCTCGTCTAGCGCTATTCCACGTGTCAAGCCTTCTCAATTGGACTCTGCCTATCGCAGCGTTCACAGTGTTCAGCCTCGATGTGAATCCCACACGGGACATTTCGTATCTCGACGCCCTACCGCAGTCCCGGAAGCTCCGTGCAGCATTGGCAAGTTCTTCGTCGTCTGTCGTTATCATGCCGCCGTCACCGCCGACAGTCATGTTCTTGCTGGAGTAGAACGAAAAGCATCCAGCCAGGCCAAGCGATCCGACTTTTCTTCCGTCGTACTCTGCACCGTGGGCTTGGCAGGCATCTTCCACGATACTCATCCCGTGTTCCTTTGCCAGCGCCGAGAACTCGTCCATTCTGGCCGGCTGCCCATAGAGATGCACCGGCAAAACGACTCGCGTCCTCGACGTTATCTTTTCAGATATTTTTCCGGGGTCCAAGTTGAATCCGGAATTCTCAACGTCCGCAAACCTTGGCTGCGCACCAGCATGAATTATCGCGTTGGATGTTGCGAAGAACGAAAAGGGAGTTGTCAAAACCTCGTCGTCACTCTTGACCCCGATTGACTGAATGGCGATTTGTAGCGCGGCGGTCCCTGAACCAGTTGAGACTGCGTAGCGCGTTCCACAATATCTGGCGAACTCTTCCTCAAACTTGTGGACACTTTCACCCATGACAAGCCTCTCGTCTCGTAACGCGGAGACACCAGCTTCAATCATTTCCTCATCAATGATCGGCCTCATCAGCCCAATATTGAACCGGGGTTTGGCCTGTAAGATCGTCTGAGCCTGACTGGAAGGATTCGTTGTGACGATGGATTCTCCGCTCGTCTAAACCACCTTAGCGGATGAGTCAGATTCGCGAGTTTTAACCCTTCCTAGAGAAAATTGTCGATTTCAATCGACATAATGACAAATAAATCTTGAGATATACTCCGCCCTCATAATCGGTAGGGACCTAAGATTGAATAAATACGTCCGCCCGCAACACAACTCCCGAAGAAGTGAGGCAACGTCTTGCGCAAGTCCTTTTGCTTCCACCTATCCTCAAGAGCTCATCGATGCTCTCGGGAAACCAAGCTCTTGACTAGGAGGTCAACCCTTAGTTGCGAATAGCCATCAATGGTTTCGGCCGCATCGGAAGATGCTTCCACCGGGCGCTTTTGGAGAACAAAGACTCAGGCGTAGAGGTGGCTGCAATAAACTCGCCCTCTCCGCCTCGAACACTCGCCCATCTCTTGAAGTACGACTCAACCTACGGAACCCTCCCATTTGACGTCAGTTGGGACTCGGAAGGAATAACGTGCGCAGGGAAAAAAATTCCATGCCTCAGCGAAACGAAAGCGTCAATGACAGACTGGGGAAAATTCGATGTTGACGCAGTGCTTGAAAGCACTGGACAGCGACTTCAACACGAAGAGCTCGAAACCTACATCTCCAATGGGGCTCGTACAGTTCTGATCAGCGCTCCTTCAGAGGAAGCGGACGTAACCCTGATACCTGGATGCAACTTGGAATCCTATGATCCGAATCATCACAAGATCATCTCAATGGGCTCATGCACAACAAACTGTCTCGCAGTTAGTCTGAAGGTCCTAGATGATAATTTTGGGGTCTCACGAGGATTTGCTACGACCGTTCATTCCTACACTAATCTCACGAGGATCTTCGACGAGCTCGAGCAGCAGGTCAATCCCTCATACCAACTCGAACGGGCGCGAGCCAGACGATAGGCAAGGTTTTACCTCGTCTTAGGGGCAAGATTACGTGCTCGGCGATAAGGGCGCCTACCGCGACGGTCTCGCTTCTAGACCTCATAGTCGAATGCAACAAAGGGGTGAACAGGAACGACGTCAACAACGCGTACGAGGACGCCTCGACCGAGAGTTTGAAAGGAGTTCTCGCATTCTCGAACGAACCATTAGTCTCAATTGATTACAAGAAGAATCCGCATTCCGCTATAATAGACGGGCTGTCAACCGAAACCAACGGTCTATTGGTCCGTGTCCTGGCCTGGTATGACAATGAATGGGCATATGCAACGCGCTTGATTGACACGTTCGAACGAATCGGGCGCCCTGCCTTGGTTCCACAGATCCCGTCCCAAAAATCCTCAGCGAAAGACCGATCAACCAAGACGAGTGTTAGTGGTCGAAGCCGACGAGCAGTGCGTTGACAAGCTTCCGACCAGCTCCCTCCGACCTCGTCCGGATGAAGACTCCCCTCGGACAATTATTCCCAGGCACACCGACAGAAACAATGCCGAGGTTGAAAATGCTTGTTCAACAGAGTAAGCCCTCCAAGGTCACTACAGTCGGAGACGTGGTCTCCCGAGAGACCCTTGAAGCCGGGATACAAGTCAACCTTAGAATAGTTGATCAGATGACTCTTAGGAGAAGAATCAGCCCCATCGAGATCAGAGCGGAACGGACTTACAAAGTAAGAAATCCAGCGGGCATCATAACAAAAGAAGCGTGGGACACGATCAGAGAGGCCCTGAAAGATAGAGAGGCTTTAATCCTCGTTGACGGTGAGGAGGATTTGTTGGCGATTCCCGCCGTTCTAGAGTCGCCCGACAATGCTCT
>WNGM01009377.1_pt1 | contig 10280 bp, 10 predicted proteins | sample 5400571 | NCBI WGS metagenome assembly WNGM01 (sample SAMN13153378, study PRJNA577476) | soil metagenome | isolation source: 100 cm soil or saprolite under Garry oak tree replicate 2 | place: USA:California | collected 2016-06-15 | reverse complement strand
CCCAAACCGTCGACGTGACCATGGGAGCCACTCCTCCCCAAGAGCGGACCGCACGGACCGACGAGCATGTGTTGACCCGCCAACAACGTGCTCATTGGCGCTTCTCCTGGGAGCAGCGTCTCGCTCGTAATGCTCGCCCTGTCACCGCTCCCTCCCTCACCATTACGATCCACGGTCTTTCTGCTTCTTTTGCTCACATCTATGGGTTTGACCTTCTCACAGCAGCTTAAACACGGAGTCAGCAGTTCCCGCCTGTTTCCCTTCCCGATGGTGTTCTAGCCTTTCAACAGGACTCTATTGACATCCATCTATCCAAGCCGCTTCCTAGCACATTTTCGTCGCTTGCTTGGTTAGCAACTCGTTGCGCATCACGTGGGCTTGGCCGGTCACTGCAAGAACTTATTAGCCTGGTGCAAGGCATACGTGCCAAAGGCGCAGACTTCAGGAGCCTGACCGAACACATGGACACCACCACAATAAACGGCAAGCTCATCTTTTACATCTTTGGCGCACTAGATGAGTATGAGCGTGACATTATCCGAGGACGCACCAATGCAGGACTAGCGGCTGCCAGAGCCAGAGGCAGGAGAGGCGGACGACCCAAGCTCGAAACCAATCCTGCCAAACGCAAGAAGATAGACATGGCGAAAGCGTTGCATGCCGACCCAAGCCACACTGTAGAGGACATCTGCAAGACACTGCATATATCTAGGGCGACGCTGTATAGGTATGTGGGGATGGGGAAGGTGCCCACTACTTCACCCTCTGGTAGCGACTTCTGAGAAGGTGTTGCCAATAAAGTGCTCTTAACACCTTAGTGCAGCGCCATCGATTTGTCAGTTTCCGTTGACAAATCGATACGACAAGTGAATTTGTAATGCTAATATGATTGCATGCGTAGCAGACACCTTAAACAACTCAATGACTGGCTACAAAACGCCGATCGAGACTACCTTGAAGTACAAGAATCTCTAAAACATGATTTCACAACCCCCCATCTGGTGAATGGGAATGGCATAATATTCAACAAGCAACAGTTTATTGACTGGCAGAACCAACAAAAGGCATGGTTTAGAGCACATGAACTTTGGCACAGACACCTAATTACAATTGTTACAAGTGATAAGTATTCAGTAGATGCGAAATGGTCTGCTGCGGAAGCCTGGTCTGATTATATGAGTATCGAAGCCCTGTGTGTCGATCCGCATTATTCAGGTTGCCTTAGCAGTGATGGACTTGTTGAATTGGGCAACGCAAGCCGTGAGGCGCATAATACCTTAGTTGGAGTTATGGAAGCCTTCAGCTACAACTTAGACAGCGAGCTAAATAACCTCAAGGCTGAGATTGCTAAGCAGTAGAAACATTTCACGAATTTATTGCCCTTATTCCTTACGAAACTAACGGCTGTAAATCAGCCTTATCAAGTAACCGGCTTTTACTGCATTTCGCAACGAGTGCCAGGCTTGCTTGGTGCGAAAAACCGATATATTCAACAACTTTACCTTTCTCCTGAGCTTTTTTGATAGCCGGTAGCAAGTCTGTATCAGAGGACACGAGTATAATTCGGTCGGCCACATCTTCATATGCCGCCACGAGAATAGAAACCGCAATCTCCACGTCAACGCCTTTTTCATGGAAGACACCATCTGACTTCATTAAATAACCGAGCGCATAGCGATAGCGATGCTGTGCGAGGTGCCGTAACAGCTTTTGCTGGTTAGCCTGCAACCTCTTCGTCTTCTCGGTGCCATCGGTCTTCACTTTACCCACAAAGTAGGTAGCACTCACCAACGAACCGCCACGACAGAGGAAGTTGCTAAAGGCAGTAAAGTCAAAAGATAACAGATTGTGGAGCTGCAAACTTTTCAGTTTGAAAAAGAAGTTACTTCCATCTACCAGTATGAGGCAACGCTCTTGGGCCACCCTCTGAGTGTATCAGAGATACAACAAAAAATCCCACAAACACCTTACGGTCTTGTGGGAGGCTTAAGTACCTTTTATTATACATGGCGCTCACGGTGAGTCAAGAGGGCACGCTTTGCCGCAAATCAGGATGCCGCCGAGTTTCGTCCGTAAATATATAATAAGCTCCGATTCACCGCACCAACCCCTTATGTCATCAGGGAAAAACTTTCCAGGGTAGCGGTACATCCTTAAAGCTTGAAGGGCTACGTTTTCTAGGGAACTTAACCATCATTGTCTCTAAGATTATCTCGAAAGCTTTTTCAGCCTCAACGCGGGTGGAGACAGTAAATACTTTGCTTTCATTAGCATCGAGCTGGTGCAGAGAGTTTTGAATATGGAACCTGTTTCTGACGCGTCGTAAAAAGTCGAGAGTCTTATAGAACGAGGCGTCTTTATCAAAAAGGTTATACTTTTTTGCAATGCTAATATAGTGCTCCAATTTATCCAACTTCCTTGCTCGGATTAAACTGATCTCCTTACTCGTCAGGTTAGGAATTTTGTCATAGACGTGCTGGCCTACTCGGTTTATGAAGTCATCGAAAATGCACTCAATAATAGCAACTATGAGTAACGTTATTGGCTTATCGTAATACTGCTTTTGAGCTTGCGCGGCACTCCGTGCCCTGTACAGTTCCCAGAGAATTTCAAAATTGTAGACGATGTTATCGCCTTTCTTGAAGCTCCACATAACCGTGCCGGTTATGGCGCTTTCAACAAGCTCTCTTTCCTCTTTATTCATACAGACTCATAAGTTTTTGATTGCTAGTAGCACAACTCCTTACCCTTTTATTATGTCTCGAAAGGCCAAATGGATACTTAGAGAATATGAAAGCTTATTATATATTTACGGACGAAACTTGGCGGTGCCCTATATACGCGGTTTTCTGTGATGGCCCCTGCGATCATGGCAGTAGCCTTGACAAAGAAGCTCTCCTTCTGTATAGTAATCGCACTCATATTGAGCTGTACAGTGCTGAAATCTCTATATTCGCACTTGCGAAATATTTCCTGAATGGTGGATTTCATACATGAGCCTAACTACAACGAATGTTAATGTGGTATGTCCAGTTTGCTCTCAACAACATATGTTTATGTTGGTGCCCGGATACGGCAGTCTTAGCTGTCCCAAGAAAAATAAAGCCTTCAATGTTCTTTTTGCAAAAACAAGAGCCAAGAATCAGCATGCCAGCCCACGAAAGTCAGGGGTAAAGACTTATCAGATTAGGTTAATTTTACCTAATAGAACTGAACAGATGGTTCAGTTTCAAAGCAAAGCGACACATTTTGAGTTACGGGCAGGAGATAGTGCCATTGTCGCTTACTACAAGGGAAAACCAAAAATTGTTCAGAATTGCACGATCCAGCAATATATGGTCGCTGCAGACGGCTGTTTTATAGCCACGGCGGTATATGGTTCATATGGAGCAGACGAAGTACTTATCTTGCGCGAATTCCGGGACCGGAAGTTAGCATCATATAGTCTTGGTAGATTTCTGATTCGCTTTTACTACTTTGCAAGCCCACCCATAGCGGAATTAATAGAGGTATTTCCCTTTGCAAAGAAGCCTACAAAATACGTGCTGGATAAAATAGTAAGGTACGTAAAGACAGAGCAGAAGGGATAAGAGGGAGCGTTGGTGCGGGGTTTATTAGGCCCGGCACTATCATTCCCTGTCACCAAAGATTATCTTCGTAATCGTAGCTACTAAAGCCCCGCTAGCTGGCTCCTGAATTCGGGTAATTCTCTTGTATATTCCCTCACTCGACTGGCGGTTTCTCGTATAACCTCACTCTCATGAAGCTCTGAAGAGCGCCATTTCAGTTCAAGGCAATAAATATCGGTTGGAGTTACAATTCCTATATCGCAAACGAGTGAGTTGGTTTCGTTTAAGGCAAGTTCGGTGTATACCTCCATGTCAGGATTTTTATTCCATGCTCTGAGAGCCTCGGCGATTGTGACGTTTATAGATTTATCGTCCTTGCTTGCCTTCTTAACAATCTCTGTGAATATAGCTTGTGCTTTCGGCGTCACTGGACGCTTGGAATCGGGTACAGCGACAAAGCCTTCACCACGGAGAAAAGCGCCGATGGCAGTGCCCGCTAACGACTCCAATGCAGTTGCACGGACAGCTTCCCGCTGGAGCACTTCGTTTCCATCTTCGAGACGGAGGTTCTTAAGGTGCTTAATGAACTCTTTATCTCCAAATGCCGTGACGATACCATTCGCTGTTCTTACTGGCAGATACATGATCCGTAGATCGAGATATTGTGCGGCCAGCGCAAAAGAACCTTGTTGCCCTTGCCAATGCCGTGCTTCTTCTGAATCTCCGGTGAGAATGCGTTGTACCTGAACGTGCTGCTCGTCGCCGAAGGTTAGCGACCGGATGATACTATAATTTCTTCTGGTGTCCTTTTCCATAGTGCAAAACACCATCCATAAGTGAACACGTTTTCGGTTCGTTTGGATCACATGAGCAGCACTCATCATTTTTTCTCTGGCATGCTCGATTTCCTGGTAGCAGCCTGCAATAAAGCCACCTATTGACTCAGCAGTTTGGGCTAGCTGCTTGGCTTTTTCATCAGTAACGCCATATTCTCGGAGTGTTCTTGACGCGTTAAAAGCACTCATAGTCTCATTGACAATCGAGAAGTATTGACTTCTTGGAGGGCCATCAAAAACATAGAACGGTCTGTTCATTGAAGTCATTCCGCCAATTGTTGCCGCCCGTTCACTTATTGTTTTTGCGAGGGCCTGGTAGGTGGTGGGAATAACGAACAGTGTTCTATGCCCTGATTCTCTCCGGAAATCTGCATTAAGACTGGTCAAAAGGATGTCTAATTCCTCACCGTTTAAAGATGCAGGTGCCTCTCTCCCCTCGAGCACGACGATAGAGTTCCTATCCTTTTTCCTTTTAAGGTTTGCAAGATACTTCTCTACAGCGTAGCGGCTGTCTAAGCTCATATCCTTGGCGTTGTAAATATCGATGTCATCCAAAAAGTATTGGAGCGTGTAAAGAAATGTGGTTTTGCCGCTGCCGGTAACGCCGCTAATAACATAGAGCCTGCCAATGCCCGTCTCTTGTATCTGACGTAGCTCCCGATTTACACTAGCGATGGCCTCCGGAACAGGCTTAATAAGGGGTTTAATGAGCACATTTCTTTTCTCCGCCTCTTGTTGTAATGATTCCCATCTGAAAGGAAGAATTATCGTCGGAAAATTTGTTAAAGATGATCGATCAGTATAAACTTCTGCTGAAGCGCGATGTTTAGCTTCCCGTCGCTTTATGACTTGCAGAGATTCTGCAGGAATTTCTTCTTCCCCCCAAAGGGTCTCTATCACTGACTCAGTATTCTTTAATCCAGAAACGGGCTTATTTTTGCCTGTCTTTTTCTTATCCACTTGTTCCCCCTGAGGGTGTCGCTATGTAAGCCACTACATTCTGATGGTGAAAGCAGCTTCTACCAATATAATCTCAAAATCCACGCTACTGGTTCTCTTCCAAAGTTATTGTGGTCTCGGATTATCTTCATCATCAATCGCCCAATCAGTGCGGCGACGGTTCAAGAACTCTTGCCAGGCTTTCGGGTCAATAAAATAGTAAACGACGATCAATCTCTTTTATCCTCCGAACCTTCTTCGCCCTCACTAATAAATCTGTTCAACTCAGACCGCCTGATGCGTATTGCAGTCCCACCTACTCTTGTTGGTTTGAGTTTCCTCTCACGTATATAGCGCCGGATGGTATCGGGGTGAAGTTTCAGTTCAGCAGCCACCTCGTCGATAGTCAGTAGTTCGTCCGCCAAGGTATATCCCTCCCTTGCCTTTTTCTTGAAGTTATTAGATTATAGCCCTTCAAAAATTTCCGGTCAATGGGCAATTTTCTCCGGCAATAGGCGGTAATCCTTGACAAATTGCGGCAAAAGTGTGTATGCTTGGATTGCGCCCGTTCTTTATAGGCGCGAAAAAGGGGCATCGCCCGATTGACGTCCGCACGATGCCCCTTTTTTTCAGAACCGCTGTTCGTGGCTCTTGTGACACATCAAGCCACACGACGCCTTTTCTGTCAAGGAGGGAGCCTTAATGGAAGCCTGTGTACTCCGCTACCAAAGCGATACGGCGCATCCCCAGGACATCGTCCCTATTTATTTTGTCCACAGTATGGAACGTCCATTTTGCCAGGTGCCCTCGTGCTGGTGCCATACCGATCAGGGGAAAGCTGCTGCGCTTCTTGGGGATGTCCAGAGTGGCGCGATGATCCTGCATAACGGGGCAGACTTTACAGATGAAAGGACGGTGTAGTAGCTATGCCCGCACCAATACCCGCCCGCGCTAGCAAGATGCAGTCGTATGTTGATACTACTGAAGTTGATGATATACCCGACTCGTATTTTAACCCTCGTATACCAAGCAGCGCTATTCGCAGAGATACACAAGGCAACCAAGTAATCCGCCGTGGTAACCGTCAGTTTGTGCTCCATAACGAGCCACCACCCAGGCGAAGAGTCCACTGGTCGCTAATCCTCGGCATCGGCATGGCGCTGATGCTCGGCTTGTACTTGGGTCTCAGCTGGCTAATGAGCTGGTGGGTCAACCATCAGCTGGATGCCACCTACGGGATGCCCAGAACGTACCAAGTCGATGCAGTGGTCGGGCATGAGGATAGTGTAGTCAACCCATCTCACTTTATCTTCTTGAATCTGAACGGCCACATCGAGATTATTGAGCTGCCAGGTGGCAACGCCGCCAAAGGCAAAATCTATGTCGGGCCGACTTTGTTTTCAGATAACGCGTCGTTGGTTCCGGTGACTGGTGAGTTCAAAAACGTGGGCGGCACCGAGGAAATGCTGGTGTATATCCAGGACAAGACACTTATCTACGTCAGCGATGGCACAAAGTTTGTGCCGAAGTAGGAGGCTCTCATGCCGAAAGTAAAAGTCTACGAAGGCTGGCGCGATCCCGAAGGCGCAGTGCGTGTTACGGTAAATCGTCGACAACTGCGCCATGTGCGCTATCACAGCCCAGAAGGTTTTGACTGGGGCAGTGAGAGCAATGGGGCAATGGATCTGGCGCTGTCTATCCTTGCTAACTACTTCGGCGAGCGGCACGTCAATGGCGAGTATCTACAGCGTTTGAAGCCTGGCAAACCAGTGCCTAAGTGCTGGCAGTACCACCAAGCCTTTATGAAGGAAGCGACCGCCAAGTTCTCTACAACCGAGCGCTGGCTGGTGACGAGTGAGCAGATCGCGTTGTGGCTAGAAAGGAAACAGCCATGAATATTGTGGACGACCCAGTTGAGACGATTGCGCTGCTCTGTCTCGCCGTGATCGTTGGCGTCACGGCTTACTCGGCAGCTAACCCAACTTATGAGCACCAAACCCTGACGCTCCCTGCTCATACCTTCAGCCGCATGTTTCGCACCACGCAGCCGATCGTGGCGACGGGCATCAAGTCGTATCCAGCTACGACCGCCCATGGTAGCTTGACGATTACCAACGGCTCGGTGGTGTCGCAGGAGCTGCCGGCAGGGCTCATCTTTACCAGTAAGGAAGGGATTGAGGTCGAGACCGATACGAGCGGCTTTGTGCCGCCAGGCAGTGCAGCAGGCTTTGGAGCGGCTACCGTTTCAGCGCATAGCATTGTCACTGGCCTGCAGGCGAATATTGCGGCTTTGTCGATTGATGCCGTATACGGCACTTCCTTATATATCCGTAACCTAGAGCCGTTTCGTGGCGGCCAGGATGCGTACTCAGTCAGGTTTGTGACTCAGCAAGATAAGGTAGCAGCAACCGATAAAGCACGAGCCATTGTCGCCTCGCAAGTTATTGGCTTGCATTATCCCTGCAAAGAAAACCGTTTTGTGAGCGCCAGTACAATGACTCTTAGCTGGCGCTGTCAGTTCGTGACGTACCGCGTCCCCTCATATATGCAGGTGACGAGGATCACAATTCAGGGGAAAAATCTTTTAGTCGATGTTGTCTTCGTAGCGCGTCCCACGCAGATGTGGGTGAGGTAGACATGAATAAGTCCCCATGGCCATAAGGTGACGGGGCTTATTTACGGTTGGTTACATTCAACTTTCGTTGTCAGTTTCATTCTACCAGAAAGGACTATTCCATGCCAGAACTAAGAGCATTCAAACTTCGCCAGGCAGAAAGCCGCCCTCGTAACTACGTCGGAGCTTTACCAGAAATTGATAAGAAACGGGCGACCGCCGTATTGGTGAGGCAATCAAAAGACGGCGCTGATACCGCACAGGCAGAAAGCCGAGAAACCCAGTTGGGACTGCAAGACTACGGCAGATTGCTGTATGGCGATGACGAGCCGGATGTGCGCCTTTATGATGAAGGAGCTGGCGTGTCAGGGCAAAAACGCATTGACCAGCGCGAGAAGCTTGATGAGCTATATAAAGATATGCACAAGGGGATTATCGGCACGATCGTCCTTGCCAGAGAAGACAGGCTGTTTAGAAACAAGCATATGGATCAGGTAGGCAGGTTCACCGAGCTGGCTGAAAAAATGAGGATTAAGGTCATTGTGCCGCCTATTTCATCGGTGGCGCGGTATGACGAGACCAGGGTGTATGACTTTACCGATTACCAAGACCTGCGTGCCTTTCAGGATAAGATGAGAGAGGCGTATGCCTACATCGAAGGGCCGATCAAACACGCGAACCAATGCAAGCAGAATAAGGCAGATAAAGGTGGCTATGACGGTAGGGGCTTACCGCCTGGCTTGGTCGTCAAGGGGAAGAAACAAAACCAAATAATAGTTATCTATGAGCCGTGGGCAGAAGAAATACGCAAACTGGCGCTCAGGGCGCGAGCGCTGGATTGGGACATGGGCAAATTAAATAAGGAAGTCGCACGGATGGTCTTCCTTTTCCCAGAAATACCAGAGGAAGATCGAGAGCGGTATATGTTCAGGACAAATCTGCGGCGTATACCAGGCGTGGGCTATAAACCGCGCGGACCGCAAGTCATTAAACGCTGGCTCACCAATGAGATGTATATCGGTTGGTGGATGCCCGATGCGGATAAACCTGACACTATCGTCGATCATCACGATGCTATCCTGGATTATGCCCTGTTTGCGGAAGGGTATGCTCAACTTAAAGGCTATACTCTGGAAGGCGAACCCCTTGAAATTTACAGGGGAGTCACTCGCATTAGACATACATGCGACACGCCACCAAACGCGTTATTCCATGGCAGGCTTATTGCAACGCCGCCTTCACCAGACAGGACAGCGTTTACGACGGTAGATGAGGGGTGTTATGCGGCTCGCAGTGCGCAAACCAATGGACTACTGACGGAAAAGCTGTTCAGGATTCCTGTGGCTCATTTTGATAATGTGGTGATCGAACGCCTGAAAGCGCTTGAGAAAGCGGATAACAATTTGAAGGATAGGGTGAAAATCGCACTGGAACAGGTCTATGACCAGCAAGCTGAGGATTTTGTCAGTATCCACGAGCAGTTAAAAGGGCTTGAAATACAGCTGCTTGAGAACGCTGAAAAGCGGCTTGAAACCAGCAAAAAAGACCCCCTCTATGCAAAGCTGCAAGCGCAGGCTGATGAATTATTGCGCACCAAAGAACAACTGGAAATGAAGAAGGAAAGGCTTGGCATTATTGACAGCCCCGAAGAAATTGCCAAGCTACATTCTCTATTAGGAAATTTTGAAGCTGTCTGGCCGACATTTGATCTAGAGCAACGCCAGCGGGCCTTCAGCCTGCTTATCAACCGAATAGAGGTCGAAGTGGTTTCACCCCACTGGATACGCTTGTCTATTGACTGGCTGGATGCCGTATGCCCCCGCATTGACATTGCCTATCTATGGAAAGTAACGCCGACGCGTGGCGATGTATTAAGTGAGGAAGAAGAGGCGATCCTTGGTGAGTACTATCCCCATGCGACGCGGCTGGAAATATTAAAGCTGCTTCCAAATAGAACCTGGCGCTCCTTACAGAGCCATGCCAGCGTAAGAGGTCTTTATCGGCTACACTCAATCAAAGAGGATATTCCCATCTTTGCCTGTTATTTGGACTTCATGCCGAAACTGGGCGGAAAGTACCTTTTCAGGGACTATGAGACCACGCTCCAGTATGTTAAAATAGCCTGCGATAATACTGCCAGAGAGATAGCGCCACTGTACGCGCTATGGCTATTATCAGAAAAAGTGGAAGATTTGGCTAGTCTTCTTGAAGGGGATTTGAATATGACCGCAACGGCCCTGGTGCGTCCCAATAAGAGCATTCTCGGTCTGGAAGTTTCCTCTGTGCGCAAGAAGATGAAAACGAAGGGTTTTGCCGCCGGTG
>WNGM01005717.1_pt1 | contig 10284 bp, 8 predicted proteins | sample 5400571 | NCBI WGS metagenome assembly WNGM01 (sample SAMN13153378, study PRJNA577476) | soil metagenome | isolation source: 100 cm soil or saprolite under Garry oak tree replicate 2 | place: USA:California | collected 2016-06-15 | reverse complement strand
CGCGCTAGAACGTACGGTGAAGACGAACGCGGGATCGCCTAAGGGTCGCGAGACCTATGGCGACGGAGGCCTCGTATTAGTCGCGGGAGTAACGACCCGCCAGGGAGTCCGGGAAAGCCGGACACAGGGCGAAGGGGGCTAGTAGGGCAGCCGCCATTGGCGGCCTGGCCTGGCGGGATGCAGGGGATTTGTGTGACGTGAGCGCAGCCGCCTGACGATCATGTGTTTGTGAAGACAAATGAATCGGAGGCGGCTGCTGCTGCCAGGATAGGGGCTGGGCAGGCGGTCCGGAAACGGGCTGAGCTGATCGGGCGGCTGAGGCCGTGCTTTGCCCGGACGGAGACGTGGCAGCAGGCGGGCAAGTACGTGTCTGCGCTGGTCAGCGAGATGCCGAAGCGGAACGGGTGGACGATCGCCGAGCATGCCGGGGACGTCACGCCGGACCGGACGCAGCGGCTTACCTGTATCGGCTGGGCACCGCAAGTGGTTCCAGCTGAGCGATTGAGATGCCCCGGGCCAGGTTGCGGGCGTGCGCCAGTGTGCTCCCTGCCTCCGATAGCTGCCAGGTCTTGCAATGCCGCGTCGTTAGCGCTGCGCGTTGGTCGTCAACCGGTAACGATCTCATTGGAGTTACGGGCCTGCCGAGGCTGTGGCCGGCCCGGACGGTTCGGGGAGGGCATACCTGCCTTGCCCGGTCTTGGCGAGGAAGCCCAGGCGGGTCCATTCGGCGAGCTGGGTGAGCATGTTACGGGGCTTGATGCCGAGCATGGCCGCGAGGTCGCGTCCGGCCCAGTCGCGTCCGGGCTGGCTGGCCATGATGCGGGTGACCTGGTCTCTTCTGGTTTCGGGCCGGGGCTGCCGGGGGCCGGGCGGCTGGTCCCTGCGTCTGCGGGGAAGCGCGGCGGGCCGGTCCGGCGGCGGGGCGAAGATGGTGACCAGCACCCGGGTGATCCGCGTCGGCAGTTCGGGCCGGTCCTGGTCGCGGAGGTGGTACCGGGAGGTGGAGCATTTCACCTTCCGGGCGCTGCAGCGTGCCCGCCGGGCGGGCAGCAGGCCCGCAACGACGGCGCGGCCGATCCGGCCGGTGTCGTCCGGGTCGGCGGGGGCTTCGATGCCGCGCGCGGTGATGACCTGCTCCCGTGCGGCCTCGAGTGCGGCGGTGAAGCCGGCCCGGTCCGGGTCGGTGCCCGGGACGGACCCGGTGGCGGCGGTCATGGCCATGCGCAGCGCCTGGCAGGCGGCCAGCAGCGCCCACAGTTCCTGCTCGGCGCCGGCCCGGTCGCGGGAGCGGAGCACGTACCCGCCGAGCAGGGTGTGCCGCAGCGCGAGGTAGGCGACCTCGATTTCCCACCGCTCATGGTAGAGGCCGACCAGTTCCCCGGCCGGGTAGCGGCGCCAGTCCAGCAGGGTGGTGATCAGCCGGTAGCTGTCCCCGAGCCGGGTCCCGTCGGCACCGTGCACGTCCAGGCCGGCCTCGACGATCCGCACCCGCAGGCCGTCGACCCGGGACAGGTAGGACCCGTCGGGCAGGACCTCATCGACTGGCGGCTTGCGGGCGGCGCTGCCGCGGACCAGGAAATGAGCCCCGGCCGCGGAGACCTCTTTCATCAGGTCCGCCGCGTCGTAGGCCCGGTCGGCCAGCAGCAGCATCCCCTCGCGCAGCAGCGGGACCAGCTTGCGGGCCAGCGGCACCTCGCTGCGCTCGCCCTTGCCGCCGATGACAGCGCCGAGCAGCCCGCGGGTGCCGGTCTCGGCCAGGGCCACGATCCGCAGCGCCGGGTACCCGGCGATCCCCAGCTGCGTTATCTTCTTGCCCAGCCAGGACCGGTTCCGGTCGCTGTCGGGAACTTTCACCGAGTTCAGGCCGTCGAACGCGACGGTGCGCAGCCCCCGGTAGGCCACGCCCGGGGTGCGCGGGGACGCGAGCGGGACCGCGACCGTCTCGAACAGGGCCTTGACCGGAGCCGGGCCGAGGCGGCGGCGCAGGTCCCGCAGCGCCTTCTCCGACGGGCGCGGCAGGCTCAGGTCCTCCAGCGCGGCGGTCATCTTGCCCCAGACCCGCAGGTACCCGATCGCGGGGAACAGCGTCATCGCGAGCACGAAGTAGATCCCGACGCGCGAGGGCAGCGCCCGCATCCGCCTCTGCACCGTCCTGGTGCTCTCCAGGACGTCATCGACCAGCTCAAACGGCAGGTACCGGGTCAGCTCGCCCAGATGACCGGGGGCGAGCACGCCCGCGGCGACGGTGATCAGGCACGGCACGGTCACCATGGCACAATCATTCAACGGAGCTCCTGTGAAGGATCGAAGGTGATGTCGCAATCCCTCGATCTACAGGAGCTCCGCCGCATTCACCGGGGCAGCCCACGACCCGTAGCCCGAATGTAACCCGAACGGGTTGACGGCTAGCGCGCAGCGCTAACGACGCGGCATTGGCTGCGCGGGCGCTGCGCGCCCCTTTGACCCGGCCCGGCCGCTCGCACGAACCGGCAGCGATCGGGAACAGGGAGCAGAGTGGATCACGCCCCCGGACAGGCCACCACTACCGCCAGACCAGGAAAACGGCCGCTTGCGACACCGGACCGGTGCAGGTAAGTCACACACAGCGTTAGGAGAAACGTCATCCGCCGCGATATTCCGGTGTGCGCAAGCGTCGATTGCCTATGGCACCAGGCGGCACCTAGGCTACGAAACCTCCAACTACGCACAACCCCGCGCACGACTGCTGCCCATGATCTACCACGTAGGGGCACGGCTGTGGCGGTCGCGATGCCTGCGGACACGTCCCTGCGTCGGTCCAGGACGACCGCTCGTGCCGAATAGCGGGCGTCGACCACCTGAGTGTGAGCGCCGCCCCGCCGTAGCAGGGCGGCGCTCACACGGCTCGTCTCGGATCAGGTCTACGGCTCCAGGCTGAACGGGATGGAGTCGCTGTGCCCGGACGGCCGCTCGGTGCGGCCGTCCTGGTCATAGATCTTCACCCAGTGCACCGACGGGAACTGCTTCAGCGTCGGCATGATCTCGCTGGCGATGGTGAACGTGGACCCGCCGCTGCTGATGCGCCCGGTGAGCTGGACCCGGGCCACGCCATCGCAGATGGTCAGGTTCCTGAACCCGGTTGCCCCCGAGCTGACGAACCGCAGCCCGCTGGTGAGCTCGCGCTGCGCCGGCCCGGCGAACAGCCGCTGCATGGCACCGGATGCGGTGGCAGGCGGGATCACGGGGCGGTAAACCGCCTGGGTGTACGGAGCCTGGCCGGTCGCGAACCGGTGCGTGTTAAGGAAATAGCCGCGGACCGGGACTGTCCGGTACGGCGTCCGCACGTCGATGACCACCCGGCTCGGCCCGGTCAGGGTGAACATGCGGAAGGGCTCGGCACGCGCCAGCCCCACACCGAAGCTGAGCACGGACTCGAAGTCACCCGCGTTGACCACCTGGATGATCCCGGGCAGCGCGTACGTGCGCCGCGCCGCTCCGTAGGTGACGAGCCCCTGCTCAGTGTGCCCGGTGGCAGGCGAGAACCGGACCAGCAGCCTGGCACTGCCGGCCACATTCACCGGCAGGCCGGACGCGTCTGCGATTACCTGGGACACGTAGCGGGCGCTGTGCTGGGCAGGCACACCTCCGCTGAACTGGAACACCAGCCGGTCATAGCCAAGATGATGTCCCGCGCGTACCTGGGTAAGGGTTGGCACGGCCGGGGCCGTCGCCCCGGCCGCTGCACCCGCGGTTGCTGCCGTGACAGCGCCAGCGCCCAGCCCAGCCAGCGCAAACGCCATGGCCGCAACACGGAACCTGAACATGATTATCTCCAACTCCTCCGCTAACTCAACGTGATGCGCCCAGGGTGCGGCGGCCGGCCAACCGGCAGCTCACCGCGACATCACAGTTCGCTCACATTGCTGGCCGTGTCCCGTAGATCACGAGACGGGATCTCGTAGCCAGATCCTGATCGAGGCGACGTCGACAGTGGCCTGATACATGAAGTCGCGCTGGTCCCGGCCGATTCCGTGCAGGATCGTCCGGGATCAGCTGCAATAGCTGAGACTGGGGACGCATCAGCTCTCGTCACCGAGCTAGAGCGCTCAGCGCGGCGAGCCGACCGGGCCACGCACGGGCCGCAAACCAGGAACACTCCCGGCTACTAGCGGTCACTCACCGGCGCTCAACGCCGATGAGCAGCAGGATCATTGCTGCCGGCAGACGGAGCTTAACATCATCGAACTTCCAAGCTGGCGATCCTGCCACCAGTGCTGTCGTGCATCCGGGGCATATGTGAGTGACCGAGTAACCAGGTGAGTAACGATCGCCAGTGCCAGCAGTGGACGCCGGCGGACGCTGACGGACGATCGCTCCCAGGTCAGGCATGATGCGACGCTGGCAGTCGATACGGCGACTTGGCTTCGGGACGAAGAGGCCCACGGTGGCCGACCTATTGCCCGCCGTCTCGCCGGAACCGCCGCGGAAGGACGCACGTGACTGTGATGCCGGACGGGGCGGAGACGGGTCGCAGCGGGCTGGCCTTCGGCCGGTTCGCCGCGCTGACGGCGGTGCCCTGGCTGGCCGCCATCGGCGTCGAGCACGCGGTGTCCGGCCGGTTCTTCGCGTCTGACCTGAACGGGTTAGAGGTTGCCCAGCGGTAGGTAGAACTGGTGCGCTGATACGACACCGCGTTCAAGCACAGAGCTCGTGCGAGCAAAGGGTCCCTCGATCCCGGAGCTGTTTACCCAGGCCGGGTGGCTCGCGCTGGACGCGGACAAACGCGCCGCCCACGACGAAGAACGCCTGGAGCATCACTCGCGGCTGGTGGTGGTCCAGACACCGGCGATCGCGCGGATCGTCAAACGCGGCGGCGACCTGATCCGGATGAACCGCGTTGCCTTCTACGGGCGGTCCGGCCTGATGGTGTCGGGGGCCGCCCGGACCGGGAAGACCACCGCAATCACCCAGCTGGGGAAGACCGCTGAGGTGATGCACCGGCGCCGGTATCCCCGCGCCCGGGACGACATCCCGGTCATCTATATCACGGTGCCGCCGGCCGCGACCGGGAAGATGATCGCGATGGAGCTCGCCCGGTTCCTCGGCCTGCCCGTTTCCCGGCGGGCGAACATCACCGATGTGATCGAGCCGGTCTGCGGGGTCTGCCTGGACGCCCACGTCACGCTGATCCTCGTCGATTTTATCCACAACCTGAACCTGGCCACCCGCGCGGGCGCCGAAGCGTCCGACACGCTGAAATACTTCTCCGAACGGCTGCCCGCCACAGTCCTGTTGACTGAACTACCGGAGGCGTTTTCCCAGTTCAGATGACGTGACGATGGGCCGGTGGCTACTGTCCCGGCTCATGACTGAACAGGATGGTTCATCCCGGGATCTGGCCCGCCTGGTTGTCCCCGCGGTGGGCTCGCTTGTCGCGACAGAGGATCCGTGGGAGCCGTACCGCCTGCTCGACGCTGATGGCGCCGTCGTGGACCCGGTCGCGTCGTACTTCCGCGACCTTCAGGCGTCCGGGAGGTCGACGGCGACCTTGCGGTCGTATGGCATGGACCTCTTGCGCTGGTTCAGGTTCACCTGGGCGGCCGGCGTGCCGTGGTCGCAGGCCACCCGGGTGGAGGCCCGTGACTTTAGCCGCTGGATCCAGGCCACCCAGAAGCGACGCCCGGTATCGGCACCGGCTGGCGGCGGGGGATCTCCGGGTGCGCCGAACCCGGTGACGGGTAAGCCATCTCCGGGCCGGACTTATGCGGCGGCCACCGCGGCCCATAGCGAGACGGTGCTGCGGGGCTTTTATGAGCTGCATCGCGAGCTGGGGTCCGGCCCGATGGTGAACCCGTTCCCGCTGGCCCGGCGCCGCGGGGGCCGGCCGCATGCGCATCACAACCCGATGGACACGTTCCGGAACGAGCGCACGGGCCTTTACCGGCCGAAAGTTCCCCGGCGGATCCCGCGCAGCATCCCGGACGAGTTGTTCAACGATTTGTTCGCCCGCCTCGGCAGCCACCGCGACCGGGCGCTGGTCGCCTTCTGGGTGTCGACGGGGGCCAGGGCCGCGGAACTGCTGGGAGCGACGCAGGAGGACGCCGATCCTGGCCAGCAGCTGATCACGGTGATCCGGAAGGGATCGCGGGCCATGCAGCGGCTGCCGGCGTCCCCGGACGCGTTCGTATGGCTGCGCCTCTACCAGGCCGAGATGCAGGACAAGGTCCCGGCGGGCAGGGACCAGCCGCTGTGGTGGACGCTCCGCCGGCCGTTCCGCCCGCTGACCTATCACGCTGCCCGGGCGATGTTCGTCCGGGCCGGTGCCCTGCTCGGGGCGAACTGGTCGCTGCACGATCTGCGCCATACCGCCGCATACCGGATGGCGAGGGACGCGGCCATGCCGCTGACCGACGTGCAAACCGTGCTCGGCCATGCCCAGCTCAGCACTACGCAGATCTATACCACCCCGGCCGACGAGGACGTGATCGCAAGCGTCCTGGCCCATCACGCCCGCCGGGCGGACGGCCGCGCCCCGGCTGCGGAAACGCATGGAACGGATGCCGCAGTGCTGCGGTATCGCCCGGAATCGCTGGAGGTCCTCTTCGGGAGGCCCGGCTCATGAGCGCGACTTCCGGGCTGCAGGCCCCTGCCCGGCCGCCGGCCGTCCCCGTCGGCGACCGTCTCCTGGCTGGCGGGCGAGGTGACCTGGCGTCGCTGCTGGACAGGTTCCCGCCGCGTCCGGCGGAGAAGACCTGGGCGGTCACCCGGCAGCCGCGGGAGCAGCTGCCGGACCGGCTGCTCAGCGCGCCGTTCCGGATGGAGAATACCCAGAGCCAGGCCAACCGGAAGGCCGGCATGACCCAGCTCCTGGACTGGCTGGAGACCCAGCCGGGCGGGACCTGGCAGGAGCGGTGGGCGGCCAGCGGGGCCGAGGAAGCCGGGGACTGGCGTGCTCTTCCCGCCCGGTGGCTCAAGGACGGGAACCGGATCCGCGACGATCACGGGCCGGAGGTGTCCCGCCTCGGAACGGGGATGATCCTGCTGGTCACCGGGGATGCGCTGCGCCCCGGACTGCCTTTCCTGCTGACCTTCACCAGCCGCCGCCTGGCCGCCGAGATGGCCCGCACCCGCGATCCGGAGGGGTTCGCCAGGCTGGAGGGCCTGTGCGAGACGGTCCCGGACAGCCCCGTGGCGGCCCGGGCGTTCCGCCGGATCACCGCGATCATGGCTGCCAAGGGCGGCCTGGTGGCCGACATCACGGCCGGCGACTGCCTGGAAGCTCTGCACCTGATGAACGGTATGTTCCATCGCGGCTCAGACAGGAACGCGTACTTCTACCAGCTGATGCATGCCACAGGAGCTTTCCCCGCCGGTGCCCCGGGGAGCGTGCGCACGTCCCTGGCCCGCGGGCAGCTCACGGCCGGGCAGCTGATCGACCGGTACGACATCGCCTGCCGGCCGGTCCGCGACCTGCTGGCGGACTACCTGAAGGAACGCCAGCCGTCCGTCGACTACGCCACCTTGCGGAACCTCGCGCAACGGCTCGGATCGGTGTTCTGGCGGGACCTGGAGCTCCACCACCCCGGCATCGACTCGCTGCATCTTTCCCCTGACGTCGCCGCCGAGTGGAAACAGCGCGCGCTGACGACCGCCGTCACGGGCGAGAAGCAGATGCGGGCCACCGGGCTGGAGGTGCTGACGGTAGTGCGGGCCTTCTACCTCGACATCGCCGAATGGGCGCTGGAGGACCCGGCACGATGGGGCCCGTGGGCCGCTCCCTGTCCGGTCCGCGGCGATGAGCTGTCCCGCAGGAAGGAACTGTCCCGCCGCAAGGCGAGGATGGACCAGCGGACCCGGGAACGGCTCCCGGTCCTTCCCGCCCTCGTCGCCTCGGCCGACGCGCAGCGCAGGGCATCCAGGGAACGCCTCGAGGCCGCCACGGCGGCCGAGCCGGGCGAGACGTTCACCGCCGGAGGCCAGACGCTGCGCCGGTCCGCCCTGGCCATCGGGGCCAGGAGCGTGCGGATCTGGGCAGACGACCCCGGCACCGGCAAGCGCCGCGACCTCACCCTCGAGGAGCACCGCGGGTTCTGGTCATGGGCGGTGGTCGAGGTTCTCCGTCACACCGGCATTCGCGTTGAGGAGCTGACAGAGCTCTCGCATCACAGCCTGGTCCAGTACTCCGTCCCGTCCTCCGGCGAGCTGATCCCGCTGCTGCATATCGCCCCCTCGAAGACCGATCAGGAGAGGCTCCTGGTCGTCTCCCCGGAGCTCGCGGACGTGCTCAGCGCCATCATCAGCCGGATCCGGGACCAGTCCGGCGCCGTCCCCCCGGTGATCTCGTTCGACGCCCACGAGAAGACCTGGAACCCGCCGATGCCGCTGCTGCTGCAACGGCGCCTCGGCACCGAGAACAGGCCGATCGGCGACGACGCCGTCCGCGACCTGCTCGACAGCGCGCTCGCCCACGCCGGGCTGACCGACCCAGGCGGCCAGCCGCTGAAATTCCAGCCCCACGATTTCCGGAGATTGTTTATCACCGATGCCGTGATGAACGGCATGCCGCCGCACATCGCCCAGCTGGTGGTCGGGCATCGCGACGTGAACACGACCATGGGATATAAGGCGGTCTACCCGGAAGAAGTCATCAACGGCCACCGGGCCTTCATCACCCGCCGCAGGGCAATACGCCCCGGCGAGGAGTACCGGACCCCGACCGACGAGGAATGGGAAGAGTTCCTCGGCCACTTCGAACGCCGGAAAGTCGCCCTCGGAGAATGCGGCCGGGCTTACGGATCTCCCTGCATCCATGAGCATAGCTGTATCCGGTGCCCGCTCCTTCGCGTCGAGCCAGGCCAGCGGCAACGGCTCGCAGACATCTGCGGCAACCTGGCCGCCCGCATCAGCGAGGCCCAGCGGGAAGGCTGGCTCGGCGAAGCCGAGGGCCTCAAAGTCAGCCTCGCAGCCGCGGAAGCCAAGCTCGCCCAGGTCGACGGGCTCATCGCCCGCCGGCGCGACACGGTCAGCCTGCGCATGCCCTCTTTCCCCGACATCGCCGGCCGTGCTGCCGCCCCCGCCAGGGAGCCAACATGACCTCACCCGCCGTGCTCGCCGCCGGGCTGCGTGCCCACGCTCAGGGCCTGTGCTGCCTCCAAGCCGCCGCCGAGCTCCTCATCGCCCAGACCTGGCTGCACCGGGACGACTTCACCAGCCGGTTCATCACCGTCCACCCCGGAATCGGCAGCGGACAGCCGGCGGCCGTCATTGACTGGCCCGCCGCGATCGCCGCGCTGGGCTCGAGCCTTCCCTGCTCCGGAGGCGAGCAGCGGATGCTGAAGATCACGGCAAGCCTGGCCGACGGCATACCCGTCGACCTCCGGGATACCCTCACCGGCCTCGACGACAGCAATATCCAGCTCCTGATCACAGCCATCCGGCATGCGTCCGGAAAATCGTCTTGATCAGGAGATATTCATGATCATCTTTAGTTCAGAGAAGGCGGCGAGCAGCGCATGCTGAGGATCACAGCGAGCCTGGCTGACGGGATACCCGTCGACCTCCAGGACACTCTCACCGGTCTCGACGACCGCAACGTCCAGCTCCTGATCACAGCCGTGCTCCACGCATCAGGACAATGCCGTTCTCCTCGAAGGCCCTGATGACCGACATCGAGGACCCCGAAGACCCTTCAGAGCCGGAAACCTTCGCTGTCCCCGCCGATTCCCTGAGCCATCTCGCTGACCTGCTCGGCGAGCTCGACGCCTTCCTCCGCAGCGGTCACCCGGTCGGCGGCCAGCTCACCGAGTTCATGCGACACCGCGGCCACCCGCACCCGGGCCTCGCCGCCTGCAACCTGATCGATGACCTCTGCTTCACGGCGTTCGGCTACCGCCGGCTCGCCGACAATCTCCTCGGCCAGCCCACCACGGCGCTCTTCGCGAACGAGCGCGCCAGCCACAGCTGAAAGGACCAAGTTTCAGCAGGTCACCAGCACTGCCGGTAGTTCAGAGAATTTGTTTACGCGGGCATCGGGCTGGACCGCGGAGCGCTGCTGGCCGGGCCCCGCGGCGACCAGGTCGCCGGACGGTTCACCCTGATCCCGACCGGCGCATTCTCCCCCGGCCAGGAATGGATCACGCTCGTCGCGGCGCTGGACAGCAGCCTGCGGCTCTACCGGCACCGGGGCGGGGAACTAGCCAGGCTCGCCGGCTACCTGCACCGCCGGACCCGGGGCGTGATCGGCAGCTTGCTGTGGCTGGTCCGGGACGCCGCGAACCAGGCGATCATCGACGGGACCGAGAAGAT